>Ga0209181_10001056_pt1 | contig 49135 bp, 43 predicted proteins | sample MAT05_FD_187208 | JGI IMG/M metagenome (GOLD analysis project Ga0209181, IMG submission 187208) | Freshwater microbial communities from Lake Fryxell liftoff mats and glacier meltwater in Antarctica - MAT-05 (SPAdes) (version 2) | ecosystem: Environmental > Aquatic > Freshwater > Ice > Liftoff... | reverse complement strand
CGGCTGCCACTTGACATGGGCGCGATGCGCGTTGGAGAGTAGTTCGCGATGCATCTGGCAGGTGGGCGGGGATGAAGAAGGCTGGCTGGATCCTGAAGTCGGCGACGTCGTCGGTGCTCCTGGCCGGGTCCGCCTGTCCGAGCAGGCCTCCGCCGGAAGAGCCGGAGCCGGCCGAGGTCTGCACGCAGATGCCGCCCGAGGACTGGGCGCGGGCGCGGACCCAGCCTCACATCGACGACGTACCCGAGGTGAGGAACAAGCTCGACCACCTCCTGGTCGGCCTGGTCCTGAACATCGAGCGCGTCAACGCCGGCCAGCCGCCGTCGCGTCACCCCAACATCCCCGGCATCCCGCTGCGCTGCATCCCGGCCGAGGTGCCGGTGGTGCTGGTCCACCGCGGCACCGACATGCGGCCGCTCTACGACGCCGGGCTCCGGGCGCCGGGCTACGAACCGCGCGCCGACGTCGAGCGCAACGTCACCGTCGGTGTCGTGTCGCCGGCGCGGTTGATCGATCTCGCGCGGGTGCCGTCGGTGATCTCGATCCACGCCCCGAGCCGGATGGGCCTCGAGCTCAGCGACAGTGTGCCGCTGATCCGCGCCAAGCAGATGCGCGATGAGTGGGACGAGAACAGCCTGCAGCCGTACCCGGACGGCGCCGGCGTGATCGTCGCGATCATCGACTCGGGGATCGACTTCCGCCACCTGACGTTCCGGAAGCCCGACGGGCGCACTCGCATCATCGGCATCTGGGATCAGAGCTTGAGTATCCACACGGGCGACCTCACGCGACCCGAGCTGATCGCCGGCCAGCGCCGTGGGCCGGTCTACGACCGCTACGACATCGATCACACGCTGGATTACGCCACGACCCCGCCGCCCGGCCACCCTCCGCCCGTGACGGTGCGGCACCGCGACCACAAGGTCAGCGAGCGCGCCGACGCCTCTCACGGAACCCACGTCGCCTCGATCGCCGCCGGCAACGGGCTCGCACCCTACTTCCTGCATTGCAGCGGCGGCAAGTACGTCGGCGTCGCGCCAGGCGCTGACCTCGTGCTGGTCAACGTGTTCGGCGGGTTCTCCGACGAGGGCTTGGTGGCCGCGCTGAAGTACATCGCCGAGCTCGCCGATCAGGAAGACAAGCCGTGCGTGGTGAACATCAGCGGCGGCAACACCCTCGGCGCCCACGACGGCAGCCACCCGCTCGAGGACGCGGTCGAGAACTTCATGACGACGCTGCCGGGCGCCAAGACCCGCGTGGTCGTGAAGTCGGCCGGCAACGAGGCCACGAAGCGGCAGCACGCGCGAGCGACCATCGGTCTGCAGGAGACCGCCACGTTCGCCTTCGAGCTCAAGGAAGGCGAGAACACCAACTGCGAGAGTATCGCGACCACGCGACCGACGAGGGCCGGATGCGGAAGCATGTGCTCCCGTCGCTCGGCGCGATGATGCTCGCGGAGGTGCGGCCGAAGCACCTCGCCGAGTGGGTCCACACGCTGCGGCCCATGACGACGCTGGCGCCGCACACGGTGCGCAACGTGTACGGCCTGGTCGGCGCGATGTTCCGCGATGCGGCGGTGGCGGGCCACGTCGAGAACGACCCGGCGATCCTGACCAAGACGCAGCTCGGCGAGGACGACGGCAGCGAGGGCGGCGCGGGTCGGTACACCCGCGAGCAGTTCGCGTTGATGATCGGATCGGCGGAGCTGCCGGAGCACGCGCGGGTGTTTGCGGCGCTGGGCGGGCTCGCGGGGTTGCGGCTGGGTGCGATCGCGGGGCTGCGGTGGGGCGACCTCGACACGACGGCGGCGCCGCTGTGGAGGCTGACCAGCTCGCGCACGTACGACGGCAAGCCGACGAAGACGGGCAAGGCGAGTCGCGTGCCGGTGCATCCGGTGCTCGCGGAGATGCTGGGGGCGTGGCGGCACGGGTGGGGGCAGATGTTCGGGCGCGCGCCGACGGCGGAGGATCCGATCGTGCCGCGCGCGCCGGGCAAGTGGCGGGAGGCGGCGGGTGCGCCGCACACCGAGAAGACGGGCGGCGATCTGATGGACACGATCCTGGCGACGCTCGCGATCCCGGCCGCGCCGATGAAGGTGCATGCGCTGCGATCGACGTTCATCAGCATGGCGCTGGAGGACGGCGCCAACGATCGGCTCGTCGAGCGGATCACGCACACGCCGGGCAAGACGCGGCGCGCGTTCGATCGCTACGATCGCGCGGACTACTGGCCGCAGCTTTGCGCCGAGGTCAGCAAGCTCGCGATCACGCCGAACCCGGGCGGACGCGTGATCGGCCGTAGCACAGTCCATAGCACAGTGCTTGGAAGTGCTCGCAAAGACACAGGAATTTCGTGGAGGCGGCGGGAGTCGAACCCGCGTCCGAGAATGCTTCGATCCGAGCTACTACGCGTGTAGCCACCCTTTTTGTTTAGCCCCGATGGTTGGTGGGTGACGACCCCCACCGGAGCGAGTCGATCCTGAGTCTCGCCTGCCGGGCGATCGTCTTTCCTGGCAGGCCAGCCTGATTTTTGGCGGTGGTCGTGGGCTACAGGCGGAAGCTCACGGCACCGTCACGTTCTGAGTTTTTGCTCAGGCCGCGAGAGCAACAGCGTTGTCGTTCGCAGTTGCGTTTTTGCCCATTTTTACGTGGCCATGGGCGCCACGACGCGCAGCTCGGATATCCAAATCCTCGTCGAAACCGGTACGCCCCCATGTCAGAGAACCAGTGGGCCCGAGGCCCGAGCGCGCAGCATGGTGCGGATCGTCGACGCGTGCAAGCGACCCGGTGACCGGACCGCGCGGCCCGGCCGAGAGAAACCCTGGCAGCCTCGAGAGCGTCGAGAGTTGGGGCGGGCACACGGCGTGCGACGGGGCTTTCGATCGGGCGGCGGCCGAGAGTACGATGCCGCCTCGTGCGGACCGCCTCCGAGGGGAGGCCGCGCGTCACCTCGGAGCTCTCATGCGTGGTCTTCGTTTCGCCTTGGCCGTCGTCACCGGCCTCTCCATCGTGACCCTCGCGGCGCCCGCGGGGGCCGGCATCCTCACTTACACTCCAACCGGCCCCATCGTATTTGGCCTGGTGCCGGTGGTGGGCCCACCAGTCACCAGGGTGATCACGCTCAACAACGCAAGCACCGCCACGGAGGTCACCGGCTTCACGCCGGGGGCCGGCTGCGGCGAGTTCACGGTGACCGCGAGTGGCCTGCCGGTCACGATGGCAGCCGGTGCCTCGCTCCCTGTGACGGTGTCCTACGACCCGGTCGATCGTACCGCGGACAGCTGCACGTTCACGATCGCGAACGACAGCGGCGGGGCGGCGGAGACGATCCCGATGACCGGCGACGGCGAGGCCGCGCAGCTCGCGCTGACCCCGCCGATGCGCGACTTCGGCCCGTCACGGATCAACACGTCAGGGGCGCTGCCGAACCAGATTTTCACGATCACCAACAGCGGCGAGATCGCTGCTTCGGTGAGCGCGGCGATGATGGTCGGAACCCAGGACTTCTCGGTCCCGGCCGGGCCGATCACCGCCAACCCCGGCGGCGGGACGGCATCGTTCACCGTGACCTACGACGCGGTCACGGTCGGCGCCAAGGCCGACACGGTGCTCTTCACCGCGGCGTCGGTGCCCTCGCTGTCGGCGATGGTGACCGGCACCGGGACGGCGTCAGACCAGCAGTTCCCGAGCGACCCGTTCACCCTGGGCTCGGTTGCGGTCGGCGGGTCGATCACGACGCCGGTGGGGATCATCAACGCGGCGGGGGCCAGCGCGACGCTCACCATCACGTCGCTCAGCCTCGATGACAACCAGTTCGCGTTTACCGACCACAACTGCACGGGGCAGACCTGCTCGCCGACGCCCAGCTCGATCGCGATCGGCGCCACCGACCCGTACAACATCCGCTGCACGCCGAGCGGCGGCGGGCTGCAGACAGCGACGCTCACCGTGGTGAGCAACGATCCCACCGACGGGGTCTCGACGTCGAAGTCGATCACGCTGCGGTGCACCGGCGCGCCGACGATCGTCACCTCGACCCTGGCTGGCTTTGGCAGCCGGCGCGTCGGGACCACCAGCGCGATCCAGAACCTGACGATCAGCAACCCGGCGGGCGCGGCGCCGTTCATGTTCACCGCGACGGTGACGGGGGACTACGGCTTGTCGTGCAGCGGCGGCGGCGGGGCCTGCTTCACCAACCGCGTGGTCGCGGGTGGCGCCAGCACGGTCGTGCAGGTGCAGTTCACGCCGACTGGGACTGGTTTGCGCAACGGCAACCTCACCATCATCGCGGCCGCGGCCGCCAACAGCCCCACAGTGGTTGTGCTCACCGGCACGGGCATCCAGCCCACGCTCGGCGTGGACGGGTCGCTGGCGTTCGGCAACGTGCCGGTGCTGCTCGTCGGGGGGGCGACGCAGCAGCTGCAGCTCCGCAACACCGGCACTGACACCCTGTCGATCCCGTCGCTGGCGATCACCGGGACGACGGACATCTCGTTCGCGTCCCCGTGCACGGCTGGCCAAACCTGCACCACCCCGATCTCGATCCCCGCCCTCGGCAACACGAACATCACCCTGCGCTGCGATCCCAGCGCGACCGGGCCGCGCAACGGCACGCTCACCATCACCAGCGACAGCAACTCGCCGAACCCGACCACCTCGACGGCGGTGGCGTTGACCTGCAACGGCACGCAGCCCAACGTGATGGTGGCGCCGACGTCGCTCAGCTTTGGCCCGCAGCGGGTCGGCACCGGCAGTACGGCGCAGCAGTTCACGATCACCAACCCGACCGGTGCCAACGTCGGCGCGACCAGCTACGCGGTGACGTCGGGCTCCGGCGAGCTCGGGATCAGCTGCGCGCCGAGCTGCACGGGCACGCTCAACCCCGGCGCCGTGGTGACGGTCAGCGTGGTGTTCACGCCGTCGGCGCTGATGGCCCGCGTCGGCACGATCACGGTGTCGACGCCCGAGGACATGACCGCGTTGCGCACGGTCACGGTCACCGGGACCGGCGTGCAGCCCACCATCTTCCTCCTGACGCCGAGTACGCTGACCTTCCCCGACACCCAGGTGGGCCAGACCTCGGCGCCGCAGACCATCCAGATTCGCAATACGGGCAGCCAGGACCTGCTGATCACGCAGGTCACCAACTCGAACCCGACGGACTTCGACCTGACCGGAGCCACGACCGGCACGGTCGCTTCGACCGGCACCCAGCAGTGGTCGGTGACCTGCTCGCCCGACGCGCTGGGCACCGGCACCAAGACCGGGACGATCACGATCGTCAACGACAGCGCCAACGACACCTCGCTCGACGTGCAGCTGACCTGCTCGACGATCCAGGGCCGCCTGGTGCTGACCGCGGCGCCGATCGTCTACGCCACAGGCACCAACACGATCGATTTCGGCAGGGTTCGCACCGGGCAGGCCAGCGCGACCACGGTCACGCTCACCAACGTCGGCAACCGGGCGGTCACGCTCACCGGCGCGCCGGCGGTCTCGTTCTCACCGGATACCCAGGGCTTCACCGCGACCGCGCCGAGCGCGCTGACGATCGCGCCAAGTGGCACGTCGACCTTCCTGCTGACGTTCGCGCCGACCTTGCCGACCCAGGGCACCGCGGTGATGAACATCCCGACCGACTGGAACTCGTTCGCGGTGACGGTCACTGGCGATGGCCAGGACACCAGCATCAGCGTCATGCCCAACCCGCATAACTACGGCGACGTGCTGTTCAGCGAGGACAAGCCACAGCTGTTCACGATCACCAACCTCGGCGAGGGCACGTTCAACGTGATGAGCGCGACGCTGGTGAACCCGGGCGCCGACTTCGCGCTCAGCGGCTTCAGCGCCGGGCTGGTGGCGCAAAACGGCACCAAGACGTTCACGGTGACCGCGACGCCCAACGACACGCTCATCGGCGACAAGTCGACGACGCTGCTGATCGTGACCGACCTCGATGGCGCGGGTGGGATGGTCATGGTGCCGCTCACCTACCGCTCGACCGGCGCCGGCATCGCCATCAACCCCGACACGACGATCGATTTCGGCGGGGTCGACGTCGACCTGGCGGGCGGGGCCTCGCGCACCGTCGCGGTCATGAACACCGGCACCGCGCCGATGACGATCACCGGTGTCACCACGCCGGGTGGCGCGTTCACCCGCAGCGATCTGCCCGCGACGATCGCGCCGGGCGCCACCTCGAACATCACGGTGACGTTCTTGCCGACGACGGAGGCCGACGCGGCGACGCAGGACACCCAGTCGTTCGACATCGTGACGGCGGGGCTGTTCACGACGACGGGGGCGCCGAGCGCACCGTCGCAGCGCATCACGCTGCGCGGCTACGGCATCGACCGCCACATCCACGTGCGCGGCGACGACGACACGCTGGTGCTCGACTTCGGGCAGGTCTATCGCAACCCGACGGCGACCGACCTGCGCGCGATCAAGCAGCTGCAGGTGTGCAACAGCGGCGAGGCGATCCTGGCGGTGTCGATGGTGACCGACCCGGCGGCGCCGTACGAGGTGACCAGCGCGCCCAGCTTCACGGTCGGGCCCCGCGCCTCGGCGACCCAGGAGACCTGCAGCGACGTCACGGTCGAGTTCCGACCCGCCGCCTACGGCATGTACGACAACTTCATGCTGACCGTCATGAACGACGACATGGTGCCGATGACGACGGTGGTGCTCAACGGCACCGGCATCGCGCGCCCGGTGACGATCACGCCGGGCAGCGCCGCGGCGCGGGTCGCGGTCGGCGTGCCGGTCCGTCTGAAGGACATCATCGCGAGCGGCCTGCAGGCGTCCAACCCCAGCAACGAGGCCTTCACCGTCGAGGTCCGGCTGACGGACGCCACCAACTCGTCATCGATCGTCGGCACCCTGCCGACGTCGATCGCGGCCGGTGAGACTCAGCAGTACGACCTCGAGTTCGTCGCCAAGGCGGCCGGCCCGTTCACGGTGACCGCCGACATCTACCTCGATGGCGATCCCGACTCGCACCAGACCGTCCAGATCGCGCTGGTCGGCGTGGCGGTCGACGTCGGCGGCGGGGTTGGCTGCAGCGCGGGTCGCGGCAGCGCGAGCTGGTGGCTCCTGGCGCTCGGGGCTTTCGGCCTGGTCGGGCTGCGGCGCCGGCGCTCAGGGTCGGCGGCGGCTGCGCTGCTGGTCGTGGCCGGCGTGGCCGGCGCGACCTCGACGGCCCAGGCCCAGGTCAGCCGGGAGATCGAAATCGGCACCTTTCATGTCACGCCGTCGACCGAGTCGGCGATGTTCACCATCGAGACTCCGCAGATCGCGATGAAGGGCGCGTGGGCGCTCGGCCTGTCGGTCAACTACGCGGTCGATGTGCTCACCGCCAACGACGGGATGAACCTCACGTCGCTGGTGGGCGGGCGCACCCAGCTCGAGCTCGGCTTTGGCTATGCGGTGCTCGATCGCCTGGAGGTGGGCGCGCGGGTGCCGATCTTTCGCCAGAGCGGCGATGCGGGCAGCGCGGGCGCCGACAAGATCTACGGTCTGGAAGGCGCCAGCGGCAACGCGCTCGGCGACGTCGCGATCAACGCCAAGCTGAGCCTGACCCAGACGCCGACCCTGGGCCTCGCGCTCGCGGTCGAAGGCACGATCCCGACCGGCAAGGACGGTCAGTTCGCGGGGGCGCGCACCCCGACCGGACGCGCCGGGCTGGTGCTCGGCCTCGCCGTCGGCAAGCGGGTGGGCCTCGCGGTCAACGCCGCCTTCTTGGGCCGCGGCGCCGCCGAGTTCTCCAACCTCAAGCAAGGCAACGCCGCGACCTACGGCGCTGGCGCCTCGTTCCGCGCGCTCGAGAAGCTGTGGGTGATCGGCGAGGTGTTCGGCGAGGTCGGCCTGACTGACGGTGACCGCGCGTCGGCGCGTCCCCTCGAGGCTGACCTGGGCCTGCGCTACCGCATCGCGCGCAGCACGTCGATCGCGATGGGCGGCGGGCGCGGCCTCATGAACGGCGTCGGCGCTCCCATGGTGCGCGGCTTCGTGATGCTGACGGTGTCGCCCCAGCAGCGCGAGGACGTCGAGCTACACCCGTACGTGCCGCCGCCGCCGCGCGACACCGGCGACGACGATGGCGACGGCGTCGTGAACGCCGACGACGCGTGCAAGCTCGACGCCGAGGACAAGGATGGCTTCGAGGACAGCGACGGCTGCCCCGAGGCCGACAACGACGGTGACGGCGTGCTCGACGCCGACGACAAGTGTCCGACCGAGCCCGAGGACAAGGACGGCTTCGAGGACGGCGACGGTTGCATCGACGCCGACAACGACGGCGACGGCATCCCCGACATCGACGACAAGTGCCCGGCCGAGCCCGAGGACAAGGACGGCTTCGAGGACGGCGACGGCTGCGAGGAGCCGGACAACGACAAGGACGGCGTGCCCGACGTCCTCGATCAGTGCGCGATGGAGCCCGAGACCATCAACGGCAACGCCGACGAGGATGGCTGCCCCGACCAGGGCGACTCGATGGTGATGGTCATGCCGGATCGCATCGAGGTGCTCGAGCCGCTCACCTTCCAGGGCGTGACGTCGAAGCTCAACAAGAACGCCGGCAAGACGCTCTCGCAGATCGGCGCGACCATGCGCGCCGACCGCAAGATCAAGCGCGTGCGCATCACGGTCCACGTCCAGCCGCGCAACGGCGGTGATCAGGCGCTGTCCGACAAGCGCGCCGACGAGATCCGCGCCTGGCTCGTCAACTGGGGCGTCGAGCCCGAGCGCCTCGACGCCAAGGGCATCGGCTCCAAGCGTCCGCTCGTGCCGAGGAACACCAAGGGCGCCGCGGAGATCAACGACCGCGTCGAGTTCATCATCTTCGAACGCAACTGAAACGGCAGGTTCGGTCGCTCGAAGATGCCTCGGGGAGTCGGCCACGGGGTCGAGCGCAACTGAAACGGCAGGTTCGGTCGCTCAGGCCCGCGCGACCGCGAAGCCGATCACGGCGGCGGCACCCGCGGCGCGCAGCGCGTGGCCGGCGGCGGCCATGGTGGCGCCGGTCGAGACCACGTCGTCGACCAGGAGCACTCGCTTGCCGGCGATGCGACGGGCGCGGCGGGCCGGGACCTCGAACGCGCCGGCCAGGTTGATGCGGCGCGCGTGGCCGTCGAGGCTGGTCTGCGGGGGCGTGGCGCGGGTGCGGCGCAGCACCAGCCCGTCGATGCGCGTGGCGACCTCGGCGGCCCGGCGGCCGTGGCGGGCGAGGGCCTCGGCCTGGTTGAAGCCGCGTCCGCCGAGGCGACGCCAGTGGAGCGGCACCGGCACGATCACGTCGATCTCGCCCGCGACGACGGCGGCGGCGAAGAACGGCGCGTAGAGCGCGGCCAGATCGCGGGCCAGGTCGGGGCGACGCGAGAACTTCATGCGGCGCAGCGCGCGGCCCAGCTCGCCGCCGTACTTCCACGGCACCACCAGGCCCTCGAGCGGCCACGCCGAGGTCTTGCAGCGCGCGCAGGTGACCGGCGGCGGCGCGGCCTGGGGCTCGGCACAACGCGGGCAGGCCGGGCCCAGCTCGTCGAGGCTGATCGCGCACGCGCCGCACAGCGGCGCCGGCGCGGGCACGCGTTCGTCGCAGGCCGGGCAGTGGGGGACGAACAGGAGCGACAGCGCGGACTCGAGGTGCAGCATGAGCGCGGCTATCGACGCGCGCGGCCCGGGGTTGCGGGCGATCGGCGAGACCCGCGGCGCCGCGGCGTGCGGGCGCGAGCGTTCCGGGTTAGAACCGCTCGTCATGGCCGACGCGCGCGTTGCGGCGCAAAAGTTCATCGCGCAGAACCGCAAGGTGAGCCACGAGTTCGTGATCCACGAGCGGCTCGAGTGCGGCATCGTGCTGGTCGGGTCCGAGGTGAAGTCGCTGCGCGACGCCAAGGTCACCATCAGCGACGGCTGGGCCGAGATCCGCAAGGGTCAGGCCTTCCTGCACGGGATCCAGATCAACGAGTACCCGTGGGCCAACCGCGACAACCACCAGATCGATCGGGTGCGGAAGCTGCTGCTCCACAAGACCGAGATCTCGAAGCTGTCGGTGCGCACGCGCGAGCGCGGCTTCACGCTGATCCCGCTGTCGCTCTACTGGAAGGGCGCGAAGGTGAAGGCCGAGATCGCGCTGTGCACCAACAAGAAGGTGCACGACAAGCGGCAGACCAAGCGCGAGCAGGACGACAAGCGCGAGATCGATCGGGCCAAGAAGGCCCGCGGGTGAAGATCACGGTCGCGACGGTCGGGCGCCTCAAGGAGGACTACCTGCGCGCCGCCGAGGACGAGTACCGCAAGCGGCTGCGCGCCTACTGCACCCTCGACGTCACCGAGCACAAGACCACCGAGGCGCTGCTGGCCGCGGTGCCCAGCACGGCGCACCTGTACGGCTTCGACGAGCGCGGCGACCCGCTGTCGAGCACCGAGCTCGCCAATGGCATCCTCGCCCGCGAGGCCAGCCACGGTGGTGGCGCGCCGCTGTGGTTCGCGATCGGCGGCGCCGACGGCCTGGGCGACCAGCTCCGCCAGCGCGCGACCCGCCTGCTCGCCTTCGGCCGGATGACGATCGCGCACCGCCTGGTGCGGGTGCTCGTCCTCGAGCAGCTCTACCGCGGCTTCCGCATCGTACGCGGCGAGCCGTACCACCGCGAATAGCGGGTCAGTATTGGTCCGCGCTCACGTGGGCCTCGGCCGGCACCTCGAGCGCGACGCGGGGGGCGTCGATCCACAGGCCCTCGAGGTCGTAGTGGTCGCGGGCCGGGTGGTGGAAGACGTGGACGACCAGGTCGCCGAAGTCCAGGAGCGCCCACTGGCCGGAGCGCTTGCCCTCGTGGCTGAGCACGCGCACACCCTCGTCGCGCAGGCCGATGATGATGCCCTCGGCGATGGCCTCGACCTGGCGATCCGAGCGACCGCTGATCACGAGCTGGTAGTTCGCGTACGAGCACAGGCCCCGGACGTCGAGCAGCACGGGATCGAGGCCCTTCTTGTCGAGGGCGTACTTCAGCGCGAGCAGCGCGTCGTCGAGGCCGGACTCGTCGGTGCGCGGGGTGGCCGGGACCTCGTCGTCGCCCTGGGCGCGCTCGGGACGAGGATCGGTGTCGGGAAAGTCGGGCTTGGTCGGGTCGGTCATGGAGTGTCGGTCATGCGGAGGGTTCCTGGTTGGGCCGCGACGGTCAGGTGCGGACCTGTCCCGTACCACGGACGATGAACTTGCTGGTGGTGAGCCCTTCGGCGCCCATCGGGCCGTAGGCGTGCAGGCGCGTGGTCGAGATGCCGATCTCGGCGCCCAGCCCGAGCTCGCCACCGTCGGCGAAGCGGGTCGACGCGTTGTGCATCACCGTCGACGAGCCGACCTCGGCGAGGAAGCGCTCGGCGGCGGCGTCGTCGGTGGTGACGATGCTCTCGGTGTGGTCCGAGCCGTAGCGCTCGATGTGGGCGATCGCGGCGTCGAGGTCGTCGACCACGCGGACCGCGACGATCAGCTCGAGGAACTCGGCGGCCCAGTCGGCTTCGGTGGCCGGCACCGCGCCGCCCAGGCGCACCACGTCGGCGTCGCCGCGGACCTCGACCTGGGCCTCGGCCAGGCGCGCGCACAGCGCGGGAATGAATTCGGCAGAGATCGCGCGATCGACCAGGATGGTCTCGACCGCGTTGCACACGCCGGGTCGCGACGCCTTGGCGTTGACCGCGATCGCCAGCGCCATGGCCTGGTCGGCGGCGGCGTGGACGTACAGGTGACAGACGCCCTTGTAGTGCTTGATGACCGGGACCCGGGCGTGCTCGGCGACGAAGCGGATGAGCGCCTCGCCGCCTCGCGGGATCGCCAGATCGATCAGATCGTCGAGGGCGACCAAGGCCCGGATCGCGTCGCGATCGGTGGTGGGGACGATCGTGACCGCGGCGGTGGGCAGGCCGGCGGCCACGAGCCCGGCGTGGACCGCGGCGCCCAGCGCCTGGTTGGAGTGGAACGCCTCGGAGCCGCCGCGCAGGATGCAGGCGTTGCCAGCCTTGAGGCACAGCGCCGCGGCGTCGACGGTGACGTTGGGCCGCGCCTCGTAGACGATCGCGATCACCCCGAGCGGGATGCGCATGCGCGCGATGCGCAGGCCGTTGGGGCGGACCTCCTCGCGCTCGAGGCGCCCGACCAGCTCGGGCTGGGCGGCGATCTCCTCGACGGCGCGGGCGATGGCGTCGAGGCGACCCTCGTCGAGACGCAGGCGGTCGACCATGGCGGGCGCGAGGTCGCGCAAGGCGGCGGCGGCCAGATCGCGGGCGTTGGCGGCCAGGATCGCGGGCGCGCTGGCCCGCACCGCGCGGGCGATGCCGTCGAGGGCAGCGCGGCGCTGGCCGGCGTTGGCCTTGGCGACGACCCGGCTCGCGGCCCGCGCGGCGGTCGCCAGGGAACGGAGATCAGGAGTCGTCACTAGAGCAGCGCCAGGTCATCGCGGTGGATCGCCTCGTCGAGGGTCCGATAACCGAGCGTCGCCTCGATGTCGGTCGAATGCAAGCCGCGGATTCGCCGCAGGTCGACGGCGCCGTAGGCGGCCAGGCCGCGCGCGACCTCGCGACCGTCGACGGTCACCACGCTGACGGTGTCGCCGGGGCCGAACTCGCCGTCGATGGCGGTGATGCCCTTGGGCAGGAGGCTGCGGCCCTGCTCGACGAGGGCCCGCCGCGCGCCGTCGTCGACGGTGACCCGGCCGGCCGGCTTGGCGCCGTAGGCGATCCAGTGCTTGCGGCGGCTGACCGACCCGGCGGCCAGGAAGAGCGTCCCGACGTCGGCGCCGGCCAGCAGGTCGACCAGCACGTCGGCGCGCCGCCCCGGCCCGATCACGCAGGGCACGCCGAGCCGGGTCGCCATACCTGCCGATTTCACCTTCGAGGCCATGCCACCCGAGCCCACGCCATCGCCCTTGCCCGCGCCAGCGACCGGGGCCGCCTCGCGCTCGACGTCGCGCACGATCGGCATGCGCACGCCGTGCTGGTCCCACACGCCGTCGACGTCGGTGAGGATGACCAGCGCGTCGGCCGAGACCAGGCTGGTCACCAGCGCGGCCAGCTGGTCGTTGTCGCCGAACTTGATCTCCTCGACGGCGACGGTGTCGTTCTCGTTGATGATGGGCACGACCTTGCGATCGAGGAGCGCGCGCAAGGTGAGCCGCGCTGACAGGAAGCGTCGACGATCGCCGAGATCGTCGTGGGTCAGCAGGACCTGGCCGATGAGCCGATCGTGGGGCGCGAAGGCGTGCTCCCAGTGCTGCATGAGCCGGCTCTGGCCGACCGCGGCGGCGGCCTGCAGGCCGGGCAGATCGGCGGGTCGCGCCGACAGCCGCAGCGCGCGCACGCCCATCGCGATCGCGCCCGACGACACGATGATCACCTCGACGCCGCGGGCGTGCAGCACCGCGACCTGATCGGCGATCGCGGCGGGCCGACCGGCCGGGCTCTCGGCGAGGAGCCGGCTGCCGATCTTCACGACCACACGCCGCGCCTCGCGCAGAGGCGCGCGCGCGTCCTCGCTCACGCGCGACCCTTCCACGCGGCGTCGAAGCGGTCGATGGCTTGGTCGAGGAACGGGTTGCCGTCGGCGGTGAGCTGCAGCTCGATGGCGGCGACGGTGCGCGACAGCCAGCCCTGCTCGTCGGCCAGCTCGCGATCGACCAGCGCGTCGACGTCGTCGACGACCTCGGCCTCGGTGACGTCCTTGCCCTTGGCGAGCAGGCGGCGCACCCGCCCGCCGCTGGCGAGGTCGGCCAGCTCGAGGGGCGCCTTGGCGACGGTGCGGGCCGCGGCCAGCGCGCCCTTGCGGAACGGCTCGAAGGCGAGCCCGCCCGGGGTGGTGGCCAGCGTCGCGGCGATGGTGTCGGCCACCGCGAGGGCGCGCGCGCCGTCGAGGCCGAGGCCGGTGTGGACGCGCGCGCAGTAGTGATCGAAGAGGGTCAGCCCGGCGAAGGTGCGCGACGCGAACTGGGCCCGGCGCAGGGCGGTGACCGCGAGCATGAAGCGCTGCCAGGTCGCGCCGGCCAGCCGCACCATCAGCGCGCCCGACGTGAGCTCGACCCACGACACCGGCTTGCTGCGCCCGTGGACGAGGCTCTTCACCGCGAGGTCGTCCAGATCGATCTGGTGATCGGCGGCGATGCGGCGATAGGCGCGGCCGAGGATCGCCTCGCGCAGCCAGTTGTCGAGGAACGGCACCGGCACCAGGCTCGCCACCGACGCGGCGAGGGCGCGGCCCAGCGCGAGCCGGCGGTGCGGGATGAGGTAGTCGCGGCGGAGCGTGAGCGTGGTCATGGCGGCACCACCGGCGCCGGCTCGGGCACGTCGACTCCGGCGGCCTTGCCCTGGGGCGGCGCGATGCCCTGGAGGAGCGCGTTGCGATCATCGACCTCGCGCGAGCGCGCCGGAGTCGCGACCGTGTTTTCTGGCGGCGGGGCCGCGATGGCCGGCGCCGCGATCGCCGCGACGGCGTGATCGACCGCGACGGTCATCGTGAGCGACTTGCCGTCGCGCACGAACGTGACCTCGGCCTGAAGCTTGCCAGCCAGCGCGATGCCCAGCTCGTCGTCGAGGGAGACCTCGCCCGACAGCGCCTTCACGACGATGGTGTCGCGCCAGGCCCGCTGGGTGACGGCGGCCTTGGTCACCGCCGCCATGCGGGGCGCGAGCTTGAGCTCGAGGCGGTGGGCGCTGCGGCCGGCCACTTGGACCGCGCCTTGGTCGCTGACCTCGAGGCCGCGCGCGCACAGCTCGAGGTAGTCGCCGAGGACGGCAGCCAGCTGATCGCGGATCGCGTCGGCCTCGTCCTCTGCCTCGGGCCCGCGCTCGTGCCACAGCGCGTAGCGTGGCCGCAGGTAGAGCTTGCCGGCGAGCGCGACGACCTCGCGGCCGTAGTCGGCGCTGTTGTTGGCGGTGGCGTGGTACTCGCCGCTCTTGGCCGACTCGATCACGACCTGATCGTCGAGGCGCTCGAGGACGGTCGCGCCGTCCTTGACCTCGACGGTGCTGTCGATCGTGAGCTGGTGATCGCCGAGCTTGGCGGCGGCGATGCGCCAGGGCTGGGCGAGCGCGCGCGCCAGCTCGCCGCCGTCGCGCGCGGCCTTGCCGACGTCGATCGGGCGCGGCGCGGTCGCGCTGGCGGTGACCAGGCCCTGCAGCTCGCGGTCGGACGCGCCGCCTCCGCCGCACCCGAGGGTGAACGTGGCGACCAGCAGGGCGGCGCGCAGGCGCATCAAGCGTTGATAGCGTCAGGCGCCCGGGGGGTCAACCCTGGTAGGTTGTTGCCGATGGAGACGTCGCCGCTGGAGCCGCTGGCGCAGAGTGCGTGGGCGCTCGGCTTCGCGTTCCTGTTCGGCACGCTGTGGGGCAGCTTCGCCAACGTCTGCATCTACCGCTGGCCGCCCACCGACGAGCATCCCAACGGCCGCTCGGTGGTCGCGCCCGGCTCGCACTGCGGGGCCTGCGGCAAGCCGGTGCGCTGGTACGACAACGTGCCGATCCTCAGCTACCTGTGGCTGCGCGGCGCGTGTCGCGACTGCAAGGCGACCTTCGCGCCGCGCTACCTGCTGGTCGAGGCGGCCACCGGCATGCTGTTCGCGACGGCGTGGTGGTTCGCGGTCGACGCCCGCATCCTTCTCGAGCCGCTCGACCTGCGCGTGCTGCGCTTTGGCATCGGCGCGGCGTTCATCTGGACGATGGTCGTGATCCTGTTCATCGACCTCGACCACAAGCTCATCCTGGCCTGGCCGGCCTACCCGGCGATCCCGGTCTTCTATGGGCTGGGGCTGCTGTTGCCCGAGCGCGCCTGGTACGACGGGCTCATCGGCGCCGCGGTCGGCTACGGCATCGTGCGGCTCATCGCCGACGGCTACTACTACCTGACCAAGCGCGAGGGCATGGGCTACGGCGACGGCGTGCTGCTGGCGCTCATCGGGACGTTGCTGGGCTGGCGCGGCGTGGTGGTGAGCCTGTTCGCGGGCTCGATGCTGGGGACCCTCGTCGCGGTGCCCGCCCTGGTGCTGGCGCGGCGCAAGGCGGCGCCGGTCCAGGGCGCGCCGGCCGACGCTCAGCCCGATGCCGCCGACGAGGAAGACCCCGGCCTGGCCCGCACCGAGATCCCCTTCGGTCCCTTCCTCGCCACCGCCGCCGTGTTCTGGTGGCTCGCTGAGCCGTATCTGACCGTTCGCTTTCTGGGCCGCTAGGGAAGCGGCTGGGCCGCTAGGGAAGCGGCTGGGCCGCTAGGGAAGCGGCTGGGCCGCTAGGGAAGCGGCTGGGCCGCTAGGGAAGCGGCTGGGTCGCTCGCTCGGCGGCTGGGCCGCTCGCTCAGTGAGCGGCGACCTTGCCGATCGGCGGGCCGACGCACGAGGCGATGTCGAAGATCATGAAGGCCAGGATCTTCTCTTGGGGCGTGAGGCCGGTCGTGGTGCAGCCGTTGGGAAACCGGATGTTGTCTGCCGAGTCATCGCCGGTCGACACGTGGATGTCCGACACGACCTGCTTGCCGCAGCGGTTGGTGGGCTCCTCGGTGAGGGGCGTGGTGAACTGGAGGAACTGGATCGACGGGTTGCCGCCGGCCTGCGCGGCCGGCACCGAGATCCAGCTGTCGGCCTTGACCGGATCGATCGAGTTGATCGTGTGCTGGCTGTCGGTGATGGCGACCTTGCCCAGCGTGGTCGACGCGCCGACGTTGAGCAGCCAGTCCGCGAAGTCGGGGCCGCGCGCGAACGAGGTGTTGACGTCGGCGGTGACGTCGCCGATGTCGTTCTGGAAGTCGAACTGCGCGACGCTCGCGATCTCGCCCGGACCGTTTTGCACCCAGTAGTTGTGCCAGTGCGACATGAACACGCGTCCGCCGAGATCCGAGTAGTCCGACATCGCCTGGAGCGCGGTGACGCCCTTGGTGCCGGGGTTCTGCCCGCCCTCACACGACATGAACACGACGTCGTAGGCCCGCAGATGCTCGACGGTGTCCCACAGCGTCGTCGCGTTGGTGAACGCGGCGCCGCCGTTGAGGTTGGCGGCGAAGCGCGGCGTGCCGCCCGAGCCGGTGAACAGGTTGACCCGCCCGTCGCCGCCGGCCGCGGTGAACTCGGCGTCGTCGAGGCCGATCTTGCGAAGCAGGCACTCGAGCGAGTCGGCACCGCCGGTGGTGAGCGCCATCAGCGGGATGTCGCCCTCGGACTTGTTCTTTGGCAGGCGGGTGACGCTGGCGGCGAGCGGCGAGTCGACGCACGACGCGACCTGCGGGATCACGATCTGGCGGCGCCACTTGCCGATCTGGATCACGACCGGGATGTCGGCGCCGACCGGCATGTTGTCGAGGGTGAAGCGACCCTCGGTGTCGGTCACGGTCTGGACCAGCGGGTTGCCCTGCAAGGTCGCGCCGCAGCGATCGCACTGCGCGCCCTCGACCAGCGGGCCGACCGCTGACAGCGGGACGTAGACCGTCGCGTTGTAGAGCGGCAGCGTGCCGTTGGGCGCGTAGACCGTGCCGGAGATCGACGTGGTGCCGCCGCCCATGCACGACACCTGCTGACAGCCGAGGCCGACGCAGGCGTCGATCTCCAGCGCAGCGTCGAGGCCACCATCGCCATCGCTCTTACCGCCGTCATCACCGCCGCAGGCGGCGAACGCCAGCGCGACGAACAGTGAAACCGAAAACGCTCGTCCGTGCATACGACACCTCGAGGGCGTTGAGCCCACGCTACATCGTAACAGGATCGCCCAACAGCTCCGCAACAATTGCCCCGGCCACGGCGCGACCTTCGCGCACTGTGCCCGGTGGGAGCGTCACTCCGCCGACGACGGCATGCCCACCCCCACCGTGGCGCGCACACAGCGCGCCGAGGTCGTGACGGCGTACGCCCGGGCCCCACGGGTTCCAGCCGACACCGACTTTCACCGCCGACTCATTGGCCAGCACGGTGACGGTGTAGGCGCAGCGCGGGAACAAATCGTAGGCCGTGAGGCCCGGCGATCCGAGATCGCGGCCAACCAGATCGAAGAGCACGACCTCGCCGCGCACCTCGCCGGCGGCGGTCCAGCGCGCGCGATCGCGCTGGCGACGGGCCAGGATCGGGTCGAGACCGGCCCGGATCCAGGGCGCCTGATCGAGCTCGGCGAGCGGCGAGTGCTCGAGGGCGGCGACGTAGCGATTGACCAGCGCGGCGTCGCGCGTGCTGGCGACCCACACCGCGAGGCGTGACGAGGGCTCGCCGAGCGAGCAGGCGGTGTGGGCGTCGGGATAGGCCGCCGCGTCGACGATGTCGGCGCACGCGGTCAGCTCGACGAGGTGAGGCGCCGGGGTCCAGCCGAAGCGCTCGCCCAAGACCCGCGTGACCACGCCCGCGCACGACGGGGCGCCCGGCACGAACGCCATGTGATCGTCGGCGCGGGCGGCGAAGTCGGCGCGCAGCTCGGGCGGCTGGAACGCGGTGGCGTGGTGATCGAACCACCAGCGCATCGCCGGATGTGGGCAGTACCGGAAGTCGACGCAGGCGTTGTCGTCGCCATCGATGGGCACGCCGGCGAAGGCATCGCCCAGCTTGTGCGACACGCCGACCGGCACGATCTCCGTCACGCCGACGACCTCCCGGTAGAACGCCGAGAACAGCGCGGCCGAGGCGGTCCCGTCGAAGCAGGCGTCGTGAAAGAAGATCTTGAGCGTCGACAGACTGCGGATGGTAGCGCGCTACGAGCCATTGCGGAGCGGGCCGGCGTATAAGAGGGCCATGACTCCCGATACTTATGGTTGGCTGATCGTCGGCCACGTCGTCGGCTTCGTGCTGTGGATCGCCGGCCTGGTGGCGACGCTGACCTTGCTGCGCATCCACACCAAGGTCGAGGGCGCGGCCCGCGAGGTGATGTCGCGGCAAGAGCAGAAGACCGCGATGCTGATGGACCTCGGGGCGACGCTGACGATCGCCTGCGGGCTGTGGCTCGCGTTTGGCGGCACGGTCAACGCGTTCAAGACCGGCGCGTGGCTGCACATCAAGCTCACGCTGGTGGTCCTGGTGCTGCTGGGCGCCCACGGGTTCGCGCGGGCCCAGGTCGGTCGGTTCAAGCGGGGCCAGCTGCGCGCGGTGCCGCGCGCGCTCCTCTACATCGTGATGATCGTCGCGGCCGGGACCATCGTCCTGGGCGCGAAGAAGGATCTGCTGCGTAAGCAGCCGGCCGCGCCGTCGGCAATCGCGCCGGTCAGCAAGTAACCTGTCGGCGGTGACGCCGCCGACCACGATCCTCCATGTCGACCTCGACGCGTTCTTCGCGTCGGTCGAACAGCGCGACGACCCGGCGCTGCGCGGCAAGCCGGTGCTGGTCGGTGGCTCGCGGCGGCGTGGCGTGGTGGCGGCGGCGAGCTACCAGGCCCGGGCCTTCGGCGTGTTCTCGGCGATGCCGATGGCCGAGGCGCTGCGGCGCTGTCCCCACGCGATCGTGGTGCCGCTCCGGATGGAGCGGTACGCCGAGGCGTCGGAGGCGTTCTTCGCGATCCTCGCCGACTTCTCGCCGTCGGTGGAGTCGCTGTCCTTCGACGAGGCGTTCCTCGACCTCACCGGGTCCGAGCGCCTGCTGGGCGCGCCGGTCGAGGTCGGTCGCGCGATCAAGGCGCGGGTCCGGCGCGAGCTGGCGCTGGTGGCGTCGGTCGGCGTCGCGCCGACCAAGATGGCGGCGAAGATCGCGTCGGACCTCGACAAGCCCGACGGCCTGCGCGTGGTCGGTGCTGGCGAGGTCCGGGCCTTCCTCGACCCGCTGCCCGCGGGGCGGCTCTACGGCGTCGGCGAGGTGACCGGCGCGACCTTGCGCGAGCTCGGCATCGCGACTATCGGCGACGTGGCGCGCTATCCCGAGGCGAAGCTGGTCGCGCGGCTGGGTCCGACCGCGGGGCCGCACCTGGCGGCGCTCGCGCGCGGCGAAGACTCCCGCAACGTCGAGGCGGAGACTCCGCCGGTCACGATCGGCCACCAGGAGACCTTCGACGATGACCGGTGGGAGCGCGGCGACCTCGAGCTGGTCTTGCTGCGCCAGCTCGATCGGGTCGCCGAGCGGCTGCGGCGCGCGCAGCTCCGCGCCACCGTGGTTGGCGTGATCGTCAAGTACGACGACTTCCGTCAGATCACCCGACGGGTGACGCTGTCGGGCCCCACCACCGACGCGGCGGTCATCGCGCGGGCGGCCTTCAAGCTCTTGGCCGCGGTCGAGATCGACGACCGGCCCAAGCACCGGGTCCGGCTGCTGGGCGGGTTCACCGCCGGGCTCGAAGGTCGCGACCGCCCGCGTCAGCTCGCGCTCGACGAGGCGGTGCGGGCCCGCGGCGAGCGGCTGGGCGAGACCCTCGACAAGCTCAAGGACAAGTTTGGCGTCGACACCGTCAAGCGGGCCGCGCACCTCGACCAAGCTCGGGGCTCGCGCCGTCCCACCTGAGGACCCCGGCTTTCTGGTTCTCGGAGGTCGCGACGTCCGCGCTGCTCAGTTGGTAGGGCGGCGTTTACGCGGCACGGCCCCAGGCGCATGGGCGCGCTGGCGCTCGTGCGCGGCCTTCACCGCGTCACCGGCTCCAGCCACGGCGGAGCGCCACAGGCCGAGCATCCGGTCGCGGCACAGCGAGCGCTGGTGCTGCTCGACGGCCTCGTCGGCGTCGCTGGACGCGACCGAGGTCGAGAACGTCGTCTCCGTGACGGGGGAATCGTCGTAGTAGTCATCGCTCATGGGAGAGCACATCTGCAACGCACATGCCGCGGCCGATCTCATGCAAAGTTGGGTAGCTGCATCGCACGGGGGCCGAGCGCGGACGCACACCGGCCGTGCAGCTGTGCGGTTCCTGCAGCGGGTCCGGCGCCAGCGGAGAAAATCGCCCGCGCCGCGCCGATCGGGGTTCCCATGACCACGACCTCGCGTGTCTAGCCTACCGAACCGCATGCGTACGCTGCTGCTCGCCGCCTTCGTGCTCCTCCTGGTCGTGCCCCCGGCGCGCGCGGACGACGTCGTCAGCTACGCGTTGGTGGTCGGCTCCAACGCGCCCGGGCCCGGGCAGCAGCGCTTGGCCTTCGCCGAGGACGATGCGCGCGAGGTCGCGGCCGTGCTGCGCGAGCTGGGCGGCTACGACCGCGATCGGGTGCGGCTGGTGTTGCACCCGAGCCCAGCGGCGCTGCTGGCTGCGGTCGCCGCCATCGAGCGCGACGTCGCCGCCGAGGTCGCCGCCGGTCGTCAGGTCCGCGTCTTCTTCTACTACTCGGGGCACGCCAAGGCCTCGGGCCTGTCGCTGGGCGCCGACGAGCTCGCGCTCGACACCCTGCGGACGCGGTTGTTCGCGACCCGGGCCACGCTCACCGTGGTCGTCCTCGACGCCTGCCAGAGCGGCGCGTTCTCGCGGGTGAAGGGCGCCGAGCCGGCCGCCGACTTCTCGTTCAACTCCAAGGCGCGGCTCGACGCCAGCGGCGTCGCCGTGCTGGCGTCGTCGACGGGCAGCGAGCTGTCGCAGGAGTCCGACTATCTGCGCTCGTCGTACTTTACGCACCACCTGCTGGTCGGCCTGCGCGGCGCCGCCGACGACAACCACGACGGCGCGGTGTCGCTCGACGAGGCCTACCGCTACACGTATCACCAGACCTTGGTCGCCACCGCCGCCACCGCGGTCGGCAGCCAGCACGTCTCCGTCGAGGTCGACCTCAAGGGCGCCGGCGAGATCCCGCTGTCGTTCCCCGAGAAGACCACCAAGACGCTCACGCTGCCCGCCGAGGCCGAGGGCCACGTGCTGGTGGTGCGCATGCCGGCGCGCGCGGTGACCGCCGAGCTCCACAAGGCCAAGGGCGCGGCGATCGCCGTCGCGGTGGCGCCCGGTCGCTACCAGGTGCTCGTGCGCACCGAGACCCAGGTCCTGCGGTGCAGCGCGGTCGGCGGGGACACCATCGTCCTCGAGCGCTGCGCGAGCGAGGCGCCGCTCAACAACGCGACCAAGGGCGGCGGCGCCGGGCTGGGCCCGGCGTATCACCTGTCGCTGGTCGTCGGGCTCGGCGGGTTCCGCGACGACGGCTACTCGCAGCGCCTGGATGATTTTGGCTATGATCCCCAGAAGCCGGTCGGCGAGCACCTCGCGGTCGCGGCGCTGCGGCGCGTGCATCGCCACGTCTTGGTGGGCGGCCAGCTCGGGCTGCTGGGCGGCGAGGACTGGCGGCGCGGCACCGATCTCGAGCCGCTCGACGCCAGCTGGGCGACCTACACCGCGGGCGGGCTGGGCCGCCTCGAGATCGGCGGGACCCTGGTCGGCTACGCGCAGCTGGGCGCCGGGCTCGCCCTCACCCGCGAGCGCTTCCGCGACCAGCTGGGCGCGGTCACCAGCGACCTCCACCCCGGCGTCTACGTCGACGGTGCGCTCGGCGTCGACTGGATGATCGGCGCGCGCTGGGGGCTCACCGCTCGCTCCACCGCGAGCTACGCGCCTTCGCTTCCCAACCTCATCGGCGACCGCCACGACACCGGCCTTTTCGGCTTCGACGTCGGCGTGGTCGTCCAGCGCTGAACCGGTCCCACCATGCGCAAGCTCATGCCTGTCTTCGTCCTGCTCGTCGCCGCCACCAGCGGCGGGGCCACTGACTGCGGTCAGATCATCGACGACCCCGGCTTCGACGTGTGGTGCGGCGACAGCCTGTGCCGCTGGGCCGTCGAGAAGGGCGAGGTCGCGCGCGCCGCGACCTGGCACGAGGCCGACCGCGGCGTGGAGCTGGTCGGCCCCGAGGTGTCGATCGCGCAGCTGACCGAGGTCGCGTCGAGCGACGGCCGGTGCGTCGCGTTCGATCTGGTGGCCGACGTGGCCGACGATGCCGAGGTCCATCTGCAGCTGGACGTGTTCGGGGACGGCTCGATCGAGCTCGACGAGCGCCTGCCCACCAGCGACTGGCGCGCGCTGTCGTTTCGCGTGCGCATGCCTGACTTCTACCAGGGCGTGCGGTTCCGGCTGACCAAGCGCGGCGGCCACGCGGTGCTGGCCAACATCGGCGCGTCGATCGCCCCTGACGCCGAGTGCGTGGGCGTCGCGCTGGTGGTCGGGACCCGGCCCAACGGCGTGACCTGCACCGAGGACCCGCAGTGCACCAGCGGCACCTGCGCCTCCGGCTTCTTCCACGACGTGTGCGGCGAGTGTAAGACGGACGCGGACTGTAGCGGCGGCACGATCTGCGGGCAGTCGCCCATCGCCGACGCCCACGTCGACCTCTACCCGGCGTGCGTGGTGCCCGGCAGCGCCGAGACCAACGCTGGCTGCGGCCAAGACGCCCAGTGCGCAACCGGCCTGTGCGAGGGCGGCGGCTGCGCGGTCTGCGACGACGCGGCCGACTGTGGCGGCGCCGCCTGCGCGTCGATCGAGTACAGCGTGCCGCACGGCGACGGCCGCGCCCCCTCGATCGTCAAGGGCGCGTCCCACTGCGCGGCGGGCAGCGCGGCGGTGGCCAGCGGCGGGGCCTGCGTCGACGATGTCGACTGCGCGTCGAGTGCCTGCGTCGGCGCGCCGCTCCGCATGTGCTCGACGTTCTGGTTGCCGCGCCGCTGCGACGACGACCTGGATTGCCCCGGCTATGGCTTTGGCGCCGAGGCGGCCTGTGTCACCGTCGGGACCCGCGGTGGCGTCTGCCAGTGATCACGAAGTTGCATACCAGCGCTACGGCTCGGCGCTCGTGCGCAAGGCCGAGCGCATCCTCCGCAATCGCGAGGACGCCGTCGACGTCGTACAGACCCTGTTCACCGAGCTGATCGCTCGACGAGAGGATGCCGTGGACCTCCCGTATCTGTATCGGGCCGTCACCAACCGCGCGCTCAACGTGGTGCGCGACACCCGGAGCCGGACCCGCCTGCTCGAGCGCGAGCAGGGCGCGTTGCTGCCCGCGGCGCGCCTCGCCGACTCGACCCGGGTCGTCGGCGTCGACCTGCTGGCGCGGCTGTGCGACCGGCTCGACACCGCGCATCGCGAGGTGCTGGTCGCCCGCTACCTCGACGAGATGACCCAGGACGAGATCGCGAGCTTGTACGGGGTGTCGCGCAAGACCGTGGGCAAGCGGCTGGCCCGGGTCGACGCGGTGGCCGCCGAGCTGGCGGGAGGCCGCGCGTGACCGCCGCGGCGTGTAGCGGCGAGCCGGTGTCGTGGCTGCGGCTCGAGCAGCTGGCGCTGGCCGAGCTGACCGACGCCGCGGCGGCCCGCGCCCACCTGGCCCGATGCCCGGCCTGCGCCGCGGCCTTCGCGCGCATCACCGACGACGCTCGGCCCTTGCCCCGGCTGGCCCCGGTGGTCGCGCCAGCGCCGTGGTGGAAGCGCTGGCAGCTCGCGACCGGCGGCGCGGCGCTGGTGGTGGCCGCGGCCGTGGTGCTGCTGATGGTCCGAAAACCGGACGACCTGTCCGAGCGGCGGACGGTCCGCGTCAAGGGGGCCGGCGCGGTCGTGGTGACCCTGGTGCGCGAGCGGGCCGGCGCGATCGCGTTCGATCCGGTCGAGGTGCGGCCTGACGACCGCTGGAAGGTGCAGCTCACCTGCGATCCCGGCGGCGCGGCCTGGGTCGACGTGGTCGCGTACCAGGACGGTCAGGCCTTCTTCCCGCTGGCGCCGCGGCGCATCGCGTGCGGCAACTCGGTCGTGGTGCCGGGCGCGTTCCGCATCACCGACGGTGGCGCCGAGCTGTGCGTGGTGCTGGCACCCGAGGCGCCGGATCGGGCGCGGCTGGGCGCGGGTGATCGCCGCGGCGCCACCTGCACGACGCTACGCGCGCGGTAGCTACGCGGTTGGGGTCAAGCCGGCGCCGCGCAGCAGCCCGTCGGCCTGGCGGCGCCAGGTCGGCAGCCGATCGCCTAGCGCCTCGACCACGGTCGGGGCCAGCTTGACCGCGCGGCCCGCGACCGCCGCGTCCACCAGCTCGGTCGCCACATGCACCGCGAGGACGACCTGGGCATCGGCGAGCTCGCGCCGCAGCGGCTCGTGCTGGTACGTGACCGCCTCGACCAGCGCCGCCGGCAGGCCCCACAGGCCGAGCAGGTACGCGCCGACCTCGGCGTGGGTCGCGCCGAACGCCGCGCGCTCGAGGCTGAGCAGATCGGCGTCGGGCGCTCGGGCCGCGGCCAGCACCTCGCCGTAGCGGGCGGATGAGCCCAGTACCAGCACCAGCACGCCGACGTCGCGCATGAGCGCGGCGGCGAACGCGTCGGACGCGCGCACCGGATCGGCCGACAGGAAGTCACGCGCGAGGCGGGCGCCCAGCAGCGCGCGCTCCTGCAAGGCCGCGCTCGAGAAGCCGGGACACGCGACGGTGCCCATGCGGGCGAAGATGCCGACGGTGAGCGCCAGGCTGCGGATGACGTCGCTGCCCAGGTGCAGCACCGCGCGCTCGATCGACGACACCGGCTGGGCCATCCCGAAGTACGACGAGTTGACCAGCTGCAAGATCTTGGCGGCCATCGCCGGCTCGGCGCAGATGAGCTCGGCGATCTCGGCGATGCGCACCGAGGGCCGGCCCAGCGCCTCGACGAGGTCGTTGTAGAGCTTGGGCACCGACGGCAGACGGTCGACCCGCCCCACGATCGAGCGCAGCTCTTGGTTGCCGAGCAGTGACTGCAGCGTGCACACCTGCGCGACCACGTTGGTGAGCAGCTTGGGCTCGCACGGCTTGGCGAGGAACTGGTGGGCCACGGTCATCGCGCCCGCGATGGCCTCGGGGCCGGCGTAGCCCGACAGCACGATGCGCGCGGTCGAGGGCGAGCTCTCGCGGATCGCGGTGAGCAGCTCGGTGCCGTCCATCCCGGGCATGCGCATGTCGGAGACCACGACGTCGAAGGGGCCCTCCGCGAAGGCCTCGAGCGCGGCGTGCCCGCCCAGCGCGAACCGCATCTCCCAGATGCCGCGCTGCTTGCGGAGCAAGTTCCGCAGCGCCGCGAGCACCGATTGATCGTCGTCGACGAACAGGATGCGGCGAAGCTCCGCGGCAGGCGGGTTGGCGGGGGGGGCCGGACTGGTTGGGGGCGTCATGATCATCCGGTAGCTGAGGTCCTGGGTCGGCCGGATGGGTGGCCCGTGGAGGCCCATCCGAGCCGGGTGACCGCGACCTCGTCAGCGGCGCTCGTTCTCACAGGCCACGAACTCCCGCCAGCACTGGTCGCCGCTGCACACCGTGGTGTGGAGCGCGATGCAGTCCGCGCTGTTCGAGCAGCCCCACGAGTCGAGCCCGACGCAGTCCTGGGTGGGCGTGCCGAACTGGCTGATCGGGAAGCAGCCCAAAAACGGCGTGAGCGCGGTGCACTCGCCCTCGCCGGTGAAGCAGGCGTGGTCGTAGGCGGCCCGGCACTCGGCGGCGGACAGGCACTCCATCTCGGGCATGGTGTCGCACGGCCCGCCGCACCTGCCCCAGGGCGGCAGCGGCGCGCGCGAGGAGCAGCTGTTGCCCGCGAAGTCGCATTCCAGGGTCTGCGGGTTGAGCAGCGGCCCGATCGCGCGCGCGTCGCATTCGCTGTTGGGCGTGTCGATGGTTGCGTCGGCCAAGCCGCCGTCGGCGGCCTCGTTCGCGAACAACGCGCAGCCGGCTAGCGCGACCGAGCCCAGGACCCAGACCAGACGAAGCATCATGGCCATCCTCGCAGCAAAGGCTGCGCCAGGGGAACCCTTCGCGCAAGCACGCGATTTGCGAGGCCCCGGCCCGGGCGCGGCCTCGACATTCTGAGGCAGGCGGGACGGCAGGGTCGCGTAAGAACAAACCGTCTTGACTGACTGTTTGTTGGGCGGTAAGCCAGCCGGCGATGAGCTCTGAGGCCGCGCGCGCGCCCAGGACCCAGGCCCAGCGCCGGGACCAGATGCGCCACGCGCTGCTCGAGGCCGCGGTGGATAGCCTGGTCGAGCTCGGCTTCGCCCACACCACCACCCTCGAGGTGCAGCGCCGGGCCGGGGTGTCGCGAGGCGCGCTGCTGCACTACTTTCCGTCCAAGGCCGCGCTCGTGGTCGCGACCATCGCGCACCTGGCCGAGCGCCGCGGGCGCGCCCTCAAGCAGCGCGCGCTCGAGCTGCCGACCGGGGCCGGCCGCGTCGACGCCGTGCTCGATCTGCTGTGGGAGAGCTTCGCCGGCCCGATGTTCCAGGTCGCGATCGAGCTGCGGGCGGCGGCTCGCACCGACGCCGAGCTGCGCGGCGCGCTCACGCCCATCGAGCGGCTGGTCCGCGACCGCATCATCCACCAGGCCAGCGCGATGTTCGGCCGCGCGGTCGTGGCCCGGCCCGGCTACCCGACCGCGATCGAGCTCACGCTCCACCTGATGATCGGCGCCGCGACCACGGCGTGCCTCCACGGCGAACAGGCGCGCGTCGACGCGCTGATCGACCAGTGGAAAGACCTCTTTCCGGTACTCCTCGAGACTGCTGGCAGCAACACCGACTTGGAGAAGCAAGCATGAGCAAGGAACTGCGGTTCGATGGCAAGGTCGCGATCGTCACCGGCGCGGGCGGCGGGCTGGGGCGCGCGCACGCGTTGCTCCTGGCGGCGCGCGGCGCCCAGGTCGTCGTCAACGATCTCGGCGGCAGCCACACCGGCGAGGGCAAGAGCGCCTCGGCCGCCGACAAGGTGGTCGACGAGATCAAGGCGGCCGGCGGCGTCGCGGTCGCCAACTACGACTCGGTCGAGGACGGCGACGCCATCGTCAAGACCGCGACCGACGCGTTCGGTCGCGTCGACATCCTCATCAACAACGCCGGCATCCTGCGCGACGTCTCGTTCCAGAAGATGAGCCAGAGCGACTGGGACCTCATCTACCGGGTCCACGTCTATGGCGCCTTCAAGTGCACCTACGCGGCCTGGCCGATCATGCGCGAGCAGGGCTACGGCCGCATCGTCATGACCGCGTCGGCCGCCGGCATCTACGGCAACTTCGGCCAGGCCAACTACTCGATGGCCAAGCTGGGCGTCCACGGCCTGGCCCAGACCCTCGCCATCGAGGGCAAGAAGAAGAACGTCCTGGTCAACACGATCGCGCCGCTGGCCGGGTCGCGCATGACCGAGACCGTGCTGCCGGCCAACCTCATCGAGGCGCTCAAGCCGGAGTTCGTGTCGCCGCTGGTGGCCCGCCTGTGCCACGAGTCGAGCCAGGAGAACGGCAGCCTGTTCGAGGTCGGCGGCGGCTTCATCGGCAAGCTGCGCTGGGAGCGCTCGGAGGGCAAGACCTTCCGCCTGGGTCGACCGATCACGATCGAGGCGGTCGACGGCGCCTGGGCCGAGATCACCGGGTTCGACAAGACCACGCACCCGGCCAACATCACCGAGTCGATGACGCCGATCATGCAGAACCTCGAGCACGGCCCGAGCAAGGGCGGCAACGACCTCATCGACGTCGACGCCGCGCTCGGTTACCGCTTCCCCGAGATGGAGTCGAGCTACGACGAGCGCGACCTCGCGATCTACGCGCTGGGCGTGGGCGCCGCCAAGAACCCCGGCAACGACGCCGACCTTCAGCTGGTGTACGAGCTGCACGGCAAGGGCATGCGGGCGCTGCCGACCTACGGCGTCATCCCCGCGATCAACACGATCCTCACGCTGGGCAAGCAGGGCAAGCAGGCGCCGGGCCTGACCTACGGGCTCGACCGGGTGTTGCACGGCGAGCAGTACACCGAGCTCAAGCGCCCGCTGCCGCGTAGCGCCAAGCTCACCCACCGCTCGCGCATCAAGGACATCTTCGACAAGGGCAAGAACGCGCTGGTCGTCACCGAGATCGTCACCTACGACGAGCGCGGCAACGAGCTGGTGCGCAACGAGGTCACCACCTTCGTGCGCGGCGCCGGCGGTTGGGGCGGCGAGCGCGGCCCCAGCCAGGACGTCAACACCCCGCCTGACCGCGCGCCCGATCGGATCGTCGAGGAGAAGATCCCCGAAGGCCAGGCCCTGCTGTACCGGCTGTCGGGCGACTGGAACCCGCTCCACGCCGACCCCGGCTTCGCCAAGGCCTTCGGCTTCGATCGGCCGATCCTGCACGGCCTGTGTACCTTCGGGTACGCCGGTCGCCACGTGCTGCAGGCCTTCGCGCCCGACGGCAACACCGACTTCATGAAGAGCATCCGCGTGCGGTTCGCCAAGAGCGTGATGCCGGGCGACACCCTGATCACCGAGATGTGGAGCGACGGTGAGCAGAAGATCATCTTCCGCTGCAAGGTCAAGGAGCGCGACGAGGTCGTGATCTCCAACGCCGCGGTCGAGCTGTGGAAGGAGCTGCCCAAGCCGGCGGAGAAGCCGGCCGCCCGCACGAGCGCGTCGGCGAGCGCGCCGGCGGCGACGCCGATCTCGGCGGACCTCTTCAACGCGATGCACGGCTTCGTCTCGACGCATCCCGAGGTCGCCGAGAAGGTGAAGACCGTCTTCCAGTTCAAGCTGTCGGCCCCCGCCAGCACCTGGACGATCGATCTCAAGAGCTCGCCGGGCTCGGTGACCACCGGCACCGGCACCGCGCCCCAGTGCACGCTCGAGCTGTCCGACGCCGACTTCATGGCGATGGCGACCGGCCAGGCCGACCCGATGAAGCTGTTCTCGTCGGGCAAGCTCAAGATCGCCGGCGACGTCATGGCGTCGCAGAAGCTCGGCTTCCTCAAGAAGATCACCCCGGAGCTGGTCTTCGCCGAGCTGAACAAGCGTACCGGCGGGGGCGGCCAGGCCGAGGCCCGGCCCGGCGAGCTGTCGGGCGGGCAGGCCCCGGCCGACGGGCTCACCCCGTCGACGTGGGACGTGTTCGTCGCGATCCGCGACCACGTCGAGCGCAACCCCGAGCTGGTCGGCAAGGTCGCCGCCAGCTACCTGTTCAAGATCACCAGCCCCGACTCGGCGTGGGTGGTCGACCTCAAGAACGGCCCGGGCGCGGTCACCGAGGGCACCGGCCCCGCCGACTGCACGCTCGAGATCAGCGAGGCCGACTTCATCGACATGACGACCGGCAAGTCGGATCCGATGAAGCTGTTCACCACCGGCAAGCTCAAGATCAGCGGCAACGTGATGGCGTCGCAGAAGCTGTCGTTCCTTCAGAAGATGGACCCCGACCAGGCCAAGGCCGCCGTCGCCAAGGCTCGCGCCGCCGGTGGGCCGGGCCAGCCCGCGGCCACCCCGACCTCGGCCAAGCGTGCGCTCGCGCCGGGGTTCTTCGCGGCGCTCGGCCAGCGCCTCGCCGAGCAGCCCGGCCTCGCCCAGGAAGTGCAGGCGGTCGTGACCTTTGCGCTCAAGGATCCCGCCGCCAACTACACGGTCGATCTGGCCAGCGCGACGCCGAGCGTGTCGGAGGGCACCGGCAACGCGACGACCACGCTGACCCTCGCCGACGCCGATCTGGCCGCGCTCGCCGCCGGCGACGTGGGCGCCCTGTTCCAGCACGGCAAGGTCCGCGTCGACGGCGACCTCACCGTCGCCCACCGCCTCGGCTTGCTCAAGCACCTCATCTGATCAACCCGCACCGAAAGCACAACCCATGACCCGCAAAGTGAATGTCATCGGCGTCGGGATGGTCCCGTTCGCCAAGCCCGGCAAGAGCGAGGAGTACAACGTGATGGCGGCCAAGGCCGGTCGTGCGGCCCTCGAGGACGCCACGGTCCCGTTCGACACCGTCGAGCAGGCCTACGCCGGCTACGTGTTCGGCGACTCGACCTGCGGCCAGCGCGCGGTCTACGAGATCGGCCTCACCGGCATCCCGGTGTGGAACGTCAACAACAACTGCTCGACCGGCTCGAGCGCGCTCATGCTGGGCGCCCAGGCCATCGCCGGGGGCATCGCCGAGTGCGTGCTCGTCGTCGGCTTCGAGCAGATGGAGAAGGGCGCGCTGAGCGCCAAGTGGGCCGACCGCACCAACCCGCTCGATCAGCACGCCAACCTGATGAGCGAGGTGCAGGGCTTCAACCAGGCGCCGCCGGCCGCGCAGATGTTCGGCGGCGCCGGTCGCGAGTACCGCTGGAAGTACGGCACCAAGCGCGAGACCTTCGCCAAGATCAGCGAGAAGGCGCGCAAGCACGCGGCCAAGAACCCCTATGCGCTGTTCAAGGAGCTGCTGTCGGTCGAGGAGATCCTCGCGTCCGACGAGGTCTTCGACCCGCTGACCCGCTACCAGTGCTGCCCGCCGACCTGCGGCGCCGCGGCGGCGGTGCTGTGCTCCGACGAGTTCGCCAGCAAGCACGGCATCACGAACCCGGTCTACATCGCGGGTCAGGCCATGACCACCGACTACCCGTCGAGCTTCGCGGAGAAGTCGATGATCAAGATGGTCGGGTACGACATGACCAAGCAGGCCGCGGCCAAGGTCTACGAGCAGACCGGCATCGGGCCCGACGAGGTCGACGTCGTCGAGCTGCACGACTGTTTCACCGCCAACGAGCTGTTGACCTACGAGGGCCTGGGCCTGTGCCAGGAAGGCGGCGCCGAGCAGTTCATCTGGGACGGCGACAACACCTACGGCGGGAAGTACGTCACCAACCCGTCGGGCGGCCTGTTGTCGAAGGGGCACCCGCTGGGCGCGACCGGCCTGGCCCAGTGCACCGAGCTGGTGTGGCACCTGCGCGGCACCGCTGGTGACCGCCAGGTCGAGGGCGCCAAGATCGCGCTCCAGCACAACCTCGGCCTGGGTGGTGCGTGCGTGGTGACGATGTACCGACGGGACTGAGGTTCGCTGATTCGCCCGCTGGGCTCGCCTGGTCAGATGCCCGGGTCGAACACGTCGAAGACCTGGTCCATGGCGTAGGCGGGTTGGGTGCCAGCGTCGCCGACGATCTTGGCCGGGACGCCGGCGACGGTCTTGCCGGCCGGGACCTCGCGCAGGACCACCGAGCCGGCCGCGATGCGCGCGCCGGCGCCGACCTCGATGTTGCCCAGGACGCTGGCGCCCGCGCCGATCATCACGCCGCGGCGGATCTTGGGGTGGCGGTCGCCGCAGTCCTTGCCGGTGCCGCCCAAGGTCACGCCCTGCAGGATCGACACGTCGTCCTCGATGACGGTGGTCTCACCGGCGACGAAGCCGGTGGCGTGGTCGAGCATGACGCCGCGGCCGATGCGCGCGGCCGGGTGGATGTCGACCGCGAACACGATCGACGACCGGGCCTGCAGGTAGCACGCGAAGTCGCGCCGGTCGTGGGTCCACAGCCAGTGGGCCAGGCGGTGGGTCTGCAGCGCCGCGAAGCCCTTGAAGTACAGCACCGGCGGGATCATACGGTCGCAGGCCGGATCGCGGTCGAAGACCGCCTGGATGTCGGCGCGGAAGTCGTCGCCGATCGCGGGATCGTCGTCGAGCGCCTGCTCGTAGACCCGCCGGATGAGCTCGCCCGAGACGTCGCCGTGGTCGAGGTGGGCCGCGACGCGGTTGATGACCACGTCCTCGAGGCGAGCGTGCGACAGCACCGAGGCGTACACGAAGGATGCCAGGGCCGGCTCGCTGTCGACCAGCCGCTCGGACTCGGCGCGGATCTGGGTCCAGACCGGGTCGATCACCCGCAGCGCAGGCAAGCTCTTGGCGGCCATGAGGCGTCGACCATAACGGACGAGGACGACCGTGGCGACCGCAGATCGACCCGGGAGGCGGCTACTTCAGCGCCAACCCGAACCGGTCGCTCCGAAGGGCGTCCTGGCGCGTACTTGTGCTTTATGCTCGCGTCCGTGGATGCAGGCTCGTCGTCGCCGGAAGCTGACCCGTCGACGCGGGTCAGGTGCTGCACCAAGTGCAAGGCGATCTATCGCACCGAGTACGAGCGCTGCCCCACCGACGGTGCCGCCATCGAGATCCTCGACGGTGACCCGCTGATCGGGACGACCCTGGGCGAGCACTACGTCATCGACAGCATGGTCGGCGAGGGCGCGATGGGCCGGGTCTACCGGGCTCACCACGCCCGTCTCGACCGCAAGATGTTCGCGGTGAAGGTGCTGCTCGGCGATCTGGCGGCGACGGTCCAGATGCGCATGCGGTTCGCCCAGGAGGCCGACGCCGCCAGCACGCTCGACCACCCCAACGTGGTCTCGGTCTTCGATTTCGGCCGGACCGACGCCGGGCTCCTGTACCTGGTGATGGACTTCATCGAGGGCCGGATGCTCGGCGACCTCATCGAGAAGGAAGGCCCCCAGCCGGCCAGTCGCGTGGTGGCGCTGGCGCGGCAGATGTGCGCGGGCCTGGCCCACGCCCACGACCAAGGCCTGGTCCACCGCGACTTCAAGCCCGACAACGTCATCCTCGCCAACGGGGTCCCGCGCATCCTCGACTTCGGGCTGGCGATCGCCGCCAACGCTGGCGAGGGCTCGGCCCGGCTCACCACGGCCGGCGTCACGGTCGGCACGCCGATCTACGCCGCGCCCGAGCAGGCGACCGGCGCGGCCTCCATCGACCGCCGCGCCGATCTGTTCGCGCTCGGGGTGACGCTGTACGAGATGCTGGCCGGGGTGCCGCCCTTCACGGGCAACATCGCCGAGATCTTGTTCCGCAACGTCACCGAGCCGGCGCCGCCGATCGCCGAGCGGGTGCCGGGCGTCGTGGTGCCGCCGTCGCTCGAGGCGGTGGTGATGCGCCTGATGGAGAAGGCTCCCGACGATCGCTATGCGAACGCGCGCGAGGTGATCATGGCGCTCGACGCCTGCGACCTCCACGCGAGCGCCCTGCTGCCGGCGGCGGCCGCGCTGGTCGAGGTGCGGGCCGATGAGCTGCCGCCGATCTCGCAGGCGATGCCGGCCCCCCAGCGCCGCACGCCGCTGGTGCTCGGCGCGATCGCGATCGTCGCCGCCGCCGCGGTCGCCGGGTTCGTGCTGACCCGCTCGAAGAACCCGCCGGCGCCCGCGGTCGCGATGGTCCAGCCCGACGCCGGCGAGGCGGTCGGGTCCCTCGACGCCGGCCTGGTCGCGCTGACGGCCGAGGACGCCGCGGTCGCGGTGGTGCTGCCCGAGCCGGTCGATGCCGACACCGTGGCACCGCGGGCCGACGCCGGCGCGACGATGGCGACGGTCGATCCGGTCCGCCCACCGCGCGAGCGCCCGGTCGATGCTGGCGTGCGCGTCGACGCCGCGGCCCGGGTGAGCGTGCCGCCGGTGGATGCCGCGACCGCGATCGCGACCCGTCCCCCGGTCGACGCCGCGCCGCTGGTTCGTCCGCCGGTCGACGCGGCGCCGGTGGCGCGTCCGCCGGTCGACGCGGCCCCGCCGGCGCCGCTGCTCACCACCGCCGCGGTGTCCTTTGACGGCCTCGACGTGTCGGGTGGCCTGTCGGGCGTGACCGTCAAGCGCGGCCTCGAGCGCGCCCTCGGCGACCTGCGCAGCTGCTACCGCGACGCCGCCCGCGCCGCCGGCAAGAGCCCGCCGATCCGCCTCAAGGTCTCGCTGGTGATCGACGAGTCGGGCTCCGCCCAGAAGGTCAGCGGCGCCAAGGCGGCGTTGCCCAAGCTCGCCGACTGCGCGCGGGCCGCGCTGCGCGGGGTCCGCACCACCGCGCCCGACGTCGGCACGGTCAACGTCTCGCTCTCGATCGTGTTCCAACCGGAGGCTCCATGAACCGCTTCGCACTGGTGGCCGCGTTGGGCCTCGCCGGTTGTCTCGATCCGCTGGTCAGCGACGACCTCGGCCTGGGCACGAAGGTGCTGCCGGCCGGCACCGGGCTGCCCAGCGTCGCCGACGATCCCGCGCTGGCCGCCCAGGTCGAGGAGAACGACGGTGTCGACGGTGAGGTGCCGCGGCTGACCGGCTTCGCCGACGGCGTCGCGATCCACACCTGGGACTTGGGCCCGGCGCCCACGTTCGCGGCGCCGATCTACACGCTCGTGCGCAAAAACGGCGCGGGCTTCGAGAGGGTCGCGCATCCGTCGATCATCGGCACGCTGCCCGGCGACCCGGGCTACTCGCCGTACTGGGCGGTGTTCTACGTGGTCGTGACCGATGGCTACGCTGGCGAGATCCTCTCGTCGGTGTCGGCCATCGACGAGGCGGTGCGGCGCGGCCTCGTCGAGCCGCCCGCGCCTCAGGACGGCGTCGCGGTCGACTGCCCGGTCGTCGCGCCCGACGTGACCCTGGTCGTGGGTGGCGGCATGCCCCCGCGGGGGCCGTCCAGCAAGTTCATCGTGCAAGGTCGCACCGTCGACTACTACGACTTGGGCTTGATGGCGATCGTCGACAATGTCCGGGTTCCGGACACTCAACGTTACCTCCTGCGCCGCGAGGGCGAAGAGCCGCTGAGCGAGCCGGTGCGCAACGTCGACATGGACGGCGACGGCGACCTCGTCGACAGCAACGACATCTTCGACCTGACCATCGGCGACCCGGCGCCGCCGGTGCTGTGCCGCACCGTCACGGTCGCGGTCCGGCGTACGATCGGGTCCATCGACACCTCGCAGGACGAGACCGTGGCCGAGCTGCGCAGCGCGACCCAGCTGTTCGCTCCGGCGCCGGTCACGGCCAACGTCGTCGGCTATCAGATCACCGACGAGCTGCGCCACTGCGTGCTGCAGCGCCAAGCCGGTGGCCTGTGAGAGCCGGGCTGGTCGCGGCCTGCCTGGTCGGCCTCGCCGGCTGCCTCGATTCGCTCGAGCCCGACGTCGGCCCGCCGGCCCGCGCGTTGTGCAGCGACGCCGACTCCGACCCGTCGGTCGCGGTGCGCTACCAGGCCGACCTCGTCGACGGGATCTTCAACCGCGCGGTCCTGCACTGCGACAAGTGCCACACCCCGGGCGGCGCGACCCCGATCGGGCTCTTGGTCAGCGGCCTCGATCTGTCGACCTACGACAGCCTGCGCGCCGGTGGCGTGCAGAGCGGCGGGGACATCGTGATCCCGGGCCAGCCCTGTCGCAGCCTCCTGTACCAAAAGGTCCAGGCCGGGCCGCCCTTCGGCGCTCGCATGCCCCTCGACGGGCCGCCCTATCTTCGCGGCGACGAGCTCCGGCTCGTGGCCGACTGGATCGCGGAAGGCGCGCACAATGACTGAGCTCGCGGTCGGCTGCCTCCTGCTGGTCGGCGTGATGGCCTGCTCGCACAACGATCTGCTGTCGTCGGCGCCGCCCGAGGTGGCGGCCGCGGCGCCGCCCGACCTCCGCGCCGCGTGCGCCACCGCCAGCTATCGCTGCTCGCAGTGCCACAGCCTCGATCCGGTGATGCAGCACCAGGCCCAGTCGCCCGGCGAGTGGCGCCGTTACGTCAAGCGCATGCGTCGCATGCCGGGCGCCCGCATCACCGACGACGAGGAGACCCCGATCGTGCAATGCCTGGTCTATCGGAGCTTCGGGCTGGCGGCGGCGCGGGCGGTGACGCCGTGAGGCGGACCGCGATCGCGCTGGTGCTGACGACCACCTTGTTGTCGGCGGCGGCGGCGGCGCTCGCCGACGACAACCGCAACTTCGCCGGCTCGGTGCAGCTCGACTACCTCGGCGTGCCGACCGAGAAGCTGGCCGGCGACCAGGTCTTCGACGGCGCGACCGTCGAGCTGTCGCTCAAGCTCGCCATGGATTTCGGCGACGACGTGTCGTCGAGCGTGAAGGTCTGCGTCGCCTGCCACGGCATGGAGGTCGGCATGGCGTACTTCGACATCCACGTGCGCGACGAGCTCAACGTGCGCGTCGGGCGCTTCACGCCGTCGTTCGGCAGCTTCCCGCAGCGCTCCGATCCCGCCAACCACCGGACCAGCGACAAGCCGCTGCCTTACGACATGGGCCGCATGCTGCACTTTCGCGACTGGAACGAGGGCGTGCTGCCGGCGCCGTGGGTCGACAACGGCGTCGAGGTCAACGGCACGCACTACTTTCACGAGGGCCAGATCGACTACGCGGCGTACCTGGTGGGCGGGCCCAAGGGCAGCGCCGATGGCTTCGACTTCGACTACACCCTGTCGCGGTCGGGTGAGCGCTACTACGTCGACAACAACTCGCAGCCGTCGGTGGGCGCGCGCTTCGCGGGCACGACCGAGCTGTCGGAGACGTCGCTGCTGACGCTCGGCGCGTCGGGCATGGCCGGGTTCTACGATCCCGAGGCCGAGCTGGGCTTCGTGGTGGTAGGCGCCGACCTGACCTTGCGGCTCGACAAGATCTTCGTGCGCGCCGAGTACCTCTTGCGCCGCACCGAGATGGCGATCGGCGACGATCCGGCGGGGCGCTTCAAGTACGGGCCGGGCGTCGACGGCACCTTCGCCAACTACTCGCTGCGCGACGGCTTCTACGTCGAGACCGAGGTGCCGATCGGCGAAAAGTTCGAGCTGATCGGCCGCTGGGACGGCTTACGGCGCTTCGGCAACGTGGCCGCGACCAGCGCGCTGCGCTCCAAGAGCGCGATGCTGCGCTACACGCTGGGCGGCGCCCTCAAGGTGAAGGGCAACCTGCGCATCAAGGCCAGCGTCGAGCAGTACGACTTCAGCGACTTCGACGACGAGATCGGCCTGCACCTCGGCCTGGCCGGCCCGTTCTGAGGCTACGAGCGCTAGCGAGGAACCCAAGGATTGGGTCTGTGAGCCAACCGAGGTTCACCGGGCCCGGTTGAGTGGTTGCCCGTCACCACCAGGTCGACTCCAGGGCGAGCTCGACGGTGGCGCGGGCCGGGCCGCGGCGGCGGGTGAGGGTGACGCGGTCGCCGACTTGGCGCGCGGCGAAGACCTGCCCGACGTCGACCAGCCCGGCGACGTCGGCGCCATCGACCGCCTCGAGGACGTCGCCGACCATCAGCCCGGCCCGCTCACTGACGCCGCCCGGGCGCAGCTCGACGATGGTGTGGCTATAGCCGCGGGCGAGCGGGCGCATCAGGAGCCGCGCGCCGATGCCGGGCCCATCGCCGCGGGTGCCGACCACCACCGGCACGGTGAAGGTGGTCGCGCCGTCGACGGTGCCGTGAGCCGCGCCTGAGCCGCGGTCGCCGGGTCGAGCCCGACAGTTGACCTCGATCGGGCCGGCCGAGGCCGCGAGCTGGGCGGTGCCGGTGGCGTCCGTGACACCCCCGGCGGCACTTGAGGGGTACACCGCGGCGCCGTCGACGAACGGCACGGCGGTGCACGGCGCGCCCTCGACCGGCGCACCGCTGGCGAAGTCGACGACGCGCACCGTGATCGGGACCGGCTCATCGGCGACCAGGCGCACCGTGGCCTCGCCGCCGGCCTCGAGCTCGGTGGTAGCGCTGGCGCCGCGGGCGCCCTCGACCGCGAGCACCGCGTAGCGACCCGGCGGCAGGCCCTCGACGAGGAAGCCGGCGCCGTCGACCCGCGCCCTCACCGCGTCGACGGTGTTGCCGAGGGCGCGCACCCAGATCTCGGCGCGCTGGCTCAGGCCGACCACGGTGCCGCGGATGCGGCCGGTGGCGATGAGCCGCAGCTCGACCGGCGAGCCGGGATGGACGTCGACCACGCTGGCCTCGGCGCCGCTGGGCGCGCGGGCGTGGACCGTGTAAGCCAGCCCGTCGATGGCGGTGAGCGTGAACGCGCCGTCGGCGTCGGTGGTGGCGGCGCGCTGGCCGAACCACGACGCGGTGGCCGGGGTGTAGCCGGTGGTGCTCTCGATCGCGCGGACCAGCACGTCGGGGGCCGGGGCGCCGTCGGGGCCGAGCACGCGCCCGCGCACGCTGGCGCGCTCCAAGCGCACCCGCAACACGACGCCGTCGACGTGGGCGCGTCCGCCGACCACCTCGACGATCGCCAGCTCGGGGCCGGCCGGCGGCAGGATCACCGACGACGAGTCCTCGAGGCGCACCTGCGGCTGGTAGTGCCCGCCGGTCAGCATCGCGCACACGAAGCCGCCGTCCTCGCCGGTGACGACCTTGCACTCGTCGCCGATCACGGTGTCGGAGAACTTCACCGCGACCCGGGCGATGGGTTGACCATCCTGGTCGATGACGCGCCCGCTGATCGACGACGCGCTGTCGAGGTCGATGGCCACGCCGGTGCGCTGCTCGCCGCGCGCGAGCGTGACGTGCGCGGCCTCGCTCGAGAACGCGCCGACCGCGTAGCCGGCGGCGGCCACGGCGTAGTCGCCGGCCGGCAGCCCGCGCACCTCGAAGCGCCCGGCGCCGTCGGTGCGGATGCTCGTGTTGTTGCGCCGCCTCGGGCCCGCCACCACGATCTCAGCGTCGGCGACCGGCGCGCCCATGAAGCGCACCAGGCCGGCGATGCTGCCTTGGGCCACGACCTCGATCGTGAAGGTCGTGACGCCGGGCCCGATGGTGAGCGAGGTCGGCGCGACCCGGTCGTGCTCGGCGACGCCGAGGTGGAGGACGCCGGTGTCGGTGAAGCGCACCGCGAAGCGACCGTCGACGCCCGCGGTGGCCCAGCGGGGCGGCAGCCCGAACCGGGGGCCGACCGTGTCGACCCGCGCCGCGATCCGGGCCCACGCCAGCGGCTGGCCGTCGCGCAGCACGAGCCCGCGCACCTCGGCCACATACGACGCGAGGCGCAGCACGGCCTCGCTGTCTCGCCCCGCGCCGATCAGGATCGGCGTCGTCGTCGAGACCCCGGCGCCACTCTCGGCGGCGAGCAGGTGGCGGCCCGGCGCGAGGCCGTCGATGCGGAAGCGACCATCGGCGCCGCTGACCGCGCGCTCGGGTGGGGTGCGCAGGCGCGGGCCGTAGCTGCCCGGCCACAGGCCGACCAGCGCGCCCCCGACCGGCTGTCCGCCCTCGTCGACGACGCGGCCGACCACCGCGCCACCGGGCACCAGATCGACGTCGAAGCGGCGGCGGCCCAAGACGTTGTCGAGGATGTTCAAGGTACCGTAGCCGTCGGCGCGCACGATCGCGCTGGTCGGGCCCGCGGGCACGCACAGCTCGTAGCCGCCTTCGTCGTCGGTGACGACGCCGAGCGCCAGCGGCGCGGCGTCGGCCCACTCGCCGCGGACGCGGGTGACCGAGGCCCCGGCGACCACGCCGCCCGAGGCGTCGCGGACCGTGCCGTGGAGCGCATGCTCGCAGCCGGGCAGCTCGACGACGAGCTGGTCGATCGACGGGCGTGACGAGGCGAGGCTGCCGTCGACGCGGACGTGACCTTCGCCGTGGCCGAGCGCGGCCGCGGTGACGTCGTAGTCGGCGGCGCGCTGGGCCGCGAAGGCGAAGTGACCGGCGCGATCGCTGGTGGTCTCGATCGGCGCGGTCGCGCCCGCGCGGCTGGCCTCGCTGGTGAGCACGACCCGCGCGCCCGCCACCGGCGCGCCGCGGAACTGCACCGTGCCGGCGATCGCGACGGCCGGCAGCGAGGCGTCGACGAACCAGGCCGGCAGCACGACCGTGGCGTCGAGGCGCGCGGCACCACCGCGGCGCACCGCGCCAACCGCGGCCGGCTCGTCGACCGCCGCGCGCCGCGAGCCGCCGCGGTCGCGCAGCAGCGCGTAGCCGGCGACGCCGAGCGCGAGGACCACGGCCAACGCGATCGTGGCGAGCTTGGCGAGGCCGAGGCCGGCGCCGCCGGCGCCACCGCCGCCCGCCCAGCCCAGCGTCACCGCGAGGCGGGCCAGCACGCGACCGTGCAGCGCGTCGGGCAGCGCGGGCACGGGGCGCTCGGCGGCAAACAGCGTGGCCAGCTCGGGATCGAGCGGAGGAAGATCGGTCATCGGGCACCTCCAGCCCCGCGCAGCGAGGCCAAGAGCTTCTGACGCGCGGTGCGCGCCCGCGAGTAGACAGTGTTGAGCGGGATGCCGAGCGCCTCGGCCACCTCGGGCGCGGCCAAGCCCTCGAGGTCGAACAGGATCGCCACCGCGCGGTGGTCGAGGTCGAGCGTGCTCAGCGCGGCCAGGACAAGGGCCCGCTCCTCGCGGCGCTCGAGCTCCCCGGCGGGCGCGGCCACGCCGGCCAGCGCCTCGACGTCGTCGACGCCGACCTCGCGGCTGCGATGCGCCTTCTGGAGGTAGTTGCCGACGACGCGGAAGCAGAAGCCGAACAGCCAAGGCCGCACCGGGCGCGCCGGATCGCGGTCGGCCCGGCGCCGGTACACGGCGACGAACACGTCTTGCGCGGCATCCTCGAGGTCGCGGGCGGCGACGCCGAGGCGTTGCAGCGTGCGCACCACGTACGCCAGCTCGGCGTCGTACAGGGTCTGGAAATCGGGCGGGGCAGGCATCCTCGCCAGATGATTTTGGGCAGGTGCCGCGATCCGTCGGGCGATCGGATCAGATCGTCACGGCGCGCCGACCGCGACCCGCCAGACCGGCAGCGTGGCGGCGGGGCCGACGACGACGCAGGTCCAGGGGCCGTGGCGCCAGGCCAGCGCGACCAGGTCGCCGTCGAGGCGGCGGACCCGGCGCCGCTGCACGTCGCGGGCGCGCTGCATGACGAAGGTGAGCTGGTCGGCGCCGGCCCGGAACCGGATCACCGCGGCGGGCCGGTGCAAGACGGTGATCGTGCGCGCGCCGATCGCGGTCAGCGCGGGCAGCGGCGGATCGCGGCCGACCGCGGCGGTGCTCCAGGCCCGCAGGGTCTTGGCGTCGGGGGTGTCGAGGTCCCATTCGCCCGTGGACTTGTGAGCCGCGATCGCGCTGGTGACCAGCTCGTTGTGGCGCTGCGGAAAGACCGTGAAGATCATCGCGACGGTGCCGATGAGCACTGTCGCGGTGAGCAGGAACGACACCGAGACCCGGCGCTTGTCGAGGCGCGGCGGTGGCGGCGGCGGCGGCGGGATCTCGGGATCGTCGAGATCGGTGTCGACGAGCTTCATGCCGGTACCGTCGGGGGGCTGCCAAAGCGCGCGGTGAAGTCGCGGATGAGCTTGTGCGCCAGCGCGGGCGCGGCCTCGGGCTCGACGCGGTCCTCGAGGTGCCGGCACAGCCAGTCGGCGCCGGGGTGGGCGCTCGCCAGCGCGCAGGCGGCGGCGCGGACGTCGTCGGCGGCCTGGTAGTGGACCATCGCGCTCTTGCCGCGCGGGTAGTCGATCAGCCCGAGCCGGGTGCGCAGCTGCAGCACGCCGGGCTCGGCGGGCGCGTGCTCGGCGGCGAGCGCGAGCGGATACCACCGGCCAAACTGCACCGCGTCATCGTAGCAGCCGAGCTGGGGTAGGGTCGCGCGCGATGGTGGAGATGTCGACCGACGAGGTCATCGAGGGCGACAGCCTGCCGGTCGCGCAGGCTCACGCTGGCGCCGACCTGGCGCTGGTCTACATCGATCCGCCCTTCGGCACCGGGCGGGCCCAGCGCGGCAAGCGCGGCACCTACGACGACCCGGTCCGTCACGTCGCCTGGCTCACGCCCTGGCTCGAGGCCAGCCGCGACGCGCTGGCGCCGACCGGCTCGCTGTTCGTCCACCTCGACTGGCGCGCGATCCACCACGTCAAGGTCGAGCTCGATCGGGTCTTCGGCGGGAGCTGCTTCGTCAACGAGATCGTCTGGTGCTACTCGGTCGGCGGCAAGAGCCGACGCGGCTTCGCGCGCAAGCACGACACCATCTTGTGGTACGGCCGCACGCCGCAGTGGGCGTTCTATGCCGACCAGGTGCGGGTGCCGCGCCGCGCCGGTTCGCACATGAAAGTCGAGCGCGACGCCGACGGTGCCGAGGTGCAGGTGAAGGTCGATCGCCGCACCGGCATCGTCTATCGCTATCCGGTCGCGGCCGGCAAGATCCCCGAGGACTGGTGGACCGACATCGAGACCCTCAACCGCTCGGATCGCGAGCGGGTGGGCTGGCCATCGCAGAAGCCGCAGCGGCTGGTCGAGCGCATCGTGTCGGCGGTGACGGTGCCCGGCGATCGGGTCGCCGACTGGTTCGTCGGGGCCGGCACCACCGCGGCCGCAGCGCAGCGGCTGGGCCGGCGCTTCGTGGTCGTCGACCAGGCCAGCGCGGCGATCGCGATCACCCGGGCTCGGCTCGACGCGCAGGCGGCGGCGCTGACCTTGGCCGGCACCGCTCCCGCCGAGGTGCGCTACCGGACCTCGTGATTCGCGGCGATCGGATCCCAAGCTCGTGCCCGCCGCGGCTGCCTCGGACGCGCCGACGTGGGCCCTCGGCTCGCCCGTCGGCGGTGCTCGGGGCGCGTCTCATGGCAGACTGCTGCGCGACCGCTCGCTGCGGTCGTCGATGACCCCGAACCGCCAGGCCGATGACGCTGCGATCCTCGCGCTGAGTGCCCGCGGCCAGCGACGCGAGGCGGCCAGCGCGCTGATGAGCGCGTACGGCGATGCCGTGTTCTCGTTCTGTTTGCGGCAGCTTCGCGATCGCGACGTCGCGGCTGACCTTCGCCAGCGGGTCTTCCGCGAGGCGTGCCGCGATCTCGCGCGCTTCCGTGGCCGGTCGTCGCTGCGCACCTGGCTGTTTGGCATCGCCAGCCAACGCTGCCTCGACGAGGGTCGGCGCCGGGTCCGCGTGCCGGGTCCCGAGCCCTTCGACGCGCTGAGCTCGGCGGCGATCGATCCGGTGCCGACCGATTGGCCCAACTCGCTCGACCTGGCCGCGCATTCGGAGCGGTCGCGCGCGCTCGAGGAGTGCCTCGGCAAGCTGCCCGACGAGCTGCGCATGAGCGTGCTGCTGCGTCATGGCAGCGAGCTGTCGTACCAGGAGATGTCTCAGCGCCTGGGGGTCAAGGCCACCACGTTGCAAGCGCGGGTCGCGCGGGCCGAGCCGGCGCTGCGCGAGTGTCTCGAAGCCAAGGGCGTGGAGCTGTGAGCGAACCATCGGACGACCTCGCGTGGATCGAGGCGAGAGAGCGCGGCGAGGGCGGCGAGCATCCGCGCGCGGCGGTGTACGCGCGGCTGGGCGCGGCGATCGCGGAGCTGCCCGAGATCGCCGCCAGCGACGACGGCTGGCAGCGCGCGGTGCTCGACGAGCTCGACCGCGACGCCGCGCAGCGGGTCCGGGTGCGGACGGCGCTCGATCGTCGTCGGGCCGTGGTTTCGGTCGTGATCGGAGCGCTCGCGATCGCCGCGCTCGGGTTGCTGATCCTGCGGCCTGACCCGCCGCCGCCAGTCGAGCCCGATCTGGCCTACCTGGCCGGTCGCGGCGCCGAGCTCCGGCGCACCGAAGGCACCGTCGCGGTCGGCACCCCGCTCGCGATCACCGCGCGCGTGCCGTTTAGCGGCGCGCTGTGGATCTACCGGGGCGAGCGGCTGGTGCTGCGCTGCCCCGGCGGCGACGGTTGCACGGTGCGATCGCTCCCCGGTGGGCTCGCGCTGTCCGCTGAGGTGCTCACCGACGCGGCGCTCACGTACACCGCGCTCCTCGTGGTCGGCGCGGTGCCGCCACCGACCGGCGTGCTCGCGACCGACGCCGACGCCGCGCTCGGCGCGATCCGCGAGACGCTCACGATCGACGTCCACTGAGCAGCTCGAGCGGCCTGGCCCGGTCGCCCGGTTCTACAGCTGGACGCCGTCGAGCTCGTCGTCGAGCTCGTCGTCAGCCTCGTCGGCTCCGGCGTCAGGCTCGACTTGCTCGCCCGGCCCGACCCCACCGTCGCCCGCGCCCAGCCCGCCATCGCCATCGGTCCCGACCGCGGCCGCGCCGGCATCGACCTCGGCGGTGCCGAAGTAGTATTCGTCGCCCATCTGGTCGAGCTTGGCCGAGTCTTTCGCGGTCTCGGCCTTGGCCTCGTCGGACAACGCGCCGAGGTCGACGCGCTCGGCGCCGCCACCAGCGCTCTGCGACTCGCCGTTCCACGGAAACGACTCGTAGAACGCGACGCCGCGGTTGGCGTTGACCAGGCCCTTCGAGCAGGTCGGGACGAACATGAACAGGATGAGGGCCGCGGTGGTGAGCCCGAGCCCGGGCAAGACCGCGCGCGACACCTGGCCGAACGGTTTTTTGAACAGCGCCGACGCCACGAACAGGTTGGTCGCCACCGGCGGCGCCAGGTAGCCGATCTCCATGTTCACGACGAAGACCACGCCGAAGTGGATCGGATCGATGCCGTAGGTCTTCACCGCGATCGGCGCCAGGATCGGCGCGAACACCAAGGTCGCGCTCACCGAGTCCATGAGCGCGCCGATGACGATCAGCAGCACGTTCACGATCAGCATGAAGCCGATCGGCCCGATCGAGTTCTCGGTGAGCAGGCGGGTCAGCGACTCCTCGACGCCGAGCTCGGGGATGAGCTTGTTGATGCCGAACGTGAAGGCGATGATCAGGATCAGCATGCCCATCAGGCGGCCGGCGTTGGCGAGCGCCGCCACCACCTTGCGCGGCGTGAGCTCGCGATGGATCACGGTCGTGACGATCAGCGCGTACATGAACGCGACCGCGCCCGCCTTGAACGGCGGAAACTTCCCGGTGTAGATGCCGGCGACGATGATGATGGGCAGGCCCATCGCCCAGATGCCCTCGCGGCCGGCGTCCCACAGGCGCTGCCACGAGAAGGTCTCCTGGGTCGCGAACTTGAGGCCGACCGCGACCGAGTACAGGCACAGGATGCCCATCACCGCGAGCGCGGGCAGGAACGACGCCAGGAACATGTCGGAGCTGTCGACGGACGCCACGCCGGCGCCCATCACCGCCAGCGAGTAGATCATCAAGATCAGCGACGGCATCACCAGGCAGCCCAGCGAGCCGGCGGTCATCACCAGCCCGAGGGAGAAGTTCTCGGGATAGCCGCCCTTCACCATGGCCGGGAACATGATCGAGCCGACCGCGATGAGGGTGACCGGCGACGAGCCGGTGATCGCGGCGAAGACCATGCACGCGATGACCGAGGTGATGCCGAGGCCGCCCGGGAGCCAGCCCAGCGCCGCGCGCGCGACCTCGACCAGGCGTCGGGCCATGCCGCCTTCGGTCATGATCGCCCCCGACGCGATGAACAGCGGGATCGCCAGGAACTGATCGCGGCCCATGAGGCTCTCGAACGGATCGATGAGCCAGCCACCCAGATCGCCGAAGTCGTGGATGAGGCCGGTGAGCGTCGCGAAGGCGGTCGCGGTGGCCGCGCCGACGATCACGAACAGCGGCGCGCCGATGAGCGCGAGGACGACGATGACGAGAATGACCATCATGACGGGAGCCGCTCCTCGACGGGCTCGGCGGTCTGCGCGCCGGTGGTGAAGGCCTGCGCGAGCAGCCGGATCGCCATCGCCGCGAAGGCGTACGGCACGATCAGAAACGCGGTCCAGGTCGGCAGCCAGTCGTTGGCGTCGACGATGAGGCCCTCGTGGCGCTGCGCGCTCACCAGCTCGAGCGCGAGCAGGAGCGCGGCGGCGCAGAACGCGGCGGCCACGCCGAGCGCGAGCGCCTTGACCCAGTGCAGCACCCGCACCGGCCAGATCTTCTCGCCCATCTCGAGCGACAGGTGGCTGCGCTCGTAGGTCGCCATCGACGCGCCCAAGAGCGCCACCCAGATCATCATCACCAGGGCGAGCTTCTGGGCCCAGATGAAGCCGCCCGCGAATTGCTCGGTATAGAAGTAGACCAAGGTCGCGAGCACCGCGGTCGCGACGAGCGCGAGGCCGATCGACACCGGCCAGCCGTGCTTGCGCTCACCCGGCTTGACCGCGCGGGTGCGGACCGCGAGCAGCGCGACCACCGCGAGGATCGCGACGTCGCTCCACTGCCGGCGGTCGCCGAAGGTCTCGGTGATGACCGCCGCGAACACCATCAACGCCATCACCAGGAAGATGCCGCCGCAGACGATCCGCTCGAGGCGGTACCACAGCTCGTCGAGGCGTCGGATCGTCGGGAAGTTCGGCGTCCAGGTCGGCGCGGGCTGGTCTGCCATCACGCCATGGTAACTGAAGCCGGCTTACTTCTTCTTGTTCTTCGAGCGGAAGTCGGCGATGCCGGCCTCGATCAGCTCGACCACCGCCTTGGTCGAGGCGCCCTTGGCCTTGACCTTGGCGCGGACACCCGAGGTGGCCTGCTCGAACTCGGCGCGCTCGGCGTCGGTGAGCGTGCCGACGGTGACGCCGGCCTTCTGGATGATCTTCACCAGCTTCGGGTTCATCGCGCGGATCGAGGCGCGGCCCTTGCGGACGATGGCGCGGCCCTCGTCGATTAGGATCTTCTGCAGGTCGGGCGGCAGCTTGTCGAACCAGTCCTTGTTGAAGGCGATGACGGCGGGCTGATAGATGTGCGCCGACAAGGTCAGGTTCTTGATCGAGGTGTGCCAGGCGCCGGCCACCATGTAGAGGAGCGCCTGGTCAAAGCCGGTGACCGCGCCGGTCTTGAGCGCGGTCGTCACCTCGGGGGTGGGGATCGCGGCGGCCGAGGCCTCGAGGGCCTTCCACATCTCGATGTGCACGAAGCTCTCCTGCGAGCGCATCTTCTTGTTCTTCAGGTCGCCCGGGTGGTGGATGGGGAAGTTGGTGCCGAAGTGGCGAAACCCGTTCTCGCTCCAGAAGGCGAGGACGAGGCCCTTGGCACGGAACTTCTCCTCCATCGGCACCAGCAGGTACTTGTCGAGGACGTAGTCGGCCTCGTTGGCGCTCTTGAACAGGAACGGGATCTCGATGGCCGACAGCTCCTCGACCAGGCTGGCCACCGCGCCGGTCGACGCGCCGACGCCCGACAGCTGGCCGCGCGCGGTCATGCGCACGGTCTCGTTCTCGTCGCCCATGGTGCCGCCCATGAAGACGCGGACCTTGATCCGGCCGTTCGAGGCCTTCTCGACAGACTTCTTGTACTCCTTGAGGAGATCGGCCCAGGGCGTCTTGTCGGGCGCCATGGTCGCGATCTTCAGCTCGAAGGTGTCGTCGGCTCGGGCCGGGCGCGCGGGCAGGGCCAGCGCGGCGACCAGGATCCCGACGGCGGTGAGAAGAATGCTGCGGCGGGAGGTGGTGGTCGACATCTGCTTGACCGTAGACGTCCGCAGGGGGGCGGTCAATTCAAAGCCGGCGCCGCGGTCTTGCGGAGGAGCCCGGTTCCGAGGAAAGTCCTCTGGCGTTTCGCGGTACAGCGCTTCACTGCATCCTACGAGTCCCAAGGAACCCGCATCATGACCAGGGTCAACGCGTGAAGCTCGATGCGGTGCAGCTCACCGACGTGGGCATGGTCCGGGAGCACAACGAGGATGCCTTCCACGTCGACCCCGACCATCGGTTCTTCATCGTCGCCGACGGCATGGGTGGCCACGCCGCCGGCGAGGTCGCCAGCGCCATGGCGGTCGAGACCGTCAAGAAGACCCTCGAGGCCGCGTCCGGCCTGATCGATGCGTTCGCGGTCCGCACCACCGACAACGCCCGACGCGCCCTGGTCCAGCTGCTGCAAAGCTCGGTGCTGGCCGCTCATCAGGCGGTCTTCCAGCGCGGCGGCAAAGAGGCCGACAAGGCCGGCATGGGCACCACGCTCGATGTCGTGATGATCGCGGGCCGCGAGGCCTTCGTCGCCCACGTCGGCGACAGCCGCACGTACCTCATCCGCGACGGCAAGGCCGCCCAGCTCACCACCGACCACACCGTCGCCGAGGTCCTGGTCATCGAGGGCAAGCTGACGATCGAGGAGGCGCTGGTCTCGCCGTATCGCACCGTGCTGGTGAACGCGATCGGCGTCGCGGCCGACGTCGGCGTCGAGATGGCCCACCTCCAGCTGCGCCAAGACGACAAGCTGCTGCTGTGCTCCGACGGGTTGCACGACTACTTCCTCGTCGAGCAAGAGATCGCCGACGTGCTGCTGGCCGACGCGCCCGAGATCGCGATCGGCAAGATGATCGAAGCCGCCAAGGAGCGCGGCGGTCACGACAACATCACCGGCGTCGTGGTGACCGTGCTCGAGCTGGGCGAGGCCGTGCCCGCGCTCGTCGAGAACGAGAGCACCCAGCCGGTCGACGTCGGGTCGCCGGGCTGGGCCGACGACGAGTCGACCGAGAACATCTCGCCGCGCGACCTCGACCGCCTGGGCGCCCTGGCCGGGGCGCCGGTCGGCAAGCGCGGCGCCGCGATCGAGATCGCGACCCGCACGACCATGCCGATGGAGGTCCCGACCCGCGAGCGCTCGGACCTCGACGCCCCCGACCGGCCGATGCGCGCCCGCACCGACACCCTCCCGGGACCCGGCCTGGCACCGACGGGATCCCCGACGGGCAAGCCGACGGTCGGCGATCCCAGCGTCGACGTCGAGGGGCCGACCCTGCCGACCAAGTCGGCGGCGCCGCAGGTCCGCCCGGGCGGCAACGACGACACCGGCCCGCAGCCCAAGACCGAGCCGCTTCCGGGCGACGAACCCGACCCGACCGACCGCTAGCTACAGCGTGCCCGGTAATTCGGGCGGTTCTCGACGGGAAGTGTCAGACGCGGCGGCGACGATCTCCTCGAGCACCCGTGCAGCTCGAGGAGACCACCCATGGCA
>Ga0209181_10001055_pt1 | contig 49153 bp, 54 predicted proteins | sample MAT05_FD_187208 | JGI IMG/M metagenome (GOLD analysis project Ga0209181, IMG submission 187208) | Freshwater microbial communities from Lake Fryxell liftoff mats and glacier meltwater in Antarctica - MAT-05 (SPAdes) (version 2) | ecosystem: Environmental > Aquatic > Freshwater > Ice > Liftoff... | reverse complement strand
ATTATTACCACAGTTTTCAATCTTCTACTTTCCATCATGAAGTCTTTTTCAGGGAACCCATGGTTGGTTTATTCTTTGGCACCTTTGGAGATGAAGAAGTCGACCAAATCGCGATGGCCTCCTTGTGCTGCACATTTCATACCCCAATTCCAATTATCGGCACCTTTGGAGATGAAGAAATCTACCAAATCTCGATGACCTCCTTTTGCTGCATCTTCCATACCTCCATTCCAATCACGGGCACCTTTGGAGATGAAGAAGTCTACCAACTCTCGATGACCTCCTTGTGCTGCACATTTCATACCCCAATTCCAATTATCGGCACCTTTGGAGATGAAGAAATCTACCAAATCTCGATGATCTCCTTGTGCTGCAGCATGCATACCCGAATTCCAATTGTCGGCACCTTTGGAGATGAAGAAGTCTACTAAATCGCGATGACCTCCTTGTGCTGCACCGAACATACCAGAATTCCAAATGTTGGCACCTTTGTAGATGAAGAAATCTACTAAATCGCGATGACCTCCTTGTGCTGCCAACTTCATGGCTGTATTATAATTTCCCTTGGCTAAATCAAGATATCGAATCAGCAGTAGAGAAAAATCTTTCCAGGACTTTTTAATGACTGTTCTCATAAGATTAAAATCTGAAGCTCTCATTTGATGGTTCAACCACAAAATATTGTTATTATATTTGTTGGTTGTCTTATTCACCATCAAAACGTTTCTCAAATCTTCGAAGACCAATTTCGACAAAATCAATATATTGACATCCTTGTTATTAGTTAAAAAAGACATTTTCCCTGAAATAAAACACTAAAAGACTTTTAGTGTTTTATTTCAATTTACAAAATCATTTTTTGTAAATTACAGTTTCAATCTTCTACTTTCCATCATGAAGTCTTTTTCAGGGAACCCATGGTTGGTTTATTCTTTGGCACCTTTAAAAGCTTACTAAATCTCGATGACCTCCTTATGCTGCACCAAACATACCCCAATGCCAATTGTCGGCACCTTTGGAGATGAAGAAGTCTACCAAATCGCGATGACCTTCTTGCACCTTGCATAGTCCAATTCCAATTCTTGGCATCTTTTGAGATGAAGAAATCTACTAAATTAAGATTTCCTTCTCGAGCTGCCAAACTCAAAGCTATATTTATATCTCCCTTGGCTAAATCAAGATATCGAATCCGTGATAGGAAAAAGTCTTTCCATGTTCCTTCTCTTTCTTGAAGGATACTTCGAACTGTTGCAAAATCACCAAACGATTCATCGTTGGTATATCTTCTTGTATCACTAAAGTTTAAGACAAAATTGAAATATGTTTACAAGACATATTTCATAAATGGAGAAAGATTTCACATACTATCCGAAATATCTTGAAGATGTTTTTGAAGAATTCAACAGAATTAAGGAAAGTTAGGAAAAAGTTTGGAAAAAGAATTCCCTATTGATGCATCATTCATAGCCCAATTCTAGTTGATTCCAAGACTTGTAACAATCGTCATCGAAAAATCACCCAAGCACCTCAAAAATGATTTTTTAATAAAAATTTGGTTAATGTAATACTAACAACAACATGAACTCTAACGACATTCAAACTGATATCACTTTGATGACTAACAACGGAGGCTCTCTTGTCATCTCTGAGAAGACAGCTATGAAGTTGGTAGCACAAGGAGGTCATCAAGATTTGGTAGACTTCTTCATCTCCGAAGGTGCCGACAATTGGGGTATGCAAGTTGCAGCTAGAGGAGGTAATCAAGAATTAGTAGACTTCTTCATCTCCAAAGGTGCTAACAATTGGAATGAGGCTATGCGTGGTGCAGCACAAGGAGGTCATCAAGATTTGGTAGACTTCTTCATCTCCAAAGGTGCCGACCGTTGGGATTGGGGTATGGAAGGTGCAGCAAAAGGAGGTCATCGCGAATTGGTAGACTTCTTCATCTCCAAAGGTGCTCGTGATTGGAATTGGGCTATGTTTGGTGCAGCAAAAGGAGGTCATCGAGATTTAGTAGACTTCTTCATCTCCAAAGGTGCCAAGGGTTGGAATTGGGCTATGGAAGGTGCAGCAAAAGGAGGTCATCAAAAATTGGTAGACTTCTTCATCTCCAAAGGTGCTAACAATTGGAATTCGGCTATGCATTGTGCAACAGAAGGAGATCATCGAGATTTGGTAGACTTCTTCATCTCCAAAGGTGCCGACACTTGGAATCAGAGTATGCGAGCTGCAGCACAAGGAGGTCATCGCGATTTAGTAAACTTCTTCATCTCCAAAGGTGCCTACCTTTGGAATTGGGCTATGTTTGGTGCAGCAAAAGGAGGTCATCGCGAATTGGTAGACTTCTTCATCTCCAAAGGTGCCAACAATTGGAATTCGGCTATGCAAGGTGCAGCAAAAGGAGGTCATCGAGATTTAGTAGACTTCTTCATCTCCAAAGGTGCCGATGATTGGGATTCGGCTATGTATTATGCAGCAAAAGAAGGTCATCGCGATTTGGTAGTCTTCTTCATCTCCAAAGGTGCTAACAATTGGGATGGAGGTTTATACAGTGCAGCAGAAGGAGGACATCACGATTTAGCAAATTACTTCAAAAGTAATTTGCTAAACAAAGGAGGTCATCGAAAAATGTTGACTTCTTCAAAGTAATTTGCTAAACAAGAAATAAATTTTATTTACATAAAATAAAATGAAAATGTTTGTAGTTCTTATTTTAATCTCGAAAATAAGGAAAATCTAAAAGTTAGGTGACAACTTTAAATCCTGCTGCTCCTCGTAGTTCTATTTGTATCAAACGTAGAAAGAAGATCTCTACATTCTTATTTCCAGTTGGGAAGGCTGTAAGCTTTTTCATTTTATTTCTATTTTTAAAATAGAAAATGATTGACAAAATAAAAATATTTTTGCAAAATGAACCTCGACATTAACGTTTTGTTCTTTATTTTTAAACATTTATCTGCTCGAGACATTGCAAATTTTTGCACAACTAATCGAAATTACTTTCGTCTCTACAAAAAGCATTCGAAACTAATCTGGCAAACTCTATTGTTGAGAGATTTTAATTTGGAAAGGGATGAAATTATAGGGGAACCAATGTCTTACTACATTGGGTTGAAGGAAAATATTGGAAACTTTTATTCTTTTAACAAAATTCTAAATTACACTACATATGAAGGAGAGAATTTCAGGAGACGCTTGATTGGTATTGAAAATATCACTCCTATAACGGAGAATCGCGCAGAAAACATAGGTTTCACATTGGAAGAGTTTATTGAAGAAATCAATAACTTTTTTCAAATTCCTGGACTAGGTGGATTTCCTTGTCATGCAAGTGGTGAAACTGTTTGGTTGGGTTATTATATTGCTAGTCCGAAAAAAGTTGGTGAAGAGATTCGTACTTTTGCCGTAGGGCAGACTCTTGATGTTTGTAAACGCTTTCTAGAAAAACAGTCAAGAGAAGCTTTTATTGACTATGATACTCCTCGTGGATGGAGTAACCCTCGATTTCTAATCGATCACGAAACTTCTTATAATATCACGGTTACAGACGTCCACGAGATAGATTATAAAATTTCTTATGGTTTTTTCGAAATTGTTCTTCCTTAAAAGGCCAAACACGAACTTACTTTTCCGATAAAAAGTAAGACATTTCACTCAAATGAAGTAATATAGACCATTGGTTTTGACAATTCTCGAAGAGTTTTCCTCTCGGAACATACTTCACAGCCTGTCATTCTGGAACTGGGACACATACAATCGGTTTTAAGAAAGACTGCTTCTTTATTGATGATTGTAGATACTCTTTTGTTTACTACACCAAATTTCTGCGAGGCGTTCATGATATTTAATATTTTTAGTAGCATTTTTCTTTTTAAATACTTTAATCGTCTTGTTCGTCCTCTTTTCTCTCTTCCTGTTCGTTTTGTTCTTCTATTTCTTCCCTTTCTGCGACCATTTCAAGTTCAAGACGATCGATGTTGACATAAGAGAAATAAATTATGTTGGTATCATTTTCTTTATTTCTTGTATTATCCTCTCCAATAAATGGAATGTTACTTGAGATGAGAGACCATACAGTAGAAGGAAAATCATTATCAATTGTATTGAGAGAGTAACGAGAATTTGCACTAATGGAATAAATGTCACAGTTAATGTCCATATATCTTGGATAAATAAAATTTTCAGGAAGTATGGATAACATCCTATCGTAATAAATCTTTTCGATAGAATTTTTTGATAAAAATAGAGGAATATCGTATTTATCTGATGTTACATCAAGAATCTTTTCTACCTTGGAGATGGTCTGTTCGACCTTTTCAAAATAAGAACTAAATGAAACATTAGAAAAAGTCATACCATTCAAAGTGGACCTAACGGGTCCACCCGGATAACCATCCAAAGTGGACCTAACGGGTCCACCCGGATAACCATCCAAAGTGGACCTAACTCCACCCGGATAACCATCCAAATAAGCAAGATACAAATTCATAAAAGTTTCAGTATCCGATTTTCCAATATATTTTTCCAGTTCTATGGGAACTTTCTGTAAATCGATATTGAAAGTACCTGTGGTAGGTGAAGAAACGTCATCTTTCTCTTTCTCTTCTTCGTCTTCGTTTTCATTTGCATCTCTCTTTAACAGAGAAGTCTTGTTAAAGAGAGTCTCGATTAAAACAGTTTGATAATTTTCAAGAAGAGCAGCTAGTAAGATGGTTTCAGAAAGGATTTCATTGTTCTCTTCTAAAATAAGTAGACTATTACGCAAACCCAAGGGAAGACGTCTGACCGATTTACCTTTTTCTGTAATTTTCCGAGAAAAAGAGATACAGTTAAATCGTAACAGAAGATTGTAAATAAATTCGATATCTTCCTTCTTAACTCCAACATCTTCAAGTACAGTGAAAGGATTCAGACCATAAAAATATAAGTCTAACATGATATGGTGTAATGGAAGACGCATAACTTCAGGAGGTGTATCTTCGTCAAGTTCTTCATATTCTTCTCGAGTAATGTCTCGATAGACACTCGTAATGTTCCCAAGACGAATTAACTCTCTTTCTAAATCCTTCTTACTTACATACCTCTCGGCGAGTTTACATCCTCCTGTAATGGTTGGCTCAGGTCTTTTTACTCGAATCTTTTGAGAAATACTGTTATCTTCTCCTCCTTCTTCTCCTTTATAAACAATTTTAGGATAAAATCTTGGAATGGTATATGATTTCGAGGAATCAGAAGACAATGGAAAACTTGAGACTAGGATGATCTTACCTTGAGTTAAATGGCGAATAAGTAAATTATCCAAACTACCATTATCGGCATCGTCAAGAATTAAGATCCTGGAATCGCTTTGCCTGTGTTCTCTTGAAAAATTTCTCAAATATTCTTTTGGTGTAATAAATCCTTCATATTCTGATACTACAATAGCATCAAAATATTCTTGTAATTCGATTAAGTATTCTAGTGTTCCAGGCATTACCAAGTTGACCGACTTATTTTCGGAAACCAACTTACGAATATCTGCCAAATAGCGTTGCATCTTTTAGATAAGTTTATTTTGTTTTTAGTAAGACAAAAGAAACAGAAATGAAAAACAAAAAGAAAAGAAGAATAAGAAAATGAGCATTGATTTACCTCCAATAAGATGCATTACTTGTGGAAATGTTTTGGCGCAGAAGTGGCAAACGTATCAACATTTAATTGAAAACGGGATAAGTATTGAAGTCGCTTTAAACTCTGTTGGTTTAAGAAGATATTGTTGTCGCATTCGTATGGCTAATCCTGCCAAGTTTGTAGAAACAAATGGAACAGATAGCACTTTATTCGAAATTCGTGATGAAACTTCAAAGATTGCCAATGAAAAACTGGAAAATGAAAATGTTGTCTCTTCTTTTTCCGTGCCTTCTACTTCTAGTTTACTGGTAGCTCCTGACGAAGACGACAGTGATCGAGAAGAGGAAGACGAAGTTCCGTCTATTCCTGTAGTTAAGGAAGTCGAGAATAAGAATGTCCGAGTCTTTCGTGCTTGGTAATATATTTGAAATGATTTCTAAATAAAAATATTTAGAAACACAATGATAGGTACTATACGTATGAAAGTTTTTGTAGATGAATACCACATTTCTCAACAATATCTAATTCTGGAATTTCGCGACGGAAAATATCTTTTCGACGGCAGAGACGTGATCGAGAAAAGAGGAAACATTGAATGTCTATTCTGGATTGAAAACTATGGTCATGCTAGATTCGGTATGAGCTTCTTGGATGCTATCATCAAGGATCATAGAAACGGTAGGCAAATTGTTTGCCCTGGAAAATCTTATACTTCTTGTAGAGAAACGTTAAGTCTTGACTTCTTTCCCTGGAACTCGAAAGAGATTCTCATACAGAGAAGACCGAAAAAGATCAGGAGACAGAAAACTCATTTTAAAATAGATCACCTACATAAGTTTTCAGAGAATAAGTTTTTTAAGTAAACTTATTAGTTAATTGTAAAAGTCTAAACATGAAATTTTATTTTCTGGGGTCTGTAAATAGTTACACCGATTCGATAATGTCCTTCGAGAAAATGACTAAGCATTGTTTTCTTATCCCACCATTCAGCATTCGAATCACATGTTTCATCTTCGTACTCTCCGCAATTGCATCTTGGAAAAAGACCATCTTCGCTGAGTATTTCGTTTAGTAAGAGGTGTTCCCAGAAAAAATTTAACATTTCCTTTTCAGTAAGAAAAATACCAAGAGAACCAGGTTCATAATCGAATAACTTAATATTATCCACGTCCTGATAGATAATTGTCCATCCTTCTTTCTTTTTTAACCATCCTTTCTTTTTTAACCATCCTTCTTTCTTTTTTAACCATTCTAATTCGGCTTCTTGCATTTCTTCTTGCAGAGAATTAATCTAAAATCATTTTTAAGCTCTGGAGAGAGTCAGAGAGAATTCTTTACCGTCTTCTGTTTTAAAATTGGTATAAGTATCCAAAGGAATTTGTGTTAGAAGGGGATAGACATTCATTTTGCCCTTATGATTATGTACAGTTACAAAATTACCATGACGAGAAATCAAGGCGGTTGTTAAAGCCTTGATATATTTCCGAGCTTCTTCAATTTTAAAAAAGGCTCTTGACTCTTCATCTTCACCATCATGTTGGATATAAGTAACTAAAAATACAGTGTCTTGATTTGGTACTTTGAGGAATACTCTCTGATATTTTTGAGAGTCTTCTACAAAACCTTTTTCACCTCTCTTGTAAATACGTGTCTTAACCCTCACATATTTCTCTCTTTCACGACCAATTTCGTCTTCAATAAAGTATTCCATTTTATTTGATTTTATTTTCAAATAAAAATATTTAGGATGTCTCCGAGGTGACATTTATAGTTCGTTAGAGCCCAGTAGATCCAAACCCACCTGTTCCTCTTGTAGTGACATTTTGAGACAATTCCGCCTCGGTAATGATTGAGATGTCTGCATGAACAACCGGAACCAAGACCGCTTGTGCAACTTTCATACTATCATGAACCACGAAACTTTCCTGTCCATGGTTGTAGAGAATAATTCCCCAGTAATGCCGATAACCTTCGTCGATGGTTCCGGGAGAATTCGACACAACGACTCCATGGTTCAGAGCCAATCCCGATCGAGAACGAATCTGAATTTCGTAGCCTGGAGGAATGATACTTCGAATTCCTGTAGGAATCAACTTCGTATCTCCGGGATGAAGCGTAATATCATAACAGGAACCATTTACAGGATCAACAAGGTCAGCTTTCAAATCAAAACCAGACGAAAGAGGATCGGCATACGAAGGAAGAAGTTCCTTTCTCTTAATACAAATAGACAGAGGAACACAAGGATGAGAAGTAGGAAAGGTAATCATTTTGAGTTATTGCATCTTATTTAGAAATCATTTTCGTCTTCTTTGTTTTCGTTTTTTCTTATCTTGAATTTTACTTTTGAATAATTCTATTAAGTCTTGATGATTACCATTTTCAGCCTCTTTCATGGCCCAATTCCAATTATCCGCGCCTTGAGAGATGAAGAAGTCTACTAAATCTCGATGTCCTCCTCCTGCTGCAGCATTCATGGCCCAATTCCAATTATCCGCGCCTTGAGAGATGAAGAAGTCTACTAAATCTCGATGTCCTCCTCCTGCTGCACCATACATACCTATATCCCAATCATAGGCACCTTGAGAGATAAAGAAATCTACTAAATCTCGATGACCTCCTTGTGCTGCACTAGCCATAGCCCAGTCCCAACTGTTCGCACCTTTGAATATAAAGAAATCGATTAAATCTTTTTGACCTTCTTTTGATGCAGTATAAATTGTCTCGTTCCAAATATTAGAAATGAAGAGTCGTCTCCCCTCTTCATAATCTCTTTTGGCTAAATCAAGATATTTTATTAGCAATAAAGAAAAGTCTTTCCAAGTATTTATCTTATTTTTCTGTACAAATTCGAAATCTCCTGGATATTTTTTCAAAAAACGATTTCTCCAAAAGGTTTCATCATTGAGATATTTATAAATCAATTTATTTTTAGTTGCCAAAGACAGAGTGTTGAGAAGATCTTGATTTTCTAATCGTGATAAGAGAAAAAGATCCACATCTTTGTTTCCAGTAGGAAATCCAAAATTAGGGTTCATTTTAAAAGGTATTTTTTATTTTAATAAAAGATGGATGGCTTCTCAGGACTGTTTAATTTTAAAAAGAAAAGAGCTGCTATATATACTCGCGTTTCTACGAATGAACAGTATGAGAAAGGTCAAGGGTTAAATTATCAGAAAGATATTTGCGAGAAAATGTGTTCGATGAAAAATTATGAAATTATCGATTATTTTGAAGATGGAGCCGTTTCCGGTACCGTTCCAGCTGAGAAGAGAAAGGAATTCTCTCGATTTCTAGAGTTAGCGGCACAAAAGAAATTTGACGTCCTGGTGTTTTACGCTTTTGATCGTTTGGCTCGTGAAATTCGCGTGTTTCTTAACATTGTAGATGAACTAAGAAAATATGGAATTAAGATTGTATCTTGTAAAGAAAACGTGGACACGTCAAGCGATAGTGGTGATTTCATGATGAATATCTATGCCAGTGTGGCAAATTTAGAATTAAGAACTATTCGAAGTCGTCTTATGAATGGTAGATTGCAAAAGATTTCAACAACAGGGTATGCTGGTGGAAGAATACCTTATGGTTACATTGCAGTCAATAAAGTCGTTACAATAGAACCAGAAACGTCAAGAATCGTTAAGAAAATATTTGAATTGCACAAAAAAGGTGTATCTATGAACCGCATCGCCGATCTTCTAACTATGGAAAAAGTTCCTCCTCCTCGAAACGGTTTACGCTGGTATGCCAAAGGGATCAGTGTTATTTTGAAAAATAAGGAAAAATATTCAGGTGTTTTAATGAATGACAACAAAAATGGAATAATGTGGCCAAAAATTCTTAAATAACCAGGACGGACCTAACGGGTCCATTTTAAATAGGGTCCATCTTAAATAGCTAAGTATATATTTAAAATGTTTCTTTCAGATAACTCTACTTATAAGAAACTATTAGAGAAATATATATCCTTAAATGAGAGATTACTTATTATGTTAGATGGCAGAGATATTCTGCTAGAAGATTTAACAGATTATCGAGAAGATATTTCTCAGATAAATAAGGATACTGAGAAATTGTTGGGTAAGAAGAGTAGAAAGATAGAAAAAAGGAGTTCCAAAGAAACTGATGAAAACGTTATAAAAAAGGAACAAAAGAAATCGAGAGAAGAATCGAGAGAAGAATCGAAAGAAGAACCACAAGAAGATTCCGAAGTATCCAAAAAGAGTGAAGAAAAAGATAACTCTGAAAAGGAAAAGCAAGACGATAAAACAGAAACTATCGAGGAAGAAAAGGAAGAGATAGAAGAGAAGAAACCTGAATATGTCGTAATAAAGGAAAGAGAATTTCTACCTTCTCTTTTGGAAAAATATCGTAAAGCCAGAGAAGAGATAGACTATTTTTACTCTGAAAATGTCAACGTCTTAAATATTGATTGTATTAAAGATTTTGTGATTGCTTTTAGTTCTTATACAAAGAAGGGTGTAGAAAAAGAAGTAGAAGACGAAGATAAAGAGAAAACACAATATCGAGACGTAAATAATCTGTCGGTAACAATTTCAAACTATGACGATTTAATGTCTCTGATGCTCTCTGATAAGAAAAAGGTAACGATATCTCTTCGAGATCGAGATTTACGATATACAAAACCTCAGCTCCTCGAGATATTAAAATTTTTAGAAATTGTTATAAAAGATACGAGATATGATGAGTTGCGTTATGAAATAACTAAAAGATTGAGCTCTTCATAAATACTTTCTTGATTTGTAATCAAGAAATAACATTAAATCCATTTTAAATAGTTTGTCCATACTCTTCAAGCTGCTGTTCATCAAAACTGAACTGGGTTGCAGTGTTCATCCAGTAAGTGTCGATTTGTGATTTTCCAACATATCGTCGAGCTTTGTCATCTTGCTTTTCAACTTTCCCGCGATTAAAATGGACCTGAATAGGTCCATCCTGATGGGCCGGAACGACCCATTTAAAATAGCCATATTCTTTGACTTGTTTCATATCCACTTCAAAAAAGTCATCAAAAGGTGAAGTAGAGGGTATCGTAGCAGTCAAAGACATTTTATGTCCTATATTCTTATTGCTTGATCATTTTTCTTAAAAATACCATTACACCATATCAATATCCCTTTCTTCTCTTACTTTCTCACTGATAAAACAAGAAATCATTCCTAGGATAATAGAAACTGGGAAACTAATTACAATAGAAGCAGTTAAACTTAAAACGTCTTTAGAATTACCATAGAAGACAAAGTAAAATAAAGAAAACAGCAAAGCATGGGCAAGAAGATAAACACCAGTAAATATTAGAATAGATTTCTCATGCACGTTACAAAATCGAGACACGTTTTCGCAACACATTTTTAGTTAATAACTAAAAATACCAATTCAGTTTTGTAATAATCTCTTAGACCATTTTAAAAACTGATTACTAATAAAAAACACGCACAAAGAAATGCTACCGCAAGAGTTAAACAAAGAAATTGTTTCGGCTCTTCAAGAAGCAGCAAGAAATGACAAAGGTGGTATTTCAACAGAACTCGAGGCTAAGTTTGGACATTACGAAGGAACACGTTTTGTTTCAACTGTAGATCGTACAACTTTCAATCGCGTCAAAGCTCATTTCGATAAGTCGATTGAACCAAGCTTTGTACATTCTGTTGATTATAGTTTCAAAAATATTCGAAAGACAGAAAACAAAGACAGTCAAGACGTAACATGGTTGTCTAAAGATCGCCTTTGGAATAAGGATATTCCCGATTATGGGATTCGGATTTCAAGTTCTCGGGAAACTATTTTAAGAGTTCCTCCAAAGTCTTTTATTCCAGAATACGTTCGAGAAAAGGAAAGATATTCTTACGTAGTCTTTAGTAATGAAATTCGCGTAGATATGACCATTGTCAAGTCTGACCGGGTAACATATGAAATCGAGATTGAATTACTCCCTACAAGTTTCCCCGCGGTGCAAAGAGCAAAAACATTTGAGAAAGCCATTTATGCTGTGCGAACCATTGTTGACGATACTCATATCTTGTATAAGAATAAGGAGAGATTTTTTATTGTCAATTCTTTGAACTCTACAGCTTCAGGAGGAGAAACGAAGAAAAAAGGTTATGTAGATCATTCCATTCTTGTACAAGCTCGTAATCTCAAGATTCGCGATTTAGTATGGGGAGGTTTGCTTGGAAATCCGAATACAAGCTACACGGTCACCTACAAGACAGACGGAGAGAGACGTATGATGTATTTCTCCAAATCGGGAATTTGGCTGATTAATTCGACATCAATGAACAAAGTAACCAATGTTGAAATTCCCGAATTTACAGGGACTATTTTAGACGGGGAGTTAGTTCCAATGAATAAGAGAAGAGACACAGAAGTGTATACAGCCCCTCGTAGTAAGTATTGGTTCTTGGTCTTTGATACCATTGCTTGGAAAGATGACATTAAAGTTCAAGAAATGTCTCATTTGCAGCGCATGGCTTATGCACAAAATGCTGTTGACGCGACAAAATCTTTCTACGATTCGAAGGCGTTAACTGTGTCTACAAAATCTTTCCTAGTCTTTGATATTCCTGTCGAGTTTTTTGAACGAATGCGAGAAGCTTTTCGACAGCTTCCTCTGCTCCCCTATGTGAATGACGGATTAATGTTTACTCCGACAGATGCTGTCTATAACCCTCACAGTGATAATGTTCCCATCTACAAGAGAAAGATGATAGACATGCCAGACATTGCCAAGTGGAAACCCAAGGAGGAACTAACAATCGATTTTCAAATTCAAGGAGGTAAACTTTATTCTGGAGAAAGGGGAGGCAAATTGGTTGAATTTGATAAGCTAAAAGTGATTGATTCCCACCCTCTCACAGATGGATTACCAGAAGACAGCATTGTCGAGTATGGCTACGACTATGAAAATGAGTATTTGGTCCCTCGTCGTGTTCGTTACGACAAGATAAAACCAAATCGCAAGGATGTTGCAGATGATGTTGCAGATGACATTTTAAATCCTATTGATGCCTCAACTCTGCAAGGAGACACTTTTGCTTTGTTGCGTCGTTATCACAATACTATTAAGAAGAGTCTCTTTGAAATGTCGCTAGAGGGGACATCCGGAAAAAGTCTTCTGGATAATAAGAACAAGAACCGTTATCTTCTGGATATTGGATCTGGCTATGGAGGTGATTTATTCAAGTGGAGAGGATTTAGTCGTATTGTTGCAGTGGAACCTGATCTGGAACATATTGAAGAACTGAAGAGGAGAATCGCAAGTGCTGGAATGCAAGATAAGATTTATATCGTTCATGCAGGCGGAGAAGACACAGGGGTCATTTCAGCTGCTGTAACAAAATGGTTTCGTGGAGAAAAAGCCGATGTAGTTAGCAACATGTTATCTTTGACCTTCTTCTGGCAAAATTACAAACTTATTGATAGTTTGTCGCAAACGATTGTCCAAAATGTCAAACCCGGTGGAAAGTATATTTTCTTGACAATGGATGGAAATCAGGTTGAAAAAGTTTTCAAGGAAGACGCCCGCACCAAAATGAAGCTTGGCCCGGCTACTTTGGAATATGACGGCAAAAATCAGTTACAGATTAACATCGAAGGCACCATTGTAGAAAATCAGACAGAATGGTTAGTTCGTCTAGTCGATCTCGAGAAGAGATTGGCGAAGTCCGGTTTTAAATTAACAATGTTAGAAAGAGCCAATCAAGAACTTTTCCTAACTCCGGAGGAAACGGTTTTCTCTTCGATGTACTCTTATGGTATTTTTACTCAAAATGAAAAGAATGTAGAAGTAGTTGAAGTTGTCGAAGTAGCAGAGGTTGAAGAAGAAAAAGAACAAAATGAAGAAAATGAACAAGTTCTTTCAAGTCTGCCACCTGAAAAATCGCAACTGTTGAACACTTCTTGGTGGAATTCTACACCTGTCAGCAGAATCGGAAATGTTAAAACTGGAGATGATTTCGAGAATCTTGTTTCCGCTATTTTTAATGGTTATTTGAAAGATTTCCAAGTAGTAGATGAAGACAAGAAAAAGAAGTTTGTTAAAGATTTTATTCGAGAAATTCAAGAAGATACTAGAGAACCCAATGAAATCAACATCGATACAGTAGTTTCCATCATCGGTGTTGATGTTTACATTGTTGAAGTAACAGATAGCGATGTTTATTTTGTTTCAAAACATGTAGCCGATCCAAACCGTCCGAAACGCTCCGCGGTTATATCAACCGTTTTTGATACTATTTCTTTAGTTACAAACAAAGGATTTCGGACACCTTTTGAACCTAATGATCCTTTTATTCAAACTTTTAGATGAGCTAATGTTCTCAATAATTTTAAATAAAATTATTGTATCTTCTTTAAAAAGAAATCTATTAATTCTTTGTGTCCTCCCGATTTTGCTCCTTGGAATCCTTGTTGCCAATTATCTGCACCTTTTGAAATAAAGTAATCTACTAAATCTCTATGACCTCCTAAAGCTGCGTAATACATAGCCGTATCCCATTCGTCAGCACCTTTTGTGATGAAAAAGTCTACCAAATCTCGGTGTCCTCCTTCGGCTGCTTTGAATAATCCCCAGTCCCAGTCGTCAGCACCTCGAGAGATGAAATAGTCTACTAGGTCTCGATTACCTCTTTGCGCTGCACCTTCCATGCCAAGATTCCAATTATCTACACCTTTATAAATAAAAAAATCTATTAAATCTTTGTTGTCATCATAAGCTGCAAGATTCATTGCAATTCCATAGTCTTGTCCTGCTAAATCTAGATACCGAATCAAAGATAGAGAGAAATCTTTCCAAGAACTCTTCGAATCGAGAATGAGATCTTTGACATATTCAAAATCGTTAGGATAGAGTCTCTTAAAACGATTTCTCCATAAATCTTCATTATTAGCATATGCTTTTGTGGCTCTGTTGGTATTAAGAGAGTTTAGAAGTTCTCTATCATCAAGAATTGATAAAAAGAGAATATCTACATCCTTATTTCCAGTCGGAAAGGCATGATTCATTTTGGGTTAGTCTTTTTAAAATTTTTTATTAAAACCAAATAAAATGAATCAAGGGCAGAGCCAAAGTTTTATTTTTGAAGGGACCACCCCTGTCACACCGTTATGGACTTCTGGTGGTAATGGAAATAATATTCCTGCTGAAAAATGGAATGGTGGTGGAAACCCCTTTACAGATCCCAGCGGGGTAGCAGTTTACGAAAAAGGCTCTAGAGTAAATTACGATCCAAACGGACAGATCATCACCTGGAAAACTCCTTCCGGGGGCGGTATTGTTCCACGAGAAATAGCTAGTCTTTCGATTCGAGATATCCAGGCTCTAACTAGCTTTCAAACTTCTAACGTCACTATTAGCCGGAGCATCAATTTTAAAATTAATAGCGGAGTTCAATACCGTCTCGATAGAACGTGTGAACCTCGTTTTCAATTAGCCACATATCAAAATTTAAGAGCTCGGAACGGTTCTTTAGCCTCAATTAATGCGTTGCGTAATGTGGAAATTGTCCCGGTTTGCTGCACTTTTGCCGCTAATGAAATTCAGAATTATTGCACGACTGAAACAACATGTACTCCGATCCCCTCTCTTTTTAACGTCGGGAATTACGGAGGCTACGAAGTAGCTGTCCTTCCTTGGAATTTGGGAAACTGTGGCCAGACGGCTATCTCTTTGAATCTATTTGGTATGACCAGCTACATGGACGTTACAATAAGGTTTAATTGCAATTCTACCTTTATTAAAGACATCGATAATATTTGTAGTATTTATTGTATCGAACCTGAAAATTTACAGATATGTAAAACCGGATACCGAGATGTATGTTTTGAAACAACTACAGATCCTGATAAGGTTATAACAGATAACCCTGCTTGTCAGCAGTTTTTTACCGGTCTGTACACAAATTTCGGCCCTGTCGATCCAGACATTGAAACAAATATTCAGGATTATTGCCAAGGCAAATATCCGACGTTTGAAAAACTCTTGAATTCTACAAACAGTTTTGATAGAGATCTATGTGCATGTCATATGCCACAAACTTTATATGACGAATATCGAACAAATCTAATAGGACAATTTCCTTCCATAGTTACGTATATCGATAATCGTAATATCAATGAAAGATGTCTAGTAAGATCTTGTGTAAGTTCTTCTTTTCCAAGTATAGAACTTCAAAAACCTGGAAGTCGAAGATGCGAAATTCCAGGATGTGTTCAAATAGTTAACTTTCAAAATGATGGAAAGATTGGAGAAGTAACGATCGATCAAGGCATCAGTACATGCGTTTCTATTCTTAATACTGGAGGTACAGGGACAATTGGACCTATTCCAGGTCCAAAACCTCCCCCAAATCCTCCAAATTCCACAACAGGACAATCTTGGATCAGTAAATATTGGTGGGTATTTTTGTTAGTCGGAATTTTACTTCTTATGATAATTATTGTTATAATCGTTGTAGCTACAGGCAAAAAGAAAAAGAAGAAACCTGTTTCCTATTAAATATCTTTATTTACTCTGAAAATAAAGAAATGTAACAAAAAGAAATGGCAAAATCAAAGAAGAAAGGAGGTTCTAATACTGTCATAATTTTCATAGTTCTTGGGATTCTCCTTCTTATTGGAGCTGGTATCGGAGGATATTTCTGGTGGAGAAGTACACAAAAGAGTAATGGAGGCACGACGGGAAATAATGGGTTTACTGGAAATACTGGAACAAATGGAAATACTGGAACAAATGGAAATACTGGAACAAATGGAAATACTGGAACAAATGGAAATACTGGAACAAATGGAAATACTGGAGTCGCACCGTTAACCGGAAGTTTTACTATTGTTCCGGTTTTGGATGGGACAAAAGCTCTAACTTTTTCACGAGATACTTTTAATGGTCCGATTTATCCAGTCGTTGATACTATATTTGGAGGAAGATTTTGCGACTTTTATCGTTGGACTAATGAGAGTAAAATTTTTAAGAGTACGATAGTACAATCGGGTTTATTTCTACAAGGTTCTCCTAATATTCCTTCTAGTCAGATGTTGCTTTTGGGTAACACTACCAGTTCCTTATATGGTTTTGGAACAGATTCTGCTAATCTGCCAAATACTACTCCTAATATGGTAGCTTGGCAGTATGATGCGATAAAAAAAACATGGTGCGGCGGTTTAAAGGCTAATTCTATTACCAATTATTGCCTCTACTACGATACAACACCTACTAGATTTTCAATGAAACAATATGTTGCAGGAGATCAGCGTTTTCAATGGAATAATGTTACACCTGTGATATCTCCAACCTGTTCGTCTTTTAACGACATAATTGTTCCTTTATAAAGGTTTAAAATGGACCGTTAGGCCCACCCGGATAACTTTAAACGTCCTCTATCATCTGGACTTGACCTGAGACTTTTGTTCTTGCTGTAACAACCTCTGCCTTCTGTGCCACTGGAGCAGAAGCAGATTTCTTTATGGTATTTTGTCTGGACTGTTGCTGACGCAGTTTGGCCAATTTAGCTTTCTTTGCCTTCAGGGGGTCTTCATCTTTAGGTTTCAGAATATAATATAAAACTAATCCGATAATCAACAGAACTCCTACAACTGCTGCAGCGATAATCAACCACTTAAATAAACTCGCCAACCCTTCGTTCGTCTGCGAGGCTTTTTGCGAGGCCGATTGAGCAATGTCATTGATAATAGTATTGTTAGATAAATTTGTCAACATATTGTTCGCCATACAACTAGTCAAGTTATTGGCAATGCCTTTTTGTCCAATAAAAATACCCTCTTCATAATTTCCACAATAAGATACGTTGGCGTTATTTGATGCAGATATAAAAGCCCTACATGTTTGACTCAGGTTTGAAGATATCACTGTGGAAATCAAAGTTGATATGTCAGTTGTATTATATCCTTTTTGTTCAGCTATGTTAATAGCCAAAGCTAAAAACTCGTTTTTCTGCTTAAGTTCTTGTTGCAGTCTTTGTTCAATGGCATTGGCAAGATTATTCGTGATCGTAGAATTCAGGTCTGAAGTTAATCCTCCTTCAATCGAACAAGTCCCTTCTGCTATTTGAGTAATTTCTACTCTTTTTACATTAATTTCACAAGGTTGATATTCTATAATATTTCCCGCAGCGTCTGCAAATTTTGGAGCGAAACCAAACTGAGCATTCAGGACATTACTCGCTTGGCACGTCGTCGAAATATTTTGTAAAGAGCTGTTTGTTACAGTATTCACTATACTATTCAGTATCCTAACGGTATTTTGAATATCTTGACTGGCGACATTCGTTCCCATGTTTTTAATTTTATATTTTATTTGTTGAAATACAAAATTATTTTCGTCTTTTTACGATTACGATTATAATGATAATAAACAAAAGTAGAGCTAAGGTGATAATAAGCAATACCCACCAGTATTTTGACAACCAACTCGTTTGTTCTGTAGGAGTTGGTGGAGTTGGTGGAGTTGGTGGAGTTGGTGGAGGAGCAGATGACCCTTGATTATTGATTGTCTGACAAGTTTGTTCTTGTACAATACTTACCGAATCAAAGGTACCTCCATTGTTTGTAAAATTGGTCACATTAACACAAGGTGGAATTTTACAAACAAAACTAGTTTCATCGGTTATTTGTGCTGTAGTAAAAACTGAAGCTGCACATTGAGAAACAAGGCATCTCTTGTTAACCCCTGTGACGTCGATATAACTGAGAAAGTTTGGATTAAACCCTCTCAAACTTTCAGCAAATTGATCATACCATACATCCGGCATTCGACAGGCACATATTCTTTGATCGAAAAGATTACCTAAATCCGCAAATAATCCCTTAAATCCAACGGTGCCATATTTACCCAAACAGTAACCCGTTAACTTGTTGTCTAGACCGGTGTTGTCCGGGCCAAACTCTGTGTAATATCTTTCAAAGAAATTTTGACAGGCATCATTGTTAGTCAGTATAATATCTCGCGAAGTAGAAGAGGGCGCAAAACAAACTGTAGTATAATTATCTCGACACAACCGAATATTATCTCGATTGGCTAAACAATAAGTGCTACAAAAATGCATTTCGTTTAATAAGTTGTCACTACCACAAGAAATTGTTAATGTGACCGACATTTGAGCTGTCATCGAAAAATTGCATACACTTTGAGCTGTTACAAAACGATTTGATTTATAGGGGATAACGGATGCTCTACTTACTTTAACATTTAAATTTGTAGGTACATCATAAACAAAACTTGGACATGTTGAACCACAATAATAATTTGTTCCATTTGCAGTACCAATCGTTTTTGAAAACAAAACTTGTGTTTCACTTGTTAAATTTATCTGAAGCGGCGGAGGTTCTGGATCCCGGAGCTGGAGTGTAATAGTCAGAGTTGGAGCTTGTCCGATATAATCACAAGCAAATCCGGATTTTACTTGCAATACAATTCTTCTATTTATCACAGCACTGCTAAATTGGCTTGACTGGGATATACTTTGTACGGTCTGACCGTTTAAAATCGGTGGAAGAATTCCCATTGCTGGTGTATCCCAATTGATAAGTTCAGAATCAGGAGTATAGAACTGTACCAACCCTGCAAATCCGGGATTAAGAGGATTCGGTGGATTTGAATCGGATACTGTTATCTTACCTGATTGAAAAACTCCTTCGCTTCCGATAGTAGCGATACTAGTTGTCCCTGTATAAACCAGGTTCATCTTTTTCTATTATTTTTTTATTAATCTTCCTCTTTATCTTCTTTTCCTCCTCGAGTTAAAAGAACTATCAAAATGATAATAACAATAAGAACAACTACAGCTATTATTGCTATTATCCACCAATATCTCGATATCCAACTCTTTTGAGTCGTCCCTGTAGGACCTGATGGGTTGGGACCGGGAGGCCTTGGCCCTGGAGGACCTGTTGTCCCTGTAGAACCAGTATTTCCATTTGTCCCCGTGTTACCATTTGTACCTGTAGAACCCCTTATAGCTTGACAAGGCACAGAGCTCGATAAAGCCCCTGTACAATTTATGGTTATTGTTACCGTCATTCTTGCTGTCATGCCAAAATTTCTCATAGGTCTCGCACCACAGGGATACCTACCCCCGTAAAGATCCAGCTGCCAAGGTACAGCGTTAACTGTAGCTACTCGAGTACCAACATCTGGAAGAGAAAGTGTATAAGAAGGACACACATCGGTACAATAATTAATATTCTTAATAAGATTAAAAGGTTCTCCGTTACGGTAACTATTTAAAGGTAGAATGTCAGTACTAACTAAAACATTTGTGTTAGAAATCGTATCTGGCATATTATTTTTAACGGTAAACTTAAGTTTGGGTTCACAAACTGTACCGCGCTGTTCCTGAGATCCGCTAGTTATTGAAAATAAAATACTTCTTGTGATAGTAACATTGGAACCGTTTAAAGAAGTTAGTGAAGATATACTTGAAAAATTACTTCCATTTAAAAAAGAGGGAATCACTGGAATACCTGTTGGAGTATTCCATGTTACGGTCTGACTATCAGGAGTGTATGGAACAAGAGAGTTGGTTGTTACTGATGCGGCAATAGGTTCAGCACCTTGAAACCCTGCAATTTCAATATTATTCCATAGAGTTGTTAAGGGAGTTGTCCCTGTAAAAACTATATTCATTTTTAAAAGGTTTTTATTTAAATAACTTATCCGGATGTATCTTCGTCTTCTTTTCCTCCTCGGGTTAAAAGAACTATTAGGATGATAATAACAATAAGAACAACTGCAGCTATTATTGCTATTATCCACCAATAACGAGATATAAAACTCTTTTGAGTCGTCCCCGTAGGACCTGTATTTCCATTGTTACCATTATTTCCATTGTTACCATTTGTTCCAGTATTTCCATTTGTCCCCGTATTACCATTTGTTCCAGTAGAACCAGTATTTCCATTAGTACCGGTGCTTCCAGTCGAACCCCTTATAGCTTGACAAGGCACAGAGCTCGATAAGGTTCCTGCACAGTTAATTGTTATCGTTACTGTCATTCTTGCAGTCATTCCAAAACCTCTCATCGGTCTCGCTCCACAGCTAAAACCGTTACTCGACTGCCAAGGAACAGAGTTAACAGTAGCTACTCTAGTACCGAGATTTGGAAGAGGAAGTGTATAAGAAGGACACACATTGGTACAATAATTAATATTCTTAATATCAAAAGGGCCTCCATAAGAATAACTATTTAAAGGTAGAATGTCAGTACTGACTAGAACATTTGTGTTAGAAATAGTCCCTGTTTCATTTGGTCGAGCATCTGGAAGATTATTTTTAACAGTAAACTTTAGTTTGGGTTCACATAATAATCCTACTTGTTCCTGAGATCCACTTGTTATTGAAAATAAAATACTTCTTGTAATAGTAACATTAGGACCATTTAATGAAGTCAGAGAAGCTATATTTGAAAAATTAGTTCCATTTAAAAAAGAGGGAATCGATGTTATCCCTGTTGGGTTATTCCATGTTATCGTCTGGGTCTCGGGGGTATATGAAACAAGAGAGTTGTTGGTTACTGAACTGCTACTAGGTTCTCCTTCAAACCCTGCAATTTCAATATTATTCCATAGAGTTGTCAAGGGAGTTGTCCCGATTAAAACGATACTCATCTTTTAATGAGTTATTTTTTGTGATATTATACTATAAAATCTTTTTATAGTATAATTTGAATAAGAAAAATAATAATTTAAGTTAAAATAGAGTATGGGCGATTATTATAACCCAGATCTCGACGATTTACCTGATGTTGATATTTGTAAACAAAGAACTCCATGGGTATGGATCATCTTGTTTATTTTTGCTTGTTTGGTTATTGTAGGTTTGGTTGGCTGGCTTATTTGGACTTATGTAAGGAAGTCTCAAACAAAAGGCAAAGAAATAACTCTGTTGAATCCTTCGATTGTAGTTTCAAATACACAAATTACTGCTACTTGGACGAATAGCGATGCTACAAAGGGTAACATTTATAATTTGTATGCTACAACCAATCCTCCACGCTTAGGACCTACAGGAACGATATTAAACAGTAGCCCTTTTCGAGGAAATGAAGTGACAGGCGACTCGAGTAATAGTGCTCAGGTATCAGGGCTAATACAAAATACTAAATATTATGCCACACTAGTCGTCACCAATAAGGGCGCAAACAATTATCAAGTTTTTACCCAGTTGGTCTTTATGAGTGCTGCTGCTCCTGCTGCGGGATTGGCTGGAGGAACTGTCGGAACTGTTGACAATTTTACCATCGAGCATATTCTTCAGGGAGGTTCATTACAAATTACATCTGCTGATGCAGTTGGTGGAGTTTATTCTGTTGAGTATAACTCGGATTCTGCTTGTGAACGTTCCGTCTTTTTCATGAATACAAGAGGACAAATTCAATCCTCTGCTCCAAATCTGGGAGATATCTGTTTGTTTAATGAAAATAGCCACTTGGTGGCGAAAAGCTGTTCCGGTACTGACACAAGTACAGCTGCGGGTTTGCTTGCCAACAGTCAATGGGTTTATAATCCTCAAGGATCAGCTAACAAATGGTGTTTAGGAAGTACTGTAGGTACAACTACAGGAACTTCTGGGCCTACATGTATGATTATGGGTACTCTGAATGCTACAAGTCGCACGACGACGGTTTCTGTAGGTAGTACGGCACAAGCTGGAGACGCATGGGCAAACTATTTCCGTAGTCCCTTTGCGACTTAATTTTATTTAAAAATAAAATTATAGGAAGTGAAACCCAAATTAAGTTTTATACTGGAAAATGTCTAAGGTTCTAACAGGTAACAAGGATATCGATATTTTAATTTTATTAAAATTAGATTCACAAGATATGGTTGCAGTTTTATTAGTCAACAAGGCTATAAGTAGATATAACTGTGATATACTTTGGTGTGAATATTTAAGACAAAGACTTTGCATTTGTGTTGATGCATTTGAATATTGTAAAAAGATAAAAAGAAGATCATGGAAAGAATTTGTCCTCCTGTTGAGAAAATATGAAATCCGGGTGGGGAATTATAATGTTGCAGCAGAAATTGCCGCAGGAAAAGGGCATATCGATTTGGTTCAATATTTTATCTTTCAAGGAGTAGAGTGTTGGGAAAGTTTAATGTTTTATGCGGCACGGGGAGGCCATCGTGAAATCGTAGAATTTCTTATTTCTAAAGGTGCTAAAAATTGGAATTGGAGTATGGGAGGTGCTACACTGGGAGGTCATAGAGATTTGGTAGACTTCTTCATCACCAAAGGTGCCAATGAATGGAATTCTGGCATGCAATATGCTACGCGAAGAGGTGACAAAGATTTGGTAGAATTCTTTATTTCTCGGGGCGCAGATCATTGGAATGGGGGAATGTTTCATGCGACTCAACATAACCACAAAGATTTAGTAGAATTTTTCATTAGGAAAGGCGCAGATGATTGGATTTTAGGATTTAATGGGGCTTCTAAAGGAAATGATTTCGAGATGATAGAATTCTTCAAGGAAAAGTTGGGAAGAAAGTGATAAATCTATTTTGTTAGTAACAAAATAAATGTCTTTAGCGATTATAGGCTCGCGCAATTTTTCCAATTATGAAGACTTAGAAAGAGCCGTTTTAAAGGTTCTCGAGAAATGGGGATTGTCGTTGAGTGATCTGGAAAAGATAGTTAGTGGAGGAGCTCTTGGAGTTGACAAACTTGCCGAAAAGTTTGCAAAAAAGTATTCGATAGAAACTGTTATCTTTCCTGCTGATTGGAAGAAGGGTAGAGCTGCTGGACCGATTCGTAATTCTTTGATTGTGGAAAATTGTACTCATATGATTGCCTTTCCTTCTCATACCGGAAGCGGAACACAAGATTCCATTCGAAAAGCAGAAAAGAAAGGTATTCCTTTGAAAGTTTTGTGGGTAAACTGATTATTAATTAAAAATTAATAAGAAGAAATGGATGACGATTTTTATCCAAAAGATGCATATGATGACGATTATTTTGTTCCAATTCGTGGAGAAATAAACGAAGTGTTACCGGGGAAATTATATATCAGTGATAATATGCAGCCAGAAATCTTGAAATCCTGCAAGAAAAAGGAATACGAAGAATTATTGCTTTAGGAAACTCGGAAGAACAACATTGTTATATTGATCACTCAAAAGCTGGTCATACTATTGAGTATTGCTGGATTTATATCGACGATAAGTCAGACGAACCTATCTCTGATTACTTCCATGAAACTCTACAATTTATTTCCGAAAGTCCTGAACCGGTTTTAGTATATTGTTGGGCTGGTATTTCACGTTCTGCCACAATTGTTTTAGCATATTTAATACAAGGATACAAATTGAGCTATTTTTCAGCATGGAATCATCTGAAAACTTCCCGCCTTCAATCTGTGTTTTTATGATCAGTTGCAAGAACTTTAATCTCCGATAAAATCTTCATCAATTTCTCTTCGAATGACAATGGATCCAGGGACATGTCGAGATACAGAAGTTAAATAACGATCCACGTCGTCAATAAATATTACATGAGGATGAGACTTTTCCAAATTGTATTCTTCTCGAAATTGTTTGATGATAGGCCCCTTTTTATCTCCAAGTAAAATACCCTTATACAAAATTCCTACAGGTTTTCCTGCCTTTTTCAACACAATCATCTCAGAGTTCTTTTTCCGATACTGGCTACAATCTATCCCCAGAGATTCAAAAATATCATAGAGTTTTTCTATATTTTCTGTCATCTCTTTACGATGGGAATCGCGCTTCTTTTGAACAAGAACGACATTGTGATATCTAGCAGTACAGAAAGTATACCAAATTTGTTTCTCGTGAAGAAAATCAAATAGTTCTTTTGTTACTTTTTCTTCAATGAGAGTATCCTCATCACTATTTTCAGTCCAAATGAGAGTCAAATCCAAATCAAAGAACACCATCAACTTATCATGTTCAGGATGTTCTTTAATAATTTTTAATAAATCCTTCAGGGTATTAATACTGCGCATTTTAATATTCTATTTTCTTTTTAAAAATAGAAAGACTATCGAAATAAGAAAAGAAAAAAAGCTGTTTAAAATATGACGTCTACATGGGATCAGTTGCATCGGAGAGCTCTTCATCACACTGGAGGCGATGATTCAGCTTTTATGCGAGATTTCAATGAAGGAGTTCCACAGGCATCTTGCAAGTGCAAAGAACATTGGCTCAAAATTCTGAAGAAACATCCTCCTAAGTTCGGTAAGCGTTATTTTGCCTGGACTGTTTATGTCCACAACAAAGTTAACAAGAAGCTTGGCAAGGAACGTATTTCTGTTAAGAAGGCCAAGAAGATCTGGAAATATTAAATAGTTTTCTTGAGAGTTAATCAAGAAAAAGAAATTATGCGTCTAAGGAGAGAGATACCACGAGTTGGCCTTTTTTAGAATAAAATATGAAATGGTGAAAAAAGTGTTCAATGCCGAGCAAATCGGCTCTTTTTAATTTACCAGAAATTACATCATCACGATTTACAAAGAAGTCTTCTTGTTCTGTAAGCGCCATTGCTTTATTTAAATCTTCTTCTGTAGCTGGTTGTTGGTAATATTCGTAAATCATTTGTAAAACGTCCATAGGAGAAAAATAATTCTTGGTACCGGTATTCCAAGACTGCAAATTATAATTTAATAGCGTTCTCAAAGATGTTTCAATAGTCACACTGTCTCCTAAATTTAACAAATAAAATGCATTATGGTATCTTTCATCGAGATCACCAAAGTTGGTACCTTCCTGAGAAAAAATGTTTTTGTGGGTAGGGAAGGTTTTTATATCCCATCTTCCTATCAAGTTGAAAAATTTCCAAGGTTTGGGATTTTTCCCACGCAATGAAAATTGCCATTCAGGCCCTGAAAAAGAATTCAGATCAATAAAAGTCTTTAGATAGTGGTTTCTCCAAGTTCTATTTTGAGGTTTGTATCGAGCCGCTTCTTCTCCATATTTTTTGACGTATCTCCTTCTCCAGAAGTTTTGATCTCTACAAATCTCGGCAGTTCTGCTATTGGTTTGACAAAAGGAGAAAAGAGTAGCATCATCTGTATCTTCTAACATTTGAAATGTGGGGTCTTTGTAAGTAAGGAGCTTTTCCATTTTCTTTTTCTTTTTCTTTTTCTCTTTTTTTCTTTTTCTCTTCTTTTCTTTTTCTCTTCTTTTCTTTTTCTCTTCTTTTCTTTTTCTCTTCTTTTCTTTTTCTCTTCTTTCAACTTTTCTCTTCTTTCAACTTTTCTCTTCTTTCAACTTTTCTCTTCTTTCAACTTTTCTCTTCTTTCAACTTTTCTCTTCTTTCAACTTTTCTCTTCTTCCGACTTTTTCTCTTCTTCCGACTTTTTCTCTTCTTCCGACTTTTTCTCTTCTTCCGACTTTTTCTCTTCTTCCGACTTTTTCTCTTCTTCCGACTTTCGGCCCCCTATATTATTTTCAAAGTTTTTATTTGAAAATAATATAGGAGAGGCTTCAAACCGATTCGAAACAAAGTTGGAAATATTGTGATACAACCCTTAGAAACACTCTTTTCGTCTTAGTAGCATCTTTTTCTTTATTGTAATTACTTGTTACAATAATATCTCCTCCTGAAATGTTTTTCTTATCTTTCCATCTCATTTCAACTTTTGTCCTCTCCTATACTATTTTCAAATAAAAACTTTGAAAATAGTATAGGAGAGGTCTCAGACTGTTTCGGAACAAAGTTGAAAACTGTGACACAACCAACCCTAGAAACGCGTTTTTCGTCTTAGTGGCATCTTTAAAATTGTTGTAATTAGTAATTACAATAATATCTACTCCAAGCTATTTATTCCGTGTCATCAGTCCAATCTTTTGACGAATATCTTTGTTTAGAAAATCTCCTTGTCTCTGAAGAGCCATTTGGCCTTCTTCACGGCCTCTTTCTAGTTGTTCGTACTTCTTTTTAGGATCTCCGTCTTTGTCTTGATAGATGTAATCATAATCTTCCTCTAACCTACCTATCCAGATTACCATAGTCAAATAAAAATTTTTCCAGGAAAGTCTCTCCGGTTTAACTAGCCCCGGATGGTATTTTTGTATCCTTTTTTGGAAAAATTCATCGTTGCATGATTCTTTAACTCTTCGGTTCATTCGACACAAAGAAAGCAAAGCTAGATCATCCAATTCCATTAAGATACGACGATCCATTTTTATTTACATTATTTCTTTCCAAATTTCATTATTTTTCAAAATCATAGCTATAGCTGTTGTTAGAAAAATGTTAGAAGAAGGATCTGTTCCGAATTTACTAAAATCGAAATAATCGAAGAAAGAAATCAAAGTTACACCGTTTCGATTCAATTTATCTAAGTTGTCGAGGATAGACTCTAAAGTGTCCCCAAGATTAGCCAGGGAATATATTACTAAGGTCGTTTTCTGCAATTCGTCACTATCAAGAAAATTCAGATCGGTAACTATTTTGGTTATAGAATAACTTCTCAAACTACATAACTTAATACAGGTTTTTTCTTGAAACCCTTGTGTAAGATAAGGAGGAAGAAGATCGCTAATGTAAAGAATTACTTCCATTCTTCTTTTAAGTAAGTCAATCTGCTTTTTAAATATCTCTTTTGGTTCGACTTTCTTAAATGGAGATTAGAATCCCTCTCTTCTTGTAGTTTTTGATTGAAGAAATCTACTAAATCTCGATGCCCTCCTTGCGCTGCATAATACATACTCCAATTCCAATCCTTGGCACCTTTAGAGATAAAGAAGTCTACTAAATCTCGATGTCCTCCTTCTGCTGCACCATCCATACCCGAATTCCAATTGTCGGCACCTTTGGAGATAAAGAAGTCTACCAAATCGCGATGACCTCCTTTTGCTGCTAATTTCATACCCCAATCATTAAATCTATTAGCTCCCTTAGAAATGAAGAAATCTACTAAATCTCGATGACCTCCTTCGGCTGCGTAAACCATACCCACATCCCAATCGTTGGCACCTTTGGATATGAAGAAGTCTACAAGATCTTTATGACCTCCTAAAGCTGCGTAAAACATGGCTTCTTCCCAGCGTTCTTCACCTTCTTCCCAAAACTCTGAAGCTTTGGAGATGAAGAAGTCTACAAGATCTTTATGGCCTCCTAGAGCTGCGTTTAGCAGAGCTTCGTTCCATTCATTGGCACCTTGGGTAATGAAGTAGTCTACCAAATCTTTGTTACCATTTTTTGTTGCTAAAAACATTGCTTTGTTATAATCTCCTTGGGCTAAATCGAGATATTTTATCAATAGAAGAGAAAAGTCTTTCCATGATCTCTTCTTTAGTTTCAGTACAGTGTCAAAATCTTCAGGGTGTAGTCTGTTAAAACGATTTGCCCACAAATTTTCATCGTTGGTGTATTTCTTCGTAGCTTTATTTGTATTTAGAGCATTGAGAAGATCTCTATCGTCAATTCTTGATAAAAAGAGAATGTCAACATCTTTATTTCCAGTTGGGAAGGCGTCTAGCTTCTGCATAACTATTATTTTAAACTGATTTTTTAATTAAATTCATTTTATAAAAAGATGGAGAAACTTTTACAAGTAGACACGAGAATACCGAAAGATATTGCCGAGTTGGTTACCAATAAGTTAAATTCTTCTGAATTTTTACAGTATGTAGAAATAGAAGAAGCAGAAGGGAAAGAACATAGCTCTGATTTTTGGATTCGAAGATTAAGAAAGGATTTTGCTCCTCTTTTTGCCAAGAATGCTATCGAACTGAAGGAAGCTCGAGAAAAACTCGAGATACCTCTTGTTAAAGAGATGAAAGTAGAGTTAGAAAAGTCCGATAAAAAGCCTAAACAACAGAGGAAACCTTGCAATCCTCCATTAGACTATGAAAGAACTCTCCATATAGCTTTACCCAATTTTATAGGTTATCCTAAAGAGGCATATGTTCGATTGATGACATCCACACTTTCCACGATTTTGTCTATGGTAAATAATGTAATAAGTAGCTATGGTCCTTTTGGAAAGTTTATGCTCGGAACGAACTTTGAAAAGATTGCTTCTAATATTTTGTTCGGTGTGTTGATGGAAGGATTTTTCTCTTTACAGATGAAAATTCAAGAAACGTTCGATATAGGAGAAGAAAAAATAGACAACGATGACCTGGAAGATTTTGTGGCGGAGCATTTTTGGGATTGTTATTCAAGACTTCGAGAATTTTCTTTTTCCTCCACCCATTCGTGACACAAGCAAAAAGGCAACTATGTCTTCAGATACTGAAAGGATAGCCTATTATTCTAAATTTTTTAAAGTAGACAAAAGAAGCTTCAGAATTGACGAAATCGAAGACCTTCCTCCAGATCGCGAAGGTATTCCTTATCTACCTATTTGCAGATCTCCTCAACTTCCTCGTATTCGAGGACATGGAGTCTTGCCAAATTAAATATTTTATATTAAAAATGAATTTTCAATTTCACAAATGCAAATATAAAATGTCGAGGTTCTGTTGTTATTTTGCTCTCTATGCCTGTTATTTCTCGGCTTTCTTCCTAATTATCTCTTCTGTTCTAGTCATGAATTACCATATGACTTCTGGTATCTTCTTCACAGAGAAAATGTACAATGGAAGCTTAACCTATGACGGATTTCTTTCGGCGTGTAAGGAACAATATCCTACTTCTTCACCTTGTAACGAATACAACCTTTTAAATAAAAAGTATTGGAGATATCCTCTTCAAACTTCTTGGGTTCTTTCCGTTACGGATAATTGTTTAGGTTATACTACTAATTCAACAGAAGTTTTAGGTAAAGCTCTGCTATCGTTCTATCCAAATGGAATTTCAACAGCTTCTTGCAATATGATTATTCCGCTTTGTTGCTTAGTTTGAAAGGTTTATCTTTTCAATGAAAACGATTTATCATTGAAAACTATAACGAAGAAATGTCGACTGATGGTAAGAGAAAATATATATAGCAATCAAAAAGTCCTATGAAGACGATTATGAACCTCACGAAAGCGAAACCTTTCTGATTAATTTCTTCGCCGATCGAAAAGAAGCCGCAGAATGGTTGACCGGTGAATACGAATACAATGAAGAACATTCTGATTGTGATGGTAGAAAAGTATGGGATTTAGAAAATCTCGAAAGAAAGATTCTCATCGAGTTCTTTCTCAACTCCAAGAACGGTGAAGCCCTTTTCCATTGGACGTGGAAAAGAAGAGGATGCTACTTTGATGAAATTGATTTTTGAAATAAAAATTTCAAAAAAACAGTATAAAAATGGAACTTGACGACAGAACACTTTGGCATTAGATCCTTACCATAAATATCATAAGGATGAAGATTTTTGGAGAATGCGTTTTGAGAAAAAATACCCTCGATATTTCGAAACAGCTCGTAAACTTAAGACCAGATCGTGGAAAAATTTCACACTTCTCTTGATCAAGTATCTTGACCAGGCGGAAGATAACAACAAAGCTATGGAATTAGCAGCAAAAGAAGGTCATCGAGATTTAGTAAACTTCTTTATCACCAAAGGTGCCAATAAATGGGGCGAAGGTTTATCTGCTGCAGCAAAAGGAGGTCACCGAGATTTAGTAGATTTCTTCATCTCCAAAGGTGCCAACGATTGGAATCGAGGCTTATACAGGGCAGCTGTAGGAGGTCATCGGGATCTTGTAGACTTCTTCATCTCCAAAGGTGCCAAGGTTTGGAATGTAGGTCTACAAGGCGCAACAGAAGGAGGTCATCAGGATTTAGTAAACTTCTTCATCTCCAAAGGTGCCAGCAATTGGAATTTAGGTCTGCATGTCGCAGCTATGGCAGGTCATCGGGATCTTGTAGATTTCTTCATCTCCAAAGGTGCCAACGATTGGAATCTGGCTATGGAAGGAGCAGCAGAAAGAGGTCATCGAGATTTAGTAGACTTCTTCATCTCCAAAGGTGCCAAAAGACACAGTTATGTTTTCTAATAAAAACGATTTAACAAATAAAATTTAATGATTTATCTGTAAACATGGATTCAACTTCTCTTTTTTCTCTGTCTTCTTTGTCGAAAGATATGCAAGAGTTGGTTTTGAACAAGTTGACTCCCGAAGAGTTTCTGATTTAGAGTATAACATTCTTACCATCCCATGCTACTTGGCAATAAAGACGAGAGCTAAACCGAGCTCAAAAGTATTGCGATAATTACTTGCACCCCTTACATGAATAATGTCTCCAGGGAAAATAGGATATTTTCCCTTGTTTACTTGTTGCGTCAGAAAATATAGAAAACTCTCTTCATCATCCTCTTCATTTCTTCGTTGCTTTGTTGATATTTAGAGTATTGAGAAGAATTTTATCATCCAAACGAGATAAAAAGAGAACATCTATATCCTTATTTCCTGTTGGAAACCCATGTTCTATTTGAGATATAGTTGACTTTTGGCTCTTTTGTTTTCTTTCTTTGTTGTTACTCGACAAATAGATTTTAGAGTCTCTCAGTTTGTTATACACAGATTTCAATTTTGTCTTGTCGTAAGTATTGGTTTCAAAAACTTTTGGAAGACGTTTGCCAGGGTATACTTCCATCTCAATAGTTTTGTAATCTATTCGACTAAGTATTTTCTTGATTTCTCCTATCTTTGTGTTCTCTGTTACAGAGATGTTAAATTAATCAGTTTACTCTCTTTCCATAATTTCATTCTGAAAAAATTCTACTAATTCCGGCTTACTCATCGACTTTGCAATCCCCAAAGCTCTATCAAAATTGAAATCATGACCTTTCGATATAAAGATTTTTACTAAATCGAGTCTTCCTTGTTCTATTGCGAGGGTCATTGCCTTCTTCCAACGTTTGGCTCCTTTTGAAACGGCTAATTCAACTATATCTTTATATCCTGATGTTATTGCCTCAAACATGACTTCATCCCAATCAATATTTTTACTTTTAGTAGCAAAAAATTTCACCAAATCGATATGTCCTCCTACTGCAGCTCCTTCTACAGCACTCTGCCATTGTTTGGCACCTTTGGAGATGAAGAAATCTACCAAATCTCGATGACCTCCTCTAGCTGCAGCTTGCATACCCCAATCCCACTTATTGGCACCTTTGGAGATGAAAAAGTCTACTAATTTCCGATGACCTCCTCCTGCTGCATCACGCATAGCCCAGTTCCAACTGTTCCAACTGTTCTCACCTTTGGAAATGAAGAAATCCACTAAATCACGATGACCTCCTTGTGCTGCACCTTCCATACCATAAGGCCAATCATCAGCACCTTTGGAAATGAAGAATTCTACCAAATCGCGATGGCCTCCTTTAGCTGCAGCTTTCATACTCAGATCCCATTCATCGGCACCTTTGGAAATGAAGAAGTCTACTAAATCGCGATGACCTCCTTCTGCTGCACCTTCCATACCATAATCCCAATCGTTGGCACCTTTGGAGATGAATAAGTCTACTAAATCTCTATGACCGTCTTTGGCGGCCAATTCCATTGCTTCATCATAATTTTCTTTTGACAAATAAAGATATTTTATCAACAGTAATGAAAAATCTTTCCATTTTCTCTTCATTTTCTTCTGAACAGTCTCAAAATCTTCTGGATACCTTTGCAAAAAACGATTTCTCCATAAATTCTCGTCATCGGCATACTTTTTCGTCGATTTATTGGCATTGAGTGTATTTAGAAGAGTTTTGTCGTCCAGTTGGGTTAAGAAGAAAATATCAAGAGCCTTATTTCCTGTTGGAAAAGCGTGGTCTATTTGTGGCGTAGTTGTCTTTTGACTCTTTTGTTTTCTTTCTTTGTTGTTACTCGACAAATAGATTTTAGAGTCTCTCAGTTTGTTATACACAGATTTCAGATTTGTTTTGTCATAAGTATTGGTTTCAAAAACTTTTGGAAGACGCTTTCCAGGGTATACTTCCATCTCAATAGTTTTGTAATCTATTCGACTAAGTATTTTCTTGATTTCTCCTATCTTGGTGTTCTCTGTTACAGAAATGTTAAATTTAGGTACCCCGTCGACTAAAACTTGGATATTTTTTCCTTCCATTTTAAATATAGAAATTTTTATTTAAAAATCAATATTTCAGAACGTTTAAATATAATTTGACGTCTGCCAAATGATTCACCGCGGCTGCGTAGTGAAAAGATTCGGAAGTCGGGTTATCCACCTCTTCGGTCTTTTCGACTTTCCCTGGTAACAATTTTATATTTTCAATTGCTTCGGGAATAAATAAATAATCTTCTCCTAAACTATTTTGAAGAAAACTTCGAAAAACCTTATCTATAGCAGTCTTTTTTAACACGTTGATCCGAACTTCTTTACTATCTAATAGAAGGTCGCGAACCGAATCTGCAGTCTTTTCGTCTACAGTTACTGAAAGATTACTTGCTAAAGAATCATCTGAGACAATTTCACGTAATAGTCTCCCATGCTGGTTGGCATCCAGCCATGAAAACATAATAGTATTACCAGACAAGGTGTAATTTTTATTCGCCCCAGACATATTTCCAATTTTAACTTGCAGCGCCGTCAAAGTTCCAGTTTTATAATTATAAATTGTTCCGATTCTCCAAGGAAATCTTTTTCTCATTTCGTACAAACCCTCTCGGATTATTTTTGTTTTCTCTACCTTATTTTCCAAGAAAAATTTTAACACCTCCACATAGTCTTCTTCTACAAGTCTTCTTTTCCATTCTCTATCAATGTTATTGGAAAGAGAATATTCTTTTCTTAATCTTAATAAACTATCGTTGTCTATCCTACTTAAAATCAGCTCTTGTAAGGACATCTATTTTTAATTAGAATTTTATTAAAAATCAGTTGTTCAACGTTTCATAAGAATTTTATCCCCGAGAAAATAAGGATAAATTCCTGCATCGTACTGTTCGTATAACTTTAGAATCCCCAACGTATTTTCTTCGATATTTAAAAGGGATCTATCCATATAATCTTTTTCGGGGATAAATCCGTCATCCCAATTAACTCTCATGTTATAAGGCCTATTTTCAGTAATAGAAAGACGCCTTTCGTATAGTATATCTAACGGAGTTTTTCCGTCTGGTGTTTTCGGATGAGCGTCTATTAAAGGACAAGATAAAAGTATGCGCGTTATTGAAACGTTTCTATCTCGAGCAGCATAGTGTAGAGGTGTCCAACCGTTTGATGATCTCTCATTGACATTAGCACCATTTAATATATGTAGGAGTACAAGATCTGACTTATTTTGTAAAACTGCGTACAAGAGCGACTCAGTTCCCTTTACTTTTCCAGACTTGTTAGGCCCGAAACGGACATATTGTATCCACTCGCATAGATTCATACCATCCGGATCGTCATAATCATATTCGTCGCACCCTTCCCAAACCTTCAACTGTTTAGTTTTCATTAAAAATACTTTATTTTTGATAAAAAATCATTTCGAACAGCACTCGGCTTCGATAGAGATGGTCCCTCTTTGGCCAGCTTCAGCTCTTGTAACAATTTGCGATGAGAAAAGCCATCTCCCCGTCTTGCCTCGAAATGTCACTGCAAGACGAACTACCACTTTTTCATATTTCTTTGAGGCGGGAATGTAGATGGTATCTTTGTTTTCAATACAACTGTTGGGAAATCGCGTTTTTCCATATAGAGTTTCGATATGTTGAAAAGTAAAACCATGCAAGTAAAAATTGTTGGGAAGAGGCGAAGTGTTTGTTACCTCGATGATATAGGTCCCATCTTGGATAACTACATGATGGTTCTCAATGTCAAAGACCAGATTTCCTTGATGAACAGAATAACCAAAAGAAACAGGAAGAATTGGAGTGTTAATATCTGTAAATATACGTCGAATTGGTTTCAGAAGAAGAGGAACTGTTAATGCCTCTTCTCTACCAGTGTCTTCAGTATTAAAGGTAACTAAAACTTCTCGATTAAAATGGGAAAACTTGTCATCTATTGTTTCATCGAGGCGAATGTTTCCGTAAGCATCACGAGAAGTTTTTTGAATTCCCACAAATTCGGTGCTCCAAAGTTTAATATTTTCTTTTCGAGGAACAAAGATAATTTCTGCTCTTTCTCCAGTGGTCAGTATCAAACCTGTATCTGCTTTAATCAATAGAGGTCGCTCACATAATCCTTGATCTCCTCCAATTTTTATCATATCGTGACACTCCAAATGTATTTTCAAGAAACGATCGGGACAACAATTTACCATTTGTATTCTTACTGGAATATTTCTTTCTAAAAGTATTGTACCGCGATAAACGTTGTTACACAAGATAATGTTTCCCTTGATACCATTCACCTTTTCAAAGATTTGTTCTATTTCCTCTTCAGTGATATCGAGACAGTCCTTTTCAAAGTCATTCTTCAGTTCTAAGAGCTGTACCTGATTTTTCTTGTCCAAGTTCAAGTCAGAAAAGGCTAAAATCTTCTCTGTAGGTGGAAGAGTGTACTTATCATCTTCTCGATAATTTTTGGCAAGAAGTAGCCCATAGAGGCCTCTACCGAGTTGCCCTCGAGAATTCACGTCGGAATAATACCAAAAGAGTCCTGCCTTTTCGATAGGAAATCTATAGACGCATGAGCCTCCTGGAGGAATGGGAGGATAAGATGGAACATGCAAACCATGCCAACGAATCGAAGTCGTTTCTGACATATCGTTGTAGAAATTTACAATTAAAATATCTCCAACTTTCGTCTCGATAAGAGGTCGATTATAGTTATAAAGTTTTGTTTGGTTGCCTTTTAAAATCTGAGTCTCGGAACTATTAGCTGTTAAATAAATCTCTACAATACTAGGATCTTTACTATAGTTCTTCGCTAGAATTGGTTGACCGGCAGGACGAAAGGTCTCAAGTCTATCTCTCTTTGCCCAAACAATAAAGAAAATTACTAGAATAATAAAAAATAGAGACAAAAGAGTTTTCGAACCAAAACCCAAAAACATTTTAAGTTATAATATTACTTTTATATTATAAATTCTTGAGGTTAAAGATGGGCCTTACGATCCCATTTAATACACATTCCAGTCAATCGGCACAAATGGTACCTTCTTAGCTTTGGCTCTCGCCGCTAGAATTTCATTGACTTGGGAAAAATGTTTACATCCAAAGAATCCTCGATTGGCTGACAATCCTGAAGGATGAGCTGCGATTAGACATGTAACTCTTCCACCTACAAACTTTTGAAGTGCTTCGGCATTCTTTCCCCACAAAAGAAAAATCACATCTTCATTCGCATCCACAATTGCTTTCAAAACTTTCTTAATAAAACCTAGCCATACTTTTCCGTGGGCTCCAGCCTCACCCTGCCGAGTAGTTAAGGCGGCATTGATGAGGAAGACCCCCTCAGTAGTCCACGAAAATAGGTCCCCGGTAGAAGGCATCATGAATTCACCTTTTAGATCGGTAGCTAATTCTTTGTAAATATTTCTCAGCGAAGAAGGAATAGGGGCATTTCTAGGAACACTAAAAGACATTCCAACCGCTTGAGGATTACCATCGGGGAGGACAGTGTGGTAGGGATCCATTCCCGCAAGCACTACACGGACTTTGTGCGGTGGCGTCCGGTGAAAGATGGCAAAAATTTTATCATTATTGGGAAGAACTCTCCCTGGATTCTCAGCTTTATTCTCTTCCAAGAGTTTAGAAATGTCTGCTAGTTCATCCTTTGCACTTTCAAAAACAGCTTCCCATCCATAAGGAACATAATTATCTACAATCTTTTGAATCGTCCAATCTTCTGTAATTCTCTCTTTCTTTGGCCCAATAACCATTTTGATTTTAGGTTTAGATGGGACTGCTACCTTTTCATCTTCTTGAGCTACTTGAGCTTCTGAAGTCTCCATTTTTGTATAAAAAAATACAAAAATAAATCAGTTTTGAGGCTGGCGGGAACAATGCCAAGTAAACTTCAACTCTTTTAAACGTTCTTGGCACTCCTCACTCAAAGGCATATCTCGAATAATGTAATGAGGTTCAATGAGGTTCAATTGTAAAATTTTCAACTAGCCAGTTGATAGCTTCTACTTTTGTCACATAGTTAAATAAGACACTTGCATCTGGATATAGCTTTGCCATCCTATCTCGATGAAATCGAAGACTATAATCCAAAGCATTCAAATTATCAAATTGTATAGCATTGGTAATACATTGTTTCGACAATTTCAACCCTTTCGATTCCAATAAAGCAATGACTTCAAAATGTGCGTGCGCGTAGGCCAATTGGAGATATATCTTTTTAAAAGTTTTGAGGTAAGGAAAGACCTTGATAAAAGTTTCTTGTTCGAAACGAATTAACTGGTCTACTACTTTATCCAAGCGTGCAAGAAATTCTGGATCAGCAGGTAGACTAACCATTTTAATACCTTCATCCGTCCAAGTATTCTCTAGTTTTGTTCCGTTTACATCTAATAAATGACCATAACGACGAGGAAAGAAACCTGGGGGTGAAAATCTGTTAGCCAAAGCAAAAGGATAACTTTCTTCCGAGATCATATAATTTAAAACATTAATGTTAACACCTACGATTTGTCCGATCCATTTCCAATCTTCTTCTGTGGCATTATAGTAAGTATTGTTAACAAAATATCTTGCTACATCTATATTTCCCCACTTATTTTCTAATTTACTAAGATATTTCAAAAAAGATAAAGGAAAAGGATAGTAAGATAAGCGTATCATAAAAGGTATTTCAAGAACTGCTTTATCGTAATTTACCAGTATCTTATCTACTCCCAAGGCTTTTATCATATCCTGACAATATTTATCTTCGACAAAAGACCCTGGTTTGGGAAAGGGTTCCCGGGTAAAGTCGTGGAGAATATTATCATACCATGACTGCTTTAATAGAAGATAACAGCAAGGGTTTCCGTGATTGGCTATCCATTTTCTTACACCTTTCGGATTCTCGCCTCGAAAAATGTTAAGCTCATAGAGACCTCCTTCCTGAGTGGTAGCATAGTTCATATATTCAATACAAGCTGTTTCTACATCTTTTTCACCTTTCTCGTATAATTCATCTGCTACTTCAATATATCCATAATAAAGTGCTAGAAATAAACTCTGTCTATCGCATGTCGGAATTCGAAGAGCTTCGGTTAATCTCTCAATGTCTAACACATTTAATTTCTCGGCTACACATTGGCAGTCTTGTTTGGTTAATCTTGGAAAGACTATCTGTAAAAGTCGCACCCAAAAGCTCATTTCTAAATTGTATTCTTGTAATACAATTTCATTTTTATGTCCTTTAAAGAAAAGGTTCTGATCTTTGCCACACGTTGATGGCTACCTTAATGGTATCTGTTAAAACAGGGCGACCTTGATGTTCTGTTAAAGGAAGATATTTTAAAGTCTTTGGGTCTCGATTATACCAAAATAAGGCATCTCCCTTTTTGGGTCTCGATTTTAATCCAAGCTTGGTAAACTCTGTTTCTCCTCCATCTTCTTTCTCCAGAGTATTCAGATAAATGAAAAAAGTAGTAATACGATTGCCCGCTTTGTCCAATTGACCTACTTCTTCCTTGTCCAGATAGTCTACGTGTTTACCAAAAAATTCACCTTTCTTATATCGAACAGCCATTACCTCCATCTCGTTTCTCTTCGAACCGGTAAGATATCTTAAGCGCTTAATCAACCTTTCTATCGGTTCAGGATATTTGTCTGGTAACCCATCTGTGAAAATATAAGCTGTAGAACTATTTCTTTGTTTATCGTTGTAGATAAGTTGGCCATCAACTATGACACTAGATCTCTCAAATTTATTCTTAGCCATGGAAAGAAGTGCAGCAATTACATCATCCTCGATCAGATTATTTATTTTAACGATGTAAGGATCTTTGTTAATCACTCTTGCCTTAAATCCTTTCGGAAATTTTTCTGGATCAATAGAAAGGTCGCTAATACGCATTTTTGTTTATTTGGTTAAGTTTTAAGTTGACCTTTGGAGAAGATAAAGAGCTTACAATCGAGAAGTTCATCCCAATGAGAGTTCATGAGAACACTTTCATCTATTCCTGAACTTTCTGTTACTTTTTGTGGTGTCAGAAAAATGGTATGCCCACTATATCCCATTAATCGTACAAATTTATTTATCGATTTCTTTTTCACAGTGTGTAAAATCTCAGCTATAGTAGTTTCTCGAGTTATAGTAATGTAAAAAGAAGGAATCGTGTCAATAAAAACTGTGATCCTCTTTGTTTCCATGACAAAATGTTTGAAGCATACAAAATTTAATAACAAAATCACTTTGGGGAACGGTGTTTAGATATAAAAAGCCAATAAAAATATCAAGTTAACTTGATATTTTAGTGAAGAAATAACTACCTAGTATTTAGGCAGAACGCGAGAAGCGCGAGCGTGAGCAGTCGCGAGACGCCGAGCCCGAGGTCGAAGCACGAGAGCGGCTAGAACGGTCGCACTCGCGACTGGCCTGGCTCGAGTCGTCGTGGCACTCATCTGAAGAAGAATCGTCGCAACAGTTCTTCTTTCCACAGTTACGCCATAAGGCCCACAGAAACAGCACAATAATAATGACAACTACTACAAACAGAAGAACACCTCCTGCTGAGCCGTACTTACTGCATTCTTGAGCGACACCGTGGTGAGCAACATTGATTTGATCCATTTTATTGGATGAAAAATATTTTTTGAAATTTTTTCAATAATTACAAGATTTTTTCATAATTTTTCACTTAAAGAAGAAGCGAGTCCTAAAAATGTGGCTTTTTGGAGAAACAAAATCAAAGTATGACAAGACACCTAACAAAGGAAACTCTAAAAATGTTTCAAGCACAAGAGGGCCTACTAAGGCGTTGAAGGGACAAACGAAGGGTGAGCTGAGAGAACCCGCAAAGGGTCCAAACAAAGGAGAACTGTATCCTAAAGATTCCAAAGACAACAAAGACATTAGCCGTGAAATCAGTTCAGATTTTGAAAAAGATCTCCCTCTTAAAAATCTTCGACCAAATGATAAACGTGCTCATGTTAAAGTGGTAGATGGACATAAGGAAATTGGAAGAACGACTGTGACAAAAACTCACCAAGGAAGTTTCTGGGCAGAAAAAGAAGCCCCAACAATAGAAAGAAACAAGAAGGAAAATTTTATTACAAGAGACGAATCAGATTCGGAAGACAGCGAGGCGGAAAACAGAATCACTGTATTGGAAGGTAAATGTAAAACATATGAGGAAAAACAAGGTTTCCTGGAAGAAAGATGCAGGGTATTAGAAATCCAACATCGCGACTTGTTTTCAAAAGTTGACTCTCTACTTGAATTACTTGAATTGCAAAAGAGACAAGTCCCATTGTCCGAAACAGTATCTCCTGTAGTCTCACCTTCTATCCCTGAACCCCTTACAATTCCTTTTATTCCTTTGATTTCAATTCCTCCTCAAAATTACGACAATGTTAGTATCCCTTGCAATAGTACAATAGTTCTAGCTAATACAGAAGAGCTGAAAGAAGAGTTAGTTCCTGTAGCTCTTTTGATACAAGATTCCCCTACTCTTGGACTAACTGGACCTCCAGATCCAGATTTAGTAGTGGTATCTCCTGTTGTTAATTCGGAAACTTCTGTTTCCGAAGAAGCTCAACCTGCAAAAAAAGAGAAGGAAGAAGTCAAGGAAGATGTAGAATTTGAAGTAGAAAAGAAGGAAGCAAATGACTCCAAAAAGAGTCATCAGGATGGACCTAAAGAGTCCATTTTAACAGAAATAGAAAAGAATGAAGTAGAAGTTTCCGAACAAGAAAGAAAAGCTCCTGTAATTGGTCGAGTGAGTCTACCACCTATTAGAAAACAAGGTAAGAACACGAGAGCTGAATCTCCGGATTAATTTTCGTCGAAAAGTGATTTTAAAAATAAAGCTTAGAAATTAAAATGTCATCGAAGAGAAGCAGAGAATCAATTTCCACAGAAGAAAAGTCACTTTCCAACCCTTCCCCAGCTCTTCCTACCCTTGCGCAAACAGTAGTTAGTTGCAATTCTCCTAGCCTTGTTACGACTCGAACTCTTTCGACGATGGGTACTCCCTCTCCTGTAGAAACAGAGGACGAGGACAGCTCGAGTTCTAGTAGTTCCTCTTCTTCGACTCAGGAACAAGTTCTCGTAACTCCCAAGAGGGCCCTGACAGAGGATTTCAGCTCATCGTCTTCTTCATCTGATCTTGCCAGTCTTTATCCTCCGAAACGCTTTGCGAACACTTTTGAACCCACGGTTCTTGAGCGAGACATTTTTCGTAGATGTATGTCAATGATTACACGAACCACCTGCTACGATTGGCAGTTTGATGCACAAGAAAATGGAATTTACATTATCAATCTATCAGAAGAATTTCAAGGATACCATATTTCTCTAGAAGTAGAACTCGAGTCTGCGAGTCGAATGGTTGGACAAATTAACTATATCAACCTCACCAATGACAGCTCTTATCGTCTTGATTTTTTCATCAACGATAATGAGGGAATCCTTTGTCTGACTCGTGTCGAAACTACTACATCTTTTCTAGTATTTACAAGAAATACTTTCCTAACTTTCACAACCTATGTGTCTTACGAAGATTCTCATCCTTGGAATTATCGTCCCGCTCTGAGTCATCTGAACGTCCTTTCCATTTAAATTTTTATTTTTATTACCCAATAAAAATGCAATCAAGAGGTTCCCTCAAAAAAATGTCTTTCGAAGATTCTTTTGAGAACAGTTTCGTTGAAGTAGAGGAGGATCACGAAGGCCCTTTTCCTATACTTTTGAGACAGGAAGGCCCAATAAGAACATATCAAATTAATAACGATAAAATTATGTTTGTGCCTTCTCTTCTCTTAACTTCATATATGAAAGATGGGATCAATAGAGTCAATCAAGGATGTAACTTCGGAGAGGTTATTTTCCGTAATAATACTGCTTATTTATTTTATTTAACACAAAATATTATCGTAGCAAGTCTTCGATTAGATTTTTATCTTGATTTTGTTGAGATATATGATGTTTGTACCTTAGCAGCATATCGAGGGAAAGGATATATGAAGACTTTGTTAAAACTTTTACAAGATTTAGATTCTCAATATAAAACATTGTGGTTAGGTGTAAGAACAGATGCAGCAGATCGAGACTTAATTATTAAATTATATTCAAAAGCAGGTTTCAAAACTGAAAAATACCGCAATGAGACTTATGCTTCTCTACCGAAAGATTTTACATTCTTTGGTATGACACGAAACAACGACACAAAGAAGGGAAGACCTCTCTATGATATGCTGGATGATTTACAAGAAAATATTTCTGTTCGTATTGCTTATGAAACTTTGAGAACGATTTACTATAAATTTTCTGAGGGTCAATCGTTAGAATTTTCCGGACCTTTTAATGCTGTCAAAGAAGGTAATCAAATAACTCTTGGATACTCGAACAGCTTTATTCGCGCTAACCCGGAGGCCCCCTATAATGTAATTATACCAGAAGCAAGGTTTAGTTGGCATACTCATCCTGCAGTGTGTTATCGAGATTTTAAATGTGCTGTGGGATGGCCTTCAGGACTAGATATGGCATTTATTTTTTCTTCTTATTTAATTGGTCTGATGCAACATTTTGTTTTTACCGAAGAGGGTCTATATATTGTTCATCTGTCTTATCCTGCTATGAAATTTGTACATATGATTGCAATGAATCGAGAGTGGCTCGATTCCGTAACGACTGTGATAAAAGATAAATTTGCTTCGATAGAGGAGAGAAGAAAGAATCCAAGGTTTTTAGCAAATTTTCTAGAAGCAGCGAATACTCGTAATTTAGAAAGCTATATTGCACTTCGAAATGAAGACAAGACAAAACAAGATGTTCGAGATGCGCTGCATTATTTTGAAGACGAATCACAAGAATCAGATTTTCCCTTATTTGTTGTGAACTTCTATCCCGGCACAACTTTTTATACAGCAGGTTACGTTACCAATACTTTTTCTTATCTTCCTTCACCTTATAGAAATTAAAATAAAGATACTTGATTTTTATCAAGTATATGTTTTAGATCCCTTATTCGTGTGCTAACAATGCTGTTCAAAAAGAAAATAGGCATCGTTATCGATAACTCGGACATGAGTAAAAGAATCTTTTGTTAACACAGAAACAAGGTTATCGTTAGGATAGAAACCGGCAGCTTTAATTTCGTATTCCTTCTGGTCATCATTGGTTACACCTTTCTGTTTCTTTTCGTTAATATCGATATATCTCGAAGTATCTGCACCATAAAATCTCAGGTACTCTGTTTTACGGACTTCGGGATCTAATTTAGAATTTTTCCAATTGTTAGAAAAGCTATACAAATAAGACTTATTACATGACTTTATTTCAAGATTGTTTCCAGTATTGGTTGAGTTAATAAAATCGATATCCTTTGGAAAATTGCACAACTTATCCCATGACCATTTGGAACCATTTCTCGTAGCAACATAAATCTGTCTATCGGTTTCCGACCAACCAATGATATCTGTCCCGAATCTTACCATTCTTTGAAGTCTTCTATTAGTCGTAAAAACAGTATTACTCATACCCGAATTTGCTGCTACATTTCCATTATGAAGGAGTAAATAGATACGATCCGTCTTTACGACGTCAAGAATGGGAGAATCGATTCCTGTGAAAAGAGTCTGATCTTGATAGTTTTCGTTGGTTACATAAACTCCTCTCCGAAAACTTCTATCGTCTTGAGAATCACAATTTGAGTTCCAACTAGAATGTTCTTCTTCTGATTCTTTCGATTCGTCGCATTTTTTCTTATCGCACTTCTTTTTCTTATCACACTTCTCTTTCGGATAACACTTCTTCTCTCTCTTATCACATTTTGAAGCAATAGAATAAGGTGTATCATTGGAATCATAGTTTGTATACTCTTCTTCAGATTCAGAACGGGAATACTTCTTTACAAAACTCGTACGTCTACATTTTGCACAATCTGCACTTCCAGATCCAGAACAAGAGCAATAACTGGTCGAACTTTCTAAATTTGACGAAGAAGTTAAATCAGAGCAGATTTTTCTATCGAGTTTCTTTTTGCAAGGTTTTTCCTCAAAAATAGTTTTACTACAGTCGGTCTTACTACAAGAATAGACACTTGAGTCGTAAACCTTATCATAGCTGCTATACTTTTCTCTCGAATCTCCGAAATCTTTCGAACAATCTTCTGTATAACTGCAATCTTTTGATTCACGTCTACAGTCTCTAGAATCACTGCAGTCTCTTGAACTCGAACATCCCGAATCACAGACATCATCACATACATTACAATTTCCAGTTGGCCCTACTATCCCTGTCATTCCTGCAATCATACATATTCCACCTTCACAAATTCCACTTGAACAATCTGTACCCATCATACACAAACCTCCTGGAATAATTTTACAAATATTACCAACACAAGTATAACCGGGCTGACAAGGACAAATTCCATTAAGACCACTTAAAGGTACTACGCATAGGCCACTTTGACATGCTAAACCATTTGCACAATCAGCCGACAAATTACATACACCTCCATTTGCGACTCGGCATACTCCAAATTGCGTGATTCCTACCATTCCGGTTAAGCCTCCCATTCTCTGACAAACTAAACCAGGATTACAATTGCTATCTGTAGAACACTGCACTCCCAAAGTTTCTGTCGATTTAGTTGTGTTTTGTACCGATCGGACCAATAACCATATTGTCAATCCTAGAATAACAAAAATAACTATTAAAGCTATGATACCCCAAATGACGTGCATCCTAACTTTTAATTAGAAAAATTTTATTTTAATTAAAATTTTTATGTTTCTAGGTCTTCGTAAGTCTTCGTAAATAAGGACTCCTAGTTCAGTTTTACATAGCGATAGGAAAGAGAATTTTGCACGATGGTATCGTACAAATTGATCTTTTTAATTTCCACTATCATGCCAGGCCGAAACCCATAATAGCGAGCAATAATATCAGAGGCAAGCATAATGGGAAACTGTTCGACCGAGAGTTTGTTTCTTTGTAGAAAGTCTCTCTGTTCTTCCACACCCATGCCTCGATGTGCAGGTACAAGATAGTGTTCCGTCGGATCGTAAGACATCTCTCCTTCGTTAAAAATAGAGAAAGAGTAAGTCAAAAGATCCTGTAACTTCTTCCCTGCCTTGGACGACAAAGGAAGAGGAGTAATCAATATGGCATTTTTGCTTCGATTCTTGTCCATGTTCTGAATCATCAAACCAATGCTCTCTGTTCCTAGCTGTTTCTTTTTGGGTTCCGGGTCGGCGAAAAAGACGTACAACTTTTCTCCCTTGGCATTAGTATATACGTGACTGATCACTTCTCTCAAAGTCTTCTTCTGTTTTCTTGCAAAAGGAACATAAGCGTCAATGAAAGCATCTTTACTGGTTTCCAACATATTTTTCTCTTTCGAAATATCAAAACCTCTTCTCTCTACCATTTTGAGCTGGTTCTTCTTAATGTTAAAAATATGGGAAGCCTTGTCTTCATCGATCCCTTCCATTTCTTAATGTTATCTTTTATTTGTTAAATCATTTTCTCTTAGACTTTAGAAATATTAGTAATCACATAATGTGGCATCTTCGAGATTTTCTTTAACATACTGCTCTACTTTTTCATGAAGAGGTCCTGCCAACTTTTTGGCATAGTCTGTCTTTAACCATTTACTCTTGTATTCTAAGACTCTTGAAACTAGAATCGTCTTTATCCAGTTTCGTGTCATCACAGGATCGTCATGCTTACGAGTCGTTTGATAAGCAATTACTCTTTCAGGACGGTAAGCATCTAACTTATCTGCATCTCCTACAATATGCATTGCTAAACGATATCGTTCTGGAATAACTACTCCTTTTCTTTGTTTCGAAAAAGACATGTTATCAATGAGAAACATTATAATTTCTGTATATTCCTCTGGATAACCATTTTCGAGAAAAACTTTTCTTAATCTTTCTAAATACTCTATCGAATCTACATACTTGGAATCGATCAAGTCATGACAAAACCCAGCATAGGATAAAATTTTTATGGCATCATCGCAAGATATTCCTTCAATTAAACTTGGACAGTTTAAATGATTAATGATATCCAAGACATAATGATATACGTTAACGAAATGTTGCATATCATGAGAAGAGTCAAAATTGCATTCTCGAATTACCTTCTCTGCATATTGCCAGAGCCAAAGAGGTATTTTGAGGTCTCTTTCAAAAGAAGTCATTTTTAAATGGAAACTAGATTTTTAAGATGTCTTATAACAGATATTGCGAGTAGTATTCTTTGTCTTCTTCGTAAATTTTTCTAAGATAATCATTTTCTTTCATTTTTGCATAATAAGTACTTTCTCCTGCTAAATCTGCAAACTTGATATACTTGTTAAAATCTTCTTTACCTTTTTGTTTCTCTTGTTTTTTCTCTTGTTTTGTTTCTTGTTTTGTTTCTTGTTTTGTTTCTTGCTTCTTTCCCCATTCCGGTAAATCAATTCGCGAGTAAATGAAGCAATTTCGAGCTAATTCAATTCCTTCGATCAAGCCATTCCTTGTTCTACTGACAGTAAATAAATTGTTCGGATATAGAATACCTGCTTGGTTGGTTACGTAAATCGACTCTCCCAGAATCAGTCTCTGTGGTGAAAAGAGTTTTTCCTTTGGCTTCAAGGCATAAATCTCTCCAAATATTAATGTAGTTAGCTCTGTAATTTGTTTCGGATTGGCTTCATAAGATTCTACTAATTTAATAGCCATGTATGCACTCAGAGCAGCATGAAAAGCTGCAATTTGTAATTTGTCGCTATCGCTTTCTCCAACACTTCGAAATTCCAGAGATCTCTCATACATGTCGGCAGCCAAGAAAAAGGTCTCGAGGCCAACTGGAAGTCTTAAGAAAAGACGAAAAAGAATATCAAAGCCGACATAAGAATAAAACTCGCAAGTCTTTTTATTCGATACTACTTCGAGGCTAACATATTGTGGTGCTACGTATTTTACTTCCAGAATTTTCATAACCTCCTCCATTTTCATTCTCTTTTTGGGATCAAACTCTAACATACCTTTTAGCATATTTTTGTATTTTGTCGTATCGATTTTCTTTAATTCAATGTCATTGAAAACTCTATCCAAGGTTACATCGATAGCATTAGGAATCAATCTTTCTTCGTAGATCTGTTTCACTACAACGTCTGTATATTTTGCAACAGAGTAACCTTTATAAATAGAATGCCCATAGGAAAGTAAATCGATGAATAGCAAGGCGAGGCTCCAAACATCATCAGCAGCTGTATAATCTCGATCTCCGTTTAAAACATTAACGCTTCGATAGGTTACAGTCGTCAGAGCCAGAGGATACTCCTTGTGTCCATTTTCAGTGAGAAGAGACAACCCAAAATCTCCCGCTTTAATTCTTAATTGTTCCTTTCCTTTATATTTTCGAGTTCCAAATCTTAAAACATTGAGAGGTTTTACATCCATGTGTAAATATCTCGAATCATGCAAAGCTTTTATACCATTGGTAATGTCTCGACAGAACTGTAAACGAGTAGCAAAACTATAAGAGCGATCTCTCAGCATCCCTACGATATCACCTTCAGCTTTTTCCATGAGAATACCTGTCTTACTAGTTTCTTTTTCCGGAAGAAATTCCACAAAAAAGTCTAAAGCTGGGGTCAAGTTAGGGTGAATTATCTTACCCATAATATCTACTTCACGAAGATTTTTGATACCGATCAACTTTTTATCCTCTTCTAACATTTTCAGAGCATATATTTTACCATCTTTGGTTACTTCATAGACTTTTCCGTAACTGCCTTCACCTAATTTCTTCAGGATCTTGTAACCTCCTTCCATTTCTTTCTGACATATTTTCGAATGTTAGAAAAATTATAACCCTGGTATTATCGAAAAAAAAAAATAATTTATTTTAAAAAATAGGATGTGTGATAGTTGCGGACAAGATCGAAATAGTCTCCTCCTGAATAGAGGAGAAACACCTCTGACAGCTCGTATTGATAAAGCGAGAGCTCAAAATTGCTTTAAACAGCCTTTGGCTTTATTTGGTCTCAGAAAGATGGAAGGGAAGGCTTTAGCAAGGTCAATGGCCGTCGTAGCAGAAGCCGAATCTTACCCTTATCCTGAATTATCTTTGAACAAGGTTCTGTTAAGGGAAATGTACCATAATCACACCCTTAAGAGTTTCGCGCTTACTATCCCTCGCAAGGATAAGGAAGACCTGAAAGTAGCTTTAACAGAACATTACCTCTTTGCGAAAGGACCCTCTGTGAGCACCGAGAATGGAAAAGTGGAATATACTCCTGGAAGATACTTTCATGGTGTTGTAACAGTTACTGAAAACGGAGTAGAGAAAAGTCTCCAGTCTGTCTGCGCTTTTAGTTTATTCGAGGAGGGACTCTATGGTTCTATCGCTTACGGTGAAGATGATGTAAATGTCTTCCCAGAAGTTTTGAATGAGGAAACTTATCTCGTCAAACGCGCAGCAGATATGAAGGATGGTAAAAAATTTGAATGTGCTGCGAAGAAAGAGCACATTGAAGGAGTCAAAAAAGAGGTTAAGAAAGCAATTACTCAACAGCTTCCTCTTGCCCAAGCCTGTGTGCAGATCTGGATGGAAACTAAAAATACCGTCTTCAATTTCTTTTCTACATATACAGGAGTAACTAATCCTACTTTGGCTACTGCAAACTACGTGACCAATCTTTTCAATGTCGTCAAAACAGTTTACCTGAACGAACAGATTAATATTGTTCTTTCAAATGTTTTTGTGTGGACTGTAGTAGGGCCCTATACTGCTGTTACCTCTTTTCCTCTTTTAATTCAGTTTCAAGATTATAGATATGCCAATGCATGGACTGGGAATTTAGCACATCTTATAACTTTTGATAATAGTAACTTGAGTGGTATTGCATATGTTGATGTTTTATGTGAGAATCGAGGAGTCGGTGTGACAGGTTTTGCTTACGCTGTTTCAATTTTGGCCACGGGAAATAGCGCAGGCGACAACGACCCTTTCGGGAACCCTAACATTATTCCAGGAGGAAACAATCCAGGTATAACAACAAATTTAAACAACTTTATTTGGAATACCGAATGTGTGGCCCACGAGCTAGGTCATAATTTTTCATGCGACCATACCTTCGATTGCGTCTGGTTCGTAGGTGGTCCAAATCAATCTCTCGGAGGGTGTGCTACGGCTCCTTCGGCAGTATGTATCGATTGTGTATCAGCAAATCCTAACCCTGGAGGTTGTGTTCAGCCTGGAGGCACAGGACCAAGCGGACAAGGGTATACCATCATGGGTTACTGCAATGCCGGACCTCCTCTTTTGGCTAACGGATTTGGAGTTCAACCAGGGGCTAAAATTCGTGCCGCTGTAATAGCTGCTTCTTGTTTAACTGCTTGTGCCACGGGACCATCAGGACCATCAGGGCCATCGGGGCCATCAGGACCATCGGGGCCATCAGGACCATCAGGACCATCGGGGCCATCAGGACCATCAGGACCATCAGGACCATCAGGACCATCAGGACCATCAGGACCATCAGGACCATCAGGACCATCAGGACCATCAGGACCATCAGGACCATCAGGACCATCAGGACCATCA
>Ga0209181_10001053_pt1 | contig 49197 bp, 40 predicted proteins | sample MAT05_FD_187208 | JGI IMG/M metagenome (GOLD analysis project Ga0209181, IMG submission 187208) | Freshwater microbial communities from Lake Fryxell liftoff mats and glacier meltwater in Antarctica - MAT-05 (SPAdes) (version 2) | ecosystem: Environmental > Aquatic > Freshwater > Ice > Liftoff... | reverse complement strand
TTAAATCCTGCACAATTGTACCCATATTCTCTGCGTAGTAAATACTCAGACCCTTGTATTGAAAGTGGTAATTTACCATTCTCTCATACACGTGACTTATAGGGAGAAAGGATAAAACCCGGTGATTATGGTTAAGATGATGGACTTTTGCTGTACTGATAAAATTGGTAACCAGATTTTTATGTGAAAGCATTACTCCTTTTGGGAAACCTGTGGTACCAGATGTGTAAATAAGTGTTACAAGATCTTCAGGGAGAATACTTTCTTTAATTTCCTCGAGTTTTTCTTTGAATTTCGCCTCATTCTTTTTTCCGAGTTCCAGAATTTCTTTCCAATTTTTAGCGTCTTCAATTGTGTCAAATACATAAATGTCTTTTATAGAGGGAGCACCTTCTACAATCGGAGTAATTTTTGCGAATAGCTGTTTATCTGAAACAATAACCAGTTTCGGTTGAGCATGGTTTAAAATGAAATCGTAATCTTCCTTGCTGATGGTCGGGTAGATTGGAACATGTACAATTCCTGCCTGACTAAGAGCCATGTCAACAATATTCCATTCAGGGCGATTGTTTGATATGGTAGCAACCATATCACCTTTTTGCAATCCCAATGCCATAAAACCATAACTGGCCTGATTCGATTGTTCAATATAATCTTTAGTTGACCAGCTGATCCATTTGCCATTTTCTTTACTAGCCAGGGCATCAGTCTTTTGCAGGAACAATTCATGGTATCTTCCAAGAAGATCAAAGGTTCTTTTTACGTCCATGTTAGGTAGTTTAGTTTTGCCAAATATAATAATATTTCAATACAAGAAATCGAATATGTAAATTTATTAGATTTTCAATTTCTCAATTTGTTCACGCAAGTAGATGAGAATCAATAAAATAAAACCAAATTTATTGACACCTAAATTTCGACTGAATTTCGATTGTCGCAATAAATAATGTATCATGTAAATATGAAAGGTATTTTTAGAGTTATAATTTCAAGTATTTTGCAGTTGTCTGTTAGACAGTTGTATTTGAAATCTCCCCCGGGAATTAAAATTTGTTTTATACCTTTCGTCGATCAAAAAATGAAATATGTTTTTACTTTTAACAGCATATTAAAACTAATTTATGAAATTGAAAGCTAATCTGGTCTTGACAATTCTTATGGTATTCACTGCGATTGTATCAGCAAAAGACAAGCCTGCCTACAAACTTTTTACTTCTACGGGCAAGGAAGTAAGCTGGGAAAAAATGGTTAAGGATCTTCAAAATTCTGATATGGTATTTTTTGGTGAGTTGCACGATAATCCTATTGCTCATTGGCTTGAATACGAATTGATGGTTGAATTGTATAAAAAGCACGACAGTTTGCTGGTAGCAGGAGCAGAGATGTTTGAAACCAATCAGCAAATTGCTTTGAATAATTATTTGAGCGGATTATTCGATGAAAAGAAATTTGCAGATACCGTGAAATTGTGGAAAAACTTCAAAACCGATTATCTGCCGATGATTGATTTTGCAAAAGAGCACAAGTTCCCTTTTATTGCAACCAATGTACCGAGAAAATATGCCAGTATGGTATTTAAGGGCGATTTTGTTTCCCTTGATACACTTAACAGTGCAGAACGCGCTTTATTAGCTCCTCTTCCCATTCCATTTGACATAAATCTGCCTTGTTATCAGGAAATGCTAAAAATGGGAGATTCGCACCCGGAAATGAAAATCGATGAAAAATATCCAAAAGCCCAGGCAATTAAGGATGCAACTATGGCTCATTTCATTCTGAAAAATAAAGTTGAAAACGGCATGTTTTACCACCTAAACGGCTCTTTTCACTCAGATAATTTCGAGGGAATCGTCTGGTACCTTAAACAAGCAGATCCAGCATTGAAAATCAAGACGATTACTACAGTTGAACAATCTGATATTAGTAAACCTGAGAAAGAGGCAATGGGGAAGGCATCATATATCCTAGTAGTGCCGGTTACAATGACGAAAACTTATTAAGTTATCTATCCCCTTAATTTTTTTCCAATCCTGTATCAATGTCGTTTAGTTAAGCAAGAAGCATCATTTTTAATGGATGTGCTAATTTTCAATTTTCACACCACATATTTCGGTGCTTTGCACCTTTTCCCTCTATGACAATCATTTTTCTACAAATATTACGGTGCTCTGGCGAACCGCTGCGAAATATTTGTAGAAATACATTTATCGAACCCCGGTTTAAGGTGCAGCGCACCGAAATATTTTTTATGAATTATAATTTTTCATGCTTTTTTCTATTATTCCATTAACTAAACGACATTGAATCCTGCATTTTAATAAATTCAAATCTGAACTATTTTGGTAAAAAATCTTTAGCTCTATCTAATGCTTTTTGAAGGCCTGCAGGGTTTTTACCTCCTGCTGTTGCAAAAAATGCCTGACCCCCGCCGCCACCTTGAATTTCTTTTGAAATTTCACGGATAATAGTTGATGCATTTAGGTTTTTACTCTCCACAAGCTGATTGGATATCATAACTGCCAGGTTTGCTTTACCTTCTATTTCACATCCTAAAATCAGGACAAGGTTTTCCATGTCGCCTTTTATCTGGAAAGCCAGATCACGTAACAGGTTTGCCTTATCAAGGTTTACCATAGTCGACAAAAATCTGATTTCCCCAATCACTTCAATCTTACCCAGCAATTCGTTTTTTATTGAAGATAGTTTCTCAATTGAAAACCCTTCAATTTGCTTGCTAAGATTTTGATTTTCAGCCACAAGCTTTTCAATAGCAGGAAGAATCTCTCCAGTTGTACTGGTTATTTCACTTACTTTTTTGAGTTGATCGATTTGTTCAAAAATATATTCCTGAGATTTAATACCTGAAATAGCCTCAATTCTTCTTACTCCGGCAGCGATGGCGCTTTCCTTGGTAATTTTAAAAAACCCGATTTTTCCTGTTGATTTCACATGAGTTCCTCCGCAAAGCTCAACCGAATCATTAAACTGGATTACTCTGACACTATCCCCGTATTTTTCACCAAAAAGTGCCATGGCTCCCATGCTCAGCGCTTCTTTTACAGGAGTATTGCGACTTTCATTCAGAGGGATATTTTCACGAATCATTGAATTTACAATAACTTCAATTGTCCTTATTTCATCGTCGCTTACTTTTTGAAAATGACTAAAGTCGAACCTGATATATTCAGGATTTACAAGTGATCCCTTTTGCTCAACATGAGTGCCGAGCACTTTTCTTAGTGCAAAATGAAGAAGATGTGTTGCGCTGTGATTGGCTTCTGTATTTATGCGTAATTCCCGGTTCACCTTAGCAGTAAAGCTGTTTTTTAGATTTACAGGGAGTTCCGTGCACAGATGTATTACAAGATTATTTTCTTTAACCGTATCATGAATTATTATTTCGTTTTTCCTATCACTGATAACCCCTGTATCTCCTGCCTGACCGCCGCTCTCAGCATAAAACGGAGACTTGTTAAATACTAGTTGGTAAAATTCTTTCCCTTTAAGTTTAATCTGGCGGTAGCGCATAATTCTGATATCGGTTTCCAGTTGATCATAACCTACAAATTCGTTTTCCTGACCGGTTTCCAGAATGGTCCAATCACCAGTTTCCTTAACGGCATCATTTCTTGATCTCGATTTTTGCTCCTCCATTTCTTTTGCAAATCCCTCTGTATCTGCAGCCAGATTTTTTTCTCTTAGAATTAATTGGGTCAAATCTAATGGAAAACCATAAGTGTCATACAATGTAAATACGTCCTTTCCGCTGATAGTATTTTGTTTATTTTTTATTGCTTTATCTGACAACTGATCGAGAAGTCGGATTCCTGTTTCCAATGTGCGGAGAAATGAAAGTTCCTCTTCCTGAATAACCTTTTCTATAAGTGATTGCTGTGTTTTTAGTTCTGGATAACTTAGTCCCATTGTATCAATAAGCACAGGCACAAGTTTATAAAGGAAGGGTTCGGATTGATTTAAAAAAGTGTACGCGTGTCTTACTGCTCTTCTGAGAATTCTGCGGATCACATATCCGGCTTTTGCATTGGAGGGAAGCTGACCGTCTGCAATTGAAAATGAAATGGTTCGCAAATGGTCTGCGAGAACCCGCATTGCAATATCGCTCTCGGTATTCTTTCCATAAGGGGTACCGGAAATTTCGGCAATCCTTGAAATTATTGGTTGAAAAATATCTGTGTCGTAGTTGGATTTTTTATTCTGAACAACCATACACAGTCGTTCGAATCCCATACCCGTATCAACATGTTTTTGAGGCAGACTATCGAGAGTGCCGTTTGCCTTCCTGTTAAATTGAATAAATACAAGGTTCCAAATCTCAATTACAAGAGGATTACCTTTATTCACAAGCTCTGCACCCGATACTAGGCTTCTGTCAGCATCATCACGTATATCACAGTGAATTTCTGAACAGGGTCCGCAAGGGCCGGTATCACCCATTTCCCAAAAATTATCTTTTTTAGATCCCAGAATAATTCTGTCTGCAGGCACATGCTTACTCCAGTATTCTTTTGATTCTGCATCGATACTAATATTTTCTGCTTTGCTGCCTTCAAAAATGGTAATATACAATCTGTCTGCAGGTATGCCTGCAATTTTTGTTAGAAATTCCCAGGCAAAATCAATGGCGTCTTTTTTAAAATAGTCCCCAAACGACCAATTACCTAGCATTTCAAACATAGTATGGTGGTATGTATCATGACCAACTTCTTCAAGATCGTTATGTTTTCCTGAAACCCTAAGGCATTTCTGTGAATTGGCAACTCTCAGATTTTTGGGAGAGGCATTACCAAGGAAAATATCCTTAAACTGATTCATTCCTGCATTGGTGAACATTAATGTCGGGTCATTTTTCACTACCATTGGTGCAGAAGGAACTATTTCGTGCGATTTTTGAGAGAAGAAATTCAGAAAAAGAGATCTTAATTCGTTCGAGGTCATTTTAAACTTTTTATAATAATTAAAAAATTAAGTAATTAGTGTAACCATATGACTTGTAAAACAGTATCAGGGTTATCGGTTTTTTTTAGAGTTTGTAAAATTAATTTTTTTAAATTACATTTACGCCTCACATTTGTAAAAATTGTATTAATCATTGATAATCAGGCATGTTTAAGGGAAAATACATATTTAATCCAGAAACATTAAGGTTCGAGACGAACAATCTACCTTTAAAAAAAAGGTTAAGGGACTATAGTCTGTATCTGGGTTTAATCATTATTATTTCCATAGCATTACGTATTGGGTTCGACAATTTAATACAATCCCCAAAGATTGATCTTTTTTCTGCTCAAAACCAGGTATTAAAATCAGAATATAAAATCCTTAATGAAAAAATAACCAAGGCTGAAGCCCTTTTGGTTGAGGTTCAGAAACGCGACGATAAGGTATATCGTTCTGTTTTTGATATGGGGCCACTTCCAAGTTCTTTGCGTGAAGCTGGATATGGAGGTTCTGAGATTCCTTATGGGAGCCTTGCAAGCAATGGAAGGGATGAGATGGTCAATAAAACAGCTTTAAAGTTGGAGAAATTATCCACTAAAGCAAAAGTGCAATCAGGCTATTTATCTGATCTTTACGTCCTGGCGCAGTCTCAACAAAAACTTATCGCTTCAAAACCTTCAATACAGCCACTTTCACCGGCAGATAGCTTTAGAATAACTTCTTCTTTTGGATTCAGATGGGATCCTTTTACCAACCAGAGAAGAATGCATCAGGGTCTTGACCTTGCAGGTGAAATTGGGTTAAAGGTTTATGCAACTGGTGATGGAATAGTTATTTCGGCTGAAGATGGTAAAAACGGTTACGGTAAAGAAGTAATTATTGACCATGGTTTTGGTTATATTTCGCGATACGCACATCTTAGCAGAATCGATGTAAACAGGGGTCAGGTCATTAAGAGAGGTGAATACCTTGGCAGATTAGGCAGCACCGGCCGGTCTACAGGCCCCCATCTGCATTATGAAATAATTTTTGAGGATAAAACAGTGAATCCTATGCTGTTTTATTACGAGAATCTTAATCCCATTGAATTCAACTCAATAGTCGCTCAATCCTCAAATTGAGATCCTGATTTAGTCGGTTAATTTTATTTTTGCTATCTTGCCGGTTTAAAATTTTCAAATTATGCCAAGGTCTCAGTTTAAGTATGACCCCGATAATTTACGGTATTTAAAGTTAAATCAGAACTTGCGATCCAAGGTGTTCAGGATTTTTTCCTGGGTTGCAGGAAGCCTTGTACTGGCAATAGTTCTAAATGTCATTTATGCTTTTTTCTTTGATACTCCTCATGAAAGCCAGATCAGACAGGAAAACAGGGCTTTAATGCAGGATTATGAATTTCTCTCAAAAAAATATAGCAGGGTAGATACCGTATTAAAAGAAGTTCGATCCATTGATGAGAACCTTTACCGCACTATTTTTGAAACAGAACCTGCTTTTCGTCAAGGCGGAGGGGAGAACGAGAATATTTCAGAATTGTTCCAGTATCTTTCACTTGATAATAATGAACTAGTTGAAAACACCTCATCCGAACTTAATGAAATTCATAACAAAACATATATTCAGAATAAGGAATATGGTCGGTTGATGGGCTTTTCAGGAAGAAAGGCGGATTTTCTTACATCACTCCCTGGTATTCAACCTATACGTAATCAGGATCTTACGCGAACCGCTTCAGGTTATGGATTCAGAATACACCCTATTTATAAGATACAAAAAATGCATCCAGGAATGGATTTTACAGCTCCCACCGGAACTGAAGTTTTTGCTACTGGTGATGCGGTGGTTGAAGTTGTTGAAATGAGTAAAAGAGGCAATGGTAATACTATTGTTCTTAACCATGGCACAGGTTACAAAACATCTTATATGCACCTTGATGCATTTAAAGTGAGAACAGGACAGAAGGTCAAAAGAGGTGAGGTTATTGCTTGGGTTGGAAATACGGGTCTTTCCGTTGCTCCGCACCTGCATTATGAGGTATCGTTGGATGGTAATCCAGTGAATCCAGTTAATTATTTCTTTTTGGAATTAAGTCCACAAAGTTTTGATAAGATTATTTTGATTAGTATAAAATCGGGACAGTCTTTTGACTAATTATTTTTTTTCGTACTTTTATCCACATATGGCAAAAGCAAAATTCAAATTTAATCCGGATACCCTTCTTTTTGAGAAGGTTAAGTATTCATTTAAGCAAAGGTTGCTGCGATTTCTCCCCTTCTTCTCGGTCACCATGGCCTTTACTCTGGCAATTTTATTTTTTGGATATGGTTACTTTGAGTCTCCAAAAATTAACAAGCTAACTCAGGAACAGGCACAGACAATTCTTAAGCTTAACGTAATGAAAACCGAGCTTTCTAAGTTCGAAGAAGTTATTTCTGATATTGAATATAATGATGATCATATATACCGAACATATTTTGAAGTAGATCCTCTGAATACCTCTTTAAGAAATGCAGGTTCAGGTGGAAATGTTAATAATAATTCTTTTTCTAACTCCAGATATAGTAAGCTTATTCTTTCTCTCGACAATAGGCTCGACCATCTTGCTAAGAAACTTGTTGTGCAGTCGAAGTCGTATGATGCAGTAGTTGAAATGGCTGTTAATAAAGAAAAACGACTTGCTGCAAGACCTGCTATCCAACCTATCAGTATCAAAGAGCTTACTCGCTTTGGGTCTAATTTTGGCTTTCGGCTTCATCCAATTCTTCATGTTGTTCGTATGCATGCAGGTATCGACCTGACTTGTCCCCGCGGCACCAATATTTTTGCTACTGCTGATGGAGTTGTTAAGGAGGCTGGATATACTTCAGGGGGTTATGGAAATAAAATTTTAGTTGATCATGGATATGGCTACAATACTTTATACGGTCACTGCGATAAAGTATTTGTAAAACCCGGTGATCGTGTAAAAAGAGGAGATATAATAGGAGCAGTTGGAAGTACAGGTCTTTCTGTTGCTCCGCACCTGCATTACGAAGTACATATAAATGGTAACGCGGTGAATCCCATAAATTATTACGCAAATGACCTGTCAGCTGAAGAATACGATAAGATGATAAGTTTGTACTCCAACTCAGATCCAAGTTTTGACATTAACTAGTATTCTTTAAGTTTCCAAAAGCATCAGATATATTTAAGTTCACAAGTTTAAGTGAATTTCTGCGATGGTGAAACTTTATATTCTTTTGCATTACTCTGAATCTTACAATAATTATCATTTCAACTTTATTGCTTTTTTTATGAAGAAAAGATTTTCTTTTGCCTTAGTAACAATTTTTTTATGTTTTCCAGTTTTAACAGCTCAGACGCCTGATGCTGATAGTCTTATTGCAGTGAAGAGTATTACAGTCGTAGCTGTTGGTGATATTATGCTCGGTACAAATTACCCTAGTGAGTCGTACCTTCCCCCTAAAAATAATTGCTATCCATTACTATCTGAACTAAAGCCCTATCTTCAGGATGCTACTGTGACATTTGGCAATCTTGAAGGTGTATTTTCCGGAAACAGCGGTACAGCAAAAGAATGTAAGGATACAACCACCTGTTATGTGTTCAGAATGCCTGAATCATATCTGGATTGCATAAGTGATGCTGGTTTTGATTTCCTGAGTATGGCAAATAATCATGTTAATGATTTTGGATACGAAGGCCGGGTTAATACCTCCAGACATCTTGCAGAAAGTGGAATTGCATTTGCAGGACTCGTATCAAAACCTTTTGCAATAATCAAAAGGGAAGGATATAAAATTGGTTTTGCAGCATTTGCGCCGCATACAGGGACTGCAGATATGAAAGATTACAATGGAGCAAAAAAGATTGTTTCAATGCTTAATGATAGTTGCGACTTTGTTATTGTGTATTTTCATGGTGGAGCTGAAGGTAAAGATTATCAGCACGTTACGCGTCAGGACGAAGAGTTTCTGGGGTTCAACCGCGGAAATGTGTACCGTTTTGCTCATGATGTTGTGGATGCTGGTGCTGATCTGGTTATGGGCTCAGGCCCTCATGTAACCCGGGCTGTAGAGGTTTACAATAACCGCTTAATTGGATATAGTCTTGGTAACTTCAGTACATGGGCACGTTTTAATTTATCAGGCCCAAATGGAATTTGTCCACTTATTAAAACATGGCTCGCCGCTGACGGAAGTTTTATAAAAGCGCAGATTATACCTGTTTATCAGCCGGGTGAAGGGGGTGCTAAAATTGATCCTCAGAAAAGAGCAATCACTAAAATTCAAGAACTTACTCTATCTGACTTCCCTGATTCTCCAGTCATTATAGATGATGAGGGTTGGATTTTATCAAAATAAAACCTATTATGCCTAGTCGGTAGGGATAGTTTTTTTATATTGCTTTGGCGAAAACAATGAAAAATGATTGATTTGTAAAAGGTTTTTCATACTTTAGATAACTTATTTTAAGCGTCACATTATCAGAGCATTTATAAGTTATGTTGAAGGCCAAAATTTTGTGAAATTTTGATTTGCCAATTTTTTGAAAAGACTGAAAAAAGCAGATAAACGCAGATTTTTTTATTTCCCTGCAATTCTTATTTGAAGCTAAAAAAAGTATAAAATGCCCTACAAGGAACCCAAAATAGAAAAACTTTTTTATGCAATTGGCGAAGTTGCTGAGATGTTCGATGTTAACACTTCTTTAATAAGATTTTGGGAGAAAGAGTTTGACGTTATTAAACCTAAAAAAAATAAAAAGGGCAATCGACTCTTTACAAAGGAAGACGTCGAAAATTTTCATCTTATCTATAATCTTGTGAAAGTCAGGGGAATGACTCTGGCAGGAGCGAAAAAAAAGATGAAAGAGAACAAGACTGACATTCATGATGATTTTGAAATCATTCAGACCTTAAACCAGGTCAAGGAAATGCTTATTGAGATCCGCGATGAGATAGAAGGCGTGAAATAAAATCCAGCTTATTTATTTCCGGGTTTAGTTTATGATCTCCCCTGAAAAATGAAACCATGCTATTAAAAGAAATTATCAGCGTTTTTGAGAAGGCTGCACCATTTGCATTGCAGGAATCTTACGACAATTCAGGCTTGCAGATTGGAAATCAGGATATGGAAGTATCTGCTGCCTTAATTTGTCTTGATGTTACCTATGAAGTACTTGAAGAAGCTTTAAAGCTAAAAGCTAACCTGATTATTTCACACCATCCTCTTATATTTCAGGGGATTAAGAGTTTGACAGGAAAAAACTCCACAGAGGAAATTATAATTCGCGCAATAAAATCAGATATTGCTATTCTATCTATTCATACAAATTTCGATAGTATCTCTGAAGGAGTTAGTTACTCCATTTGTAAAAAACTGGATCTTAGAAGGATACGAGTTCTTGATCCCCTGAAAAATGGCTTGCTAAAGCTTGTATTCTTTGTTCCAGTAAGCTACGCAGAAATAGTGCGGGAAAAAGTTTTTGATGCAGGTGCCGGAGAGATCGGAAACTACGATCAATGCAGCTTTAATTTATCCGGAGTAGGAACTTTCAGGGCAGGTGAAGAGGCAAATCCATTTGTTGGAAAGAAGTCTGAATTTCATAAGGAAGAAGAGATTCGTGTTGAAACCGTAATACCCGTAGCACTTTCATCCAAAGTGGTCTCAGCCCTAATTAAGGCTCACCCTTATGAGGAAGTAGCCTACGACCTTTACCCAATTTTAAACAATAATCCAATTCTCGGAATGGGGATGGTAGGAGAATTACCCGTTGAAATGAGTGAAATGGAGTTTCTGACTCTTTTGAAAGCTACATTTAATTCCGGATCTATCAGATACACCACTCTCCTCAAAAGAAAAATAAAAAAAGTTGCTGTCTGTGGAGGTAGTGGCAGTTTCTTGTTAAACAAGGCAATTGCAACAGGGGCTGATGTTTTTGTGTCGGGGGATTTTAAATATCATCAGTTTTTCGAAGCCGAAAACAAGATTCTCATTGCCGATATCGGACATTATGAGAGTGAGCAGTTTACAAAAGAACTCTTTTATGAATTACTTATTAAAAATTATCCTAAATTTGCACTTTATTTATCGAAGGTAAACACGAATCCAATTAATTATCTATAATCCTATGGCAGAGGCTAAAACAAAAATTGAAGAAACTCTTGATATTTCGATTGAAGCAAAACTTCGCGCTCTATTTGAATTGCAGCAGGTTGATACAGAGACAGACAAGATAACAATTCTCAGGGGCGAGTTACCTTTAGAAGTGCAGGATCTGGAAGATGACATCGCAGGACTTGAAACACGCATCCGTAATTATGAAGAGGAAGTGAAGAGTCTGGAAAATAATATTGCCGCTAAAAAACAGGATATTGTGAATTCTGAAGTCCTCATTAAAAAGTACGAGGAACAACAGAAAAATGTTAGGAACAATCGTGAGTTCGATTCTCTTTCAAAAGAAATGGAATTCCAGAATCTGGAAATGGAACTTGCAAGGAAAAAGATTTCTGAATTCAACGCAGACCTTAATTCTAAAAAGGAAAACATTGTTGAGTCTACTGAGATTTTGAATGAAAGGAAAGACGATCTTGATAGCAAAAAGAACGAGTTAGACGAAATTGTTTCCGACACTAAAAAAGAAGAAGAAACCTTGTTCAATAAATCGGCTACTATTCAAAAGATCATTGAGCCAAGACTCTTAACTGCATACAAACGAATTCGTGGAAACGCTCGTAATGGCCTCGCAGTTGTATCTGTTGAAAGAGATGCTTGTGGTGGTTGCTTTAATAAGATTCCTCCTCAGAGGCAGGTTGATATCCGTTCACGCAAGAAAATCATTGTTTGCGAATATTGCGGTAGAATTCTGGTTGATGATGATATCAGTGGAACCGGAGTAAAAGTAGAGGCTTAAATCGCTTTTAAAATTTTGAAATGCGAAGTGCAACAATTCAGTGTACTTTGCATTTTTCATTTAATTATGTGGCAAAACATGCGGGGTTTAAACCCCTCCTGTTTAATGTGGTGAGAACCTAAAAATCAGCGTTTTTATTTTTTTTTTTGAAATTGCCGATTTATTTTCAAAAAACATGCGGGGTTTAAACCCCTCCTGTTTAATGTGGTGAGAACCTAAAAATCAGCGTTTATTAATTGTTTTTTTGAAAATAGCCAATAATTTTTGTCGCAATCTTTTTTATTTTTTCAGATGATCCTCAGTATCTTCGCGGAAAGTGCTGAAATATAGTTGATCAGCCTCTGACATTTTGAACTTAGTGATCATGTTTTCCCAATCATTTGCCGGTATTAACACAAATTCTTCACCACCACCTGCTTTTGGAGGTTTATACACAAAAACCGGATGAGTGCTAAAGTCTGTGACTTTGGTTTTTTCAGTTTTCTGTAATTCAATTTCCACCATTAATCCTCCGTCGCGGTATCTTTCTCCCTGGTTGGAGATAAAATTTCCCAGACTGTATACCACCAGATTGTAAAAACTGGTATCAGATGGATCCTTATAATATTTTCTAATTGGCTGGATTACATGAGGATGTGACCCGATAATACAATCAACCCCGTTTTTTATCAGGAAATCAGCGAGTGCGTTTTGCTGCTTATTTTCCAATCTCTGATATTCCAATCCCCAGTGAAGAGTTGCAATAATGAAATCCGGTGATGCTGTTTCTGCTTTGGCGATATCCGCCCTAATGATGCTGGTATCAATATAATTTATAATATTCGGATATTTCATAACCAATCCGTTTGTGCCATAGGTGTAATTAAGTATAGCAATTCGGATGGAATTCTTTTCAATGATCAGAGGATATCCACTTTCACGCTGCACAGAATCTTTGAATGTGCCTGTTCTGATGATTCCATTGTTATCGAGAACATCGATAGTTCGTTCAACGCCTTTTTTGCCGCCGTCCAGAGAATGGTTGTTTGCCGTGATAAATAGGTCAAATCCTGCTTTTTTCGCTGCTAAAGCCAGTTCATCCGGACTTGAGAATTGCGGATAGCCTTTGTAAGGTTCACCGGCAAGCGTTACCTCAAGATTAAGTACTGCGATATCAGCAGAACTTACAAAATCTTTAATCTGACTGAAACAGGTGTCGTAATGATAAGTCCCTGTTTTTGAGTCGAGTGCGGATTTTATTTGTCCATCATGTCCCATCAGATCTCCGGCAAAAATTATTCGCAATTTGCTGGTGTCCTGTATCTGCGAAAAGGCAAGATTACATGACAGAACCGCAAGAAATAGTATCTGTATTTTTTTTACCATGAGCCGCCGGCGCCACCACCACCGAAGCTACCACCGCCACCGCCTGAAAATCCACCAAATCCGCCTCCTCCAGAACTAAATCCCCCGAAACTTCCGCCATGAGAGTTACGTGAGCCACTGAGCAAGCCGAGTGCCAACCAGAAAGGAAGATTTTTACCTACTGAGCCGGAGCCACCAGAGCGGGATTTAAAAATAAGTAAAAAGAGAATAATGAGAAAAATTATTCCTGCAATAGCGCTTCCCTCAGCGGGTTTTTTCTTATACTGATCTCCAGTAAAAACACCGGAAAGGAGGTTCATAATTACAGTTGTTCCGTTATCAAGTCCCTGATAATACTGACCGTTTTTGAATGCGGGTTTTATCTCATTCTCGATAATCCTCTTATTTACTGCATCAGGGACGAATTCTTCAAGTCCGTAGCCGGTTGCAATCCAAATCTGCCTGTCGGCCGGATAAATAAGGATAAGCATACCATTTTCTTTGCCTTTCTGGCCAACTCCCCATGTCTGCCCTATTTCAGAAGCAAGTGTTGAAATTGGCTGGTCGCCGTGCTCATCAATGGTAACCACAAAAATCTGAGTGCTAGTTGAATCCTCGTAGTATCCCAGTTTGGAGTTCAGCGCCATTGCCTCATCGGCAGTTAAAAGTTTTGCAAAATCATTAACCCATGCGGTCGGCTTTTCAGGAAAGACGCTGCTTTGAGCGGATAACAGATTAATTGCAAGAAAAGCAGTAGTTAGAATGATAAGTATTTTTCGCATAAGGCTATTTTTTACCGAAAGAAATTTCATCGGATAGTTCGTTGACATCATTTTTTTCAAATGGGAAATGAGCTTTAAGTTGTTCGCCGGCAGTTAATATCCCCTGAGATAATCCCTCTGCAAACTTGCCTTGAGCAAATGTATCTTTCATAGTTTCTTTAATTTGATCCCAGAAATCAGGAGGTACTTTTGCGTTGATTCCAGCATCACCAAGTATTGCGAATTGCCTGTTTCCGATTGCGAGGTAAAACAATACACCATTACGTTTCTCTGTTTTGTGCATTCCCAGATACTCGAAAAGATAAGCAGCCCGGTCGAGAACTTCGCCTTTAATTGTTGTTTCAATATGAACCCGGATTTCGCCCGAAGTATTTCGTTCTGCCTCCCTAATGGCATTCTCAACCAGAGTTTTTTGCTCTTTATTTAAGAAATCAGATGCGCCCATATTTTAATAATTTTAATATCAGTAATTTAAGCATAGTAATAAACCAAATAACCATTCAATTATTGTATCGACACAGGCTACTCTGATTATTAATGTGTTATTGTATAATCAGAGCAAGCTGTGGCAATTATTCTCTACTTGAATTTTACACTAGAATTTTACAGCAGGAGCTTTTTCAGCACCTTCGTCGGCTGAAAAGTATCCTCTTTCTTTAAATCCAAAGATCATAGCGATAAGGTTTCTTGGGAAAACTCTTCTGGCAGTGTTATAAGCACCAACCATGTCATTGAATTTTTTTCTTTCAAAGCTGATACGGTTTTCAGTACCTTCCAACTGAGCCTGAAGTTCAAGGAAATTCTGATTTGCTTTCAGATCGGGATATTGTTCAACTACAACCATTAATTTTGCAAGTGAAGATGATAAACCATTCTGTGCAGATTGAAAGTTCTGAATAGCTTCAGGTGACATGTTAGATGGGTCAATAGTAACACTGGTAGCTTTTGCACGTGCTTCGATTACAGCGGTAAGAGTTGATTTTTCAAAATTTGCGTAACCTTTCACAGTTTCAACAAGATTTGGAATTAGATCAGCTCTTCTCTGGTAAGCGTTTTCTACCTGTGACCATGCCTGATTGATAGCTTCATCCTGAGTAACCAGTTTGTTATAACCACAACCCGATAAAAATGGTAAAGCCATTACAACAATAAGAATTTTAAATGCGTTCTTCATTTTCTTTTTTTTTATAAAGGTATAAGAATAAATAGGAAAAAATGTTCAGTTATTTGCTTAGTATGACAAAAAGTGTTCCATTGCAATCAGACGAATCAGTGCGCAATAAGTTACAGGCTGTCTATTATTGCTTACCTGACGGGTAAGTAATGGATCAATGATTCTGCTGTATTCAGGCTAACTGAGGCATTATGGCCTTCTCAGATCATTTATGAAGCCAGGATTAATATTTATCATTGCATTTTCACTTTATAAATATTAATTGTTTTAATTTTGTATCAAAGCGGAATACCATGACAGATAAAGAGTTTAGAGAATGTGTACTTCAGGGGATACCGGATTTTCTTCCCCCGAAAAAAGAATACAATAGAGATAGTAACCATGCTCCGAAAAGAAAGGACATATTGTCAGTTCCGGAGAAAAAACTGGCTATAAACAACGCTTTAAGGTACTTTCCAAGTCAATTTCATGCCGAACTGTCAAAAGAATTTTTGAAGGAACTAGAGACTTACGGAAGGATTTACATGTACCGGTTTAAACCCGATTACCGAATTTATGCCAGACCGCTGAATGAATATCCCCACACTTCGCTGCATGCTGCTGCCATAATGCACATGCTAAGCAATAACCTGGATGAAACAGTGGCGCAACACCCTAACGAATTAATAACTTATGGCGGAAATGGGGCAGTATTTCAGAATTGGGCTCAATACCTTCTTACCATGAAATACCTTGCCATCATGAACGATGAGCAAACCCTAGTCTTATACAGCGGACATCCTATGGGATTATTTCCTTCTCACCGAGATGCGCCCAGAGTGGTAGTTACCAATGGTATGGTGATACCTAATTACTCAAAGCCTGATGATTACGAAAAGTTTAATGCTTTGGGAGTATCGCAATACGGACAAATGACAGCGGGTTCATTCATGTATATTGGTCCGCAAGGCATTGTTCATGGAACAACCATTACGGTACTAAATGCAGGACGAAGAAAATCTGTTCCGGAATTGAACGACTTGTCAGGGAAAGTCTTTGTTACCAGCGGTCTCGGGGGTATGTCGGGCGCGCAGCCGAAAGCTACTGTCATTGCAGGAGGAATCTGCGTTATTGCTGAAGTGAACCCCAAAGCTTTGAAGACCCGGCATGAACAAGGCTGGGTTGATGAGATTTTCGTTGATCTCAGTGAGGTGATTACCAGAATGAAGAAAGCTCAAAAGAACAAAGAAGCCGTTTCTATTGCATATTTAGGAAATGTAGTTGATTTATGGGAAAAGCTGGCGGAAGAAAATTGCATGATTGATCTTGGATCCGATCAGACAAGTCTCCATAATCCTTTTGCAGGGGGATATTATCCGGCAGGTTTAAGTTTTGAAGAGTCTAATATTATGATGGCAGAAGAGCCTGAAAAGTTTAAAACGAAAGTATATGAATCGCTCAGACGACAGGTAAAAGCCATTGATACATTGTGTAAAAGGGGGATGTATTTCTGGGATTATGGGAATGCATTTCTTCTTGAGGCCGGAAGGGCAGGAGCAGATGTTTTTGATGCAAAAGGCGAATTTAGTTATCCATCTTATGTCCAAGATATAATGGGTCCGTTGTTTTTCGATTATGGATTTGGACCTTTCCGCTGGGTTTGTACTTCTGCAAATCATGAAGACCTTAAAATAACTGATGAAATTGCGCTTAAGATACTTGAAGAGATTGCAGTTGACGCACCTTCAGAAATCCTGATGCAATTAAAAGATAATATCAAATGGATCAAGGAAGCCGGTGAAAATAAACTTGTGGTAGGATCGCAAGCGAGGATTCTTTATGCAGATTGCGAAGGCAGGACAAAGATTGCCGAAGCATTTAATGACGCCATTAATAAGGGTATTATTTCCGCTCCGGTTGTACTTGGCAGGGATCACCATGATGTATCCGGCACAGACTCTCCCTACAGGGAAACTTCCAATATCTATGACGGCAGCAGATTTACAGCGGATATGGCTATTCAGAATGTAATTGGAGATGCATTTCGTGGCGCCGGTTGGGTTTCAATTCATAACGGGGGAGGAGTAGGATGGGGTGAAGTGATCAATGGAGGATTTGGCATGGTTTTAGATGGAAGTAAAGACGCTGACCGGCGATTGAAAATGATGCTTAATTGGGATGTGAATAATGGTATCAGTAGGAGAAGCTGGGCAAGAAATAAAGCGGCTGTTTTTGCTATTAAAAGGGAAATGGAAAGGACAAATGGATTGTTGGTTACTTTGCCAAATATTGCGGATGAAGGGATGTTGGAGGGGCTCTTTGGAAAGGAAAAAAACTAAGGAAAAGTGCCAAGGTTTACGCTGAGCTCGCCGAAGTGAAAAAGGTTTACACTGAGCTTGTCGAAGTGAAAAAGCTTACAACAAACTACTCAGACTGAAAGCCCAACACAACAAAAAATGAAATATGAAACTCAATAAATATATAGTTGTAATACTTTTTGCAAGTTTGTCTTTCTCAGCTTGTGAAGGTTTATCGGATCTGCTATCTGATTATCCAAGGGATGCCTTTGTTGGGAACTGGAATGTTAAAGAAGATAACACTCTTAAATCTACTGATTATTACGCAGTAAGCATTGAAAAATCTTTAAGCGATTCAACGGTTGTTTTTATTTCAAATTTCTATGCGATAAATGCTATAGTGGAAGCGGTAGTTACCGGAGGCAATATTACAGTTCCAAATCAAACCGTTTCAGGCTTTACAATTCAGGGATATGGCAGTATTTCGTTAAAGGGTAATTCTATTGGCTGGTCTTATACGGTCAATTATAATAACGGATCAACGGATCCTGTAACCGCCACTTATACAAAATAGCTTAAAAGAGCAGGCTGTAAGGTCTTTCAATGCTCTTTTTAAGTTCATCAATAGAAATATTTCTGCTGATCCGAATAAATTCTTTCCCTTCAAAATAAACCAAAACAACCGGGATTGTGAAAATCCTCAGTTGGCCGGCTAACAGAGGTGATTGTTCAATGTCGATATAAAACGCCCTGAAAAGTGGAAATTCTTTTCCCAGCAAATCCAGAATTTTTGGTTTGAGAACTTTACAGACACTGCATGTTGGTGTTGAGAAGTAGAAAAGCGAGGCCATATTGGCGCTTTGTGCATTTTCAATTTCCAGGGGAGAGAATATCTGAGTATAATTCATTACAAATATTTAGGTTTCAAGCGATTTAGAGAAAAAAGGTCTGTTTAATAGCATAACTGGACATTTTTCACGCAACCAAATGTAGTGTTTTTGCAGTCTTATTATTAACTTTCAATTTGTTTCCTGCATTACATCATTTGATGTGAACAGGAAATTTATTCGGCAAAAAATAACAGACATGGACGAACTCATAGAGATGTACAGGCAAACCATTAAGGGTGTGAATTTCAGAGCTGATAAAAAGCTATTAAAGAAAAATAATTTTTCAGAGATGAAATGGGTTAGTTTTTTGAATTTGGTAGAAGAGCTAGAGCTTAATGAAGAGGGAATCAGGATTTTACTCGAAGAGATACGATCTGGCAGGGTAGGATTGCGTTGATATGGAACTTTTGGATTGTATAGAACAATTTGAGGCATTATTGGGGAAGGATATGTTTGTCTGCATTCAATGAAAATTTCTCTACAATTCCGCAAAAAATAAATACGATAATTTTCAATTTTTTCTTTGTCGTTAAATTTATCTGGATTATATTTGCAGCCGCTTTGAGGGTTTCTTAGGTTAATAGAATAACTATTAAATTCGGAAAAGTTAGATTGAAGTATTGGGAGCTTAGCTCAGCTGGTTCAGAGCATCTGCCTTACAAGCAGAGGGTCGCTGGTTCGAACCCAGCAGTTCCCACAAACGAATAACCCCATGAATAAAATTATGGGGTTATTTTTGTTTTTAGCTGGTTCAGAGCATCCCGACTGGCAAGTCGGGAGGGTCGCTGGTTCGAACCCAGCAGTTCCCACTTAAAAAATCAACCGTTTGCAATGTGCTGGATGCGCTGGATTGTTGGCCGGGAGGGACTATTCTTCTGGTTTTCTTTTCTAACCCAGCGCTTTCCTTGGTTTTGGATTATCTTGCTTTTCAGTAATAAATACAATTAGTTAAAATTGGGTATCACAATTTGTGATACCCAATTTTTCCAAGTGGATGCAACTTTTCCAGCTTGCTCTGCAGGCCAACAAGATTATTTAGTTTTCGCCTTCAGTTCGTCCTTCTTTGCTCACCGCTCACTTTATACATGGCTTTGTTTCTGGTTTTTGAACTTACAGAAGATATGGCAGAATTGAGCATTTCCTCCAAGCCATAATGTCAGAAAAGCTGAAATCTCTGCTAGGGGAGGTGAAATTTTTGAAAGATATAAGTGGGGGTGAAGGGATACTTAAATAATGAAAACAACATTTTTTAGTAAAATTGTTGAGTATATATTTTTTAGGTACTCAAAGGCCATCTCATCGTTCAGCGGTAACCGCGAAAGATAGGGTAATCCGCCATAAGTAAGAAATAGCTTTAGTGAGTTATCTTCATCAGGTAAAGAATGGAAAAACAGGAACTCAGCATAACTCAGACTATGGATTCTGAATTCAATATAACGTCCTGAAAGATAAGTGGAAGGGCTATAATTCTTATGATTGCGATTTTGTCATCGTGGCTTCAATGAACCCGCAATAAAATAGAATACCAAATAAAAGTCCTATCTTCATCCAATAAAAAAATCCCACCTAAACCTAAAGCCAAACAAATATGTGTTTTTCCATGGAAGCCAGTTTAGTGGGAGGAGTTATTATTTCCGCAATTGGAGTAGTAACAGTAAAAAAGGTACATAAATCTTCACAGATCCTTTTTGCCAGTATTCCTTTATTCTTCGGACTGCAGCAGTTTGCTGAAGGATTCCTCTGGTATTCCCTTCCTAATCCCGATTTGCAAACGATCCAGAATATATCTGCCTACACCTTTGTAATAATGGCACAGGTAATATGGCCGCTGCTTATCCCTCTTTCGGTACTGGTAATGGAAAAGTCGGCAAAGAAGAAAAAAATTCTCTATATCATGTTTGCATTTGGCGTGGTACTGGCATTATACTATTCCTTCTGCCTGATAAGTTTTGCAATCAGTCCCCAAATAATGGGATACCATATTAAATATTTCAACAGTTTCCCAATGAGCCTTGCAAAGCCTGCCTTCCTTTTTTACCTTATCGCAACCATTCCCCCGTTTTTTGTTTCAAGTATAAAGAGAATGAAGCTAATGGGCTACCTGATGACAGGGTCTTGCGTGGTAACGGTCATATTTTTCACCCAGTACCTGACATCAGTATGGTGTTTTTTCGCAGCGCTCCTGAGTGGTGTAATTTACTGGATACTAAATGATTCACGAAGGGCATTTAATCTGGAAAAACTCAGGTTATTGACACAACCAATTAAGGATTTATTGAAATAACATCAGTTTTTCTCCGGTGCCAGCTAACTTGATTCCAGGTATTTCCTGAAAACTTTTCTGAGCTCGGTCGACATTTTGGCCGGGATATGGGATTCCAGGTTTCGCTCGCTGTCGATACTGTAAGCATGAACTTCATCCGTAAGCGATTCCTCGTGGTACCCGATTCTCAGTTCTTCCCTTATATCTTCAGTATCATATTTTGAAATGATTTGCAGGACTTCAGCCCTGTAATCATCATTCGTATAAAACAGGGCATGGGCAATTTCGTGCTGAAGCAGCTGTTCGGTATATTTTGTTTCACTGTGAATCCCAATAATATAAAATGCCCCTCTCTCTGCGCTGAAAAGATCTAGTAACTGTTGCTCCTGGTCTGAGAGCGGATCAAATCTCCCTTCATAAAATGGTTGAAGAGTATTGGAAGGGATATTGAACCCTGCCCAATCGGAATAATATGTGAACTTACCGGTTTTGATTCCTTTTGGGGATGTTCTCGTGTACCAGTCTTTAAATTCCTCCAGCGAAAAGAACTTTCCTCTGAAATAGGGTGATTCGTAATGTTCCTGAAACCTCAAGAATGTTGAAGCCAGCTCAAGTTGGGTTTTAAAAGTGAGGAGGTGAATATTTACGGTGAGTGTATCGTGTTTTATATTCATTGATTTGCATAGAAAAGTGAAGCGATAAAATTAGGAATTTGTTTAGTGAACTGTAATTCCCTTCTAGCAAGTAGGGGATGTTTGGCTACGCGTTTCATTTTTCATAATGGTATCTGCAGCCATAAATCAGTAATTCATTATCAATAACCTGATAAACTAATCTATGCTCTCTATCAATCCTGCGTGACCAATATCCTTTTAAATCAAATCTTAGAGCTTCCGGTTTCCCAATTCCTTCAAATGGGTGTCGTTGAATGTTTTTAATTAATTCGTTAATTTTTTTGAGCATCTTTTTATCTTCATTCAACCAGGAAATATAGTCTTCCCAAGCATTTTCTGAAAATGTAATTCGCATTATTCTTCTATTAATTTTTCACGGATGACTTTGCCTTTTTTCATCTGGTTAATAGATTCATATAATCTATCAGCATTTACTTTTGAGCTTAGCAAATGCATAGTTTCAATAATTGAATTATATTCATCGAATGAAATAAGAACCGTTCCATTACCTGACCCTCTTTTAATAATTAAAGTTTCATTATTATTCTCAACATCGTCCAGGAATTTTTTAAGTCCAGTTCTGAATTCGGTATAATTAGCGGCTATCATGATAATTTTTATTCAAGTGTTTAATAGAGTACAAATATACGGCAAATTTTAAAGATTGTTCATTTTAACATGCAGCCTAACCGATTCTATATATCTCACAAAATCATCTCCACATACCCAAAACAGCATTCTAGTTATGTATTTCCCCCTATCAAATCTTCAAATATTTCTCCGAAGAAAGTTCCTTGTCTCAATTCATTATAATTCTGAGGATCACGTGACCGGTAATTTTTGAACCTTTGCTCTGGTCAAAGGCAGAATATGGATACATCCCTTTGCAAATAAATACCTGGAATCCTTACTAACCTCAAAGCTATACATTTATTCAAAAAGTCCCGGAGGGTTTTTCCTAAACCCCCAATGATAATGGACTTCATAATTGACAGGAAGGGGTAAATAGTGATTGGAAGGGCTCAGAATTGACAGTAAGGCCAAAAAACAGATCAAAACTTTGAGAAGACTGACAGGAATGTCTAGAATACTGATTGGAACACATAGAAAATTAATAGGAACGCTAGGAATACTGATCAGAAGGTGAGAAAAGTGATAGGAACGCTCAGAAAACTGACAGGTACGTCAGGATATTGCAAAACGGAGATAAACGGCGATTGCCACCTTCAAAATATCAAAATCAATATTTTGCGCCATAATTAGTAAGAGATTTATCCCATGCAATAAATATTATCAAGGTAATTTTGTGGGGTTACTATAAAACCTCACAACTAATATTATGCTACATTTTAGTAAGCTTCTCAAGAAGTCACTCTTTTTAGTATTATTTGTTTTTTTTGGCTCAAGCCTTAGAGCCAATGAGATTTTTGTTTCCGCCGATAACAAATCAGGAATTGAAGATGGAAGTATAGCAAATCCGTTTCGCACAATTTCAAATGCGGTTTTGGTGGCTGTCCCAGGTGATGTGATTTCAATCAGGGAAGGTGAATATCGCGAGCAGGTAGGAATTCCCGTTAATGGTATTATATTTCAGGGTTATGGAAGCGAAAAGGTGGTTATAAATGGCTGCGATAAATTATTGCTATGGTCCTTATTTGAAGGTACTACCTACAAAACCACCAAAATGATCTGGAATATGCTTGATGGTGGAAATCAACTCTTTGTGGATCAAACCATGATAAATCTTACCCGCTGGCCCGATCAGGCATCTACAGACCTTATCAAACCAACAGATGGAGTGACTGATGCAGTTAGTTACTCAGGAAATTCAATTATAATTACCAGCAATGCTTTTGACGAACCTGACGGCCGTTGGGTTGGTGCGCAGGTATGGTTGAACCTTTCAGGTAACGGCCACGATGGACAGGGCTGGACGGGTTTGGTAACTGCCACAAGCCAGGCAAATCATACCATAACTGTCGATTTTCGAGATACTCCAAGAACCAGTGGTCCCTGGGCCTTTGAGATAGGGTCTGAGTTTTATTTGTTTAATCCATTATCTGCTGGCGTAATTTCTACCGGAGGAGTCGATGCATTGCTTAGTCCAGGTGAATGGTGGAAAGATGGAAATACTTTATATGTAAAAATGCCAAACCAATTGGCTCCGGGAGATGCAAATGCAACTTCAAATATTGTTGAATCAAAAAGAAGACAATTTGCCTTCATTAGTAATAATTCAACATTAAACAGAAGTGGCTATACTATTCGAAATCTTGATTTATTTGCAGCGACTATTACTACTGATGTATTATTTAACTCAAGAGATAATGAGATTGTTGAGGATGCCTATAATATTTTAATTGAGAATGTAAACGCCAAATACCTGACTCATTTCACGGATCAGTCTGGAAACTGGCAGCGCCAGTATAGTGGAAGATCGGGTATAATATTGAGCGGTTCAAGTAACGTGATGAAGAATTGTTCAATTCAATATAGTGCAGGTCCGGGAGTTTGTATGATCGGGCGTGGCAATAAGCTGTTGAATAATGTAATATCGGACTGTAATTATTCCAACAGCAATTCAGGAGCGGTTAATACAGGCTATAAATGTGTTGATGGGGAGATTGCCTATAATGAAATTTACAATACCCCGATGATGGCCATCAATTTTAATGGTTTTTACAATTCCAACATTAAGGTTAGAGGAGTTGCCAGAATTCATCACAACAAGATTGGCGATGCAATGAGAAGAGGTTGGGACAGTGGCTCAATTGATATGGTAGGAAATGATGGACAATGGACTCGAATTGATCACAATGAAATATACAATACCGTTCCTGATGGTCTGATTGAAAATTCAAGATTCGGCGTTTATCTCGATTTTGGCGGCGGCCCTTCACCTTATTGGGAAGGGAAATACATTGTAGATCATAATTTGATTTACAACGTGTATGTTCCCATCCTGATTAATCATATTTACGATGTGCTAGTTTATAATAATACCGGAGTATTGGGAGGTGATCCTAGGATTGCAATTGTAAATGGGAATGGTGGAATTGGACTTAGAGATTCTATAGTGAATAATTTGCTCGGAGGAACATTTAATACCGACTCATGGGGTAGCCTTGCTGGTTCATTTCGAAAAACGAATATTTTTACTGCAAAAGGGGCGGAACTGGCTAGTTTGGTTGAAGATCCGACAACATACAATTTTAATCTGAAATCAACTGCAACCGCAGCTATCAATAAAGGAACCGAACTCCCAATTTATAATGATCCGCTGATAGGTTTGCCGGATATTGGTGCTTTTGAATATGGAGGGACACCCTGGAAAGCAGGAAAAACAATAGTCTTGCCTCCTACAATTTCACCAAATGGTGGTTTGTTTGAAGATTCAGTTCAGGTAAAAATGATTTCAGATATCCCTGGAATTACTCTTCGCTATACTAATAATGGGAAAGATCCTGATTTAACCTCACCAGTTTTTACTGAAGATTTAATGATAAAAGATACCGCCATAATCAAAGTTCGGGGATTCTTAGAAGATGGAACTTTTAGTGAAGTGTCTGGAGCTAATTTTGAGGTGAAAAAATCTCCGGTCCTTTATCTCCACGATTCGGTAAATCCTGCCGGAGATTTATTCATCGGGTTAAACTACGAATATTACGAATGGGATGCAGTATTGAATTTTGAAAAACTCCCTGATCTGGAAACATTGGAACCTACGACTATTGATACTGCAATAAATTTTGGGGTTTCAAAAGCCCTTCGGGGTGACGAAAATCCTTCCGTTTGCACCGTGGACATTAATGGAAAGCTTAAGGCTGTCAGCAAAGGTATTGCCAAAATTAATGTGACGGCGAGCAATAATGATATCTCAGAAACAGTGGGCAGCTTATCTTCCTTGATGCTGGTAATATCCTGTACCTGGCAGCAGAATTCGCATCCGTTTTTCCCATGCAGAAAATGGTCTGGCGACAAAGAACGGAGAACTGGTTAAAAGTATTTTTATAGCAGGAATGGATTTTAAGTATATTGCCGCTCAGGTACGAATTGATAATAATGAACTTATTGTTTTGGAGCGATCAGGTTCCTATCCAACGGACGTTCGTTACGGCTGGGCCGATAATCCTGACTGTAATTTGTATAACACGGATGGTTTACCAACCTCACCTTTCAGGACTGATCCATAATTTAAATGTTTAACTATGAAGAAATTGTATCTTTCATTAATAAATAAAGGGATTATCATTTCTCTCATATTTGTTAATTGTATGCCTCTATTTGCTAAAAAACAGGCGTTTAACGATGATATAGCCACCCTAAAAAGCAAGCATCTGAGCCTTTCTGGAAGCATAACCCAATACGATACGCAACATTCGAATGCCGTATTAAGCCGAACCAAAATTCCAATCAGCGACAAAACTCAAAGTATTAAACTTCAACAATCAGAATGGATTATAAACACAAATTTGAAAGCTATTGCTAACCGTTCAGGAGTTTATGATTTAAGCATGACTTTTCATTGCATTTCAGGCAATTCTGCTGCATCATCAGTTTCACTCAATCTGGATTTCGACAATTGGTCCACCAAGAACTATGTTTTGATGCCTGCTGCTGCTTACAACGGCAATCGCGAGAATTCCCAACGCCACTTTTATTGTCCCTTTTGGTTTGACACAAAAGACCTAGGTCTCGATAAGCCCCAACTTATTTCAGATGTGCCTCGCCTCAATGTAAGCGATAGCCCATCCAGAATTCAATTTCGAAGTGGCGACATGTCAACTCCTGCTTTTGCATTTCGGGATCCAAAGACAAAACAAGGTTTCTTGTTGCTGACCACTCAGGAAACACGGCTTGGCGATTCCGGAATCGACATCGAAGAAACCGACGACCGAAGTCAGTCCTCTCTTTCGATTACAGCCCCGGTAGTTCGTGAAAAGTATCGGTATTATATAGCCGACCTCCAATATCCATCGACCGATATACCCGCCGATTTTTCGGCAGGTGATTCAATAACCATCCAAACCCGAATATTTTTCTTTTCATCTCCTGAAGTGCAATCCCTCTTCGATTATTTTGCCTCCATTCGTAACGAGTTGATTCAAAAAGGAAAATTCATTCCTTCAATCCCTATGTCGGCAGCTTTTTCGATTCAGGAAGAAAAGTTTAACCGCGAAAATTTTGAACCGGAATTTGGATATTATTCTGTGGGATTGCGCGAAAGTTATTCACAAGATTGGCAGATTGGCTGGACAGGAGGAATGATTTCAACTTATCCTTTACTTGCCAATGGCTCAGATGAAAGCCGTCAAAACGTAATTCGTAATTTCGATTGGTTATTTCCCAATGGAATTTCACCTTCAGGTTATTTCTGGGATAGTGGTGAAAAAGGCAATCTGTGGGGTGGGATATTTCCTTCAAGTCCTTTAATGAAAGACTGGCATCTGGTGCGGAAAAGCGGGGATGGACTTTATTATGTCCTGAAACAATTCTACACATTTAAACAAAAAGGAATTGAGATAAAACCAGCGTGGGAGGAAGGTGCGCGTAAAGTGGCCGACACGTTTGTAAAAACTTGGAAAACATACGGGCAATTGGGGAACTACGTAGACAATACAACTGGTGAAATTATTGTTGGTGGTTCTACAGCAGCCGGAATTGTACCCGGAGCATTAGCCCTTGCAGCTAATTACTTTGACGAACCAAGCTACCTCGAAATTGCAAAACAGATTGCAACTCAGTTTAATGAAAAATACATCACGAAAGGCCTGATTTATGGTGCAGCCGGCGATGCCTTGCAGAATTTCGACAGTGAATCGACTTATGCCTTGCTCGAAAGTTATACCGTTTTATACGATCAGACACACGAAGCAAAATGGCTGAAGATATCAGAGAATCTTTCGAATCAATTTTTGACCTGGGTCAGTTCGTACGATTACCGTTTCCCTGTAAACAGCACCTTGGGTAAACTTGGAAAAACCACAACAGGAGCGGTTTGGGCGAATACCCAGAATAAGCATGCAGCTCCCGGAATCTGCACCCATTCGGGTCTGGCTCTTCTTCGTTTGTACCGAGCTACTGGAAACGAAGAGTATTTGAGCCGTTTGCAGGACATTACCCGGCTAATACCACAATATATGGCCACTAAAGAAAACCCGATTCCGGGTTTGCAAAACGCTTGGATTTCGGAACGAATTAGCACAACTGACTGGCTCGAAGGAAATGGCGAAATATTCAGTGGCTCAACCTGGGCGGAAACTTCGCTAATGCTTACCTACACAGAAATTCCGGGCATTTATATCGTTCCGGAAAAGAATGTTTGTATTGCTTTCGATCAGGTTGAAACTAAAGTAGTGAAATCTTCAAGAAAGAAACTGGAGATAGAAATCAATAATCCGACCAAATACCCGGCAAGCGTAAAACTTTTCATTGACAATAATATAAACGAGCCGCTTTCGCAAACCTTTCTAATGAATCCAAAAATAGTTGATATAAAGGCCGGAGAAATTAAAAGAGTAGATGTTAGTAAATGAAAAAGAAGGCATATTTCTCTGAGAAATTGACATGAATTGGTTCTACGCCGGAATTAAATGCAATTTAAGTTTGTGTGGTCTGTTGAACGCTTCTTGAGACATGTTGAAGTAAGAAGATAGTGCTCGTATAATTGCCTTTGATAAGCCCTTTTTGTAATTTAGGATATCGGAAACCAAGCCTTTGCTCACGCCTAAGATTTCAACCAGGTCCTTTGATTTGAGCTTTCGTTCATCCATTAATAAACGCAGTAATTCTATCGGATTTACATCTTCAAAAGAATTGTGTTCCTCGTCCCATTTCTCGGTCAAAAAGGTTAAAAGTTCAACTTCGTCCGGGTTGGAACTATTACTACTTACCAATATTTCCAACTTGGAACAGTATTCCTTGTATTGTTCCTCGGTTTTGATGATTTTATATTTGAGTGTTTCCATTTTGAATATATTAATAAACGTTTACAGTGTATTGTTGACTCTTATTGCAGAGTTCATCGTTATTTATTTTTCAATTACACTAAATTAAATAAAAACTCGAAACGTTATGGTAGTTATTGAAATCGAAATATGATGAAAATAAATGAAAAGAAACCTTATTCGGTGAATTTGATTGTTTAGGCGGAGAGAATGGATTACTCGCTGCGCTCGTGATCGCCTGAGGGGGTGGCTTCAATTGAAAAGCCTCGCTCCCTGCGGTCGCTATGGTTTTTGTATTTTCATCCCCTTATAAAAGCGAGCTTTTAACGGGTCTGAAAATACAAAAACCCGGACGCTGCGCATCCAGGCTTTTCGATTGGCGGAGAGAGGGGGATTCGAACCCTCGGTACCCCGAAAGGTACAACAGTTTTCGAGACTGCCCCGATCGACCACTCCGGCATCTCTCCTGAAAAATTATATTAAGAATAATAAAGAACGGTACAACAGTTTTACTCGTCCGATTGTTATCGGTCTCGTGAGCTCCTACGTCGGTTCGAGACTGCCCCGATCGACCACTCCGGCATCTCTCCTCGATTAGATTTTAGGAAACAATCCTCACGATAAATTAAACATTTCAAACAATTCGCACTAAATGTCCGGCTGCAAAAGTAGAAAAAACTTTCATCTTATCTGCAAATGAGTTAAATTCCCTCACTAAAGTGCTTTAGTGCCCCGGCTACAATAAATGTGCTTCCTCCTATAAAAACTAAATCTTCTTTTTCCGCTTTGGCTTTTGCAACTTCAACTGCTTCTGAAATCTCCTGAAACACCTCTCCTTTAAGCCCAAACTCAGTAGCTTTCAACAATAGCGACTCAGGATTCATAGCCCTGGGTATATCTGCTTTGGTGAAATAGTAAAAAGCATTTTTTGGCAATAGTGCAAGTACACTCCCTGGATCCTTGTCACTGACCATCCCAAAAACAAAATGAAGATTTTTATATGGGGTCTGTTTTATCTGTTCCACAACCTCTGTTATTCCTGCTGCATTATGTCCTGTATCACAGATGATCAAAGGGTTGTAGCCTATTGTTTCCCACCTACCCCGCAAGCCTGTAATGGATCTTACATTCTGTAAACCAGTATATATCGACTCTTTTGAAATTTGAGCACCCGATTCTCTCAGGCAATCAATAGTCATGAGCACTGTAGCAATATTTTTTCTCTGATATAGTCCTAACAAATCAACGGCAAGATTGTCATAAACAAGCGCTTCTCCCTTGTGAATATACATAATTTGCTTTCTATCCGGGCTTTGAAGCGATACAGGGATGTTATAAGTCTTAGAAGCAAAAAAAAGTTCGGAATTCAATTTTTGTGAAAAGTTAAGGTAGACGGCTTCTGTTTCTTTCTGCCATTCGCCTATGACTACCGGGATACCTGCCTTGATAATTCCTGCCTTTTCCCCAGCAATTAATTCAGGTGTATTGCCAAGAAACTGGGTATGGTCAAGTCCGATATTTGTAATCACTGAAACCAATGGCGTAATAATATTCGTTGAATCGAGTCGCCCGCCCATTCCGGTTTCTATCACTGCAATGTCAACTTTGGAATCGGCAAAGTACCTGAATGCCATCAGGGTTGTTAATTCGAAGAAGGATGGACTAATTTTCTCAATCAGGGACGTGTTTTCATTTACGAACCGGCATACATAATCTTCGGAGATCAATTCTCCATTTACTCGTATTCTTTCCCTGAAATCTAAAAGGTGAGGACTTGTAAATAACCCGGTTTTATATCCGGCAGTTTGCAAAACAGCTGCAAGCATGTGAGAAACAGAGCCTTTGCCGTTTGTTCCGGCAATATGAATGGTTTTAAAGCTTTTGTGGGGATGACCAAAATGCTCATCCAAAGCATGTGTGTTATCAAGATTGGCTTTGTAGGCTGCCGGTCCGATTCTCTGGAACATGGGCAGATTCGAAAACAGGAATTCAACGGTTTCCTTATAGTTCATGCGGTTTGTGTTTAAATCTTCCCCCATTGATTTAAAAATATTTTTTCGGGGGAGAATCTTTCCGGCATTTTCTTCTCTTCAGCAGGATATCCAAGGGCTATCAGGGCAAAGGCTTCTGCGTGTTCAGGAAGTAGAAAAAGTTCCTTGAAAGATTTCATTCTTTCTTCCCGAGGATAAACTCCTACCCAGCACGAACCCAGTTCGAGGGCTGTGGCTGCCAATAGCAGGTTTTCAGTGGCTGCCGCGCAATCTGCAATCCAATACCCCGGTCCATGTTGTGCTTGAAGATCTCCACAAACAAGAATTCCAAGGTTTGCTGTTTCAAACATTTTTGAATGAGGATGAATCTCCATAATTTGACTCATAAGTTTTCGATCTTCAATAATAATAAAACGCCAAGGCTGTTTATTAACTGCGGAAGGTGCATATATTGCAGCTTTCAGAAGCATGTCGATCTTTTCCGATTCCACTTTCTTACTCGTAAACTTTCGAATACTTCTCCTCTTTAGAATTATTTCCTGAAAATTCATGGTTCAATAATTAACATTTGTGGTTATCAACATGTTATTAACGGTAGCAGGGATAGGAATTTTACTATTTTTACTCAGGTCAAAAATAGCTAAAAAAGGAATACATGAAGAATCCCATATCATTTTCACTTTGCCTGCAAGAATGTGGAGGTGATAAACCTTATGGGACGCTTCATTCATCTAAAACAAATCCTATATGAAGAAAACTAAAAAGATTTTTATTCTTGACACCAATGTACTTCTCCATGATTACAAGTGTATTTATAATTTCCAAGAAAATGATATCGTCATCCCAATCACGGTTCTTGAGGAACTCGATAAGTTTAAGAAGGGAAACGACCTGATAAATTATCATGCCCGGGAATTTACAAGAGAACTGGATAAAATTTCCGGCGATACACTTTTCAATGGCGGATTACCTCTTGGAAAGGGGATGGGCAAACTTTCAATTGAAACAGGAAAGTCTTTTTCCGAAAAATTAAGTAATTCTTTTGGTGAAAACACTCCTGATCATCGCATACTGGCTATTGCGGAATATGTTTTCACGAAACATAAAGACAGAACTGTGGTTCTGATAACCAAAGACATCAACCTGAGAATGAAAGCCAAATCGCTTGGCATTATGTCGCAGGATTATGAAAACGACAAGGTTCAGAATATCGATGATATTAACAAGGGAGTTGACGTAGTTGAGGATGCTTCAAAAGAAGCTATAACAAAATTGTATCAGCAATTTGAAGGTGTATCGGCGAAGGAATTTGGTATAAAAAGAAACATTACTGCTCACCAGTATTTTATTTTTAAAAACGAGAACGTAAGTGCCCTTGCACATTACGATCCTTTTAATAAAGCCATAAACAGGGTCGAGAAGCTCAAAACTTATGGCATTGAGCCGAGAAATGCAGAACAAACTTTTGCGCTCGATGCATTGCTGCGTCCTGAGGTTCAACTTGTTGCTCTCACTGGCAAGGCAGGGACAGGAAAAACCCTGCTCGCTCTGGCTGCCGCTTTGCAGCAACGAAAATTATATACCCAGATCTTTCTGGCAAGACCCATTGTGCCCTTATCTAACCGCGACATGGGATTTCTGCCGGGAAATATTGATGAAAAAATCGGGCCGTATATGCAGCCCTTATTCGACAATTTGTCTGTAATAAAACAAAAATTCACCCCATCAAGTAAGGATTTTATCAAAATTGAAGAAATGCTTGAAACGGAAAAACTGGTTATTACTCCACTTGCATATATCAGAGGGAGAAGCCTTTCCAGAGTATTCTTTATCGTGGATGAGGCGCAAAACCTGACTCCTCATGAAGTGAAGACTATCATCACCCGCGCAGGCGAAGGAACTAAAATGATTTTTACAGGGGATATTCAGCAAATTGACTCCCCATATCTCGATTCAAAATCAAACGGATTATCGTATCTTGCTGACAGAATGAAAGGCCAGGATATCTTTGCTCATGTTAACCTATTAAAGGGAGAGCGCAGCTATCTGGCTGATTTAGCCAGTAATTTATTATAATCGTTTATGAAAGGAGAGAAAATTCTGTTTCTCGTACGACACGGAAAATCTAGCTGGGATCAGGTTGGTGTGTCGGACATTGACCGCCCACTTAAAGATCGTGGAGTTAAAGACGCTTATGAAATGGCAAGCCGGGTATTGAAAAAAGGTTTTCGCCCGGATAGCATCATCAGCAGTCCGGCTTTGAGGGCTTTGCATACTGCAATTATTTTTTCAAGGGTTCTCGATTACCCGGTTAATGAAATAATCATTAATCAGGAGATGTATCAAAGTGAGGCTGACCAAATATTCTCAATTGTTTCGGAAACCGATAATTCCATTGGCTCATTGATGATTTTTGGGCATAACCCGGGCTTTACCGAGTTGGTGAATTATCTATCCGAACTTGATATCGATAATTTACCTACTGCAGGATTGGTAAGGCTTCGTTTCAAATCCGATAATTGGAAAGGGATCAGTAAAAACTGCCAGGTATTGGAATATATTGATTTTCCTCATAATTCTTAGAACCTTTGCCAATGAAGAATAAAAAGCTAATAAATAGAGAGATCAGCTGGCTGTCATTTAATGAGAGGGTCCTTCAGGAGGCTGCTGACCAAAATGTTCCGATTGTTGAGCGAATTCGTTTCCTCGGAATATTCTCTAATAATCTGGATGAGTTTTTTAAAGTTAGAGTTGCTACCATAAAAAGAATGATCGATGTTCAGGCTAACTCAAAGTCTGAAACTTCTTTCAGAGAGACTCCCAAAGAAATCCTGAATCAGATTCAGCAGATCGTAATCAGGCAGCAGAAAAAATTTGAAAGCACCTACCAGGAGCTAAGAAATGAACTCATTAAGGAGAGAATTATAATTATTGATGAAAAACAACTGACTCGCAAGAAGGAGGAGTTTGTAAACCGTTATTTCATTGAACAGGTTTTGCCTGTGCTAACACCAATAATGCTTCATAATGTCAAAGACTTTCCTAACTTAAAGGATCGGTCGATTTATCTGGCAATAAAAATGTCCAGTAATAACCCTAAGATTGAGAACGAATATGCAATAATTGAAGTGCCCACCGAGCGTCTGGGACGGTTTTTACTTTTCCCCATCCGTACCAGAAAATACCTGATTTTGCTCGATGATGTAATTCGTTATGGCTTAAAAATCGTTTTCTCACAATTCCATTTTGATCATTTTGAGGCATTTACGATAAAATTGACACGTGATGCAGAACTTGATATAGATAACGATCTCTCCAAGAGTTTTCTCGAAAAGATCGATGAAAGCGTTCTTAACCGTAGCGAAGGGCAACCTGTACGTTTCGTGTATGACGAAAAAATGTCAAAGGATCTTTTAACGTATCTCATCCACAGGCTTAATCTTGATGAGGACGATAATCTTATCCCCGGAGGAAGATATCATAACTTTAAGGATTTTATGAAATTCCCGAATCTGGGTAAAAAGCACCTTCAATATGAGGTGCAGCCTTCCTTGGATCATCCAAGAATTCAGCCAGGAAAGAGCCTGTTTGAGGTGATCAGTGAAAAGGACCTTCTGCTTCATTTTCCCTACCAGAAATTTAATCATTATATCAACTGGTTGCGGGAAGCATCAATGGATCCGAAGGTAACGTCTGTTAAAACAACTTTATACCGGGTTGCAAATGATTCAGCAGTTATAAATGCATTGATCAACGCTGCTTTAAATGGTAAAAACGTAACGGTTAATATTGAACTTCAGGCTAGGTTTGACGAAAAATCTAACATTTTCTGGTCCAAAAGACTTGAAGAGGTGGGAGCAAAAGTTACATTTGGAATACGCGGTTTAAAGGTTCATAGCAAATTAACCTTGATTTCGCGTACTGAAAATGGCAGAACTGTGAATTATGCTGCTATCGGAACTGGAAACTTTCATGAAGGTACAGCCCATGTTTATTCCGATTTGTTGCTTATCACCAAGGATAAATACATTTCTGCTGAAGTCTGGAAGGTTTTTGATTTCCTTCATAATACCTTTAAAAATTACAGTTTTAAATACCTCATGGTGTCTCCTAACTATCAGAGAAAGAGACTGAATGCGATGATTGATACTGAAATTGCAAATGCAAAAAAAGGCTTGCCTGCATTCATTATCCTGAAGGTAAATAGTTTGGTTGATACCGATATGATCCGGAAACTTTATCTGGCCAATAACTCGGGAGTTAAAATCAAACTTATTGTCAGAGGTACTTGCTCTTTGATTCCGGGAATACAAGGACAAAGTGAAAACATCGAGGCGATCAGTATTGTAGATAAATATCTGGAACACAGCAGAATTTTCGTATTTTGTAATGGCGGAGATGAACTGTACTTTATATCTTCAGCCGACTGGATGACCCGAAATATTGATAACCGGATAGAAGTATCTGCACCAGTTTTTGATAAGGAGCTGCAGGCCGAATTGCGCAATATACTTGATGTTCAGCTTAGTGATAATGTGAAGAGCAGGATCATAGATGAAACCCAGAGCAACCATTATAAAAAGGTCATTGGTGAAAAGCTTATCCGTTCACAGGCCGAATTATATAGCTATTACAAAAAACTAAGCGAAGGAAAGAACTAAGAATAATATCCCCCATAATGAATTTAGAGAATCTTTGTCACGATGTAATTGGAATTGTTACTCATACAGCTGTTTTTATAAGCAATGAGCTTGAGAATCGCGTAAACCTTAATGTTGAAGTTAAAGGCAGGCACAACTATGTAACCCACGTAGATAAAGGAGCAGAAGAGATGCTTGTAAACGGTTTATCTGCTTTGCTTCCTGAATCGGGATTTATAGCCGAAGAAGATACCAGTACTAAAAGAGGAGCTAAGTATAACTGGGTAATCGACCCATTGGATGGAACCACAAACTACATTCATGGTTTGCCTCCATATGCCATAAGTGTTGCTCTGATGGCTGATGATGAGATTATCCTTGGTGTAGTATATGAAATGGCGCTTAAAGAGTGCTTTTATGCATGGAAAGGCGGTCAGGCTTATTTGAATGGGAAAGAAATCCACGTTAGCAAAACAGATAAGGTAAGTGATTCACTGATTGCAACCGGATTTCCTTATACCGACTTTGCCCACCTTTCATATTTTATGGAAACGGTAAGATTTTTTATGGAAAATTCTCATGGACTCAGACGCCTCGGCTCTGCTGCAACAGATATTGCTTATGTTGCCTGTGGAAGATTCGAAGCCTTTTATGAGTATGGGCTTAGCCCATGGGATGTTGCCGCAGGAATTCTCATTGTTAAACAAGCCGGAGGTAAAGTTTCAGACTTCAAAGGTGGAAACAATTACATATTCGGGGGAGAAATTGTAATTTCTAACGAACTGGTTTTTGATGAGTTTTTAGAAGATGTGAAATCAATTATGATCCGTTAAGCTTCCCAGATGTCTGCACCCGGCTTTTATTTTTTGTATGCAATCCTCTATACTCTGGCACTTCTGCCCTTTTGGTTTTTATACCTTTTGTCGGATTGTCTTTATGTTCTTCTGTATTACGTTTTTAGATACAGACGGACTATTGTTACTGATAACATCGCAAATGCATTTCCCTCGAAATCAAAAAAAGAGAGGATCAAAATAGAAAAGGCATTCTATGTTCATTTTGCAGATATGATGATTGAAAGTCTCAAAATGATTCATCTGAGCCCTGAAAAACTCAGCAAAAGAATTCCGGTTCTAAATCCTGAAATTCTGGATCAGTACAGAGTCTCAGGCAGATCCATTGCTGCTGTTGGAGCACACTACGGAAATTGGGAATGGACTTTGGGTATTGTCCAGCATCTGAACTATAAAACTATTGGTGTCTACAAGCCGCTGAATAACAAACGTTTTGACGCTTTTATAAACAAAATGCGTAGCAAATTTGGAACAGAGCTGGTAAGCATGAGAGATATAATCCGCGTAATTTTAAAATATAAAATTGAGAAAACTCCAACGTTCAATGTGTTTATCGCCGACCAATCGCCTGTTTGGGAGGAAACTCAATACTGGACTCAATTCTTAAACCAGACGACAGCAGTTTACCTCGGGCCTGAAAAAATCGCCAAACAATTCAATATGGTTGTTTTATATGGAAAAATTGAAAAAACAGGAAGAGGTCGATATAGTGTAGAGCTCATTCCCATTGCAGAAAACCCTTCAGAAATGGGCGAGTTTGAAATTACCCGAAGGTTTTTTCAGGAGCTTGAAAACCAGATAATTTCCAAACCCGAATATTGGCTTTGGTCGCACAGGCGATGGAAACTGACCCGTAAACGTGAGAAGGAAGAAAAAAACGGAATTTTCCGTTTTAATGAAAATAATGTTCGTAAATAATTGATCTGTAAAACCAGGTAAATCATTTGCATTTTAGAAAATTATTCCAATCCTTGAAATGCAAATGTAACTGCTCGGGTTAAAAAATTCAAATATGAAAGTAGTTATGCTGGAAGAAGCTTTTATTACATTTGTAGCATGTTAAAATTAGCCGTAGTCATACTTAACTGGAACGGACGAGCATTCCTCGAACGCTACCTTCCTTCTGTTATCAGGTATTCTAAGCGGAATGGAGTGAAAGTTTTTGTAGCCGATAACGGTTCTGATGATGATTCAGTAGCTTACCTGAAAATTGCCTTTCCCGAAGCAGGAATCATCCAACTTGACAGAAACTATGGTTTTGCCGAAGGTTATAATCGTGCTCTGACTCAGTTAGAAGCTGAATATTTTGTACTGTTAAATTCAGATGTTGAGGTTACAGAAGGATGGCTAGATCCTTTAATTGATGCGCTTGATGCAAACCCATTAATTGCTGCATGTGTACCCAAAATTCTGTCTGATGAAAGGCGGGATTTATTTGAATATGCAGGTGCAGCAGGAGGGTTTATCGATAAATATGGGTATCCTTTTTGTCAGGGGAGAATATTCGACAGTTTGGAAACCGATTATGGCCAATATGACAAATCAAGAGAGATTTTCTGGGCTTCGGGTGCATGTATGGCGGTTCGTGGGCCACTTTATAAGTTGGCAGGAGGGCTGGATGCAGAATTTTTTGCTCACATGGAAGAAATAGACCTGTGCTGGAGATTAAAAAACAGAGGGTATCAAATCGTTTATGTGCCCGAATCGCTTGTGTATCATTTGGGTGGAGGAACTTTACCTCAGGGAAACCCAAAGAAAACATTCCTTAATTTCAGGAACAATTTATTTCTTCTTTACAAAAATCTTCCGGAGGAAAGTCTTAATGGGATTTTATTTATCCGTATGTTTTTAGATGGAATTTCCTCCTTACGGTTTCTTTTTAAATTGTCGGGAAGAGAATTTTATGCTGTTTTCAAGGCTCACATGGCTTTTTATAATGGTTTCTCCAGATATAAACAATTTAGAAAAAGTGAACGGAAATTTATCTCCCGATATAATCATAAGGAGATGTATCCTGACAGTATAGTAAAGAAATACTTCCTTAATAAAAAGTATACTTTTCAGTCGCTGAACTGGAAACCAACAGTTCATTAGTATCCCCTAACTATACCAGAGAAAGAATGTTATCGAGGTTTTCAAATTTTTGAGTGTAATCTTCCAGTGAGCGACTGATTACTTCGAGCGCTTCCTCTCTTCCATAAGTGTGTGTAATCTCACACTGACTTGGGTGTCCGGGCAGATCTTTATATGTAAGAAAATAGTGTTTCAGTCTCTCAACAACCTTCGCAGGCACTTCAGAAACATCGTTAAACGACTCATACATAGCATCATGCTTGAGTACAGCGATGATTTTATCGTCAGCCTGATTTTTGTCGATCATTCTAAATCCACCAATTGGTTTAGCTTTCACCAGTATATCGCCATGAGTGATTTCCTTTTCAGTAAGAATGCAGATATCCAATGGATCGTTATCTCCAAGAATAGCAGTATTTCCGGTTTTTTCACGTGCCATATTTGCAACTCTTTCGCCGCATAATGTCTGAGGAACAAATCCGTAAAGGGCAGGAACAGAGTTGGAATATTTTCCCGGACGGTCAATTTTCAGATAACCTGTAACTTTGTCAACTTCATATTTCACAGTGTCGCGGGGCACCATTTCAATGAAGCAGGTAATAATTGATGGCGCATCAGGGCCAATATCAACTCCGTGCCAAGGGTGCGATTTGTAGCGTAAACCCATTAAGCGCCCGATTGGATCCATCAGTCTGTTTGCCATTTTGTTTGTTTTTAATCAAGTTTTGTATTACAATTATTTCAAGGGATATATATCAATAGATTAAAAGGTTTTTGTTTGAGTATTTTATACTTTGAAGAATTACAGCACATCCAGAAGTTTTTCCAGTTTTATCCCTCTGCTTCCTTTTAACAGGATACAATGATCAGTAACCGGGTTTAAGCGTAAATGTTCAATTAACTCTTCAACTTTTTGGAAATATTGTATTGAGCTTGATTTCGAAGCTTTTACAAACTCAGGACCAACCAGAAAAACTTTATGCAGCCGGCTATTATTAAGACGTTCAATAACAGCAAGATGTTCCTTATGAGAGAATCCTCCTAGTTCTAGCATATCTCCCAGGATCGTCATTTTTGGCAGTTCCTCTTTAATGGCAAGGAAGTTTGTAATTGATACCTCCATTGAACTAGGATTGGCATTATACGCATCAAGTACAATCTTATTCTTTTTTGTCACAATAAGCTGAGAACGACTGTTTGAAGGCAAATACCCGGAGATGGCAAGACTTATTTCTTTTGCATTAACTCCAAAATAACTACCAATGCAGGCTGCCGCAAGAATATTTTTCAAGTTATAGTCTCCAACCAGTTTAGTTTGAATATCGAAATATTCTGCGGTTTGAGGCAAAGTGATATTTGTTTTAAGAAAATGGCTGTTCTCACTAATTTTCCCGTTGGCAATGGATTTTAAAGTCGAGCCGTAATATATGGGATCGCATTTTTTTTCTTCAAGAAGTTTGACTAACAAAGGATTATCTGCATCGACAAAGGCTTTCCCATGGTGTGCGGAAATATAGGAATATAGCTCAGATTTAGCTTTTACAACCCCTTCAGGAGATCCAAATCCTTCCAAGTGAGCTTTACCAATATTGGTAATAATCCCAAAATTCGGAGCTGCTATTGAACTTAAGGCTGCAATTTCACCTATATGATTAGCTCCCATTTCAATAATGGCAATTTCATGGTCGGTTAATGATAGAAGAGTGAGAGGTACGCCAATATGATTATTTAAGTTTCCAAGGGTCGCGCAAACTTTGTATTTTTGGCTTAAAACTGCAGTGATAAGCTCTTTAGTTGTAGTTTTACCGTTAGAACCGGTGATTCCAATAACTGGAATAGCATAAGTCATACGGTGAAAATGAGCAAGTTTCTGTAAACTTGCAAGGACATCAGGAACTAATATGAGTCGTTCATGTTTTGGTAATGAGGCATCATCAACTACGGCAAAGGAGCATACAGTTTCAATTGCCTCAAGTGCAAAGCGGTTGCCATCAAAGTTTTCTCCTTTCAGAGCGAAGAAAATTGAATTTGGAATAAGTTTTCTGGTATCGGTAGAAACTCTTCCTGACAATAAGAATAGTTTATGTAATTCTTCGATTTTCATTTTTTGAAACTGAAAAAAGTTGTTCAGGATATTTTGTTACACCATATTATATAGTAGGAAGCAAATTCTATTAAAAAAAAAGGTGTCCCGAAGAGACACCTTTTTAATATAATCTTTGTAATTGTTTATTATTGTATTCCTGTTGGGCTGCCAACGCGGGTCATAGCACAACGGAAACCGATATCGTCTCTTGATTCTGTTTCAAGGAGGAAGCGGCGTGTACCAGGACTCAGGTAAAATGCCCTGTCTTTCCAAGAACCACCTTTGTAAACTCTTACATTGTCATTAACAAGTGATGATCTCTCATACTGGCTGTTAACATACATATTTTTACTGCCATTTTTGTATTCTTCGCTGGCGGTATCTTTAGTTTCGTAATTCATAGATGATTGCAGATCACCGTCCCTGTAGTTACGATAGTCTGATTTTCTGTAATTGAAACGACCTTCAGCGTCTTTTTCAGTAATAGCAACTGTTTTCAGTCTTCCAAGGCTGTCTACTTCGAGATTATTATCAGCAGGATTCCTGTAATTCTTCTGGAATTCGTTACCACGATAAGGATTAAAACCGCTAACATCTTCGAAAGAAAGCGGGCGATATACGTCAGCTACCCATTCGTTAACGTTTCCAGCCATGCAATACAAATTGTAATCATTAGGCCAGAAGCTTTTTACTGGAACCGTAATAGAACCACCGTCGTTAAGGTTACCAGCAACCCCCATCATATCGCCATTACCCCTGACGAAGTTTGCTCTCATTTCCCCAAGGTTTTTCGTATTGTCGTTTCTTACGTTGTGACCGCTCCACGGATATACTCTACGTTCCCAAACCAGTTCTTCGGAAGTGTTTCCTCTGAGAGCAAAGGCTGCAAATTCCCACTCAGCTTCTGAAGGAAGGCGATATTTAGGAAGAAGTACGCCATCTTCAATAGAATAGATGCGGGAATCTTTATTAGGATCAAGACTTTCGAGAGGGTTTCTGATCACTGGCTGATAAATTCCTGCCAGATAAGCATCGGTATTGAAGTTATTCTGATCTTTTTGGTCTGTACTTAATTCAATATAACCTATATCAACAAGGGTTCTCTCATTTACCCTGTCAGTACGCCATAAGCAATAGTCGTTTGCCTGTAACCAATCAACACCAACAACCGGATACTGGTTATACGCAGGGTGACGGAAATAATATTCTACATAAGGTTCATTATATGCAACAGGATCTCTCCAAACTAAAGTGTCAGGAAGAGCATTGTAAACAACCTGTAGATTATTTTCCCCGAAAACACGCGAAAGCCAATAAACATATTCCCTGTAATCGATGTTTCTAACTTCGGTTTCATCCATATAAAATGATGAAACTGTAACTCTTCTGGGAACAGCATTCCATTCATACATAACGTCATCCTGTACCCTACCCATGGTGAATGTTCCACCTTCAATCAGCACCAGACCCGGGCCAGTTTTCTGTTCTTCAGAGGGTGCAACAGCAAACCCACCATTAGTCTGATCATTATAACTCCAACCAGTAGTTGTGGATTCTTTGCCAGTCTGTCCGGATTCAGTTCCGCCACATGATGACAAAACCACGGCCACTACCAAAAATGCCGGAAGTAGATTGAGCTTGATTTTCATAGTATTATACTTTTAAATCTTATTGTTTCGAAATTTGGACTAAAAATAATATTATTTCACAAAATAAACTAAATTTTTGGACATTTTATTGCCTTATGCTTATTTTTCTTATCCTCACCAAAAGCAATTATCATTGATATTTCATGGGATCCCAATCGTGGAAGTTGTACTGAGGGCTTTGAAAACTGTGCATCATAGCTGTACCTCAAGCGTATATTCTCGATTGCAAGCCCAATTGAAAAGATTATTGCCGAATATTTTAATCCCAGATTTTGCCTGATCCAAATACCTGATACATATTTTTCTTTGTAAAGGGTTTCAAGACCATATACCAATTGACTGAGATTTTTTTGCTGAATATATATGATGTTAGGGTTTAGCTGAAGAACTTCTTTGCCCAACCTCTTTTCATAAACCGGAATATATGTGCCTGCAAAAAGTGTAAACTTTCTTGAAAGCCTTGATTCCGGAAGCGAACTTTCTGTCTGGTAAGGTTTTAATAAATGAAACATCGATACTCCAGCATATGAATTTTTATAAAATGCTGCAATTCCGGTTGAAAAATCTGGAAAAATTTTCGAAATATTCCCAAAATGTTCCAGTCCGTTTCCCTGAATTGGCGCGCCACTTGAAGGATCGTACTGATCACCAAACAAGAATCCGGAAGCATTCACTGATCTTGAAATTCCTGAAGCCTGCAAGCCTCCTGCAAGAGATAAAAATCTTCCGGCCTTGAAAAGATAAGAATACATCGCCGAGAAACTAAGCTGGCTGATAGCCCCTGAACCCTGAATATCGTTACTTAGTGAAAATCCAACTCCACCGTGAAGTGCTTCAATATTCTCATCATAGGAAACCGTATAAGTTTTAAAAATACTACCTATTCCAGGGTATTGATTTCGGTAATTTAGAAATGCTCTCTTTTCGTTGCCAATCCCTGCCCATGCCGGATTTAGATATAATCTGTTTGCGTAAAACTGCGAGAAAAAGGCATCCTGAGACCTGCCGGGAAGAGACAAGCACATAAATCCTAATAATAAAAATAAATGCCTTGTAATGCGCATCAGGGAATTTGTTTATCTTAAGCCTGAAATATTTTACAATATTATTAACAAAAATATCGTTTAACAATTCAAACGTTTTCATTTAGGAATTGTTTTGTTTTAGATGGATATTTAAATAATCCATCGAAATTTAAAGGTAAAAAGAATAATGAGATATATATTCATATTGGTCATTTTTATATCAGCAGGGGTACAGGCTCAGGTATGGCATATGAAACGCGCAATTCATTATGATCAGGCTGTGGATTCTGCAAAAGGAAGTATTGACGCCTTTAGCTCTTTTACCGGGGAGTTGAGAGAAAACATTGTTGACGGACTACCTTATTATACTGAGCTTCTGGAGTGGAAAAATGGTTATGAAGGCTTAAAAACATCCCTTGTATTCCCGGTTTATGAAGAATTCAAAGGAGATATTTCTTCGATTAAGAATTTTCAGACTCCCGGAGATAATGTTTTCCTTGAATATACAGTGGAGTTTATGAAAAAGATCCCTTATATTCAGATAAAAATGCGGCCTTTCAGAGTTAATCCTGAAAACGGGAAGCTGGAGCGACTAAAGACTTTCGTTCTTATGCTTGAATCAACTGGCTACAAATCCCCCGAAACTAACCTTTTAAAAAAATCTTTTTCATTCACCAACTCCGTTCTGGAAAAAGACAATTGGTATAAAGTTAAAGTGAGTACTTCGGGAATTTACAAACTCAGCTTTGAACAAATTAATGGTATGGCAGTTGGTAGCCCTGCAAACGTTAGAATTTTCGGGTACGGAGGTGAAGTACTGCCTGAAGATTGCCGGAAAGGAGAAAAGGATGATCTGAAGCCCGTTCAGATTTATATGAATAAAGGCGCAGATGGCATATTTAACGCAGGAGATTATATTCTTTTTTATTCAAAAGGTACAGTAAAATGGTCTTATGACAATTTAAGCGGAATGTTCCGACACCAGCTTAATCCTTATTCAAACGCCAGCTATTATTTTGTTACCAGCGGGACCAAACCTGATAGTGCCATTTTAGAAGATCCAACGGTGTTGCCAGCAAATAAATTTTCAGATTCCTATGATTTCAGATCTTTTAATGAGGTTGACACAGTGAACGTAATATTTAGCGGAAAACAATGGTTCGGTGATAAATTAACAGGTCAGCCACAGAGTTTTAATTTTACAACTCCTGAACTTGTTTCCGGCCAAAAAGTTAAAATTCTCACTCAGGTGTTAGGAAAAGCAACCGATACTTCCTACATTCAGCTCAGCTACAACAATTCTATCATACAAACTTTTGCCATTCAACCAGCTGACCTTAGCAATTACACATCAATTTTCGGTTATACGCTTGAGAAAAAAGTACTCATTAGTCCTGATTCCAGAGATATCACTCTTAAATTAAAGTACCTTAATCCGGGCACTTATCGTGAGGGATGGACTGACTATATTATTTTAAATGCAAGGGCAAAGCTGAATTTGGAATCCCAGATTTTGGAATTCAGAGACATTAACACTAAAAATACTGGCAATATTACTCAGTTTACTTTGGGTCTTGCCAATTCAAACACAGTTATTTGGGATGTGAGTAATCAGAATTCAATAAGGAGAATTGGGGGAAGTTTAACAGGAACCGATCTTAGATTTACCATCGCAACTGAAACGCTGCGTGAATTGGTTGCTTTCAACATAAATGGAAACTTCCCTTCTCCCGTTCTAAAGGGTAAAGATGTGGGTATGGTCGAAAGTCAGAACCTGCATGGAGAATCCCAACCGGACATGGTTATTATAGCGCATCCTGATTTTCTTAAGGAAGCAAATGAGCTTGCAACTTACAGGCGTGAAAAGGGAGGATTAGATGTTATGGTAGTAGCTCCTCAACAGATTTATAATGAATTTTCTTCCGGCACTCCAGATATTTCCGCCTATAGAAATTTTATGAAAATGTTATACAATCGTGCAGGATCAGACAGTTCACTTCTGCCAAGGTATCTACTTCTTTTTGGAGATGGCTCGGTTGATAATAAAGGTATAAACCAAAATCCCGAGAATTTCATTCTTACATATCAATCCGAAAATAGTCTGAACCCAACCGCATCCTACGTTTCTGACGATTTCTTCTGCTTGCTTGACCCTGGTGAAAATATGACAAGTGGTTTACTGGATATTGGCGTTGGCAGATTACCCGTTGGAACACCTAAAGAGGCAGCATTAATTGTTAAAAAGCTAATCGACTACGAACTTCCGGAACGTATGGGTGACTGGAGAAATTCACTTTGCTTTATAGGTGATGATGAAGATGGGAACATACATATGACTGATGCAGACGGTATGGCAACTTATGTGGAATCAAATTACCCTTCATATAATATAAATAAGATTTATCTGGATGCATATAAGCAGGTTTCCACGACTTCGGGTCAAAAGTATCCTGATGTAAATAGAGCTATAAGTGATCAGGTCGCAAAAGGAGCATTGATTGTCAACTATACCGGACATGGTGGAACAAATGGCTGGGCACACGAAATCATTCTGGATCTGAATGAAATCGATAGTTGGACAAATGCTGAGCGTTTGCCGCTTTTTATGACTGCGACTTGCGATTTTAGTCCGTATGACGATTTCCGGAAAAACACACCTGGTGAAAAAGTATTGTTAAACCCGAACGGGGGAGGAATAGCACTTCTTACAACTACAAGACTGGTATATTCGCAACCCAATCGTATACTTAATGAGAAATTTTATGAGATAGTGTTTAAAAAGGACAAGTACGGAGATAATTACCGTCTTGGTGATATTCTGGAATACTCGAAAAATAAGGCAGGTAGTGGGATTAATAAGCGAAATTTCACTCTGTTGGGAGATCCCTCACAACGACTGTCTTATCCCGAATTATTTATTTTTGCCGATTCCCTTAATGGCATAGCGTTGAGTGAAGCAACCGATACTCTCGAAGCATTGAAAAAAGTAAGTGTAAGTGGACATCTGGCAGATCAGAACGGGAATATCCTTACAAATTTTAATGGAAATGTTTACCCAACAGTTTTCGACAAGAAAGTACTACAACAAACACTTGCAAATGACGGAGGTAGTAAAAAAACTTTCACCATCAGAAATAACATTTTATATAAGGGGAAGTCAAGCGTTAAAAATGGTCTGTTCAATTTTGAGTTTGTTGTGCCAAAAGATATTAACTATTCCTTCGGCTTAGGCCGGCTAAGTTTTTATGCAGAAGATTCTCTTGTGGATGCTGCAGGTTCATACAATGGAATAACAATTGGCGGGTCGTATTCTGAGGCGCAGTCAGATTTGAACGGCCCCGAAATAAATGTTTATATGAATAGTCCTACATTTTTACCCGGTGGGATTACTGATGAAAACCCAGTTCTTTACGTTGAGGTTTATGATGATTTCGGAGTTAATACTACTGGAAACGGAATTGGTCATGATATAACTGCAGTAATTGATGAGAATTCGCAAAATACAATGCTTTTAAATGGTTATTACGAGTCAAATATGAACTCATTCAAAGGAGGATTAATACAATATCCCTTTAGTAATCTGGAACCTGGACATCATACCGTTAGTGTAAAAGTATGGGATATTTATAATAATTCAAGTTCAGGTTCAACCGATTTTATTGTGATGAAATCTGAAAATCTGATTTTGGAAGACTTATTGAATTACCCAAATCCTTTTAGCGATTATACCAATATAAGTTTCGCTCATAATAAAGCAGGGCTGGATATGGATATTATTGTGGATATATTTAATCTGGATGGGAAATTAGTGAGTACAATAAAAGCAAAGGAGATGAATACAGGATTCAGATCGCGGAATATATACTGGGATGGATCCGGTGCGCAGAATGGACTGGCGGTTTATATTTACAGAATTCGCGCAACAACTTCCGATGGGAAAACCGCTGAAAAATCAGGTAAATTGATAATTCAACGCTAGTGGTGATATATAAATCCCGTTAAGAAAACATTAATCCTAAATGAAAATTGCAGACTCTAGTTTAAAAAAAATAAATCTTCATCACTGAAAAGAATGCTTTCAGTCAAGCTTATGTGGAAATAAATAACCATTTTTACTGTCTTAAATTCTTTTTTGTCTGATTGCGAGCAACAATAATTAATAAAATTTTCAGTTATATTTGTGCACCTAAAAAAAGCTTTTCATAATGTTAGAGAATTTTGGAAGAACAAGAAACGGAATTGTAGGCTCCCTCTTATTAGTATTTACTAGTTTTACTGCTTTCGGGCAGATTTCAACTGGCGATCTGACCGGTGAGGTGAATACAATTAATTCAGCAGTACCGTTTTTAACAATTACACCCGACTCTCGTGGCGGTGCAATGGGCGACATCGGTGTGGCAACTTCCCCTGATATTAGTTCTCAGCAGTATAATCCTGCAAAATATGCTTTTATCGATGGTGACGGAGGAATTGCTCTTTCTTATACGCCTTGGCTCAGAAATCTTATACATGATATTAATTTAGCTTATCTGGTGGGATATAAGAGACTAGATGCTCAACAGGTTGTTAGTGCATCGTTTCGATATTTCTCCCTTGGGAATATAGTTTTTACCGATCAAGGTGGAGAACCTATTAAAGATTTTAATCCTAATGAATTTGCTATTGATGCCGGTTATTCTAGAATTTTTGGAAATAATATTTCAGGTGGTATTGCATTTCGGTTTGTGCGCTCCGATCTCACTGGTGGAATATCCAATGATGGATCAGACTACAAAGCCGGACTTTCAGTGGCAGCCGATTTGGCCATGTATTACCAGAATACCATTCAACTTCAGGGTAAAGATGCAATGCTAGCAATTGGTGCAAACATTTCCAATATCGGAACTAAAATGTCGTACACTGAAAACCGGGAAAAATCCTTTATTCCAATTAACCTGAAAGTTGGAAGCAGTCTGAAAATGAATATTGACGACTATAATTCATTTACTTTCGCAGTAGATATTAACAAACTTCTCGTCCCAACTTCTCCAATATACTGGCAAGATTCAACTAATTCGGACGGAGAAAATGTTATCAAATATGGAAAAAATCCAAATGTTTCCGTTCCACAAGGAATGTTACAATCTTTTTTCGATGCCCCCGGAGTTGAAAAAGCCGATGGAACCCGGAGCATATTTATTGAAGAGCTTCACGAGCTAACCTACGGTCTTGGCGCTGAATACTGGTATCGCGATCAGTTTGCAATTCGCACCGGTTATTTTTACGAACATGAGACAAAAGGAAATCGTAAGTTTTTTACCGCTGGTATAGGCTTAAAACTAAATGTTTTCGAAATCGATTTTTCCTACCTTATACCCATCAATCAGGCTAATCCTCTGGCAAACACCCTTCGTTTTACTCTAGGCTTCGACTTCGAAAAATTTAGAAAAAACAGCTAATGAATCTCAGGGTGGGCATAGGATATGATGTTCACCGCCTTGGAACAGGTCTGCCTTTTTACCTCGGGGGAGTTTTGATACCACATATAAAAGGTGCCATAGGTCATAGTGATGCAGATGTGCTTATCCATGCAATTTGTGATGCCTTGCTGGGAGCCGCTAACATGGGCGATATCGGCCACCACTTTCCGGATACTTCTGACGAATTCAAGGGGATTGACAGTAAAATATTATTAAAGAAAACGCATGAGCTTATCCAAAGCAAAAATTACCATATCGTTAATATTGATAGTGTAGTAATGCTGGAAAAGCCTAAAATAAAAGGATATATAGATTCCATGCAAACCACTCTTGCCGATGTTCTTGGTATCGACCTTGATGCAGTTTCGGTAAAAGCCACCACAACTGAAGGCATGAGCTTTGTGGGCAAAGAAAAGGGAGTTGCAGCACAAGCTGTGGTTTTGATAGCCAGAGATGAGGTTCTTTAGGCGTTTTTCTTTGTTTTTTTATTTGAAGTGTTTAAAATGTTAGTAAAATGAAATATCTTCTTTCCGCTTTCATTACCTTCTTCATGCTTTCTTTCGCAGCTGCCCAGACATACAATCTTCAGGCGAGAGTTGATGGCTTCAAGGGAAACCGTGCATACCTGATTCAGTTAAAAGGTGACCAGCAATCTGTCATTGACAGTGCTTCGAGTCTTGAAGGAGTGTTTTTGTTTCAGTTTTCTGCGAGTACAAAACCGGGCGTTTACCGGATAATTTTAGGGGATGAAGGCAACTCTAATTTTTTTGACGAAGATCCTCAGTTCTTTGATTTTATTTTTAATAACGAACCAATCGTTCTGAATACTTCCTTTAGCAATTTAATTGATGCCATGAATGTATTGCAATCAAAGGAAAATGCGATTTATTACCGCTATTTGAAAGCAAATGAGATCTATCAGTCAAAAATGAGTCGGATTACACCGCTTTTTACTTTGTATAAACCTGAAAATCCATTTTATGCTGCAGTAAACAAGGAATTTGCGGAAATACAAACTGAGTTTATCCGTTTTTCCCTTGCATTAATAAAGGAATTGCCTGAATCTTTCGCTTCTTCCGTAATTCAGGGGAGTTTGTTCCCGGTTATTGAACAACCCGGAACAGAGAATGAAATGAAAACTTTTCTAAGAGACCATTATTTCGATCTGATAACTTTTAAGGATCAGCGTCTGT
>Ga0209181_10001052_pt1 | contig 49216 bp, 37 predicted proteins | sample MAT05_FD_187208 | JGI IMG/M metagenome (GOLD analysis project Ga0209181, IMG submission 187208) | Freshwater microbial communities from Lake Fryxell liftoff mats and glacier meltwater in Antarctica - MAT-05 (SPAdes) (version 2) | ecosystem: Environmental > Aquatic > Freshwater > Ice > Liftoff... | reverse complement strand
TTGTGCGTGCGTTTGAGCAGCAGCAACCATTCTTCGGCCTTTTCGTCGTAGAACGGTTCGACCGCGAGTTCCGGGTCGGTGATGATCGCCTGCATCGAGGCGGCACCCGCAATCGCGGAAGCTTCATCGGTGAGCGACACCGTTGCGCCGAGCAGCAAGGCGTCGAGCGCGCGACGGTCAATGGTGCGCGAGTTGCGCTCGATGACGGCGTCGGCCACCAGATATTGCCGCGCGAGATCGGCGAGCGCGGTCTCGGACAATACGGCACCATCAACCGTCGGCTTGAACTCGGCGCCCTTGAGCGAAATACGCAGCAGGAATTGCTTCAACTCCAGCTCGTCCTTGAGGTATTGCTCCTCCTTGCCGATCTTCGCTTTGTACAGCGGCGGTTGGGCGATGTAGATGTGGCCACGCTCAACGAGGTCGGTCATCTGGCGATAGAAGAACGTGAGCAGCAGTGTGCGGATGTGTGCGCCGTCAACGTCAGCATCGGTCATGATGATGATGCGGTGGTAGCGCAGCTTCTCGACGTTGTAGTCATCCTTGCCGAAACCGGTGCCCATCGCGGTGATGAGGGTGACGATTTGCTCGGACGAGATGACCTTGTCGAAGCGCGCTTTTTCAACATTCAACACCTTGCCGCGCAACGGCAGAATCGCCTGGAATTTACGATCGCGACCCTGCTTCGCGGTGCCGCCTGCGGAGTCACCCTCCACCAGATACAGCTCACAGAGTTTCGGGTCTTTTTCCTGACAATCGGCGAGTTTTCCGGGCAATCCCATAGAGTCGAGCACGCCTTTACGACGCGTCATTTCGCGGGCTTTGCGCGCGGCTTCACGAGCACGCGCCGCATCCACAATCTTGCCGCACACGATCTTCGCGTCGGACGGATACTCGAGCAGGAAGTCGGCCAGTTTCTCGGCGACGATTTCTTCGACAACCGGGCGAACCTCGCTCGATACGAGCTTGTCTTTGGTCTGTGAACTGAACTTCGGATCCGGTACTTTGACCGACAAAATACAGGTCAAACCTTCTCGCGCGTCTTCGCCGGACACTTCGACTTTGGCTTTTTTGTCGAGCTCGTTCGAGGTGATGTATTTGGTGATGGTGCGCGTCATCGCGGCGCGCAGTCCGGTCAAGTGGGTGCCCCCGTCGCGCTGCGGAATATTGTTGGTGAAGACTTGCAGGTTCTCGCCGTAGCTGTCATTCCATTGCATCGCGACTTCAACGGTGATGCCCGCTTTTTCGCTGATGCAATAGAAGATGTTTTTGTGTAGAACCGTCTTCGCTTTGTTGATGTATTCAACGAAGCTTTTGATGCCACCGGAGTAGGCAAAGTTTTCGCTTTTACCGGTGCGCTGATCGACCAGTTCGATCTTGACGCCGTGGTTAAGGAATGAGAGTTCGCGAATGCGTTTGGCCAGAATTTCGAAGTGAAATTCGACGTGGGTAAACGTTTCCGTCGATGCCATGAAGTGCACTTCGGTGCCGCGGCGGTTGCGCGTTTCGCCCGTCACTTTGAGCGGGGCTACGGCCTCGCCACGTCGGAATTCCATCTCGTGAACTTTGCCGTCGCGCCAGATTTTGAGCTTCAACCAATCGGACAATGCGTTAACCACCGACACACCGACGCCGTGCAAACCACCGGAGACTTTGTATGAGTTCTGGTCAAACTTGCCGCCTGCATGCAGCTCGGTCATCACGATCTCGGCAGCAGAGCGCTTTAACTCGTCATCCTCTTTAATCGCGGTGGGAATGCCGCGACCGTTGTCGGCGACCGAGATGGAGTTGTCAGCGTGGATGATGACCTTGATGTCATCGCAGATGCCAGCGAGCGCTTCATCGATGGCGTTGTCGAGCACTTCAAACACCATGTGATGCAGACCGGAGCCATCACTAGTGTCGCCGATGTACATGCCGGGACGTTTGCGAACGGCGTCGAGGCCTTTGAGAATTCGGATTGAATCTTCGTTGTATTCTGAAGGGGTAGTGGTGGGCTTTTTATCGGTATCGGACATAGATTTTTTTTTAAATTTTTCTCTGAAACTGCAGGAGCGGTTCTACCGCGATCACGTGTTCAGATTTGGAATTAAGTCGCGGTGAAACCGCTCCCACAAGTTGATTGGGACAACTAAATCCGCATTGGCATCACAACGTATTTGAAATCGGTGCGCCCGGGCACGGTGAACAATGCGCTCGCCGCGGAGTCCTGCAAGGCAATCGTGATCTCGTTGGAAGACAGCGTTGCCAGTGCGTCAAGCAGGTAGTTGATGTTGAAACCGATATCAACCGTGTTGCCCTCGTAGGCGACTTCGATTTCCTCTTCTGCCTCTTCCTGCTCGTTGTTGGTACAGGCAATTTTCAACGCGCCGTTCGAAAGACTCACACGCACGCCACGGAAACGCTCGTTCGAGAGAATCGCCGCACGTTGCAGTGTACTCAACAACAACAACCGATCAACAGTAATGAGCTTGGTGTGCGCAGTCGGAATGACGCGGTTGTAGTCGGGGAATTTGCCGTCGATTACTTTGCTGGTGAGTTCGATATTGCCGAAGCTGAAGCGCACCTGATTGGCCAGGATATCGATGGTGATCGGCTCGTCAGTGTCGGCCATCAGCTTCGATAACTCAATGACCGTTTTTCTGGGAACGATGATTTCCTGCTTCGAAAAATTGCCTTCAACCGGCATTACGGCATAACTCAAACGATGACCGTCGGTGGCAACGCAAACGAGTTGATCTTTCTCCAGAACGAACAACATGCCGTTCAAGTAAAACCGGATGTCCTGCTGGGCCATTGCGAATTCGACCAGTCGAAGGGTGGCCTTCAATAGCTTTTGCGGCAACGAGAAGCTCTGTAGCTGCTCTTGGCTCATGGTCAGGCGGGGGTAGTCAGCCGCGGGCAGCGTTTGTAGGCTGAAGCGGCTTTTCCCGGCCTTGACGGCCATCTTTCCATCCTTCGCATCGAGCGAAACCTCACTGGTGTCAGGCAAGGCCCGCAAAAGATCCTGTAGTTTGCGCGCAGCAACGGTGATCGACTGATCACCGCTATCGGGAACCTGGACTTTTGCCGAAATCTGCAACTCAAGATCCGTCGCAATCGTTGTGAGCGTGTTGCCTTTGTGTTCAAACAAAACGTTGGCCAGAATCGGTAGCGTCTGTCGACGCTCCACGATGCCAGACACGGCCTGAAGGGGTTTCAACACCAGATCGCGAGGTATGTTCTTAAATTGCATATATACGTAATCCTATTTAACAATGTGCGGTAGACGCTGTTAACAACTCTAAAAAGACATTAAATTCAATAACTTGTGTGTGTTCAAAGGCTGGTTGAGCGAGCTGTAACGAAAGCGGGTGAGTTGTGGATGAGAAATTTTGTGCTCGTCATTTCGAGACTTATCCACAAACACTATCTATTTATCAACACCTATTTCAGGTAACCTAAATACTGTTTATAACACCAGACAACTACGCGACTCAGCTTCTCAATACTTGCAGCAAAAACGAAAAATCATGCTGAATCTGCGGCGTGCTTTCACGCAATGACGCGATCTGTCGACAGGCATGCAGCACCGTCGTGTGATCACGTCCACCAAAGTTTTGCCCAATCTCTGGCAGCGACATCGGTGTTAATTCTTTGGCCAGAGACATCGCCATCTGACGCGGTCTCGCCACGATGCGCGAACGCTTCTTTGAATGCATATCGCTGACCTTGATCTTGTAATAGTCAGCGACCGTCTTCTGGATGTTTTCAATCGAGATCTGGCGCGACTGCACCGCCAGCAGGTCCCGCAGCGCCTCCTTGGCGACTTGAGGGGTGATCGGGACATTGTGAAAGCCCGCGTAGGCAATCACGCGCTTTAAACCGCCTTCGAGCTCACGTACGTTGGAACGGATATGTTTAGCGATGAAAAACGCAACCTGCTCGTCCAGTACAACCCGACTGTCCTTCGCCTTGGCCAGCAAAATCGCCACACGCATCTCGGTTTCCGGCGGTTCCACCTGAACGGTCAAACCCCAGCTGAAGCGGCTCTTCAGTCGATCTTCGATGCCTTCAATTTCTTTCGGATAGGTATCGCAGGTGATGATGACCTGCTTCTTTGCCTCGGTCAGCGCGTTGAATAGATAGAAAAACTGTTCTTGCGTGCTGCTCTTGTTATTGAAGAACTGGATGTCATCAATGAGCAGCAAATCGAGCGAGGTATAGCTGTGCTTGAACGCGTCCCAGGCTTTGTTCTGATAGGCCTTCACCACATCCGACACATAGCGCTCGGCGTGGATGTAGCGTACACGCGCCAGTGGATGCTCGCGTAGAAGCTCATTGCCAATCGCCTGTAACAGGTGGGTTTTGCCCAGACCAACGCCGCCATAAATGAACAACGGGTTGTAGGCTTCACCAGGACTGCTGGCCACCTGCATCGCTGCAGCGCGCGCCAACTGGTTGGCCTTGCCGGTGACGAAACTGTCAAAGGTGAACGTTGGATTAAGCGTGGATTCTTTTTGCGAGAAAGGGCCGGTCGCTGCTGGCACGCTTGGAGGGAAACGCTGAATCAGCTCATGCGCGGAGCCAGAACCATTTGCAGGGGCCACTACAGCCGACTCTGAAACGACCGTCGGTGCTGGCTCAGTAATCACGAAAACGTTTTGACCACTACCCGCCACCGTCAAATGGATCGTATGCGGCACCGGAAAGTACGCCGACGCCAGCGAGTCAATGGTGCCCAGATAGCGATCACGCACCCATTTGCTGATGAACGCATTGGGTGCCATCACGGTGACCGTTGAATCGGTTTCCTCGGCGCTCAACACGCGAAACCAGGTCGCGAACTGCTGCGACGAAAGTTCCCTTTCGAAGTGGCTTAGGCAGTGGGACCAGAACGATGACATGGAGCGCTTGCGATAAGTGAGGCAACTCGAAGACGTTGCAGTGGAGGCGAAAAAGCCAGCGAATAAAACGCCGCCTAGCCGGTAATTTTACCGCGAAACAGGGCAGTCGCCGAATACTTATCCACAGGCTGAAATCGTGTCCTCCGGCAAACCAGAAAACGCTAAGTCAGGCCTCTTCGTTCTTCAGCGTTATCCACGCACCAGCAAGGGCCACAAATATCCCAAGCCAAGTAAGCGCTTGCGGACGCAAATCCTCCCACACAATCGAAACGACCACCGCGCCAATCGGCGCCATCACCGAGACGTACATCGCACGCGCTGAGCCCTCGTGCTTCAGCAGCGTGAGATAGCTCAGGAAGGTGACAATGGTTCCGGGCACGGTCAAATAGGCAAATGCGACCCAGAACGAAGGTCGTACGTCGAGGTGAAATGACTGGCCTGACAGCGCACCGTAAATGAAAGTTGCCGCCGCACCGTAGGCCATGGCCCAAGCGGTATAGGTGACTACAGGCACATTTTGCGAATTGAGTCGCATTGAGCAAACTGCGCCAATGCTCGACACCAGCGCAGCGAACGCCATTGCTGCCATGCCGGTAACAAAGGTGCTCGACACATTGACTTGCAATACGTCGGGCAGGAAGCACAACACCACACCAAGTACGCCAAGACAGCCGCCGAGCCAGGTTCGACGCGTAATCGGGGTTCCGTAAGTCAGCCGCGCCAGCGCGGGTGTCATAAAAACCATCAGCGTGAAAGCAATTGCCACCAGTCCGGATGGAATCGTCTCCTCCGCGACGTAGGTCAGCACGTAGCTGATGCCATACGCACAAAGCCCCGATAGTGCCGTCAAGCCTTGTATGCCAGCGGGCAGTACGATTGGTTCGTTACGGACCGCCAGCCACGCAAACAACAACAGCGCGGCGCAGCCGAAGCGCAAACCAACGGCGTACGTCGGCGTCGTCACGCTACCGAGCTGCAAAGTGATCGCGTAGAACGTCGTCGACCAGATCAGGACGGGAATGAGAAACAGAATCCAGCTACGGCGAGACATCAAAGGAAGGTGTCATTCTGAGCGTTTCGCGAAGAATCAGTGTGCCAACGACAGCGTTTTCATTGAAGCAGAATGGTGTGCCATCTGATGCTTCGCGAAGCTCAGCCTGACAACGTCAAAGGCGCTAAACGACGACCGGAATGCGGCGCGGGAAGCGGATATTCAGCTGCTTTAACTTGCGATAAAGGTGAGTGCGCTCCAGACCCGCCTTGTCGGCGACCCGGCTCATGTTGCTCGATTCACGTCCCAGCAGATTCTCGAAGTAAACGCGCTCAAACGCTTCGCGTGCCTCGCGCAGTGGGAGCTCGAAAAACTCTGGCGGCAATGCCGGACGCTCAGGTGCCGAAGTATCACGCAAATCACCCAGAATCGCTTGCAGGTGATCGATCGTAATGTCGTCGTTGCTCGAAAGCAAAAGGCTCGACAACACGCTTTGCAACTGAATCAGATTGCCCGGCCACGGTGCGGACTCCAGCAATTGACGAACTTCGAGCGAGAGCCGCGCTGGGGCGTCGACCGAGAAGGCCAGGGCACAGCGCTCAATCAACCCCGGCAAGTCAGCGCGACGCACCCGCAGCGGTGGAATCACGACCGTGCTCGACGACAACAAAGCAAACAGGTTTGGGTCAAAACGACCTTCGCCCGAGAGCTGACCCAGTGGTTCGCTGCTAGCGCAAACGATGCGAACGCCGTAGGCGCTGGTCTTGCCGATCATGAAAGCAAGCGAACGCTGCTCGCTTCGCGATAGCAGCGCAACCTCGGGGCAAAACAGCGTTCCGCTGCGAGCGCTCTCAAGAATTTCCAGTGGCGAGCTGATCAGGCGCTGACCGCTTTCAAGCGTTAGCCACGGCGAATTGGCTTCGTGTAGCGCACGCGCGCACTCAATGAAACCGACGCCGACTTCGCCTGTAAGCAGCACCGTCCGCCGCTCATTGATCAGCGACTCGAGGCGCGCGCGCAGGTCGGTGATCGCCTGACTCTGACCGATTTCGCCAAGATTGATGCTGCTGCTGCGCTTGGCATGGCCTACTTTGAGCGCGCGCTGAACTGTCGACAAAAGCTTCTGCAAACCAATCGGCTTTTCCAGAAAATCGAACGCACCAATGCGCGTTGCTTCGACCGCTGTTTCGATGGTTGCGTGACCAGACAGCATCACCACAGGCATAGTCAGCAGACCCGCCGCTTTCCACTCTTTCAACAGTGTCACGCCGTCGGCATCAGGCATCCAGATGTCGAGCAGAATGAGCGACGGCGTGTGTTTGAGCCGCATCGCGCGCGCGGCAGCAGCGTTCTCGGCGAGGCGAACGACAAAACCCTCGTCCTCGAGAATTTCGTGCAGCAACTCGCGGATGCCAATTTCGTCGTCGACGACCAGAATTTCGGTGGGTGCGATCAAGGGTCTATTTTCTCCAGCGCCTCTAACGGAAACACGACGGTGACCACTGCGCCGCCCTGCGGCGCGTTTTCAACAGTGATGCGGCCTTTGTGTTCATCGATAATCTTTTTCACGATGGCAAGGCCAAGGCCCGTACCTTTCGGTTTAGTCGTCACGTACGGCTCAAAGGCGCGCTGCTTGACGGTGTCAGAAAATCCAACGCCATTGTCGCAGAATCGCACCACCAGCTCGCGCTCGCCGGGATTCCCGGCGACATCTCGGGCCAGTGCGTCAACCGTTACCTGCCCGTCGGGCCGATCCACGCAGGCGTCCACCGCGTTCTGCATGAGGTTGTGCACGACTTGACGCAGACGCGTGGCCTCGCCGTGAATGTTGCGCTCGTTGCCTTGCCAATTCAAAATCAACTTCACCGGATACGAGGCGTAAAGCTCCAGGGTTTCCTTGAGCAACGCCTCAACGTCCACCGCCAGCAAGCTACCGGGACGCGGACGCCGCGCGTAAATCGCGAAATCGTTGACCATGTTTTTCATGGCGGTGACTTGATTGACGATCGTTTGCGTGCCGCGACGCAACACCGCAGCGTCGGCTTCGCCGAGCCTTGGCACCAGTTTCATCTCCAGCCGCTCGGCGGAGAGTTGAATCGGCGTCAACGGATTTTTGATCTCATGCGCGAGTCGCCGCGCCACCTCGGCCCACGCGGTATCACGCTGAGCCTGCAAGACTTCGGTGACATCATCAAACACCACAATGCGCGCCCCAACATCCGCCACCACGCGTCGCGCGCCGCGAAGGATGAAGGTGCGGGCAATTCCGCCCACCATCAGCTCCTGCTCGCGTTGCCAGTCGCTTTCGCCAACTGCGGCAAAGTTACGCGCGACGATCTCAGCGAATGTTGCGAGCGCCGGTTCCGTCGTCGACCACTGCCCCAGAGGCTCGCCGACACGCTCGTCAATGCGCGCCTGAAGAATCACGGCCGCTGCTGCGTTGGCTACGCGCAATACAAAATCATCGGTAAACACCAGCACCCCGGCGTTCAGATTCTTGAGCACGCTCTCCAGATACAGATTGGTCGTTTCGATCTCGCGGCGATTGACCATGTCGCGATTCCGCGCTTCGGCTAACTGCGAGGTCATGGTGTTGAACGATTGCGTCAACACCGCAAGTTCATCGCGCCCTTCAACCGGCTGCCGACGCGAAAAGTCACCCTCCGCCACAGCACGGGTACCGTCGGCCAGTCGCGCCAGAGGTTGCGCGAGGCGCTCCGAAAAAACCGAAGCCAACGCCAACGCCGTCAAGAGCGCAAGCATCAACGCCAATGTCAGCGTAAACGCGAAGAGACGCTTCAACGCCGTGCGCTGAAACGACAGTTCCTGATAGTCGCGAAAGCCCGCTTCCACCCGTTCAGTCTGATCGCGCAGTGCGGCGGGCACCGGCTGGGTGACGATTAACAGCCGAAGCGGCGAACCATCCCCCGCAATCACCGGTGCGATGACTTTCAATTGCAACCCGGTATCGCCTACTGGTTCAACCGAGGTTGCCGTTTGCATTGATCGCACTTGCCGTAGCTCCATCGACGACGGCATGTTCGGCGGCAAGGCAACTACGCTTTCGGTGGCTTGTGCGATCAGAGAGCCATTGATCGCCAACAACGACACGCTGGTCAGATCAGCCTGATCACGCAGATTGCCAAGCCGTGCACGTGCCTCCGCTGCATCGAGGCCGGACAGCGTCGTGGCAATGGATTCGGTCTTGCGCGCGAGCTCTTTGAGCGGCTGCGTTAATGCGGAGCGCCCGAGTTGCAAACCGGTGTCGAGTGCTTTGTCGATGCGCGTATCGAAAAAACTCTCAATCGACGACGACAGAAACTGCACCGATAAGGAATACACCAGCGCACCCGGCAACACCGCAGTTACTGCGAAAAACATCATCATGCGCGTCGTGAGCTTCGAGCCAAATACGGCAGCCCGTCGCGCCCGTAACAACAGCACGATCTGATAGATCACCAGAATTGCGAGCCCGATTACGATGGCCGCATTGGCAATCAGAATCTCGGTGTAATAGCGCGTGAACAGAGGGGAGTTGTTCGACGCCGTCGCTAACGCAATGATGAACACGATGCCCGCGATCGAGAGCGTAAGCCACGCCGCCCGCATCCAGCGCGGTGGCGACAGACCGACGGCGACCGCGGCATCAGGCACAGGATCGAAACTGCTCATCACTTCATGCCGCTAGGGCGTGACCACCACGCGATACCAATCGGAGGACAGCGTCCATTCGCGCGACACCAACGTGTTCACCTGCAACGGCTTCGGTAGCTGCGTCGTGTCCAATTTCAGGCGCAGCGATACCTCATAACGCTCGCCGGAACGCAGTTCGCGTTTGTCGAGCAAAGTGCGACCGCGAACCAACCGGATCTGGCGCAACGCCTCATCAAGCGTCGGGTAGCTGTTCGGTGTACCGACGCTGCGGCCCGTGTCGACGCGATACGAATTGGTCAGTGCCGCGAACGTGAGTCTGCGGACAAAAGACGGCGACGGCACACGCTCGTCAAACCAGTACGGCCGACTGCGCGTCACCTCAGTTTCGAGAACGAAGTAGAGCGGCGTGCCGCGTACCAGCGCCTCTTCCAGCGGTGCAGTCAACGCAAAGTCAAACTCCGCGTCCATCACATAGGCATCATCTTGCGTGCGAACCACGGCGCTTTTTACGTTGATGACTTCGGCGCTCACTTGCAGCGAAAACGCGAGCATCGTCACCGCTGCAACAGTTACGTTGAAGCATCTGCGCAGCAAACTATCAGACACTCGAATCACGAAGCAATCTTTTCCAGCAAAGCGTAAAAGTACCCATCGTGATTGTGAGTCTTCCTGTTGCCGCCTGGCAACAACTGACCGCTCGCGCTCGCCGGATCGCCGGGTAGTGTGATGCGGATACGACGCATATCGGTGTGACGGGCCAGTGCGGCCTCCACCTGCAAATTGTTCTCCGGTTTGAACACCGAGCAAGTGGCGTAAAGCAAGCGCCCACCCGGTTTCAGGATCGGCCACACCCCGTCAATCAGCCGTTTTTGCTGCGCCGCAAGTTGCGCAACATCGCTGTCGCGCTTGAGCCATTTGCCATCGGGATGTCGCCGCACCACGCCGGAGCCGGTACATGGCGCATCGATGAGTATTCGGTCGAACAGCACGCCATCCCACCAGGGCGCTGGGGTTGCAGCATCGGCCGCGCGCACGTCGCCCACCAACCCGAGGCGGTCAAAATTTTCCGCCACGCGCTTCACGCGCTCGGCATCCACATCCAGCGCAATCAGCTTGCAATCGGCCAGCTCCAGCGCATGCGCCGCCTTGCCACCGGGCGCGGCGCAGGCATCTAGTACGCGCATACCATCCTTCGCGCTGAGCAGCGTTGCGGCAAGCTGCGCGCCCGCATCCTGCACCGAAAAATTCCCGTCGCGAAAACCGGGCAATCGTTCAACGGGACGCGGCCGTTTAAGCATGATCATCGTGTCGGACAGCGCCTCCGCTTCGATTTTCTTCGCCTCGAACGCCGCCATCACCTGCTCAACCGTCGCCCGTCGTCGGTTCACGCGCAGCGTCAGCGGGCCATGCCCATTGCCACCGCGCAAAATTGCTTCCCACCACTCGGGCTGCTCGCGGCGCACACGCTCGACCCACCAGGTCGGGTGATTCCACATGCCCTCGTCATGTTCCATCGCCTTGGCGAGCGACGCCTCGGGCTCACGCATGTAATTGCGTAGCACGGCGTTGGCAAAACCCTTGGCACCGCGATTGATCGTCTCCACCGCGGCTACGGCCTGGGACACGATCACGTGCGAGGCCGTTTTGCTGTGCGCCAGCTCGTAAATCGCCACCCACAGCAGTGCCTCAATCAGCGGCTCCGGCTTCGCATGCACAAACTGGCGCACGATGGCGCGTAGCTCGCCTAAAAAGCGCAGCGTGCCGTAGGTCAAATCAGTGAGCGCCGCACGCGTCGCGCCATCAAAACCGGAAGTATCCACGCGAGCCAGCGCCGTATCCGCGTTATTTCCCGAAAGCACCGCCAGCACGGCCTCAGCCGCTCGCCGCTGCACCAGAGCGAGCGCCACAGACGGTGGTTTTGCTGAATCAAACGGCGAACGACCGGGCGCACCCGTACCGGCAATTTTTTTAACTACGGGCGCAGCGGTGGCCGAAGGAGGTTTCATCGCGCGAAGGTTTAACGCGCATCAGCCGGAGCCGGGCGCAAAGCAGGGAAGCGGGCAGTGTATCCGAGCAGTACAGCTTTTCGCTTAAAGCACACCTGCACTGGGGCTAAGCCCCTAAAAATGGATAAGTCGATCAGGAAGATTTTTACGCTGTTGCCCTATGACTACTATTCCGGCGTACCCACTGTTCCCCTTCGCTTCGCACTTGACGCGCCCATGCGGCGGCGACTGGGGCGGTTGTTCCAGCGCGAGCGGCGGCTCACGAGGCTTGGCGCGGCGGCGGAGTCGTTGGGCAATCTGCGTCGTCGTGATTCGCATGGTCAAGTCATTGCTATCAGGCAGCCAGTCGCCAGAGTAGGTTTTTCAGAAAATGCGTACCTCAAGGCGACACTGCCAGTGGCTTCGTACTACGCAATTCACCCCTCAACGCTATGCGGTGCGAAATGGCGACGATCGCGTCCGCGGCTGACTTTGCCGATGCAGTTGCCTGCGATCCGGCGCGGGTATAGAGGCCCAAATGAATCGGCAGCAACGGCTCCGCCAATACCAGTTCATCCAGCTGCCCGGATTTCATGCACGAGCGCAACAGCGCGGGCGGCAACACTCCCACCATATCGGTCGCCGCGATCAAATCAAGTGCGATGAAGTACGAACCACAATGCACGGCCGGCAATGGCACTGGCAAGTTAGCCGCGATAAACGAGCGGCTCACAATGTCGTCTGAGCTGTCGTGCGCGGTCATGTACAACCATGATGCGCCTACGAGATCGGTTAAATGCACCTTGCGCAAGGCGAGCAACGGATGCCCACGGCGCAGCGCAATGCGCATATTGATTTCGGCGAGCGGTCGGTAGTCAAGGCCTGCATCGAGATTGATTCGGGTGCGCTGCGTCACAGCGAGATCCATCACTTCGTCTCGCACCAGCGGCAAGAGCGCGCTGGGCGTGGTTTCGAGAATACGAATGCGCGCTTTGGGCCGTGTTTGCCGCAACGTGATGAACAGTTCTGGCAACAGTAGGCTCGCGCCCACCGGCGACATTCCGAGCGCCAGAAGCCCGCTACCGTCGTCCCCCGTGCTTCGCGCTTCTTCAGCAGCTTTGCGCAGCTCCGCTTCGGCAACTCGTGCCCTCGCGAGAAATGCGCTACCCGCAGGCGTCAGTGACGCGCCGCGACCGCTGCGATTCATGAGCTGCACGCCCAGCTCCTCTTCAAGTTGCTGCAAGGCGCGCGACAACGCGGGCTGTGACATGCCGAGGAGCCGCGCGGCACCGCGAATGCTGCCCGCGTCGACGACCGCGATGAACTGCTCGATTCTTTGTAATCTCATTGCTGGACATGCCCTCAAGTGCGCAGTGTGATGCATAACAAGCATCGGCTTGCTGCACCGCGCATCTTCCCATAGGCCGGGTGGTTCTGCAAACATCCACGTCAGTCCTTCCCCTCCCAGAAAAGTATCCATGTTCACCACGCCTACCTCCCGACGCACTTTCCTTAACCTCGGTTGTGCTGCCACCGCCACACTGCTCAGCGCCAGCTGGATCAAAGCCGTCAGCGCCCAGGGATCAAGCCCCCCGCTGCGTGTTCTGTGTTCCGGCCCGGCGGGCAGCATCCCCGACATCGTGGCGCGGCGGATTGCCGAACAGTTCAGCGCCAGCAGCGGTCGCGCCAGCTTCGTCGAAAACCGGCCCGGCGCAGCGGGACAGATCGCAGTGAACGCGCTCAAAGCCGCCCCGGCTGATGGCTCGACGGTGTTACTCGCGCAGGGCGCAGTGGCCACCGTCTATCCGTACCTCTACGCAAAGCTTGCTTACGACCCGGTGCTTGACCTGCAACCGGTGTCGCTGGCGGGCGAGATGACGCTGGGGCTCGCGGTGGGCCCGGCGGTGCCCGCCAGCGTGACCAGCATTCGTGAACTGGTCGACTGGATGCGCGCCAACCCCAAACTCGCGAATGCCGGTTCCCCCGGCACCGGCACCCTGCCGCACTTACTTGAGGCGATGCTTTTTCGCGAGGCTGACGTGCCGTGGCAGCACGTCGTTTATGCCGGCGGACCACCGGCGATGGTGGACTTGCTCGGCGGGCAAATTGCGGTGCTGGTGTTGCCTGAAGGCTTGTTACGGCAGCACAAGGCAGCGGGCAGAATTCGTGTGCTGGCGACGTCCGGGCCGCAGCGCAGCGCCTATTTCCCTGATGTTCCGTCGCTGGTGGAGCAAGGTTTTCGGGATTTGATCGTGCGTGAATGGTTCGCGTTTTTTATGCCTGCAAACGTGCCGTCAACGGTGATCGAAACTACTTCACAGGCGCTGCGTACCGCCATTGCACGACCCGAACTGATCGCCGCGTTTTCGGAGTCGGGGATGTCGGCGGCAGCAAGCACTCCATCGGCGTTGACCAGCCGCATCGCCGCAGAACAGCGCTACTGGCAACCGATTATCCGCAGCACCGGGATTCGTGCCGAATGATTGCGCTCGCTGACGTTGACACCGTAACTGTGCCTGATCACCCTTGGGATAAGGCCGCAGCGGGCTGGAATGACCACACGCGAATCATCCGTGCGTGGCTGCAGGACGCCACGCGCATGATGCTCAATGCGGCGCAAATAAGTGCAGGATCACGTGTTCTAGACATCGCTGCGGGCGCTGGCGATCAAACGCTCGATATCGCGCGTCGCGTCGGTGAAAGGGGGTACGTACTCGCCACGGACATTTCAACACGCATCCTGGAATTGGCGCGACACAACGCACACGCTGAAGGCTTTTCTCAGGTCGATACGCGCATAGCCGACGCACAATCGCTTGGGCTTGACGGAGCCCAATTTGATGCAGCGGTATGCCGGCTGGGCTTGATGTTTTGTAACGAACCCCTGGCCGCGCTGACCAGCGCTCGCAACGCGCTAAAACCGGGCGGACACTTTAGTGCGCTGGTGTTCTCAGGTCCGCAAAACAATCCCTGCCTCGCAATCATGATGCAGACCGCGCGCAAGCATGCGGGCTCGACGGGTGACTCACCATCCCCTTTCGCGCCGGGTACGCTGATGAGTCTCGGCAAGCCGGGATTGCTCGTGCAGTTGCTCAACGACGCGGGCTTTGTAGACGTCAATGTGCAACCGGTGACGGCACCATTTCGCTTGCCACAGAGCCGTCATTACGTCGACTTCGTTCGCAGCGCAGGCTCACCCATCATGCAAATTCTTGCGCCGCTAACCGAGACTCAGCAGCGCGATGCGTGGGATGACATGGAGGCGCAGTTGAACGCTTTCAGCACAACAAATGGCTGGATCGGGCTCCATGAGTTGTTGCTGTGTTCGGCCACGGCACCGAACGCGCTTTAGCGAACGCGGCACATTCATATGAAGCACCTGCGCGCCATTGCCAGCTCGATTCTGACTTCAATATTTACCGTTGCAGCAACACAAGCCGCAACCTTCACGGTAAGCAACACCACTGATGCCTCGGCTGGCAGTTTTCGTCAAGCGATCATCGATATCAACGCCGTCCCTGCGTCTGGCCCGCACAGCATCGTATTCAAGATCCCCGCGTCCGACGCCAACTGTGTTGCAGCCACCGGCGTGTGCACGATTTCATTGCTGAGCGGATTGCCGCTGTTCACGAAAAGCGTGGTGATTGATGGCTATACCCAGCCCGGCGCAACGGTGAACACCAATCCACCCAACCTCGGCACCAACGCGTCGTTGCGAGTGGAAATCGGCGCGCTTGCGACCGTCGGTACCAACATTTTTTTGGCAGTGAGCGGCAGCGTCGTACGTGGACTGATTCTCAATCGGCGCGTGGGCATCGCACTGGGTGGCACTGGCAATCACACGGTTGAAGGCAACTTTATCGGCACCAACGCCGATGGCAGCGCGGGTTTTGCTGACAGGCAAAACGGTGTGTCGGTGTCGACAAATTCGCATAACAACGTGATCGGCGGCACGACGCCTGCTGCGCGAAATGTGATCTCGGGAAACGGCACCGGCATTCTGATTTCTTCGTCCAGCACGCCTATATTGAGTACGCAAATTCTGGGTAACCTGATCGGCACCAATGAGGCTGGCACGAACGCCATTGCCAACGACCTCGCCATCGCGTTCGTGCAGGTGGGCGGAAAAAACACTGTCATCGGCGGCACTACGGCTGCGGCGCGCAACGTAATTTCCGGTAACACTGCGGGCATCTATGACGAATCCTCCCTCATCGGCGCGACCAGCGACAACACGATTTCAGGCAACTATATTGGCGTGGATGTCACAGGCGCAGCAGCGCTCGGTAACGTCTTCTACGGTATTTCCACCAGCAGCAGCGGCAGCGTGATTGGTGGCAGCGCGCCGGGCGCAGGCAATGTCATCGCGGCGAGCGGTACGACTGCGAATGTGGTGATCCAGACCCGCGACGCCGTGGTGCAGGGCAACTGGATCGGCACCGGCGTGTCTGGCATCAGCGCGCCTGCTGGATTCGTTCCAAGTGCATTTGCGGTGCCCGGCATTTATGTGAGCGGCAATGTGGCGGTCACTGGCACCCAGATTGGCGGCACAGCTTCGGACGCGGGGAATGTGATCGCGTTCAACACCAGCTACGGCGTGTTGCTGAGCGATCAACTCGGCAACGGTCATTCGATCCTCGGCAATTCGATGTTCTCGAACGCTCAGCTGGGCATCAACTTGTCGTCACCGGGAAGCGAGACAACGTTTGGCGTGACGCCGAACGACACGGGTGACGGCGACTTTGGTGTCAACGGTCGGCAAAACTATCCAGTGCTCACCACCGTTTCCGCGGCGGGCAATGTGCAAGGTACGCTCAACAGCAATCGCCAGCGCTACCTATCGGCTTGAATTTTTCGCCAACTCCGCGTGTGATGCGTCGGGTTATGGCGAAGGAAAAACGTTCATCGGATTTCAATCGGTCAGCACCGACGGCGGCGGCAACGCGAGCTTCAACGCAACGTTTGCACCGCTCCCGGTCGGGCAATCAGTGGTCACGGCCACTGCAACCGACTCAGGCGGGAGCACCTCTGAATTTTCACAATGCGTGACTGCTGCGTTACCGGTGGCGCTTGCAGTCGTTAAAAATGGCTCTGGCAGCGGCACGGTAACCTCATCGCTCGCAGGTATCAACTGCGGCGCAATCTGCAGCGCGTCGTTTGGCGCAGGCACCGCAGTAACCCTCACCGCAACGCCAACCAGCGCGGCGTCTACGTTCTCCGGCTGGCTCGGCAGTGGCTGCACCGGCACCTTGCCATGCACGAAGACATTGAACAGCGCAGCCAACGTATTCGCCACTTTTGCGGTGACGAGCAACGGCCCATTCAACCTGGATGCTGAAGGCAACACGCCGGTTTCGCAAGCAACCGGGGCCAACGACGGCGTGCTGATACTACGCTATATGGCTGGGATGAGCGGAGCCGCGCTGATCAGCGGGGGCGTAGTTTCCGGCGATGCCACGCGCAGCACCGCAGCCGCACTCACAGCGTTTCTCGACGACCTGAAACCAAAGCTCGATATCGACGGTAATGGCCAGGTTGACGCCCTCACCGACGGCCTGCTCATCTCGCGCTACTTGCTGAATATTCGTGGCCCAGCGCTCATCGCGGGCGCAATCGGCGTTGGGGCAACTCGCGCGACGTTTACGCAGATCCAAAACTATCTGGCGGGTCTGCTCCCGCCATAACCGGATCGACACGGTTCGCAGCATTTTGAGGCACGGTGCGCAACGTCGTATTGAAGCCCGACACTGCCAAGCACCTCACGTCGATTCTGAGCTGTACAGCTTCAGCGGGAAATGACCATTGAACAAGGGCTAGGCGAAATAAAAGCACTTAGTCGACTTGTGCCAAATGCGAGCGCTAGCCCCAGTTCCCATGGGCTTACAGCAAGAAGCCACTCTACCGAAATGACTGCTGAGCGAGTGGGCTCTCATCTATTGCGCAGTGCGAGCGAAGTCCAAAACAATCGCGCGACAAATCGACTTCCTTTCACGGTACGGTTCCACGTAGACTGGGCGGATGTTGAATGGGTTTACGGGACTTCTATTGATGCAACTTGCCGGCGAGGGCGTCGCTCGCGCGTACGCGCTGCCGGTGCCAGGGCCGATTATTGGGTTTGTGTTGTTACTTGTCGTGCTGCGCCTGCGGCCGCGCTGGACAGCGTCGCTGAAAGTGGCGGCGGACGGCCTGCTGTCTCATTTGTCGTTGTTGTTCATTCCCGCCGGCGTTGGTGTGGTGCTGCATCTGAAAGCCATTCGCGAGGAAGGGCTGGCAATTGCCGTTGCGCTCGCGGTGTCGACGCTGGTCGGACTTGCCGTCACCGCATGGGTGGCTGAGCGCATCGGCAAGCGCGAACCTGCGCCCGAACGCGAAGCCGCCCACGATGCGTGATGATTTTTTTCGGCTGTGGGTGTATCTATCGACGACGCCGCTGTTGGGGCTCACGCTCACGCTGGTGGCGTATCAAATCGGTTTGTGGTTTGCGCGTCGCAGCGGCCAGCATCCGCTGGTCAATCCCGTGCTCGTCGCCATGCTGGTGGTCACGGCCACGCTCGCGCTCTCCGGGGTTTCGTATCAACAATATTTCGAGGGCGCGCAGTTCGTGCACTTCCTGCTCGGCACCGCCACCGTCGCGCTTGGGGTACCGTTTATGAGCGCCTTGCCGAGTTGCGAGCCTCGTGGCGATCCTTGTTAACCGGGCTGGTTTGTGGCTCGGTGGCGGCGACGGCCACCGTCTATGGGTTGGCGAAATATCTCGGCGTATCAGAGTCCACCGCGCGCTCGTTGCTGCCCAAGAGTGTCACTGCGCCAATTGCGATGGGTATCAGTGAAGCCATCGGTGGCGTGCCCGCCTTGTCTGCCGTGTTCGCGATTCTGACCGGCGTGCTGGGCGCGGCGACTGGCAAGATCGTATTCGATTTACTGGGTATTAAAAGCATGATGGTGCGCGGCTTTGCGCTCGGCGCCCAGGCCCATGGCATCGGCACCGCGCGTGCCTATCTCGTGAGTGCCGACGCGGGCGCGTGCGCCGGGCTGGCATTGGGGCTGCACGGACTCTTGGCCTCGCTGGTGTTACCGTGGGTCGTGCGCTGGATTTTGTGAGCCTGACATCCGAAGCTTCCGTTACCCGAAAGCGCCGACTCAGTCGGCATCAGAATCGATGCGCTATCGTCCATTGACGCATAAATCCGCGAATAATCGCGATGTAACTCACGACCATCAACAAACACGGCGCAAGCGCACAAAGGCCAACATGAAAACCACCGTTTTAAAATCGCTCCGCTGTGTTGCGAGCATTGCAACGGCAGCTACCCTCGCGCTCGCTGCCCTCCCCGCGCAAGCCGGAAAAACCATCGACAGCATCAAGGCACGCGGACAACTCACTTGCGGCGTCAACACCGGCCTCGCAGGCTTTTCGCAGGCGGATTCAGCGGGCAACTGGAGCGGTCTCGACGCCGACTTCTGCAAGGCCCTGGCCGCTGTGATCCTGAACGACGCGACCAGGGTGAAATGGGTGCCGCTCAACTCGCAGCAACGCCTGCCCGCGCTGCAATCGGGCGAAATCGATGTCCTCTCGCGCAACACGACCTTCACCCTCACGCGCGACGCCTCGCTCGGCCTGCACATTACCGCGCCGCTTTACTACGACGGTCAGGGTTTCATGGTGCCCGCCAAATCCGGCATCAAGGATGTGCGCCAACTCAAGGGACAAACCATCTGCGTGCTCTCAGGCTCCACCACCGAGAAGAACCTCGCCGACTTTTCACGCGCTAACAATCTCGGCTTCAAACCCGTCGTTTTTGAATCACTCGACGCGCTGATCGGCGCGTACTTTGGTGGCCGCTGCGTCGGCTACACCACCGACGCCTCGGGCCTCGCCTCCGTACGCAACAAGGAGGCGAAAAATCCGAAAGACCACGTCATCCTGCCCACGCTCATCTCGAAAGAACCGCTCGGCCCGATGGTGCGACGCGGCGATGACGAATGGTTCGCCGTCGTTAAATGGGTTATTTACGGCCTGCTCGAAGCGGAGGAATACGGCATCACCCGCGCTAACGTCGACAGCATGAAAACCACCAGTCAGGATCCGGTCGTGCAGCGCATTCTTGGCAGCAGCGAGGACACCGGAAAATTGCTCGGCCTCGACCGCGACTGGATGGTTCGTGCCCTCAAAACCAGCGGCAACTACGGCGAAATGTTCGAGCGCAACCTGGGCCCGAAAACAGCGATTGCTTTGCCGCGCGGCCTTAACAATCTTTGGAATCAGGGCGGGTTGATGTACGCGTATCCGATGCGGTGATGCGTCGCAGCTAGGTTGAGGCCATTCGCAACCGACGCGCCTCTTCCTCAAAGCGCGCGTCTTCAATCTGATCCATCACGCCTTCCAGATCAACGGGGCCTGTTTCGTGTTTGTACTGGCCGGTGAGCGGAAGCGCGGGATCGAGCAGGCCGCGTTCGTACAAATCCCAAATCTCGTTCCCGTAGTCGGTCTTCAGCAATTCCGGTGCGGAGCGACCGAAGAAGTCGCGCAGATTGTTCACGTCGCGCAGCAACATGCGCTTGGCGTGGTTGTTACCGGCGGCGTCCACAGCCTGTGGCAGATCGATAATGACCGGGCCATCCGCAGCGAGCAGAATGTTGAATTCCGAGAGGTCACCATGCACAACGCCCGCGCCGAGCATGCGCACCACTTCGGTTAGGAGCGTCGAGTGATATCTGCGAGCCTCTTCCGCTGTAAACACACAGTCGTTGAGTCGCGGCGCAGCGGCACCCTCCGCGTCGGCGACCAGCTCCATGAGCAGCACGCCTTCAAGAAAGTTGTACGGCTTCGGCACCCGCACGCCCGCTGCGGCGAGACGATATAGCGCGTCAACTTCCGCGCTTTGCCACGCCTCTTCCATCGCTTGCCGCCCAAATTTGCTGCCCTTCGCCATCGCGCGCGCGGCGCGGGTGTTCTTGACCTTGCGGTTTTCGGTGTAGTCGACCGCCTGCCGAAAGCTGCGGTTGGTCGCCTCTTTGTAGACCTTGGCGCAGCGCGTCTCGTCGCCGCATCGCACCACGAAAACCATCGCCTCTTTGCCGCTCATCAGCTGGCGCACAACGGTGTCGATCAGGCCTTCGTCGATCAGCGCTTGGAGTCTCTTGGGGGCTTTCATCGCCACCATTATCCCAGTGGATGCGTGCAACGCCAATATCGCTTATTGCGGCGAACCGGGGCGAACGGCGTTTTTCACCACAAATCAGGATCACGCTAACCCAATAAATCACGTCACGCCCAGTGAACGGGTGGAAAAAAAGGAGCGAATCATGAAGTTAATTAATCATCTGGCGCGAGCGCTATTTTGCCTATCGGTCGTGGTTGCCGCGTTTCCCCTCTTCGCTGCGGACTACCCCGCTCCGAAGGAAGGCGCATGGGTCGTCCGCGATTTCCGCTTTCACACCGGCGAGGTACTACCCGAGTTGCGGCTGAATTACACAACGGTGGGCGACCCTTCCGGCGAACCGGTGCTGATTCTTCACGGCACCACGGGCTCAAGCATGGGCATGGTCAACCCCGCATTTGCCGGTGAGCTGTTCGGCCCCGGTCAGCCGCTTGATGCGGGCAAGTACTACGTCATCTTGCCGGATGCGATTGGTACCGGCAAATCCAGTAAACCTTCCGACGGTTTGCGCGTCAAATTTCCGAAGTACAACTACGACGACATGGTCGATGCGCAATATCGTCTTGTTAGCGAGCATCTGGGCGTCAAGCATTTGCGACTGGTACAGGGCAATTCGATGGGCGGGATGCAGGTGTGGATCTGGGCGCAGAAATATCCGGGCTTCATGGACATCGCGATACCGATGGCATCCTTGCCGACCGAAATGTCGAGTCGCAACTGGATGCTGCGCCGTCTGATTACCGATTCAATCAAGAACGACCCGGAATGGATGGGCGGCAACTACACGAAACAGCCGAAGAGCTTGCAATTCGCCTCGGTATTTTTCGCAACGGCGACCAACGGCGGCAATCAGGCCCTATTCAAGGCGGCACCGACGCGCGCCAAGGCCGATCAAATCCTGAACCAGCGCCTCACCGCGCCGTTTGCGGGCGACGCCAACGGTCACCTCTATCAGTGGGACTCGTCAGGCGACTACAACCCGTCAGCAGGGTTGGAGCGCATTCAGGCCACGCTGCTCGCGATCAATTCGGCTGACGATGAACGCAATCCACCGGAACTCGGCGTGCTGGATCGGGAGATCAAGCGCGTGAAGAATGGCCGCATATTGTTGATTCCCGGCAGCGACCCAACCGCAGGTCATGGCACGACGGCGCAGGCGAAGTACTGGAAGAAAGAACTGGCCGACCTGCTTCAGACCGCGCCGCGGCTGCCGAAGTAAACGCCTAGCTCGCGTGACGCGGGTCCTGCCCCTGCACAATGTGAATCACATATTCGCTGATGTTCTTGGCATGATCGGCCACGCGCTCGATGGCCTTCGCGAGGAACGCCACATCCAGCCCCGCGCCAATCGTGCGCGGGTCTTCCATCATGTAGGTCACCAGAAGGCGCATGATGCGTTCAAACTCATCATCGACCGCTGTGTCACGCCCGATCACTTCGCCCGCTGAAATGACATCGAGTCGAGCAAACGAATTGAGTGCCTCCTTCAGCATGTCCTGTGCAAGCGTGCCGATGTGTTTGACCTCGTTCAACCGCAGCAACTGAAAGCGCTCTGAGGCCTGCAAGTGGCGCGCACGCAGGGCCACTTTTTTGATCTCATCGCCGATACGCTCAAGATCGTTTACCGCCTGCATCGTGCAGATGATTTGACGCAAATCCACCGCTGCGGGTTGGCGCTTGGCGATGATCTCCATGGCTTTGCGATCCAGCTCGATCTGCTTGTCGTTTACGCGTCTTTCCTCGCGCAAAACGACTTCAACCAGCTCTTCCTCAGCTGAGGCAATCGCCTCGAGCGCCCGCTCCAGTTGGGCTTCAACAATGCCACCCATCGCGAGCAGACCGCTCCTCAAGTCTTCTAGTTCGATCTCGAATTGTTTTGAAGTGTGTTCCATGTGGGCGCTCCTAGAATTTCGTTTTTCGGGATGAAGTGTGAGGCGTGGGGCGCGCAGCAACCGGAATGTACGTCGGTACATGAGGATTGCGAGCACCCCACAACGAAGCAATTCGCCCGAACAACGGATTTATAGGGGTGCCCATTAACCGAACCTTCCTGTGATGTAGTCCTCTGTGCGCTTGTCTTTGGGTTTGACAAAGATCTGCGCCGTCGGTGTGAACTCGACTAATTCGCCGAGATACATGTATGCCGTGTGTTGTGACACGCGCGCTGCCTGTTGCATGTTGTGAGTCACAATTACGATGGTGTAATCGGTGCGCAACTCGCTGACCAGTTCTTCGATGCGAGCCGTCGAAATCGGGTCTAGCGCAGAGGTTGGCTCGTCGAGCAATAGCACTTCCGGCTTCACCGCAATGCCGCGAGCGATGCACAGACGCTGCTGTTGTCCGCCGGAAAGCGACAAGCCACTCTGGCTCAGTTTGTCCTTCGCTTCGGTCCATAGCGACGCTTTTTTCAGCGCCCATTCCACACGCTCGTCCATGTCGCTTTTCGACAGATTCTCATAGAGATTCACACCGAACGCGATATTGTCATAAATCGACATGGGAAACGGCGTTGGCTTCTGAAACACCATCCCGACCGAGCCGCGCAGCGCGTTCAGATCGTACTTGGGGTCGAGTACGTTTTGCCCGTTAAACAGAATCTCGCCCTCGGCGCGCTGGCCCGGATAGAGCGAATACATGCGGTTCAAAACGCGCAACAAGGTGGACTTGCCGCAGCCCGAAGGCCCGATGAAGGCGGTGACCTGCTTCTCGGGAATTTCGAGCGAAATGTTGCGCAAACCCTGAAATGTTCCGTAGAAAAAATTCAGGTTACTGATCTTGAGTTTGGTCGCTGTGGGTTCGGCAACAGTGGTGTCCCCGAGGCTGACTTGGAATGCCATGTGTATCTCTCGACTATTGTGTTTTCTGGCGGAAAACGGTGCGCGCCAGAATGTTTAGGATCAAAACGGTCAGCGTGATCAACAGCGCGCCGGCCCAGGCCAGACGCTGCCAATCTTCGTAAGGACTCATCGCAAACTGGAAGATCACGACCGGCAAATTTGCCATAGGCGCATTCATGTCGGTACTCCAGAACTGATTGTTCAGCGAGGTGAACAACAGCGGTGCCGTCTCGCCTGAAACGCGCGCTAGCGCCAGCAGGACGCCCGTGATGACACCACCGCGCACGGCTTTCAGGGTCACCTTCAACACTACTTTCCACATCGGCGCACCCAGCGCGACAGCTGCCTCGCGCAGACTGTTCGGCACCAGCATCAGCATGTTCTCGGTCGTCCGCACAACGACCGGCACCGCGATGATCGCGAGCGCGATCGCACCGGCCCAACCTGAGTAATGCTTCACCTGAAACACGATGATGGTGTACACGAAGAGACCAATCACAATGGACGGCGCAGACAGCAAAATGTCGTTCACGAACCGAGTGACCGATGCGATCCAGTTGTTGCGGCCCACCTCGGCGAGATAAATGCCCGCCATGATGCCAATGGGCGTGGCGATGAGTACTGACGAGCCGACCATCAACACGCTGCCGAAAATCGCGTTCGCCAGTCCGCCATCGGAGCCTGGGGGTGGGGTCATCTGGGTGAACAGTTGCGGGCCAAACGCCGCCAGTCCCTTGCTAAACAGCGTGATCAAAATCCAGATCAGGAAGAACATGCCGAACCCCATCGTGGCGATCGACATCGTCAGATTGAAGCGGTTCACCCAGACGCGGCGGCGATAGATGGGGTTGTTGGCGCGGTCGTTCCCAACCGTCTTTGCGGCGTTGCTCATGTGCGCTTTCCTTCGCGCTTCGCCAGGCTCGAGAGCATCCAGCGCGACGCGGCCAATACACAGAACGTCAGCATGAACAGAACCAGTCCCAGCGAGATCAGCGCAGACAGATGCAGCGGATCAGACGCTTCGTTGAATTCATTGGCCAGCGAGGAGGCAATCGAGTTGCCCGGTTCGAATAATTTGAGAGAAATGTTGTAGGCATTGCCAATCACAAATGTCACCGCCATCGTCTCGCCCAGTGCGCGACCCAGGCCCAACATCACGCCGCCGACCACGCCGGTTTTTGTGTACGGCAACACCACGTTCCACATCACTTCCCATGTGGTCGCACCGAGGCCGTAGGCAGACTCTTTAAGGATGGCGGGCGTCGTTTCGAACACGTCGCGCATGACTGACGCAGTAAACGGAATCACCATCACCGACAGGATGATCCCAGCGGTGAGCACGCCAATACCAATGGGTTGACCCTGAAACAAGATACCAATTACAGGCAGCTTACCAACGGTGGCGGTGAGCGCAGGCTGCACATATTCGCCAAATAGCGGTACAAAAACAAACAGGCCCCACATGCCGTAAATAATCGACGGAATGGCAGCCAATAATTCGACCGCAGTGCCGAGCGGTCGCTTCAAAATAGGAGGACACATCTCGGTCAAGAAGATCGCGATACCGAAGCTCACCGGCACCGCGATGACCATCGCAATGGTGGCCGTGATGATCGTGCCCCACAGCGGTGCGAGCCCGCCAAAGAGGCTGCGCACGGGATCCCATGCGTCATCAACAAGAAATTTGGGCCCGACCTGCGTGATCGTCGGCCACGCGCCGTAAACCAGCGAGCCGACAATGGCGAGGAGCGTTACGAGTACGAGCAGCGCGAAGAATTGCGTGCTGCGCGCAAAGATCGCGTCTTGCAGCGCGAAGCTGCGGGTTGAAGCGGCATCCATGATCCGGCTTTCTGAGAGTATTGAGCGTTAGAGATTCTGGAGAAACAAAACCCGCGAAATCGCGGGTTTTGAATTCAGTTCGGTTGCGCGAAGGCGGTGTCCGAAAAAATCTAGAAAACAGCCTTACCAGATGCGTCAGTGATTTTTTTCCACTCAGCCTGAATCAGTGAAACAGTCGCTGGCGGCAATGGCACGTACTCAAGTTCAATCGCCGACTTCTGGCCATTTTTGAGTGCCCACTCGAAGAATTTAATTGCTTCTTTCGACTGCGCAGGTTTATCGGCCTTAGCGTGCATGAGGATGAACGAAGCGCCCGTCATCGGCCAGCTTTTCGCGCCTGGCTGATCGGTCAACACCACACCCATGCCCGCCGTATTTTTCCAGTCGGCACCGGCAGCGGCTGCGCTGAAGCTAGTATCGTCCGGCTGTACAAATTGCCCGTCCTTGTTCTTCATTGCGATGTGGTCAAGCTTGTTCTTTTTGGCGTACGCGTATTCCACGTAGCCAATCGAGCCCTTGATGCGCTGCACGTATTGCGCGACGCCTTCGTTGCCTTTTCCGCCCACGCCTTCCGGCCAGGACACTGCTGTGCCTACGCCGACTTTGGTCTTCCACTCAGGAGAGACTTTTGACAGGTAATCGACGAACAAAAACGTTGTGCCCGAACCATCGGAACGACGTACCACCGTGATCGGGCCATCTAATTTGAGGCCAGGGTTCAAATCGGTGATCGCCTTGTCGTTCCAGGATTTGATCTTGCCGAGATAGATATCGGCGATCACCGGACCGGTGAGCTTCATCTCGCCCGGTTTGACGCTGTCCATGTTGGTGACTGGCACGACGCCGCCAATGATTGCTGGAAACTGCACGAGGCCGTCTTTGGCCAGCGCGTCGGCCGACAAAGGCATGTCGGAAGCACCGAAATCAACCGTTTTCGATTGAATCTGTTTGATGCCGCCGCCGGAGCCGATGGACTGATAGTTCATCGATACGTTGGTGGCTTTTTTGTATTCCTCGGCCCACTTCGCGTAGATCGGGAATGGGAAGGTCGCGCCGGCGCCGGTAATTTGCTGCGCAGAGACGGCGAATGAAGCCGAAACGCTCACTGCAACAGCAGCGGCGACGGCGAAGTACTTTTGGGTGAAACGCATGAAATGTCCTTTTGTGAACTTGAACTGCTGAGACTTGATTAGTTTTTTTGTCCCGGAGAGGAGGAGAGGGAACGCCTTCCCTTTTCTAGTTAGGGTAGTGTGACAAGACTTTGTGACAGCAATATTGCAGTTGACGCGGCCAGCGATTCTGGTCGGTCAGAAGTGGCGGTCGCAAATAGGGCCAACGCCAACCTTGAGGGATGGCAACTATTGGCGGCAGCCCCTGCTGCGTAGGGGCTGGCGCATCAAAAAGCGGAAAGTCGATAAAGCAAAGTTTCTCGATCTAGTCCCAATGGAGAGAGACTTTCAGGAAAAAGCTATAGAGTGAATCCAGGCCGATTGCATTGATTCACTTGTCGTGAGTTGCCGGTCGCGTAATGAGCTCAGCCGCGAGTATTCCTGCTGCGCCGCCCGCGCATTGCGCCAAAACAAACGCCACCGCGTTGCCCGGCGCAATCCCGGCAAAACTGTCTGAAAGCATGCGGCCCATCACCGCCGCCGGGTTGGCAAACGAGGTGCTCGCCGTGAACCAGTACGCCGCTCCGATGTAGCAGGCGACCATCGCGCTCGCTTTGCCCACAGGTGCGCGCAGGATCACAAAAATCAGGCCGCCAGTGGCGACCGCCTCGGCGATCCATTGGCCCCAGCCTGCGCGGATTTTGCTGCTGGTTTGCAGGATCGGCAGGTCGAACATCGCGTGCGCGAGCCACGCGCCGGCGACTGCGCCAAGCAATTGAACGGCGATGAATAGCGCAGCCGTAACTGACGGGTTGCCGCCGACCAGTCCGCCCCCGAATCTACGCCGAAACTCCACCATCAACGTGACCGCAGGATTAAAGTGCGCGCCGCTCACAGGCCCCAGCGCTTCGATCAACACGTACAGCGCGAACACCGTTGCCAGCGTATTGGCCAGCAGCGCGATGGCCACGTTGCCGCCGCTCAATTTTTCGGCCATGATGCCCGAGCCGATGACGGTACACAGCAGCATGGCGGTGCCAGCAAATTCGGCGAACAGCTTTTGCCCGAGGCTCGGTTCGGCGTGCGCGTCGGTTTCGTGCACCGCAGTCATGGCTTCGACAAGTTGCGCGCCTCGTTTTGCAGCATCAACGTGTTGATCCCGGCGAGTGGCAGACTGACCAGCAGTCGCAGTCGCTGCTCTATCGTCAGCATGGTTTGGCGGAATGCGGCGAGGCGCTCTTCATCCGTGCCTGTGACTTCTGACGGATCGGCGTAACCCCAGTGCGCGGTGGCCGGATGCCCTGGCCAGAATGGGCACACCTCTCCCGCCGCGTTGTCGCAGACGGTGATGACCAGATCCATCTTCGGCGCGTCGGGCGTGGCGAACACGTCCCAGCTTTTGCTGCTTAACCCATCAATGCTGATGCCCGCGCTTTGCAGTGCCTTCAACGCGAACGGATTGGGCTGCTGATTCTCACGCGGACTGCTGCCGGCAGAAAACGCCCTGAATTTTTCGCCGCCCATAGCGTTCAAAAGCGCTTCAGAAAGGATGCTGCGCGCGGAATTGTGGGTGCAGAGAAAGAGGATGTTGAGGGGTGGATTGGGCATGATTAGGTTCTCGTCATAACGGTTCTTGTAGGAGCGGCTTGCCGCGACCACGATCAATTGCCTGCCACGTTGGGTCGCGGCAAGCCGCTCCTACAGGGCGAATCAACACGCAATACAACCCTCTGCCGCGACCGCACACGCCGCACCCTGACAACAGTGCTGCGTCAGATACGCCAGCAGTCCACTCATTTGCGCAAAATTGGCGCGATAAATCAGGTTGCGACCGCGCGCTTCACTGCTGGCGAGGCCGGAGTACGTCAGCTCTTTCAAATGAAACGACAGCGAACTCGGGGCCACGCTCAACTGCTCGGCCAGCGCGCCCGGCGTCAGCCCGCTCTCGCCCGCCACCACCAGGGCGCGAAACACGCGCAATCGATGCGACTGCGCAATCGCGGCCAGCGAGCGCACGGCGAGATCTTCTGTGAGCTTTTCAGTCGGGTCGGTAAGAATATTTGGTTCCATGATTCGATTATGATTGAATCATCAAATTATTGCAAAGCGATGACTGTCTCTGTGACTGACGCCACGAATTCGCCGTCCGATTTACCCAACGTGACGCGCGAACTGTTCGTCGTTCCCACGCGATCGGCACTGCAAAACCACGCACCGTCCAGCCACGCGCCGCGAATCCTCCTGCTTTACGGCTCGCTACGCGAACGCTCGTTCAGCCGCTTGCTCGCTGAGGAGGCCGCGCGTCTGTTGCACGCGATGGGCGCTGAAACGCGAACCTTCAATCCGCACGGCTTGCCGCTGGTGGATTCAACGCCCGACACCCACGCCAAGGTTCAGGAGTTGCGCCAATTGGCGATGTGGGCCGAAGGCATGGTGTGGTCGTCGCCCGAGCGCCACGGCGCGATGACCGGCCTCATGAAAACGCAGATTGACTGGATTCCACTGGCCGAAGGCGCAACTCGGCCCACGCAAGGAAAAACGCTCGCCGTGATGCAGGTCAGCGGCGGATCGCAATCGTTTAATGCGGTGAATCAACTGCGCGTGCTCGGCCGCTGGATGCGCATGCTGACTATCCCCAATCAATCGTCGGTCGCCAAAGCGTTCGCTGAATTCGACGAAGCGGGCCGCATGAATCCATCGGCATACTACGACCGCGTGGTCGACGTGATGGAAGAGCTGGTGAAGTTCACACTGCTCACGCGCGACGCCTCGCCGTATCTGGTGGATCGTTACAGCGAGCGCAAAGAGAGCGCAGCGGAACTGTCGAAGCGGGTGAATCAGCGCTCGATTTGACGCAAGATCAGGTCATCCCTTTCGGTGCGCAATTCACGCTCATCGGCGTTCGTCGACTCCTGACTAGCACGCTGCTTCAGCAAGGTGGCTTTTCAGCAGGGTTGTCATGTTGAGTGAAGCGAAACATCAGGCGGCACCGCTTGAGCGTCGTGGAGCGCGTTTTAGTATGCGCACTGATCCTTCGCCGTGCTCAGGATGACGACCCCAATGCTGCGGCACCTTTCTAATCGGGCGTCGACTTTGGCCAAAGTGCGCTACCAGCACCGATGGAACGGTGCTGGTAGCCAAAAGCTGGCGTGCGACGCGCGCTGCGATATGCGCCCGCAGTTCAGGGCGATGGTTGCGGATGACGCAGCGCGTGCTCCACGGCGAGCCGCATGTTTGCCGCTTGCAGCTCGCTTTGCGGTAGCAGCGTGTCGCCGCGTGTGAAAGCGTGGGCGAGTTCCTGAATCGCTTGCGGATGCTCGAGGGCTGCGGCACGTAGATACCAGCGCATGGCTTCGCGCGGGTCGATGTCGACGCCTTCGCCGCTGGCATAGGTGTTGCCAAGCTGGTACATCGCGTCGGGGACGCCGCGTTCGGCAGCAAAGCGAAAGTGCTTTTCCGCCGCCTCAAAATCGACGGTTTTGCCGTAGCCGTTCTTTTCGATCAAACCGAGGTAGAAGGCGGCTTGCGGCTTGCTGCCTGAGCCCGTCCTTTCGAACCAGTTGCGCGCCTTGACGCCATCGGGAGTGATGCCCGCTGCGCCGTAGAGCCATGTTTTTCCCAATAGCAATGCGGCGCGTGAGTCGGCCTGTTCTGCCGCACGTTGCAGCCAGTCGAGCGCTTCTGCTGTCCGATTTAAATCTTTCGCCTGAAGCAACACTTCACCGATCACGCGTTGCGCGTTGGCGTTACCGGTGTCTGCAACGATACGTAGTGACGCCATCGCAGTTGCATCGCGGCCCGCGTCGGCGTGCATGCGCAGTCGGTCGATTTCGGCTGGGGAGATCGTGCGAGTGGTTTGTGGGAGCGGTTCTACCGCGATTGGCGCGTCGCCTGAGAATCGCGGTGGAACCGCTCCCACAATCGCTGCGGAAGCACACAGCGTGCAGATCATGCACGCCATGCCCAACCGCTGAACACGCCAGATTGCCACGGACACGCTACTTCGACAAGTCAATCTGATAAATCGCGAGGCCTTTGCCGCTCCCATCGTCCGCTTTGAACACACTGACATTCGTGAGCCCGGCGGCGATGGCGACCGGCAATTTTCCTTGTGCCGATTTGAACGTAAGCGGACCTGCTGCGTTGACTTTCGTGAAGCGCCAACTGCGATCCAGGCCATTGTCTTTGCGCGTCAGTTTCTTCACTGACTTGATGTATGCGATCAGCACGTCACGGTTGGTGTCGGGCGAGGCGATGATGGTTTTGGTGCCGTCAAGGCCGGGGAAATTGCCGCCGCCGCTGGCCCGGTAGTTGTTGGTGGCGACGATGAACTCGGCGATGGGTGACACCGATGCGCCTTTGTAGGTGAGGTTGGTGATGCGGCTGCCCGTTGCTCGCGTGACGTCGATTTCGTAGGCCAAGTTCTTGTCGGTAATCATGTCGAACGTGTAGCCCGGCGCGCTACTGACGAGCGATTGCTCGGTGGTGAGCTTGGGGTCAATCCGGCGGAAGCGACGCGACGCAGCCTCCAGCCAATCTTTCAAGCCTGCGCCTGTGACCTTAACCGCGTAGAGGGTGTTCGGGAACAGATACAAGTCGGCGGCGTTGTTGATCGCAATATCACCTGCGGCGACCGCAGTGAAATCTGTTCCACCAGCGAAGCCAGTTTTGAATGGCGATGCGGTGCTGAGCACGGGCAATGATGCAAACTGCGGCATCGCTGCTTTGACAAAGCGCGAGACGTAATCCGCCTGCGCCTGATTAACGATCTGCATCGCAGACACGTCACCGACGTCGGCGAAGTAGGACGTCATCGGAAAGTCGCTGCTGCCGATCGGTGTTTTCACGTAAGCGATCGTGGCTTCATGCTCAGTCTTGATCGCAGCCGCGACGGTAGGCAACGGCTCGACGAACGTTTTGTCGGCATACTGAATCGGGCGCGCTTCAACGATGGTTTTCGTCTTGTCGACGCTCCACTGGCCGTCTTTGGTGACAAGGTTCAGCTGAATCACGCCCAGCGTTTTTCCCCAGAAATTCGCCATCACGGTTGGCACGCCGTGCACGAATCCTTTGGTCTTGTCGACACCCGGTAAATTGAATGCGGTTGTCGTGCTCGCGGGATTCGGAAACACCTGATGTGAGTGCCCGATCAGCATCGCATCGATGCCTGGTACTTGCGCCAGGTGCCAGTTCGCGTTCTCAAGCGACGGCGTGTACGGAGCGGCATCAAGCCCGCCGTGCGAAATGACGACCACGAGATCGGCCCCTTTTGCACGCATCTCCGGGATGTACTTCTCGGCTAACTCCTTGATGCCATCGGTGTAGACCACGCCGTCCAGCCAGCGCTTGTCCCAGTCGAGAATTTTTGGTGGTGTGAACGCGATCACGCCGACTTTGATCGCGGCGCTCGCGGGCTTGCCGTCGGCCCCCGTCGCTTTAAGTGTGCGGTCGAGAATCACGTACGGCTTGAACAGCGGTTGCCGGTCTTTCACCGACAACAGATTCGCCAGCACCAGCGGAAAATTCGGCCCGGCGCAAGGCTGCGCAGGAATCGGCTTTTCGCCTTCGCGCAGGTCTACATTGAAGCGGTTGCCCGTGACCTGCGACAGGAACGACAGACCGTAGTTGAACTCATGATTGCCGATGCCGCCGGCGTCGTAGCCGAGCTCATTCATCACCTTGTACATCGCAAGGACTTGCCCGCACGGCAGCGGATTCACCTGGGCCTGATAGTCGGACAGCGCGGTGCCTTGAATGGTGTCGCCGTTGTCGAACAGCAGCGTGTTGGCGAACTCTTTGCGCGCTCGCGTGATGAGCGTGGCGACGCGTTCGAAGCCGACGGTCTTGTCCTCAGCCAGACGAAAGTAGTCGTAGCTCATCACGTTGGTGTGCAGATCGGTGGTCTCGAGCAACGTGACCTCGGCGCGAATGCCATCGGCAACTGTGATGCGGCGCTCGCCGGTCGTACTGCATGCAGCGAGCAAAGCAAGCGATGCGACAAGGGAGAAAGGGAGAAATCGTTTCATGACGTGTTCCATTGCCATTGTTAAGCAAAACTAAAAAATAAAGCCGCGCTTTTGGCGCGGCTTGATTGTCGATTATCGCCAGACACTCAACCATTTATCATGTTGAGTGCAGCGAAACATCAGGTCGCAAACTAAAACGGGTCAATCGACAAGCCATCGTGCACGACCTGATTCTTCGCTCGAGGCTCAGAATGACATGGCCCTAGAAGTCAGCGCTCAGCGTGACCGAGAAGAAGCGCGGTGGACCAAGATAGTAGAACACGTTGCCTGCGTTCAGCGTGCCCACCGGCTTGGCATTCAGGACGAAGCCCGAGCTTGGATTGCGGTACTTGGTGTTGCCAATGTTGCTGATATTCAGGCGCAGTTGCGGGCTCTTGATGAACATGAAATCAGCAAACTTGTAGCCGGCATCAAAATCAGCCGTCATGTAGCTTGGCACTTCTTCGTCATTCATCAGCGTGGCGAACTGGCGCCCGGTTCGCTTGGCTTTTACGCGCGCATAAATCGGGCCATTCGCATACTGCAGCGACAGGCCAGCGAGCATCGTTGGCGTGAGCGCAAACTCCTTGCCAGTGGTTGGCAGCACCTGCGTGGCGCTGGCGCGGATGTCGTTCAAGACTTTGCTCTTCTGCACGGTCAGTGAGCCGTACAACGACCAGCCGTTGATCGGCACCGTGCCTGCTTCCATTTCGATGCCGCGGGTGCGAGCTTTGCCCGCGTTGGTGTAGATCGATTTGAGCGTTGCTGGGTCAAACGCGGTGGCCTGACGATCCTTGAAATCGGTGTTGAACAGGGTGGCCGAGAAGGTCAGTGCCTTGTTCTGCAAACGATAGCCAAGATCGGTATTGATCGCGGTTTCTGCCTTGATGTCACCGGTCAGCACTGCGACGCCGTTAACGATCGTGACGTTGCCGTTGGTTGGCGCAAACGCAAAGTTCGGCGGTGCGCGGAAGTTTTTACCAATATTGACGAATACCTGCTGCTCACGATCAAGATTGAAGCGGACGCCGATCTGTGGCAACACATCGCTGAACTTCTTCTCGATGGTGTAGTTGTTGTTGAAGTTGACCGTGCTGCCGCCTTCGTTGGCGGTGTTGGTAAATTTGCGCGTGATTTGTGGTGCGCGCACGCCGAGAGTCAACAAGCCGCGATCATTCATGAAGCTGAACGAGTCGGAGCCGTATAGCTGATACGACGGGCTGATGGTCAACCAGTTGCGTGAGTTGAACTCGCTGCCGTCCGGACGCAGGATGCGACCGTCGCGCAGCCACGGGTCAACCGGGTTGCCGTTGGCGTCCACGCTTACGGCCGGGCCGGTTTGTTTGTGCTCGGCGCGTTCGTACCAGAAACCGACCTTTAGCTGATGGTTGCCGAACAGGTGACTGACTTCGGTGGTGATGCCGGGGCGGTTGGTTTTGGTCACGCTTGAGCTGGCAACGATGACGGTGTCGAGCGTGTCACCGTCACCGTTTAAATCGCGGCCAGCACCAATGCGGCCGGTGGTCGTATTGAGGAATGCGGTTTCAGACAACGCGCGTTGTTGATTGCCGCCAGTGCCGAAGCCATACCAGAGGTAAGGCTGCACTTTAAGGTAGGTGCTCTCTGCGATCTTGAACGAGCCGGAGAGCGACACGATGGCGTTTTCAAACGGATTCAGCGAGAGCTTGTAGAACTGGGGCGATGGGCCTGTTTCAGCCTGCCGAACGCCAGCGACCGCTGGAAGATGTCCCGGAGTGAAGGCTGACGAAAAGTCGTAGTTGTAGCCGAAAGAGTTTAGCTGAGCGAGGCTCAAATTTCCGATGTTGTTGTTAACAGCCTTGTTGTACATGACCGAGCCGAGAATGCGATTCTCTGGGGACAGATCGAGCGAGAATGCGGCGTCGATGTGGTCACGTTTGGCACCGCCCGCTCCTTTCCACTTGTCGGCCTGCGAGTGCGAATAGCTGATGAAGGTTTTTGCCATGTTGTTGGCAAAACGACCGCTGTCGAAACGCACGAATGAGCGCGACAGGCTCAGTTGCCCGAGCGTTTGTGACACGCGGAAACGCCGCTTCTCTTCCGGATCGCAACTAGTGATAGTGACGCCGCCGCCAGTCGCGCCCACGTGAGGGGATTCGATGTCGGGGTTGCCCTGGGCAACCGATTGGGTGCAGGTGTTTTCCTGATCGGTGTATTCCTGCGGGAAGATGGAGTAGCTGCCGGAGTCGTTGACCGGGACGCCGTTGATGGTGAAGCCGATTTGATCCGCGCCGAAGCCGCGAATAGTCAGGCCGCCGCCGAAAAGGCCAGTGGCGTCATGGTTATACGTGTTGATGCCAGGCAGGATCGACAGCGCCTGGTACGAGTTGCCGGTGGCCCGGTCTTTTTCGGTCGCGTCCTTGGTGACGGTGCTGCGACCTTTGGTGGCGTCCTCGTTCAGGATTTGCCCGGCACCGAGCTTGTCGCCCTTGCCGATGATGGTGATGGTGCCGAGGCGGACGGTGTCGTCTTTGGCGCGAGGCGCGGCTTCTTCGGCGGCGGGCGTGGCTTGGGCCAGAGCGCTGGTGACTGCTGCGCTGGTGACAGCCAGGGCGACGGCACGGGTGAGGGCTTTTACGCGAAGGGCGCGAACTGAAGAAGGAGAAGGAGAATGAAGCATGTTGAAATTCGCAAATAGAAAGGTGCTCAACGAATATTCCACACCTCATGCTGCACTGCAACGACAGTTCTGTGACAGCCGCAGCCATGAGAGTTGCCTCTGATGAACCTGTTGTTTTTTACGAAAGACAAGTAATAGTTTGCGGCACTGCAACAAAAAATGCCACATGATCTCCCGCTTGGGTGCGAAGTGACGGCGCGCTCACAGAACGCCTATTTCAACGGGGCTGACAAGAGGAAAACTGCAATACTCGACGCAGGATGAAATACAGCGGTCGTCCATGTAAACCGGTCTTCTAAGATGAATGCGGTTGGATGGGTATAAAAAACTACACTCCGGCCGCGCCGCCGCCCGATTAAAGACCACGCATGTGTCATCACGCTGTAATGCGTCGCCACCAGACTTGGCCTACACAGGAACAAAATGAATTGGGTCTGCAGCGCATGATGCCAGTGATCAACCGCGAGCTGTCGATGCTCGCCTTCAACGAACGCGTGCTCGCGCAGTGTGAACTGCCGTGGGTGCCGGCGCTCGAGCGTTTGCGCTATCTGACGATTGTCAGCTCCAATCTTGACGAGTTCTTCGAGGTTCGCATTGCTGAGCAAAAAGAGCGGCTGAAGGCATTGCAGTCGTCCGGCTCGGTCGACGCGACGGCGCTTAACGAGTCTTTGCACGAAGTCGCCGACCGCGCGCGCGCATTGGTCGCTCGCAAATATCAATTGCTCAATACGCAAATCCTGCCGTCGCTGCGCGAGGCCGGTATTGATCTCGTCAGCGGCGCCGATTTAACGGCTGAACAACGGCGCTGGATACAAGCCACGTTTGCGCGCGAGATTGCACCGGTTCTGACTCCCATTGGTCTTGATCCCGCGCATCCGTTTCCGTCGGTGGCCAACAAGGGTCTGCACTTCATCGTTGAGCTGAAATCAAAGAGGAGCGTTAGCAAGACCAGCATCGCCATCGTAAAAGTGCCACGCAGTTTGCCGCGCCTGTTTGAAATAAAAAGCAGGATGAGCGACGGTCAACGTTCGTTCGTCCTGCTCTCGACTGTGATTGAGCTGGAACTGGCTCGCCTGTTTCCCGGCCGCGAAGTCGTTGGCGATTCGCAATTTCGGGTGACGCGTGACAGCGATTTGTGGGTGGATGAACAGGAGATAACGAACCTGCGTCACGCGCTAGCCGGTGAGTTGCGCCGACGACCGTACGGTCTCGCGGTGCGGCTGGAGATCAACGCCGATTGCAGCGACTCAGTGATGACGCTTTTGACCCAGCACTTCAAACTCGAATCGCATGAGGTGTACCGGGTCGATGGCCCTGTGAACCTCGCGCGTCTCGCAGCCCTGGCCGAAGCGACCGATCATCCGGAGTTGCGCTTCCCGCCGTTCACGCCGGGCCCATCGCTGCCTGAGATTACCGATGAGCGGATGTTTGCTGATCTTCGGCAACGTGATTTATTGCTGCATCATCCGTACCAATCGTTCGAGCCCGTCATTCAGTTTTTGCGCACGGCGGTCGATGATCCGAGCGTCATCGCGATCAAGCAAACGATTTATCGCACCGGCTCAAAGTCCGCGTTGATGGACCTATTGCTGGAGGCCGTGCGCCGCGGCAAAGAGGTTACCGTCGTACTCGAATTGCAGGCGCGCTTTGATGAAGAAACCAACATCAACTGGGCCGACAAACTGGAACAGGCCGGGGCGCAGGTGGTATTCGGGCTCGTCGGCCTGAAAACGCACGCCAAAATGTTGATGGTGTTGCGCAAAGAAGGCAATGCGATTCGCACTTATGCGCACATCGGAACCGGCAATTACAACCCGTCCACGGCGCGCTTTTACACTGACTTTGGCCTGCTCACCGCGAACGCGGAAATCGGCAAAGACGTCGCCGCCATTTTTCACCACCTGACCAGTTTGTCGCAACCGCCAAAGCTCAAACATTTGTGGTGGGCACCGCACACCATGAAGTCCAATTTGCTCGCCGCGATCAACGCCGAGGCGCGCGCCGCGAAAGCGGGCAAGCCCGCGCTCATCATGGCGAAGATCAATGCGCTGACGGATGAGGCCGTGATGGCCGCGTTGTGTGAAGCCTCGCAGGCGGGCGTTCGCATCGAGCTCATCGTACGCGGCGCCTGTTGCCTGCGCCCGGACGTAGACGAGGCCACGAAGAACATTCATGTGCGCTCCATCGTCGGGCGCTTTCTTGAGCACAGTCGCATCTACTATTTTGAAAATGGCGGTCAGCCGAATGTGTACATCTCCAGCGCTGACTGGATGAGCCGCAATCTGGATCGCCGCGTCGAGGTCGCCACGCCGATTCTCGACGGCCCGCTCAAGGCGCGCGTGATCGATGAAGGTCTGCATGCGGCGCTGCGCGACAACTCGCAGGCGTGGCGACTGGAGCGCAGTGGTGCGTATCGTCTGCTGCGTCCCGTTGGCAAACAAAAACGCGTGGTTGCGCAATACGAGCTTTCAGACAAGTTCGGGCTGGGCGCGGAGAACGCCGAGGGCGCATGAGCGAAATCATTTTCTGGCGACACGCCGAGGCACATGATGCGACCGAGGGCCAGGACGACCTTGATCGCAAGCTGACGGTCAAGGGTCAGCGTCAGGCCGAGCGCGTCGCATTCTGGCTGGATCGCAATTTGCCACAACAGTGCCGCGTGTTCGCGAGCCCCGCGAAACGCTCGCAGCAAACGGTGCGTTGTCTGTCGCGAAAAAGCAAAATACTCAATGAGTTGAACCCTGCCGCGCGGCCTGAAGAAGTGTTTGCGGCGGTTGGCTGGGGTGTGCAGATTGAGCCTATCGTGATCGTTGGGCATCAACCGTGGATTGGTGAATGCATTCACTGGCTGCTGATGGATGCGACCGCCCCCTTGACCGTGCGAAAAGGCGCGGTGTGGTGGCTGCAATCAAGAGAGCGAGAAGGTGAAAAGGACGTGATCATTCGCGCAGTCGCCACGCCTGAGCTTTTATAACGCACGACTTTAGGCGTGTAGTCGTCTCCATTCCTTGCGCGCGCAGGCTGTCCTGGGAGATATGACCGCGCCGATTACACAAAAAACTTCGTGTGGATGACAGCCGTCGTGAATTACTGCGCCCAGCATGAATATCCCCCCAATCGCGCCCAATGCGTCGAGCAGTCAGGCGCACGCCCGCAGCTCAATCGTAAGATGAAGTCTGCGTTGGGGCTATAGCGCTTTTTTGGCCAAAGTCGGCATAAAGAAAGCGTCGCCAGCCCGCACACAGTCGTCATTGCAGCGATAAGTTGTTAGCTCAACTTCGCTGCGATTCCGTCCATTGCACTCTGCGTGGTTGAAAAGACGCAACGGCCAACCGCTCCCTACGACGCCGCGTTAGGCGAACGTCGTTTTGCCGCTGGTGTCCACGGTGATCGTGCGGCCGACGCTTCGGGTGTAGGTCGTGGACTTCACGGTGCTCACGTAAACGTATTCGCCTTTGACATCGTTCGCCGTTACCGTCATCAACAGGTAACCGCGTTTGAGGGTGTCGGCATAGGCAAGGTCGTCGATCAGGCCGAGGCCCGCGCCGATGGCTGCGGTGCCCAGCTGCGGCACCAGTGCGCTGCCATCGAGCGAGCTGCCGACGGTGGCGAGGCCCACGCTTTCAAACCCGGTTGAGGTCACCGAAGTGCCGGCAAATTCAACGCCGATTTTCTCGCCGCTCAATGTGGCCAGATTGGTGAACCAGCCGTTGTGTGAGTCACCCGAGAGCACCACGAGCTTTTTGTTCAGCGCTTTAACCGACTGCAGCACGCGTTCGCGGTCGGCTGGATAGCCGTCCCATGAGTCCAGGTTGTACGGCAGGCGCGGGTTCTTCGAGGCGTCGAGTAGCGCCGCCTGAGTCGGGGTGAGGGCGGCAGAACCGGCGGCGGCGCGCGTGGCCTTGGCCGCAAGGTAGGCCTGCGTGGCGGCGGCAAAGCCCGCTAGATTGCCCGTGCTGAAATTTTGCGTCACTGAGACGGGAATCCACATCTTGCCCATAATGTCCTGGTTGCCCAGAAACTGCCAGGTCGCTTTCGACGCGGACATTTGCGAGGCGAGCCACGATTGCTGGGTCGCGCTGATCATGCGGCGCGACGCATCGGGAAGCACGCCGCTGGCGTTCGGGGTGATGCCCGCGATGTAGCGACCAAAGCCGCCGTCCGCGTCGCCAAAATTGTCGTACTGCTGGTCGCGGCCCTCGATGCGGGTGTCGAGCATGTGCAGCGAGAACAATGAGCCGAAATCAAACGAGCGATAGATCTTTAAAAGGTTCGAGGTGTCGGTGCGGATTGGCATCCACTCGTGATAGACCTTGGCGGCGATGTTCTTGCGCGTAGCCCAGTCGCCCTGCGTCGCGGGCTTGTGATTTTCTGCGCCGTTAAGGTAGGCATTATTGGTGAACTCGTGATCGTCCCAAATGGTGATCCACGGCATCGCGGCGTGCAGCGCGCGAACGTTGGCGTCAGAGCGGTATAGCGCATAGCGCGCGCGGTAGTCCGAGAGCGACACGATGTCGTTGGCGGGTGTGACGACGCGGCCCAGCGCGACGGCGTCGATGTTGCCGTACTGCGTGGGACCCGAGCCGTATTCGTAGATGTAGTCGCCCAGGTGCAGCGCGTACTGCGCATCGGTTTTCAGCGCGTCGTCGTAGGCGTTGAAAAAGCCTTCGGAATACAACGAGCAGGAGAACACGGCGAACTTGAGCGTTGCGACGCTTGCTACGGGCAAGGTGCGAGTTTTTCCCACCGGCGACGCTGTGTCGCGTGGACCCAGAAAGCGATAGAAATAGCTGGCACCCGCCGTGAGGCCGGTGGCATCGACCTTGGCCGTGAACCCGCTGGCTTCGGTGGCATCGATGATGCCAGTGCTGATAATCGAGGCGAAATTCTGGTCAAGTGCGACTTGCCATGTCAGCGGAACGGAGCGCACGTTGTCCGGTGCTTTGGCGTACGTCCAGAGAATGACGCGATCATTGAGCGGGTCACCACTGGCGACACCGTAGGAAAACGCGGGTGGAACCGGAAACGGATCTGCGTCCGTTCCGCAGCCGACGAGCGAGCCGGTGACGATTAACGCGGCCGCCGTAGTCGCGCTGCTGACCAGAAATTCCCGGCGCTGTGTGTTAACTTCGACTGTCATGTCGTGCCCCTTTAAAAGCACGATTGGAAACTAGTTGCATGACAACTTGATGATCGGGCGTTGACGATTAGAGGGGTGCCTCAGCATTGGCGTCGTCATCCTGAGCATGGCGAAGGATTAGTGTGCCAACTAACCCTTGTCGTAGGACGCGCAATCCTTGCCACCTGATGTTTCGCTTCACTCAACATGACAACCTTCCCGAAAAGCAACTTGATGATCGGGCGCTGACGATTAGAAGGGTGCCGCAGCATGGGAGCTGTCACATTCCTGAAGCCTGCGACTGCCATGATGCGCGCTCAAGTTTTACCCAACCGAGTGCATCACCATGGCCAAAGATTTCTCCCTGATGGAGTTCAGTAACTCCTCTACCAATCCCAGTATTCACGACCTGTCCAGCCCGTCGCGGCGCGTCATTTTGCGCGGCGGTCTTGGCGCGACGATCGCGGGGCTGCTCGCGCCGCTGGGCGCGTCGGCGTTGTCCGGCTGCGCCACCACCGGCGGTAGCGCCGGCGGGCCCATTCTCGGGTTCAAGTCAATTCCGATGAACGGCCTTGACGCAGTCACCGTGCCTGAGGGCTACCGGGCGCAAGTGCTCTATCGCTGGGGCGATGCCGTTGGCGTTGCCGGAAGAATGCCAGCGTACAAAGCCGACGCCAGCAACACCGCCGCCGAGCAGGAATTGCAGGCGGGCATGCATCACGACGGCATTCACTACTTTCCGCTCGACGGCAATCGTCGCGGCCTGCTCGCGGTGAATCATGAGTACACCGACGATGGCCTGTTGCACGTGGGCGGCATGCAAAACTGGAGCGCTGAGAAAGTGGCCAAGGCACAGGCCGCGATGGGCGTTTCTATCGTCGAAGTAGCGGCAGGCGCGAACGGCTGGGACGTAGTGCGTCCTTCGAAGTACGCCCGCCGTATCACCGCCACCACGCCCATGATGATCATGGGGCCAGCGCGAGGACACGCGATGATGCGCACCAAAGATGATGCTTCGGGCGCGGTTATCCTGGGCACGATCAACAATTGTGCGCATGGCTTCACGCCGTGGGGCACGTATCTGACGTGTGAAGAGAACTTCAACGGCTATTTCAACGGACCGGACACGCCGAGCGCGGAGCAGGCCCGCTGGGGCGTCCGCAAAAACGGCGCGGGATATCGCTGGCATGAGTTCGATGAACGCTTCGATGTCGCCAAGCACCCGAACGAGTACAACCGTTTTGGCTGGGTGGTAGAAATTGATCCTAACGATCCTGATTCCACGCCGGTCAAGCGCACGGCGCTCGGTCGTGCCGCGCACGAAGGCGCGCATGTGACGCAAGCCAAAGATGGCCGCGTCGTTGTCTACATGGGTGAGGATGCCCGCTTTGAGTACATCTACAAATTCGTCAGCCGCGACGCTGTGCGCACGGGTGGCGCCAAAGCCAATGCCGACATCCTCGATCACGGCACGCTCTATGTGGCGAAATTCAACGCCGATGGTCGCGGCCAATGGGTTGAGTTGACGCAAGGCAAAAACGGCTTGTTGGCGGACAAGGGTTTTGCTTCGCAAGGCGATGTGGTGATCAAAGCCCGACAGGCGTCCGATCTGGTCGGCGCGACCAAAATGGATCGCCCCGAGTGGATCACCAGCGACGCAAAAACGGGCTGGGTGTATTGCACGCTCACCAACAACAGCAATCGCGGCAAGCCCGGCTTTCCCGGCGTCGACGCTGCCAATCCGCGTGTTGACAACACGATGGGCAGCATCATTCGCTGGAAAGACGACGGCGATTTCAGTGGGTCAACGTTCACCTGGAATCACTTCATCCTGGCAGGCGACAGCGAGCTGCCGCGCGCTGACGCAAAAGGCAACATTAAGGGCGACAAGTTTGGCAGCCCGGATGGGTTGTGGGTTGATGGACGCGGCGCGATGTGGATTCAGACCGATATCTCGACCTCCGCGCTGGGCAAGGGCGACTACGCCACGACCCCGAACAACGGCATGTATGTGGCCGACATCAACACCGGTGAAGTGCGTCGCTTTCTGGTTGGGCCGCGCGGCTGCGAACTCACCGGCGTCATCACCACTCCCGACATGAAGACGATGTTTGTCAATATCCAGCATCCGGGCGAGCCGGATAGTGAACGCAGCAATCCGGCAGACGTGACCAAAGTTTCGTCCTGGCCGGACAAAGCCCGTCCGCGGTCAGCGACGGTAGTGATCACGAAGCTTGATGGTGGCGTCATCGGTACGTAGTTGCGAGGGCAGGCAACACTAGGCGAAAAAATGCCGCGTTGAACCATGGATTCACTCGGCATTTCAGGAGGTTGCGGCTCGGCTAGCGTTTTTTACGAAACGCCACCCAAGCCGCCACTACGGTGAAGCTGACAATAATCGCCACCACGATCCAGAAACCCTGTGGATCTTGCGCCAACGGAACGCCGCCGACATTCATGCCAAACAGGCCCGCCAGAATATTGATGGGCAGCGCGAGCACGGTCACCACCGTTAATACGAACAAGCTACGGCTATTGTCTTCGTTGATGTTGGCCGCGATCTCTTCCTGCAAGAGTTTGATGCGCTCCTGCAAGGTCTGCATGTCGCGCAGCACCAGCGAAAACTCTTCGGTCGAACCGCGTAGCTCCTGAACATCTGGCTCCGCCATCCACGACGGCGGGCTTTGCAGCAGTCGGAACAAGGAGGCGGGTTCGGGTGCCAGGAGCCGTTGCAGTCGCACCAGCAGGCGCCGCAGTAGGCCTAACCGCGCCCGCTTGTGGTCAAGTCGACCAGCGAGCAGAGCGTCCTCAATGTCGTCGATGCGCGTCGTCACGCCGCGCACAATATTGACCAGTACATCGGCTTGCGCGCGCAGCAGGTGCTCCAGCAGCTCGGTGCTTGAGCGTGGCGCGTCACCTGCTTTGACCGCAGCACGCAGTGCATCCACGGAGCGCAGCGGTGTCATGCGTGCCGTGATCACCAGATGCGGGCCGACGTTGATCCACAGCGTCGAAATGTCGGACGGTTCGAAACTGAAATCGAAATGAACGTCGTTGATGACGGCAATGAGCGCGTCGTCAGAGCGCTCGATGCGCGTCGAGTAAAGGCCGCCGTGCAGCGCTTCAAAGAAGGTATCAGCGAGCCCCGCATGTTGCGTGAGCCACGGCTCAGCCCTGACGTGGCTTAGGTTGAAGTGCAGCCACATGTAGGCGCCGCCCTTCAGGCTAGTGCCTTCCGGGGACGCAGCAAGCCACGATGCGGCTTGAACAGAATTAACCGCAGTGGCCGAGTGCGGGCCGGCGGCGTCGAAAAGATAGCCGCAGATCAATCCTGCTTCATCGCTGCCGTAGGAGGTTGCGGCCAGCTCCTCAAGTGCCGTCAAGGAACGCGCACCCCGACGGCTTGCATCACGATGAGCGACAGCGACGAAAGCTTCGGCGCTGTCTTTTGTCTCTTGCTCGTGTTATCTCGGTACACAGAACGCCGGAGTCGCAACCTTGGTGAAGTCCGTGAATCTCGGATCGGTTGCTGCGCTGTAGCGCTCAAACGTAACGCCACCCAACGTTCGCACGTAGCGAGACACCGGGATCGTGTCGGTCGCGCAGGTACCCGTTACGACTGCTGCGTAATACGCAACGCCTTCGTTAGCGTAGCCAGCCGCTCCGTAAGCTGCGCACTGGCTGCTTTCGATGCTGTACAAATGGCGAGCATTGACTGCGTCAAAGTAGCGACAAACTGGACTGGTACCCTGCGCGTTTGCGGACCACGCCTTGAACGTATCGGTCGTGCGCGTCATCGGGGTCAATTTCAGGTTCGCCAGGGCGATCACGCTTGCGTCGCGAGCGCCGGTGCGCAAATAACGCTGGCCGCTCGCGGTGGTGAAGGCGTATTCAATGACGTAGGTCTGATCCGCTGCATACATCGCGCGCGCGGCGTACTCGTCGTTCGGGAAGTCAGAGAACATGCCGTCCACGCCCAACGCGAAGAGTTGCGAATATTCGGCGAATGCGGCTGCGACGTTGCGAACGCCGCCTGTGCCAGCGCCGCCGCCGGCGTAATCGCGCGCCATGTTGACATCACTACGCATGGTGTACGGATGGATGAACAGCCCTGCGATCTTTGCGTCCTGAATCAGATTTGAGTTCTTGACCGATATGCCGTCTATTTCATTGACCGCACCGTCGCCGTTCACATCCATCGGCTTGCCGTCAACGCCGACAGATACGGCTTTAACACCGATAAACTGACGCTTCCATGGGCCGATACCATCGGCGTAGCTCTTGATCTCAGCCAGACCTGCTGTCGTCATCATGTCCGAGTACAACCGGTTATCGTTGCCGACGATGAAATCCCACGGCGCGCTGTCCGGGTCCTTGGCGATGTAGAGGCAGTTGCCAGTCGCGAGATCGTTGTCGTAACAGCCCATCAGTTGCACCAACCGCAAGCCGGTCATCGTGCGCAGTTTTTTGAGATTACCCACCTCGAAAGATTGAATGAAGACCGGGTCAGTCTTTTTGTTCCATCCCGCCGCATTGAGCGTGTCAACCAGCTTCTGTTCAAGCGGGAAGCCGAGGCCGGAATGCCACGTGGGGTGCTTCGTTTCTGCATAGATATGAATCGTCCGCCCGGTGCGGATGGTTTCTTTCTTGGCAAGATCAATCACGTCCAGCAGCGTGACCACCTCAAACGCGCCGTCAAACTGGGTGCTACGGCCAGCAACACGTTCGCGTGCACGCAGCTCCTTGATTTCCGCCAGTGTGAAGTCAATCGAGAACCAGTCGTTGTACTCGTAACCATCGACCATCATCTTGCGCTGACGGCTCGCAAATTTGGCGATACTTGCGACGTTTGTCGTGCCGCCGAGCATGGGCTCGTGACGAGCGATAAGCACGCCGTCCTTGGTTGAAACCAGATCTGGCTCAATGGCATCAGCTCCCAGCGCGATGGCGAGTCGATAGGATTCCAGCGAGTGTTCAGGAACATAGCCTGGCGCACCTCGATGGCCGATCACTAACGGGGGTTTTCCGTCAATCGTGGGAAATGTCGCCGCGTGCGTGGTGGAGACTCCGAGGCAGGCGACGCTGGTGGCGATCGCCAGAAGTGTGGTTATAGTGCATTTGTTGGTGAGCTTCATGAGTTCGTCCTGATTGTTTTTCGACAAAAATCTTTACGCACACCATGTTCGGTGCCACGTGTGACAGCGAAAAGACCAATCAGTGACAATCGCGCGTCGGACTCGGGAGACTCACTCTACAAGGCCACCCTTTGACGAGATCGCCGTGATGTCGACGTAGCGACTGGTGACGTTGTCAGAGCGCGGGCTGATGCGCATCGGCCCGAAATCCATCGCACCGACGGTTCGAAGCGCGCTCGTAACTTTTGCCGGGGTGGGTTCGCCGTCAACGCGTTCATAAGCCGCCACCAGATAGCGAGCCACGATGTAGCCTTCAAGCGTGTGTTGCGACGGCGGCTCGTCGCGGTACTGCTTCATTAGCGCGCGATGCTCGCGCTGGAACGGATGGATCGTCTTGCCGGGCGGAGGAACCACCTGCGTGATCATCATGCCCTTGGCTGCAGCACCGACCAGCTCAAGTAGATTCCGATGGTCGACGGTTGAAAAACCCATCAAGATGGCTTGCGGTGCGGCGCGACGTGCCTGCTGCAACGCGGACATGACGCCAATGGCGTCGCCGCTGATGATGACAGCACCGATCCTCTCTGAAGAGGGCTTTCTCGCTAGCCAGAGCGCTGTGGTGCCTTCGAACGCAACTGTCAATTTTCGCGCCTGCACTTCTTCGCGTAACGCCGAATGGCTCGCCTCTGCGTCAGGGCCATCGCCGCGTACCAGCGCAAGTGCGCCGTCATTGAACGTTCGCAACGTATCGAGCAGGCTCTTCGCTTCCTCGCGAAAGGTTGCGCGCAAGGCGACGACGCGAAATGATCCGCCTCCCGCGTCAACTTCAGCGCCGGTGGGTGCGCCGAGCAAGGTGAGCGAAGTGGTGCGCAGTTTCGTCATTTTGACCGCGGCAGAAAGCGTCTCCGCGCTGGTTGGCGCGATGAGTACGTCGGCATCGTCTTCTCGCAGCAGTTTTTCGATGTTGGTCTGTGCATCGGCCGCCCGCCCACCATCGTCGAGCTGGATGAATTGAATCTTCTTTCCGCGAATGCCACCGCGAGCGTTCACCGAGTCAAAGTAAGTGCGGATGCCGTTCGAGAAGTCCTTGCCAAGGTTTGTGGCACCGGATAAGTCGAGGCTTTGTCCAACGATCAAATCTTTGGCCAGAAGGGACGAGGGCAATGTCAGCGCCGCAAACAGCAATGCTGCGGCCAGACCGTGGAAGGTTCGCATTTCTTGGGATAGCTATAAGGAGGAGGATTGAGAGAGAACGGCAACGCGCCGCCTTTGTTGTTGAGCAGGCGCAGGGTCTCGATGAACTAGCCCATCACGATAGGAACTTTCCGTTACACCGTAGTGACACGGTGGCGAAACAATTGTCAGTACCATCTATGGCCAGTCTACTTTCCGGAAGTGCACAACGTGGCAGATCTCATTCAAACCATTATCAATTTCAATGCGGGCCGCGATCCGGAGCGTTTGGCCATGAAATACGCAAAGATGCGCACGAGCCCCTACGTCTTTCTGCGTGGGACTTGTCATCTTTTCTATGATCGCCTTCGGGTCGACTCGTTGCCCGCCGACGCGCCCAGCGCATGGATTTGCGGCGATTTGCATCTGGAGAATTTCGGTAGCTACAAGGGCGATAATCGACTCGTCTGCTTCGACATCAATGATTTTGATGAGTCGACACTGGCACCCGTTAGCTGGGATCTCGTGCGGCTCCTGGCGAGCGTCTTCGCTGCGGTTGCGAGTCTGCGAATCACCGAGAAGCAGGCAGTTTTGCTGTGCGACGAATTCATGTCAGCCTATGGCAGTGCCCTTGAGTCCGGAAAGGCATCCTGGGTAGATCGCGACAGCGCGACAGGTCTGATCAATTCATTGCTCGACTCGCTGCGTAATCGCAGTCGCGTAGAACATCTGGACAAGTACACAAAACTTGAAAAGAAGCGTCGCGTACTTCGCTGTGACGGCGAGCGTTCGCTGAAGGCGAGTAACAAGGAGACGGAGCGCGCAGCGGCACTGGTCGAGACTTACGCCGCCACCCAGAAAGACAAAAAGTTCTTCGATGTAATTGATGTGGCGCACCGGATCGCCGGTGCTGGTAGCCTCGGGGTTGAACGCTACATCGTCCTGGTGAAAGGCAAGGGATCACCGGACGAAAACTACCTGCTTGACGTGAAGCAATCGCTCCCTTCCTCGCTAGAGACGCACGTCAGCACCAAACAGCCGGAGTGGGCGTCGCAGGCTGATCGCGTGGTCACATTGCAAAATCGGATGCAGGCGACATCGACTGCATTTTTGAATTCCGTCGCGACAGTAAAAGGCAAGCGCTCCTACGTCGTGCGCGCCTTGCAACCCAGCGCAGACCGGGTTGCGCTTGATGACGCGAGTGTCACCTTTGAGCAAATTAGCGAGGTCGTCAACCAGATGGGTCGAATCGTCGCTTGGGCACATTTGCGCGGCTCCGGCCACCAGGGCTCCGCCACAGCGGACGCACTCATGGCGTTTGGTGCATCGCGCAAGCTCTGGCAATCGCAATTGCTCGCAGCGGCGCATCAATGCGCAGCGCAAGTGCTTGATGACTGGAATGCCTACGTCACGGCGTATGACGCGGGCGCATTTGCTATTGCCTAGGCCAGAGACACATTGCCTGAAACTGCCCGCGCCAGTGCGTAGTTCGGACCATGCTTGACGCGGTCAAAGTAGGAATGGTGTGCCGGCGTGCCCGCGGGCCAAACGCGAGCAAACTGATCAATCCATGCGGCCGCATCGAAATGCACAGGTAGCGCGTCAAAGCGAACGCCAGCGATCGCAACGCCGTAAAGTGAGTCAGGCGGTGGCGTTGGGTCAACCGAGATGCGCGTAATCACGCCGTGGGTCGTGCCTTCAAAGTTGGCCATTCCCGCCGCGCCATTGTTGATGATCAAGCGTTGCGATCCGTCCACCGAAAAATCTCGCGCATGCGGAAGGCAGGTGTGTGAAGAGGCAAACGCCAGCACGTCGGCAGCCCTGAAGAATGCTTCGATTTCGCGCTCTGAAGTGAGTTGACCCGAAGGCAGGTCGCCCGAGCAACTCGCCGCAACCGGCGACAGGCACTCGACCGCAAATGACCAGCCTGAGAGCGATTCGGCGTCGCCATGAACGATTCCGATTCTTTGATCGCCGACGCAAAGAACCCGGCTCATTGGCAACTCACCAAGCTGATTCACGATGTCTGGAAAATCGGTTGCGGTGCGCCGAAGTTGCGTCATGATTTCGTTCGACCAGTCGACCACTTGCGGATCCACATAGCTCGGATAGTCGCAGCCGCAGCCAACGTCTTCCGGCGCCGCAATTGCGAATTCGACGTTGCCGCAGATGGCGGTGTGTTTCAGCACTGTCGTGTTGATTTCTTCGAAACTAACGGCGTCGATATCAAACCAGTTGTGGTCGCCGTTAAAGACCAGTGAGACGCGGTTGCCCGAGCGCTCTTCAGCCTGCTGCATGCGCAAAATTTCGCGCAGCGCAAATACATTGCCGTAGAGGCCGCCGATGACATAGGCCGTGCGAGCCTGAGTTATGGGGCTGTTTCGAAGCGCGCTCGGCGCGTAGCGATGATGTGGTGAGCAGCTCGCGCCTTCAGCGTCGACAGGTAGAGGCGACATGCTGCTCACTGCGCCTTTGTGTTCGCAATGGTGAGAAAGTTGCGACTTGAAGTCATGTCAGGATCGGAAGAGAATTTGAAACTATTGCTCCGGCCCTATGAAGTATTAAGCGGCGTAGCGAACGCGGCGATCTTGAAAGTAGCTCATAACTCGCTCGGGGTTTTGCTCCAACATCATCATATGCTCGTTGGCCGCTTCGCGTAATTT
>Ga0209181_10001051_pt1 | contig 49217 bp, 44 predicted proteins | sample MAT05_FD_187208 | JGI IMG/M metagenome (GOLD analysis project Ga0209181, IMG submission 187208) | Freshwater microbial communities from Lake Fryxell liftoff mats and glacier meltwater in Antarctica - MAT-05 (SPAdes) (version 2) | ecosystem: Environmental > Aquatic > Freshwater > Ice > Liftoff... | reverse complement strand
CCTGCCGCCAGGATGCGCCCCAAGCCTATGCGCTGGTAGGCTGCCGATTCGCGGGCGCATAGCTCAGTTGGTAGAGCGCCACCTCGACACGGTGGAGGTCACTGGTTCGAGCCCAGTTGTGCCCACTGCCCGGCCGCCGGACTCAGCGGCGCAGCTTGGCCGGAATCACCTTCAAGGCGGCCGAAGTCCTGAGGGTGTCGCCGGCGGCCGAGGTCGTGAATTTGATTGTCGCCCGACCGCGGGCTGTCGGCTTGGTCTTGATCCTCAATGAGGCTGCTGACTTGCCTCCAGCTGGGACGGGTGGCGCCGTCACGCAGGTACGGGGTTTCGCCAGTCGGGCGGGGACGCTCGCGCAGAACCGGACTCCGGACGCCGGGGCGGTGCCGATGTTGCTCAGAACGAGCCTGAAAACGCCGGTTCTACCGGCCTTGACTGTGATCCCCTTCGGCTTCGCCAACTCGAGGAAGGCTTCGGCCTCGACCCCGTTCAGCTCGCGGGCGGCGCCGACGGTGTCGCCGATCCCGAAGAAATCAACGGCCAGGATGGTCGGCAGCCTGCCCCGGAGCGTCTCGCACGCACGCGCCCGATTGACCAGCGCTTCGCGCGTATTGACGATCTCGGCCATTCCGGGGTCGGGTTCGACCGGCTTGCCGGCGCTTCCCGATACCCAGTGATTCATCAGGAACAGGCCGCCAGTGGATCCGCCGCGGTTCGGGGTGCAGCTGGCTCCGAGCAGGTTGGGGTCGGTCAGCTTGTCGACGCCGGCGTACACGGGGGAGCCCGGCGGATCCGTGGCCCATTTGGACGGGCTGTAGGTGAAGCTGTAATCGGTCTCCTGCATCGGGCCGCCGTAGGCCCGGTGGTACCAGTCCACGCCGGCCGCCTGCGCCTCCGCCAGGAAGACGACGCGCTGGTCGGAGTCGATCATCTGCTGGAGGGTCGGCCACACATCCGTGGACCCCTTGTAGGTGAAGTCGATCAGTCCGCTCTCTTCGACCGCCCGGGCGAAGTCCGACGGAGTCACGTTGTCCTGGTTGACGAACACCATCACCTCGCGCGGGTGCCGGGCGAGGAAGTCCCGGATCTTGCGGAACTCCGGAATGAGCTCACTTGCCCCGAAGCCACAAGTCGTGTGGCACAGGTACATGGTCGCGTTTGCGCTGCTGCCTTGAGTCCTGTCCGGGATGGTTCTGAACTTGAATGGGAACGGGGAGCCAGGGTCGGGTTCGGCGTAGTAAGTGTCGATCAGCATCGCTCGGGCGCCCCGGCGGAGCTGTTCCGGGATCGAAATGTCGTGGTTTGGCCATATCCAGCCGAGGTCGGCGGCCGACATCGAGTTGTGACTCCCCGGAAGGACGATCTGATCGAGAGTCCGGGAGCAGAGCTCGACTGAACCGTTGCAGGGCCTGACGGGGCCTGTGGCCGACGAAGCCGGGGCGACAGATGGCATCAGCAGCAGGGCCAGAAGGGCTGCAAAACCAACCACGGGCAAGAGACTGCGGGTTCTCCTCTCAGGGGACACCTTTGAAGTATCCCACGCCCCGACAATCGGCCCGGAAAGGGGAGTCCGGGACCGTCAACGCTCAGACCCCGCCCGCCTCTCGTGAATTCAGCGAGGAACCACAGTGCGGCCGAGGGTCACTCTCCAAAGGCCGAAAGCGACGACAGTGACGATCAGGCCGGCGAGCTCGTGTCCGTCCATCGGACCTACGTCGAGAAGGGCGGAAAACCAGAAGACTGTCCCCAGGGCGGGAGCGGCCGCGCCGAGGGATCGCAAAAGAGAGCTGGGTCGCGGGCGCTTCGGGTAACGTCGGTCGATCAGCTCCCGGGGTGCGATCGCGGGTTCGTCGTACATTCACCGATTGTAGGCAACGTCCTACGCGGGCAGATCGAGTTCCGCAGCAGAGCTCCCGGTCCGAAAGGGTTACTTGTCACAGGCCAGGAGGCCAGACGACCAGGATCGTGGCCAGCAACCTTCTCAGTCCAGGATGGCCACGGCGCGGGCCGGGGCTGCGCTGCCTCCGACCAGTGGCAGGGGCAGGCAGGAGACGGTGAATCCGGTGGCAGGGAGGCGGTCGAGGTTGACCAGGCGCTCGATCTGGGAGTAGGAGAGGCCTGCCTGATGCGCCTGCCAGAAGATCCCGGCCTCACCGGACGCCTTCGCCTCTTCGGCCTGCATCCAGAGCGGGCGGTCCCAGCCCCAGGCGTCAATTCCCATCACCCTGATTCCCCGGTCGTGAAGCCACTGGGTGGCAGCGCCAGTCACGCCGGGCCCGTGGGCCATGTACTCCATGGTCTCGATCCAGCGGTCGCAGCCGGTCCTGATCAGCACGATCTCGAGCGGACCGAGTTCGTGGCCGATCTCTTCCAGCGCCCGTTCGAGGTCGGGGACGTCCACCGCGTCGCCGTCTTCGCGTCCGGTGAAGTCGAGGCAGACCCCGGGCTGGAAGAACCACTCCAGCGGCAGCTGCTCGATCGTTTTCGCGGGCTCGCCGTCGACTGTCGAGTTGTAGTGCCAGGGAGCGTCGACATGGGTCGAGTTGTGCGTCCCGAACCGGGTGAAGAAGTCCACCGCCCAGCCTTCACCGTCGCGCAGCAGTTCCGGGCCGACTCCGAACATCTGCTCGATAAGCGCCGCACCCTCGGCGTGGTCGCTGAACTCGATTCCGGTTCTCAGCACGTCCGGAGTGCCTTCGGGGCTGGCGACTATCGGTGCTGAAAGGTCGATGATCTCCATGGCGTGACTATAGGCGCCGCCCGGGGGTACGATCCAGCGATGTCCACTTCTGTCACCGAACGACTGACCTCCTTCTTTCTCGGACTGGGCGCCCGGCTGCTGTTCCTGATTCCGGACCGGATCCTGCGGCTGATCTTCGGTCATGCCAGTGGTCCGGCCGAGGGCCTGCGCGCCGACTCCCTGGCGGTCGGGAGGATCGTCGGGATTCTGGACCGCGGGGCCGGCGAGCAGAGTGCGGCCCGGATGCGGGCCGAGACCGACCTGCTCTCTTCGGCGGTCGCCGCGCCGAGGCCACGCGGCCTTGAGACCAAGGAGATCGACCTCACCCACGGAGACGAAGCCGGCCCTCTTTCGGCGCGCCTTTACGCGCCGTTGAGCGCTCCGGAAACCGGCCCCCTGCTCGTCTTCTTCCACGGCGGTGGCTGGGTGGTCGGATCAATCACCAGCCACGACCGGGCCTGTGCGCTGCTCGCCCATGATTCCGGGGTCAAGGTGCTGTCGGTCGGCTACCGGCTCGCGCCCGAGCACCCGTTCCCGGCCGCGCCCGACGACGCCCTGCGGGCCTGGCGCACCGTGGTCGCCGATCCCGAGAGGTTCGGGGCCGAGGCCGGCCGGATCGCAGTCGGCGGTGACAGCGCCGGCGGCAATCTGGCCGCCGTGCTCTGCAATGACCTGAAGAAGGCCGGCGAGCCGCAGCCGAGCCTTCAGTTGCTGATCTACCCGGTGATCGAGGTTGGCTCGAGGCGCGCCTCGATGCTGGATTTTGCAACGGGCTACTACCTGACCAGTGAGCGCATGGGTCGCTTCTCCGAGCTGTATGTCGAGCCGGACGATTACACGGACCCACGGGTCTCGCCGATCTTCGAAGAGGACCTTTCCGGCCTGGCACCGGCCTGGGTCCTGACCGCGCTGGCCGACCCGTTGCGCGATGAAGGCGAGGAGTACGCGAAGCGCCTTGCCGATGCCGGGGTGTGGGTGCGCAGCGACCGCCTTCCGATGATCCACGCCTGGTTCAACATGACCCGGTCGCGGTCCTCGCAGGCCGCCCACCTGGTGCTGGCCCGGGGTCTGGCCCGCCTGATGGCCGAGCCGGCCCCGTCGTCCGCGGGTGACTGACTACGATGGCCCGGTGAGTGTGAGTTCGGAAAAACTGACCGTGAAGCTGCCCGACGGCTCCCCGCTCGAACTCGAGCCGGGGGCGACCGGAGCTGACGCCGCGCTGGCGATCGGCGAGGGCCTGGCCCGCGCCGCGCTGGCGATCAAGGTTGAAGACGAGGTCCGTGATCTGGGCGCGCCGGTGAGTGAGGGCGAGGAGATTTCGATCGTCACCTCGCGCGACCCCGAGGGCCTCGAAGTGATCCGCCACGACGCCGCCCATGTGATGGCGACTGCCGTCCAGGAGCTGTATCCGGGGACGAAGGTCACGATCGGCCCGGCGATTGATAACGGCTTTTACTACGACTTCGATTTCCTCGAAGACGTCAAGATCACCGACGCCGAGCTGCCGGCGATCGAAGAGGCGATGCGCCGCCACATCAAGGCCGACGAGAAGTTCGAGCGCCGTGATCTTCCGGTCGACGAGGCGATCGCGATCTTTCGCGACCAGGGCGAGGACTACAAAGTCGAGCTGATCGAGGACCTGATCGCAAACGAGGGTGTCGGGACGGTCTCGCTCTACCGCAACGGACCGTTCGAGGACCTCTGCCGCGGTCCCCATGGCCCCGGCACGAAGCGGATCAAGGCGATCAAGCTCAACTCGGTCGCCGGCGCCTACTGGCGCGGAGACGAGAAGCGCCAGATGCTGACCCGGATCTACGGAACCGCCTTCTTCTCCAAGGACGACCTCAAAGAGCATCTCGAAAAGATCGAGCAGGCCAAGGCCAGGGACCACCGCCGTCTCGGACCCCAACTCGGCATCTTCATGCTGCGGGAAGAAGCCCCCGGCATGCCGTTCTGGCTGCCGAACGGAACCGTGCTGCTCGGGCTGATCGAAAAGGAGGTTCGCGAGCAGCTCAGGCGGCGCGGCTACAAGGAGATCGCCACGCCGCAGGTCATGGACGAGTCGCTCTGGAAACGCTCCGGCCACTGGGACAACTACGTCGACGACATGTACTTCATGGAGGTCGACGACCGGCGCTACGCGCTGCGGCCGATGAACTGCCCCGGCGCCTGTCTGGTCTATGGGGCGGAGCGCCACTCCTACCGCGACCTGCCGCTCAGGCTGGCCGAGTTCGGGCGGGTCACCCGCAACGAGCGCGAGGGTGTGCTTCACGGCTTGCTCCGGGTCCGCTCCTTCACCCAGGACGACGCGCATGTCTACTGCACCGAAGACCAGATCGAGGCTGAAGTCACCGACATCTGCGAGGCGATCGACGAGCTCTACAGCCGGTTCGGATTCGAGGACGTCGAGGTTGAACTCTCCACCAAACCTGACAAGGCGATGGGCTCGGACGAGCAGTGGCAGCGGGCCGAGGCCATGCTTCAGAGCGCGCTCGACTCGCAGGACCGCGAGTACGCGATCAATCCGGGCGATGGTGCCTTCTACGGCCCCAAGATCGACTTCCATGTGACCGACGCGCTGGGCCGTTCCTGGCAGCTCGGCACCTGTCAGCTCGACTTCCAGATGCCGGAGCGCTTCGAGCTCAGCTTCACTGACGCCGACGACGGACGCAGTCGGCCGGTGATGATCCACCGCGCACTGCTCGGTTCGATGGAGCGCTTCGCCGGGATCCTGATCGAGCATTACGCCGGCCGCTTCCCGGCCTGGCTGGCGCCGGTTCAGGCGATGGTCCTGCCGGTGGCCGACCGCCACAACGACTACGCCCTCAACGTCGCCGAGCAGCTCGAGGCGGCCGGGGTCCGGGTCGAAGTTGACCAGCGATCCGAGTCAGTAGGCAAGAAGATCCGGGACGCCGAACTCGGCCGCTACCCGTTCATGCTGGTCGTCGGCGATCGTGACGAGCAGGCCGGGGAGGTCTCGGTCCGCTCCCACGAGCAGGGTGAACTGGGATCGATGGATACGGACAAGTTCTGTATGCTGCTTGACACTTGATCTTCCGCGCCACACAGACCGCTTGAATCCTCCCTTGGCCGCAAACTAGTGCCGGTTCCGCGCAGGTTCGACCGCCGTCCCCCTGAAAGGGACACCACTCGTGTCAACGAGCGCATCCGTGTGCCCAAGGTCAGGCTGATCGGAGCTGACGGCGAGCAGGTGGGGATCGTCACCACCGACGACGCTCGCGAGATGGCCCGCGACGCCGACCTCGACCTGGTCGAAGTCGCCGCAGGAGCCAAGCCCCCGGTCGCGAGGCTGCTCGACTACTCGAAGTACAAGTACGAGCAGGAGCAGAAGCTCAAGGCAGCCCGCAAGCACCAGACCCAGGTCAACATCCGCGAGATCAAGCTGCGGCCAAAGATCGCCCAGAACGATTACAACACCAAGAAAGGCCATGTAACCCGCTTCCTCAAGCAGGGCGACAAGGTCAAGGTGACGATCATGTTCCGTGGCCGCGAGCAGGCCCACCCCGAGCGCGGTCGTGACCTGCTGGCCCGCCTCCACGAGGACCTCGACGGCCTTGCCGACATTGAGTCCAAGCCGCTCCAGGAGGGCCGCAACATGAGCATGCTGCTCGGGCCTTCAAAGGAGGCGCTGCAGGCGGCCGCCAAGGACGAAAAGAAGGACGAAAGCGGAGCCGGCGACGCCGTGCCCGATCATCCGCAGGCGGTAGTGCCCGACCATCCCCAGGCGATCGCGACGACGCCCGAGGACCTGGCCGAGGCTGAAGAGTCGGCCAAGCAGGACGTTTCCGGCAACTGACGTCACCAGGATCGCTTCTGGTCATGAAGGTGGCCGGGGGAGGGTCTCCTGCCACACTCACCGTTCCCGCTCGACCCTCCCCCTCATGACCCGAAGGCTGACAGGCGGATGGTCAGACGGTGGCGATCTGGTCGGCGATTCTTTCGGCGGCTTTTCCGTCCCAGAGGGGTGGCGGCTGGGTGGCGATGCGGCCTCCGTCAGTGATCAGGCCGGGGATCTCGGCTATCCGGGCGGGGTCGAGGCCGAGCAGCGTGTTGGTTCCGAGCTCGACCGTCACCGGGCGCTCGGTGTTGTCGCGCAGGGTGAAGCAGGGCACGCCCAGGTAGGTCGTCTCCTCCTGGATTCCTCCGGAGTCGGTGAGCACGGCGGTGGCGTCAGCTTCGAGTGAGAGGAACTCGAGGTAGCCGGCCGGATCCACCAGGTGGAGACCCGGGGCGATCTCGACCTCGCCGCTGAGCCGGGCGCGGGTTCGGGGGTGAACCGGGAACAGGACCGGGATGTCGGCCGCGACGAGGTTGAGGGCGGCGATCGCCTCGAAAAGCAGCGGTCCGTCAACGAGGGCGGGGCGGTGGAGGGTGACCAGCAGGAAGCCTCCCGGCTCCAGTCCGAACTCCCGGCAGGACTCCAGCGGCCGGAAGCGGTCCTCCAGGGCGACCAGGCTGTCGATCATGGTGTTTCCCACGAAGTGGATTCGGCCTTCCGGGATGCCTTCACGCTGAAGGTTGGCGATCGCCTCTTCGCTGTGGATGTAGAGCTGGTCGGCTATCTGGTCGGTCAGGATCCGGTTGATTTCCTCGGGCATCTCCCGGTCCCAGCTGCGCAGACCGGACTCGATGTGACCGACGGGGATGTCCAGCTTGACCGCGGTCAACGCGGCCGCCAGGGTCGAGTTGACGTCGCCGGGGACGAGCAGCAGGTCGGGGCGGTCGGCGATCAGCAGGGGCTCAAGGCGCTCCATGACTTTTGCCGTCTGAACGGCGTGGCTGCCGGAGCCGACTTCCAGCATGTGGTCGGGGGCTGGAACGCCGAGCTGCTCGAAGAAGATCTCCGACATGTTGCGGTCGTAGTGCTGGCCGGTGTGAACGATCACCTGCTCGGCATCCGGAAGCCGGTCGGTGATGGCGGCGACGACCGGGGCCATCTTGACGAAGTTGGGCCTGGTTCCCAGGACGTGAAGGATTCGCATCAGAGCGCAGAGTATGCCTGCAGCCCGGCGCCGCAAGGGTGCCAAGGCCACATTTTTGATTGAATGCCCATCCCCATGCCGAAGATGAAGACACATTCGGGCGCAAAGAAGCGCTTCAAGCGCAGCGCCACCGGCAAGCTGCGTGGTCGGCGTGCCTACTCGAGCCACATTCTCGAGAAGAAGTCGCAGAAGCGCAAGCGCAACATGAGGCAGCCGGTCGCGATCAAGAAGGTCGACGAGCCGCGCATCAACAAGCTTCTGGGGGGCAAATAATGACCCGCGTAAAGCGCTCAGTCCACGCCCGCAAAAAGCGGCGCAAGGTACTCGAAGAGGCCAAGGGCTACAACGGCCGCAAGAAGTCCTCTTACAAGCTTGCCAAAGAGCAGGTCATGCGCTCGGGCCAGTACGCCTACCGCGACCGGCGGGTCCGCAAGCGTGAATTCCGCCGGCTGTGGATCGCCAGGATCAACGCCGCCGCCCGGATGGAAGGCATGAGCTACTCGGAACTTATCCACGGCCTCAGCCTCGCCGGCGTCGAGGTAAACCGCAAGATGCTGGCCGACATCGCGGTCCACGACCGTGAGGACTTTCGCCGATTCGTAGAGATCGCCCGGGAGGGTGCCGCCGCCTGACGCGCGTCGGCACTTCGAACCTTTCGGGCGGCTTCGCAAATGCGAGCCGCCCTTTTTATTGGAGAAACATGATCACCAGCCCCGACAACGAAAAACTGAAGCTGATCCGCAAGCTCCGGCTGAAGAAGCACCGGGAGGCGACCGGCCTGTTCGTGACCGAGGGCGAGGACCTGATGCGGGCCGGGCTGGAATCGGGCCGTGTACCGAAGGCGCTGCTTGTCCACCCGGACTCGGGGATCGAAGGCGAGCAGGTAGAGCCGGAGTTGCTCGACCGGGCTTCCGGTCTGGGGTCGGGGACGAGGGTGATCGGGATCTGGCCGGTCGAGTGGGCCTCTTCGGCCTCGGATACATGCGTATTCCTTGATGGACTCTCGGATCCCGGCAACGTCGGCACGATCCTGCGCACCGTCGACGCGCTGCTTGACGCGACGGTCGTGCTCGGCCAGGGCACCGCTGATCCGTTCTCGCCCGGCGCGGTCAGGGCGAGCATGGGCTCGGTCTTCACTCAGCCTTTCCTGCGGGGTGCGATCGACGCCACCCCCGAGCCGAGGATTGCAATGGTCGCCGAAAGTGGCGAACGGCCCTCACCGCACAGCGTCCCGGTCACCCTCTGTCTTGGATCCGAGCGCGAAGGAATTTCAGCTTCCGTATTGAAGAACTGCTCAGAAAGCTGGACCATCCCGCTGCGCGCGGCGGGTCCGGAGTCGCTCAATGTGGCGGCCGCGGCGGCGATCGCCTGCGAGCGCATATCGTCGTCCTCCCCGGGGCCGGAATCGAGTTAGGGAGCAAGAATGGTCGACAGAATCGAACAGATCGAAGCCGCCGGGCGCCAGGCCGTCACAGCCGCCGGTTCCGCGGCCGAACTCGAGGAAACCCGGGTCGCCTGGCTCGGGCGCAAGGCCGAGCTGACCTCGATCCTCAGGGGCATCGCCGACCTCGACCCGACCGAGCGCGGTCCGGTCGGCGGCGCCGCCAACCGGAGCAGGAAGGCACTCGAGGCCCTGATCGAAGAACGTGGTGCCGAACTCGAGGCGGCCGAACTCGAGGCCTCGCTGGTCGAGGACAGGATCGACGTGACCCTGCCCGGGTCCCCGGCACGCGCGGTCGGGCACCTCCACCCGATCACCAGGACAAGGCGGCTGATTGAAGACGTGATGGTTGGTCTCGGCTACCGGGTGATGGAAGGCCCCGAGGTCGAGCACGACTTCTACAACTTCACCGCGCTGAACCATCCCGAGGACCATCCCGCCCGCATGCTCCAGGACACCTTCTACATTGACCCGTCGGGGCCGGTCGAGGCCGGCGACGGACCGCGGGACGTGCTGCTGCGCACTCACACCTCGCCGATGCAGGTGAGGGCGATGGAGGCAGCCCCGCCACCGATCTTCATGATCGTGCCCGGCAAGACCTACCGCCGCGACTCCGACGCCACCCACAGCCCGATGTTCCATCAGGTCGAAGGCCTCGCGGTCGGCGAAGGCATCACCCTGGCCGACCTCAAGGGCACCCTGCTGGCGATGCTGAGGGAGATCTTCGGTCCGGACCGCGAGATACGGATGCGCCCGCACTTTTTCCCGTTCACCGAGCCTTCGGTCGAGTTTGATGTGTCCTGCTTCCGCTGCGGCGGAACCGGCGTGCTGGATGACGACTCCCGTTGCGGCCTCTGCAAGGGGATCGGCTGGATCGAGCTGGGCGGGGCCGGCATGGTCGACCCCAACGTTTTCGGCTTCGTCTCCGATTCCGGTTACGACCCCGACTCGATCGCCGGATTCGCCTTCGGCTTCGGAATCGAGCGGATCGCGATGCTGCGGCACGGAGTCGGGGATCTGCGTCTCTTCTTCGACAACGACATCCGCATGCTGGAGCAGTTCTCATGAAAGTCCCGTACTCATGGATGGCCGAGTACTGCGATCCCGGCCTTGAACCGGGGGTACTGGCCGAGCGGCTGGCGATGACCGGCACCGAGGTCGAGCGTGTTGCCAGGGCGGGCCCGCCCGACCCGTCCGGTTTCGTGATCGGGCTGGTGGTCGAAGCCGGGCCGCATCCGGACGCCGACCGGCTCAGCGTCTGCCAGGTCGATACCGGCGACGGCCTGCGCACGATCGTCTGCGGAGCACCCAACGTTGCTTCGGGTCAGACCGTGGTTGTCGCACTTCCGGGCGCCGTCATGCCCGACGGCAACCGGATCCGCAAGGCGAAGCTGAGGGGGGTCGCTTCGGAGGGAATGATCTGTTCCGAGGTTGAACTCGGCCTGGGCGCGGAGAGCGACGGAATCATGGTGCTCGATAACATCTCGGCCGCCCCGGGTACGCCGGCCGCCGAGGCCATCGCACTCGACGAGTCCGTGCTCGAACTCGAATTGACGCCGAACCGGACCGACTGCTTCAGCATCTACGGAGTCGCCCGCGAGGCCCATGCGATTACCGGTTCCAAACTGGCACCGCCGCCGTGGTCGGAAGGCGAAATCGAGCCAGGCGAGGCGACCGGCGAAGCGGTTTCGCTCACGGTCGAGGACCCGGATATGTGCCCGCGCTTCACTGCCAGGGTCTTCACCGGTGTCCGGATCGCTCCCTCTGCGAAGTGGCTGCAGGCGCGGCTAGCCGCCGCCGGACAGCGGCCGATCAACAACGTGGTCGACATCACCAACTACGTGATGCTGCTGACCGGACAGCCGCTCCATGCCTTTGACCTCGACCTCGTGCCTGGCGGTGAACTGATCGTTCGTTCGGCGACGGAAGGCGAGAAGATCACCACCCTGGATGATGTCGAGCGCGATCTCGAACCGGGCATGGTGCTCGTTTGTGACCGCAACGGTCCGGCCGCGATCGCCGGAGTCATGGGTGGTTCGGTTTCCGAGGTCTCTGAATCCACCACTTCCGTCCTGCTTGAAGCGGCAACCTGGAGCGGCCCGAACATCCTCAAGACATCACGCGAGCTGAACCTGCGCTCCGAGGCTTCGGCCCGGTTCGAGAAACAGCTGCATCCGGCGCTCGCCGAGAGGGCACAGATCGTCGCCACGAAGCTGTTGGTCGAGCTATGCGGTGCGACGGTCCTGGACGGCATGGTCGATGTCTCGGCCGGACTACCCGATTCACTCGATCTGAGGCTTCGCGGGGGCAGGGTCGAGCGCATCCTCGGCATGGAGATCGCGATCGAAGAGCAGGCAGACGCGCTCGAGCACCTCGGTTTCGGCGTTGAGCGCGACGGCGAAGACCTTCTCGTCTCCGTACCCCCGGACCGTTACTTCGACGTCACCCGGGAGATCGACCTGGTCGAGGAAGTCGGCAGGGTAAACGACCTCGACCGGCGCCTGCCCGCGACCCTGCCGGCGGGCTCGGGGGCGATCGGCGGACTCAGCCGCCAGCAGACCCTGCAACGGCGGGCTGAAGACTCGCTGCGCGAGGCGGGACTCAACGAGATCGTCGGCTGGAGCTTTACCGACCCGGGCGAGGCCGGAAGGCTGAGGATCACCGCGCCGGACCCGCGAGCCACACCGGTGACGCTTTCGAACCCGCTTTCGGAAGACCAGTCGGTGATGCGCACAACGCTGCTCGGCTCGCTGCTCGGCGCGGCCCGGCGCAACCTTTCCCGTGGCGCGGAACGTGTCGCTCTTTTTGAGTCCGGACGGGTCTACCTGCCTGCTGCCGAAGTCGGCCCGGGGCCGCTCGGCGGCGACTTCCCCGGTGGACGCCGTGCGCCCGCCAACGAGCCCCATCACCTCGCTGCGCTGGTCTGTGGACCGCTCGACCCTCCGACCTGGGCCGACCCGCGCGAAGGCAGCGACTTCTTCGCGCTGAAGGGCATGCTCGAGCGCCTCGGTGCCGGGCTCGGCGTTTCGCTCGAGGTAAAGCCCGGCGCGCAGCCCTTCCTGCATCCGGGCCGCTCGGCGGAAGTGCTGGCCGGCGGGCAGTCCCTCGGCTGGATCGGCGAAGTCCACCCGGCGGTTGCGGGCCAGTGGGACCTGGGCTCATGCCTGGCTTTCGAGATCGAACTCGCCGTGCTGCTGGAGGCTTCCCCGCTCGGCAACGAGGTCTACGAGGACTTCACGCCGTTCCCACCGGTGGACCGGGATGTCGCTGTCGTGATCGCTGAAGAGGTTGCGGCAGGGGCGATCCTCGGCGCGGTCCAGGAGGCGGGCGGACCGCTGCTGGTCGATACGGCGATCTTCGACGTCTATCGGGGCAAGGGCATAGCCGAAGAAGAGAAGAGCATCGCTCTGCGGCTTCGCTTCCGGGCAGCCGATCGCACCCTCAGCGACGAGGAGGTCGATCCGGCCTGGAATTCGGTCGTCGCCGCCCTGGAGGGGCTCGGCGGGAGGCTCCGTGGCTGAGGCAGCGCAACCGATCGCGCCCGAAGGGGCAAAGGCCAGGGTCATGGTCGCCGGCGTCACCGGATACACCGGAGCGCTCTCGGCCTGGCTGGTCTGGCATCACCCCCGGCTGGAGCTGGTCCGGATTACCGGGCGCTCGGAGCAGGGCCGGTTGCTCAGTGACCTCTACCCGCGTTACCAGGTGCCGCTCGAGGTGACTGAGCCCGGGGTCGAGGCTTTCGAGGACGCCGACGCCGGCATCGTCGCCTACCCCCACGGGGCTTCGGCACCGGTCGTGGCCGAGATGCGCGGCATGGGGCTGAGCGTGGTTGATCTATCCGCCGACTTCAGGCTGCAGGACCTGCCGACCTATGAGCGCTTCTACGGCGAGCACGGCGCACCCGAGCTGCTCGACGGTGCCGTCTACGGCCTGCCGGAGCTGAATCGTGAGCAGATCCGTGAGGCGGACCTGGTCGCCGGTCCGGGCTGCTACCCGACCGCCGCCTTGCTGGCTCTGGCCCCTCTGGCCGAAGCCGGCCTGATCGAAGACGTCGTGATTGACGCCAAGTCGGGCGTGTCAGGGGCGGGCAGGAACGGGGGAGAGGCGACCTCGTTCGTCGGCGTGACCGAAAACGTCTACCCCTACAAACCGTCCGGTCACCGTCACCGGCCCGAGATCATCGAAAAGCTCGGCCTGCTGGCCCCCGAAGGCACCGGCGCGAAGCACCTCACCTTCGTTCCTCACCTCGTACCGGTGGATCAGGGCGAGCTGGTCAGCTGTTACGTGCACACCGCCGGAGACCTTTCGCAGGCCGACCTCGACGGAATCTACGCCGAGCGCTACGACGGCGAGCCGTTCGTCAACCTGGTCGGCAGCCCTCCGGGAATGAGGGACGTGCGCTCGACCAACCGGTGTCACATCCAGCCACTTGTGGGCGACGACAGGGTGATCGTCTTCTCGGCGCTCGACAACCTCTGGAAGGGCTCGGCCGGACAGGCGATCCAGAGCCTCAACCTGATGCTTGATATCGAAGAGACGACCGGGCTGTGAGCGGCTTTGGCGACATCGTGGGCGGGAACGGCCGGGACAGCCGGCCGTTTTTCAACTCCCGCTGGGTCGAGGCTCCGGTGGATTTCGAAGAACTCGACCCGTCGGTACTGCCTCGGGGTTTCCGGGCCGGCGCCGTCCACTGCGGTCTCAAGGATGACGGTGGAACCGACCTCGGCCTGCTGGTCTGCGACGAGCCGGAGGTCGCCTCCTCGGTTCTTCTGACTCGCAACGCGGCCGCCGCGGCTCCGATCCGGGTCTGCCGCGACCACCTGAAGCAGGGCTCGGTGCGCGCGGCGATAGTCAACTCCGGCAACGCCAACGCGGCCACCGGCGAGCAGGGCCTGGCGGATGCCCTGGCGATGCGGGACGCAGCCGGGATTGCGCTGGGCCTCGATACGGAGACGGTGGCGGTCGCCGAGACCGGGGTGATCGGTGTTCCGATGGAGATGGACAGGGTCCTTTCGGCGATCGACGGCCTCGCCGAAGGCCTCGGAGAATGCGGGGGGATTGAGTTCTCAGAGGCGATCATGACCACCGACAAGTGGCCCAAGCGCTGCACCCTGAAGTCCGGGGGAGTGACGATTTCCGCCCAGGCCAAAGGCGCCGGAATGATCGAGCCGGACTTCGCCACGATGCTCTGCTTCGTCCAGACCGATGCGATCGTGAGCAGGCCGGAAGAGGCCCTGCGGCGCGCCGTGGATGCATCCTTTGAACGGATCACCGTCGACGGCCAGATGAGCACCAACGACACCGTCGTGCTCCAGGCCAGCGCAACCTCGGGCCTCGACCTTCCCGACGGCCTGCTCGACGCCGTTCTACTCCAGCTCGCGCTCGAAATCGTCGCCGACGGCGAAGGTGCCACCCGGGTCGGCCGGATCGAGGTCACCGGGGCAGCCGACGGCGAAGAGGCCGAGCTGGTCGCCCGCCAGATCGCCAATTCGCCGCTGGTCAAGACCGCCCTGCTCGGCCGGGATCCGAACTGGGGCCGGATCGCCCAGGCCGCCGGCGCCGCACTGGCCGGTTCCGACATCGGCGAACTGGGGCCGGACGTGATCTCCGCGGACGAGCTGGCCGGAGAGCAGCGGGAAGCCGAGCTGGGGCTGAAGCTGGACCGGGGTGAAGGCCGGGCGCATGTCTACTTCAGCGACCTGACCCATGAGTACATAGTCATCAACGCCGAATACACGACCTGAGGCAGGTATGGAAAGCGATACAGGAGCAAGCGAAGTACCCAAGGCCCTTTCGAAGAGCCTTTCTGACGACCCCGAGAACGTCGGGGTCCTGCTCGAGGCCCTCCCTTACATCCGCGAGTTCCACGGACGCACCGTGGTCATCAAGTACGGAGGCGCCGCGATGCGTGAGGACTCCCTGCGCGAGGCCTTCGCGACTGACGTCGTGCTGCTCAAGTACGTCGGGCTCAACCCGGTCATCGTTCACGGCGGCGGTCCCGAGATCTCGGACTACATGCGCCGGCTGGGCATGGAGGTCAAGTTCCACCATGGCCTGCGCGTCTCTGACCGGGAGACGGTCGAGGTCGCAAAGATGGTTCTGCTCGGCAAGGTCAACGCCGACCTTGTCAGCCGGCTGAACCGGGCAGGCCAGCCGTCGGTCGGTCTTTCCGGGGAGGACGGCTCCCTGTTCCAGGTCGCGCCGGTGGCCAACGCCGCCGAGGTCGGCTTCGTCGGGGAGATCGAGCGCGTGGACGTGGACGTGCTCAACCACATCGCCGCCGACTACATCCCGGTGATCGCGTCGTCGGCATCTGACAAAGAAGGTAATTCCTACAACGTCAACGCCGACGAGGCGGCCGGCAAGGTCGCCGCCGCCCTGGGTGCCTACAAAGCGATCTTTCTCACCGACGTCGTCGGCTGGCTCGAGGATCCGGAAGACGAATCGACCCGGATCTCGGAGGCGACGGTCGCCGAGGTGGAAGCCAGGATGGACTCGATCAGCGGTGGCATGCGACCGAAACTGGGTGCCTGTCTGAACGCGATCGGCGGCGGCACGCAGCACGCCCACATCATCGACGGACGCCGGCCGCATTCGCTGCTGCTGGAGCTCTTCACCGACGCCGGGATCGGTACCAAGGTGACGCCGTGAACCCGGGCTTCCGGATCGGGGAGCCAATCGGGGAGCAGCTTTGAAGCCCGGCCTGAAAGAGCGCGAGCATCGCTTCCTGATGCAGACTTACCGCCGGGCCGAGGTTGAATTCGTCCGTGGCGAAGGCGCGCTGCTTTTTGACGAGCAGGGCCGCGAGTACATCGACCTGCTCTCCGGGATCTCGGTGACTTCGCTCGGCCAGTGCGCCCCCGCGGTCGTCGAAGCGGTCGCGGCGCAGTCACGGGAGCTGTTTCATGTCTCGAACCTCTTCTATACGGAACCGATGGTGGATCTGGCCGAGCGGCTGTCACAGCGCTCGATCGGTGGGCCGGTCTTCTTCTGCAACTCGGGTGCCGAGGCGAATGAATGCGCGATCAAGGTGGCACGCAGGCACGCCCACGGGCGCGGCATCGAGGACCCGCAGATCATCGTCTTCGAAGGCGACTTCCACGGGCGGACTTACGGCGCCCTTTCGGCTACTCCCGGCCTGGCGGCCAGCCCGGCCCTTGGTCCGATGATGCCCGGCTTCACAGCTGTCCCGTTCGACGACCCGATCGCACTGGAGCAGGCCTTCTCGGCTGAAACCGCCGCGATCATGATGGAGCCGGTTCAGGGCGAAGCCGGGGTCTTCCCGGTCTCGGAGGAAACCCTCTCGACCGCCCGGCGGCTCTGCGATGAATCCGGCGCGCTGCTGGTCTTCGACGAGGTCCAGACCGGAGTCGGCCGCACCGGGTCCCTGTGGGCTTACGAGCAGACCGCAGTCCGGCCTGATGTCCTTACCACCGCCAAGGCACTGGGTGGTGGAGTCGCGATCGCGGCCTGCGTCAACTCGGAGTCGCTCGGGCAGGTCCTGGAGCCGGGCGACCACGGATCCACTTTCGCCGCGGGCCCGGTCGCCGCATCGGCCGCCAACGCGGTACTCGAGGCGGTCGACGATCCCGACATGCTGCGCCGGATCCGCGAACTCGGCGGATCGCTCGCGAAAGAGCTCAGGCAGCTTGAAGGGGTCGCCGGGGTCCGCGGCCGTGGTCTGATGATCGGGGTCGGCCTGGAAGAAGGCCTGGACGCCCGTGAGCTCAATACGAGCCTTCTGAAGCGCGGCTTCATCGCCAACGCACCCCGCCCGGACACGCTTCGCCTGCTGCCGCCGTTCGTGCTCTCCGATGAGCAGGGCAAACGGGCAGTTGAGGCGATCGGCGCCGTTCTGAGCGGCCTCGTGGGGGAGGCAGGTAGAGGGTGACGATACGGATACCATCAGCCACGACCGAACTGACCGGAGGTGCATCGAATGAGTGACGACCCGACAAGGATCATGAGAGACGACGAAGGTGGAAACCACGGCAATGGCCACCCGCCGATCGAGCCCGAGGAGCAGCAGCGCCACCTGCGCTACCTGGTGATCGCCCTGCTCGCCGTCATCGCCGGCCTGATCATCGCCGTGATCGTGATCTCCGGCGGGGACAGCTCCGACACTACGCCGACCGGTACGAGCGATGTGCCCGCGGTCATCCCGACCACGCCGGTCACCCCGACCGGCGAAACCGGCCCGACCGGTGATACCGCTACCACCGATACCGACAGTGGCGGGGTTTCGCCCGAGCCGGCGCCCGACACGGGAACCACCGACAGCGGTGGGACTGCACCGGACGGCTCCGGCGGGGTCAGCCCCGGAACCGACACCACGGATTCGAGCGGCGGCAGTGGAGGGATCGGTCCGTGAGGGATCTGTCGCTGGCCTCGCTGCCGGCTCCGACCGCCTCGTACGAAGCAGTCCCCGAGGAAGTCAACCGGGTCCTGCTGCTGTACTCGGGCGGCCTTGACACCAGCGTCATGCTCCACTGGATTCAGGAGGCCTACGAGGCGGAGATAGTCACGCTGACGATCAACCTCGGCCAGCCGGGCGAGGACTACACCGAGGTCACCGACAAGGCAAAGGCGATGGGCGCGCTCGAGACGATCGTGATCGACGCGCGCGAAGAGTTTGCCGAGGAGTACGTCCTGCGGGCGATCAAGGCGAACGCGCTCTACGGTGGCGGATACCCCCTGTTTACTTCGCTGGCCCGGCCGTTGATCGCCAAGCTCGGCGTCGAAGAAGCCGCCCGGACAGGCTGCGACACGCTCGCCCACGGCTGCACCGGTAAAGGAAACGACCAGGTCCGGCTGGAGGCGACGGTCGCTGCGCTGGACCCTGAACTGAAGATGATCGCTCCGGTCCGCTCCTGGCAGATCGGCCGCGATGAAGAACTCGAGTACTGCCGTACCCACAACATCCCGCTCAAGGGTGGCACTTCGGCGCCGCCGTACTCGATCGACGACAACCTCTGGGGCCGCTCCTCCGAGGGCGGCGGCATCGAGTCGCTGGACACACCGCCGCCGGACGACGTCTTCCAGCTTGTGACCAGGCCCGAACTGGCGCCGGACGAGCCCGAGTATGTGACGGTCGGCTTCGAGGCCGGTCATCCGGTCAGCTTCAACGGTGAGCGTCTGGGCTTCGTCGAGCTGCTCGAGGCGGCCGCCGAGGCCGGATGCCGGCACGGCTGCGGCATCGTCGACCACATCGAGGACCGGATCGTCGGGCTCAAGGTGCGCGACATCTACGAGGTCCCGGCGGCGGCGGTGCTGCTGACCGCCCATCAGGACCTCGAGAAGGTCGTCTCGACCATCCACCAGAACAACTTCAAGAACACACTGGACCGGCACTGGGCCTATCTGGCATACGCCGGTCTCTGGCACGAGCCGCTCCGGCACGATCTTGATGCCTTCATGGACTCCGCCAACGAGTTCGTGACCGGCGAAGTGACGATGAAGCTGTTCAAGGGCTCCGCGACCCCGGTCGCCCGAAAGTCGCCCTACGCGCTCTACGATGAGAACCTGGCGTCCTTCGGCGAGTCCGGGGGCGAGTTTTCGCAGAATGCCAGTCCGGGCTTCATCGAACTCTTCTCGCTCCAGAGCCGGATGGCCCACCGGGTACGCAATCGAAAGGAAGAGCAGTGATCTACAAACTGATCGGCCGCCTAGCGGTCAAGCTCGCAGTGATCTTCATCAGGCGCAGAGTTAGCCCGAGAACAGCAGCGATCGCCGGCGCCGGTGTGCTGGCCGGCATCGCCGCGATCGGGGTTGCGGGATACATCGCCACGCGCGACGTGCCCGAAGCGTGAGCCGCCAACGCGGGAGCAGTCCGAAGCCTGACCCCACGTCGCCCTGACCTACCCCGTCCGCAAGTGACGTTGCGACCACCCCCGTAAACCGGGCCGCCCGGGGTGCCGTTGTCTACGGTGGGAGGCGGCTTTGGCTTCAACTCTGACAATTCCAGGACCAGGCGGGGCCTGATCCGGTGAAACCCCTCAAGTTTGCGACCGTCGCGGCGGCCGCCATCTGCTTCTGTCTGCCGCTGGCCGCCACTGCGACCGGCAACGTTGACCGCCTCGAACAGCAGAGTTCGGCCGCCTCCGGACGGATCGACGAGCTTTCAGGCCGGTTGAACCAGGACCGGGCCGGTTTCGACCAGGCCGCCGAGCGGGCCGATGCCGCCGCGGCACAGGAGTCCGACCTCAGTGGACGGATCGACACCGGAACCGCCCGCGTCTCAGACCTCAGGCAGGAGCTCGAAAGCGAAACCTCCGAACTCGAGCAGACCCGGAACCGCCTGCGCCGGGCCGAGCGCCTGCTCGCCGGCCGCCTCACCGCGATCTACATGGCGGGCCCGGTCGAGACGATCGATGTCGTGCTCGGCGCCCAGGACTTCAGCGAACTGGGCAGCAGGACCGAATACCTGCTGGCGATCCGGGACGCCGACCAGCAGCTGGCCGGCCGGGTGCGCTCGGTCCGCGATTCGCTCAGGTCCACGGTCGCGAGGCTCGGCGAGCTCAAGGGCGAGGCAGAGGCGCAGCTGGCCGCGCTCGACGCCGCCCGGCAGGAGATCGTGTCAGTACGGGTCGAAGCGGAGGCAAGCGCGGCGCAGTTCGCTGCGGTGAGCAGTTCACGCAATCAGGAGATCGACGCACTCAAGGCCGATATTGACCAGTGGCAGCAGCAGATCCAGCGCGAAGAGGCCAAGAGTGCCGCCGAAGCGGAGGTGGAAGTCGCCGCCCAGCTCGGGGGTCCCTACTCGATCCCGACCTACATCGTGATGTGCGAGTCAGGCGGCAACTACGCCGCGCTCAACGCGTCCAGCGGAGCCGGCGGTGCCTACCAGATCATGCCCGAGACCTGGGCCGCATACGGAGGCACGGGGCTGCCGAATGAAGCATCAAAGGCCGAGCAGGACCGCATCGCCGCCCTGATCTACGCCGACTCAGGCACCGCCCCCTGGGTCTGCGCTTAGCTCTGAGAACCCACCAGGTTGCCGGGCAGGCAGCGCCCATCATGTTCGGTCCCCTTCAACGGCGGCAAGCCCTCACGGTCCCGTGGCCTCGGCGCGAACTGTACATCTGGCAAGCTGGTTGTACAAACAAATTGATTTGTGTACATTGCTGGTATGCCAGCCACAACGACGCTCAGCGTCTCTGAAGCCCGAAGTCAACTTGCGGCGATCATCGACCGGGTGGGCGCCGAGAACGTGCCCGTCTACCTGGAACGTCGCGGTCGCCGTGTAGCTGCGGTCATCGACGCCGATGAACTGGACCGTCTGATCGAACTCGCTGAGGACATGGCCGACATTCGCGCGGCCGAAGAGGCGCGTGAGGAGATGCGGCTGACCGGCGAGACGCCGGTGCCGTGGGAGCAGGTCAAGGCCGATCTCGGCCTGACGTGAGCTACCGCGTCGCGCTGGCACCCGCCGCCGCCCGCCAGTTGCGAAAGTGCGATCCGCAGGTTCGGCGGCGCCTTCAGGCCGCCATCGACCTGCTGGCCGAAGAGCCACGGCCGCCCGCCGCGACCCGGCTGGTCGGCGGTTCGGGGGAGTGGCGGGTCCGAACCGGTGACTGGCGGATCATTTACGAGATTAATGACGACGAACTGTTGGTCCTCGTACTCCAGGCTGGACACCGCCGCGAGATCTACCGGCGGCGAAGCTGAGCTGTTCAGCTACCGGACGCGATGGCAGCGAGCTCGACCGGGCGCAGCAGCACCCGGAGCAGGCCGGGCTCGAGGATCGCCAGTCCGCCTTTCTTCAGCTTCACTTCGGCACCTGTGAGCCGGCCGACCTCGCCTGACAGGTCGGGTTCGTGGCCGACCAGCATCACGTTTCCACGGCCTTCGACGAGTACGAGCGTGTCGAAGCGGCCGGCGATCGCGTCGCAGATCTCCGGTTCGAGGTCGAGGTGCTCGCAGGCCAGTAGTGCCATTTCCCGGGCCCGGACTTTAGGGCTGGTCAGACAGACGTCGATCCTGTATTCGAGCCGGGCAACGGCGCGCCCGGCGGCGTCGGCCTGGGCACGGCCCTTGTCGGTCAGCCGACGGGCGGCATCGCCATCTCCCTGGTCCGGTTCGGCGTCCCCGTGTCTCAGCAGATAGATCATTGGCGGCAATCCTAGAGGCCTCGCCGAATCGCCGGATTTCGTTCCCGCATACTGCGTCTTCGGGGCTGTTTTCGTACCTCTTGACGTCGGGTCGAGTTGCCATGATGGACCGGCATGAGTGGCCCAACATCCAACCCGGCTCCGGTAGCCCACCTTCACGTCCACAGCGAGCATTCGGTGCTGGACGGCGCCTGCAACATCAAGGAGATGGCGGCCCGCGCGGCGGAGCTCAACATGCCGGCGCTGGCACTGACCGACCACGGCGTGATGAACGGCGCGCTCGACATGTACAAGGCCTGCCGGGAGAACGACGTCAAGCCGATCCTCGGGATCGAGGCTTACTTCGTGGACGACCGCAGCACGGTCAGGGAGATGCCGCGCTACGAGCGAAACCATCTGACCCTGATCGCCGAGTCCGACGTCGGCTTCCGAAACCTGGTTGCGCTCAGCTCCGAGGGTTTTCTCGAGGGCTACCACCGCGGCAAAGCGAACATCGACATGGAACTGCTGGACCGCCACTCCGAGGGCGTGATCTGCCTGACCGGTTGCCTCCAGGCGCGTTTCGTCAAGCGGCTGGTCGAAGACAGGCCGGACGATGCGCGGGCCCACCTCGACGAGCTGATCCAGGTTTTCGGACCCGAGCAGGTGTACCTGGAGGTTCAGAAGAACGGGATCGACGACCAGGACAAGGCCAATCTCGAGATCGCCCGGATCGCCCGCGAGGTCGGTCGGCCGCTGGTCGCAACGGCGGACGTCCATTACCTCAGGCGCGAGGACCACGCCAACCACACCGCGCTTCTCTGCGTCCAGACCAAGTCGACCCTGGATGCGCCGAAGATGACCTTCGACACGAACGAGTTCTACCTCAAGGACGGCGACGAAATGACCGCCGCCTTCGCCGAGTGGCCGGAAGCGGTGCCGATGACTCTCGAGATCGCAGAAAGGTGCGAAGTCGAGATCCCGCTGGGGGAGATCCTGCTTCCCGAGTACCCGACTGACGACGGCTCGGCGCCCGAGGCGATGCTTCGCCGGGTCGCAGAGGACGGCCTGAAGGTCCGCTACGGGGATCCGGTTCCGTCCGAAGCGCGCGAACGGCTCGAGTTCGAACTCGGCGTCATCGAAGAGATGGGTTTTCCGTCCTACTTCCTGATCGTCTGGGACTTCGTCAAGTACGCGAAGGAGAACGGCATCGCAGTCGGTCCGGGCAGGGGCTCGGCGGCAGGTTCGATCGCCTCCTACTCGCTCGGCATCACCGACATCGACCCGATCGAGTACGACCTCTTCTTCGAACGCTTCCTGAACCCCGGCCGCAAGTCGATGCCGGACATCGACATCGACTTCTCGGTGCGCGGGCGCGACCGCATGATCCAGTACGTGACCGAAAAGTACGGCTCGGACTCGGTCGCCCAGATCATCACCTTCGGCACGATGGCCCCGCGGGCTGCGATCCGGGACTCCGCCCGGGTCCACGGGTTCGACTACAAGCTCGGCGATACCCTGGCCAAGCAGATCCCGGAGCCGATCATGGGCCGCTCGCCGTCTTTCGAGGAGTGCCTCAGGCCTGGCGAGGAACTCCAGAGGACATACGAAAGCGATGCCGACGCACGCAAGGTGATCGACACTGCCAGGGGCCTCGAGGGCAAGATCCGGAACACCTCGATCCACGCCGCCGCTGTAGTCATCTCCGGGCGCCCGTTGAAGGAGATCGTCCCGCTCCAGCTGGTTGAAGACAAGTCGGCACCGGCCACCTCGGACGAGAACGGCAGGCCGGTCAAGACCTACAAGACGGTGACCCAGTACGCGATGGGCCCGGTAGAAGACATGGGCCTGCTGAAGATGGACTTCCTCGGTCTGCGCAACCTCGATGTGATCGACGACGCGATCGACATCATCCGCCGCTCGCGAGGCGAGGAAATCGATATCGGCGAGATTTCACTCGACGACCGGAAGACCTACGAGATGCTCGCAGCAGGTGATTCGGTCGGCGTGTTTCAGTTGGAGTCCGAGGGAATGCGGGCGGCGATGAAGAGCGTCGTCCCGACCGAGTTCGACGACATCATCGCCCTGGTCTCGCTCTACCGGCCGGGTGCGATGGCCGAGATCCCGCGTTACGCACGAGGCAAGGCCGACCCGACGACGGTCACCTACGAAGATGAACGGCTCAAGGAAATCACCGAGGCCACCTATGGCTGTCTGGTCTACCAGGAGCAGCTGATGGAGATCTCGAAGAAGCTGGCCGGCTTCACTCCGGCCGAGTCCGACGACTTGCGCAAGGCGATCGGCAAGAAGGATCGGGACCTGATGGCCAGGATGGAAAAGAAGTTCATGGAAGGAACTGCCTCCTCGGGAACCGACCAGCGGGTCTCGGACAGCCTCTGGGCTTCGATGACGGCCGCCGCCGACTACTCCTTCAACAAGTCTCACGCCGCCTGTTATGCCCTGATCGCCTACCGCACCGCGTACCTCAAGGCCAACTACACGGCCGAGTACATGGCCGCCGTGATCTCGACAGTCATGGGCACCAAGGACAAGGTCCCCTTCTTCATCAGCCACTGCGCCGGCATGGGCATCAATGTGCTGCCGCCCGACATCAACCAGTCCGACCACGGCTTCGTGGTCACCGATGAGGGCATCCGGTTCGGACTCGACGCGGTCAAGAACGTCGGCCATTCGGCCGTCGAGTCGATTCTTCACGCGAGGGAGGAGCGCGCGATCGAGTCGCTGTGGGACTTCTGTGAGCGGGTGGATTCACGGGCCGCCAACAAGCGTGCGATCGAGTGCCTGATCAAGTGCGGCGCTTTCGACCTGCTGCCGGGTTCGCGTCGCGGAATGCTGGAGACCCTGCCGGAGGCACAGGCCGCCGGCACCAGGGCGCAGTCGGACGCTCACATGGGGCAGGGTTCGATTTTTGACATGGGCGGGGGCTCGGAAGAAGCTGTCAAAGGGGGTCAGCACGCGCCGATCTCGGAAACTGAGTTCGAGCAGAAGGAACTGCTCTCACTGGAGAAGGAGACTCTCGGCACATTCCTTTCCTCGCATCCGCTCGACGGGTTGCGCGAGGCGATCCTGGCGAGCTCGGACTGCGGACTGGACGAGCTCCGCCTGCGCGATGACGGCTCCTGGGTGAAGGTAGGGGGGATCATCACCGAGTATCGGAAGATGCGGACCAAGTCCGGGAGCCAGATGGCCTTCGCCACGCTCAGCGACATCGAGAGCGAGGTCGAGCTGATCGTTTTCAGGGCCGGCGAGTCGGAAAAGCTGGCGGCGATCCAGCCGGACTCCGTGGTGCTGGTCAAAGGCAGGGTGGACCAGACCGAAAAGGGCACGAAGATCGTCGCCCAGGAAGCCGTGGAGTTCGACCCCGGCCCGGAAGAGATAGCCCGGGCGGTCGAGCAGCAGAAGAAGAAGAAGGAGCCCTTCACGGTGAAGGTGGAGTCCGCCCGGCTTTCGCTCGATGCCCTTGAGGAAATCAAGTTGGTTTTCGAGCACCACAAGGGGGAGGCCGATGTGCACCTGGTGGTGGTCAACGGCGATCGAGAGCGCCGGCTGAAGCTCGGCCCCGACTACCGCGTGCGCCGCTCGCCCGGACTCAGCATTGAGCTCGAAGAGATTCTCGGCAGCGGCACCGCCCGCGCGGCCTGACCGGCGGGCTCGCCGGCGCATGCCGAGAAGATCCTCGACGTGGCAGCGCCAGTCGCATGGTTCCCGCAGCGTCTGTCCGAAGAATTCGGCAGCGCCTGTCCAAGGAGTTCGGCAGCGCCTGTCCTCGCATACCGACAGCGCCGTTTTGGGCTCTGTGACGACGTTTCACTGGTCCGGCACCGGCCATTCGAGAGGCATTGCTTTCTTGCGTACGTTCGGTCCGAGTGCGATCTGTCACAGGTTTCATAACCTAGTCATGGATCCATGTAACATTCGTTTATGACTTCGACACAGACACCAGAGGAATTGGTCCAGGAGCAGGCTGGCGATACGGGTGAAAAGCCCCCGTTCTCGCTTGAGCTGAGCCAGGACCAGAAAGACATCCAGGAGTGGGCCCACGGTTTTGCCGAAAACGTGATGCGGCCGGCCGCCCACGAATGGGACGAGAAGGAAGAGTTCCCCTGGCCGGTAGTCCAGGAGGCCGCCAAGATCGGCCTGTACGGCTTCGAGGGTATCGCCCAGTTCTTCGCTGACGAAAGCGGCCTTTCGATGCCGATCGTCAACGAAGAGATCTTCTGGGGAGATGCCGGTATCGGTATGGCGATCTTCGGCACCACGCTGGCCGTCGCTTCGATATTCGGACAGGGCACGCCGGAACAGATGGGCGAGTGGATCCCGCAGTGCTTCGGTACCGAGGATGACCTGAAAGTCGCCGCGTTCTGCGCCTCGGAGCCCGACGCCGGCTCTGATGTATCCGCAGTCCGTACCACGGCCAAGTACGACGAGGCCAAGGACGAATGGGTGATCAACGGCCAGAAGGCCTGGGCCACCAACGGCGGCATCGCCAATATCCATGTGGTCATCGCCTCGGTCGACCGTGAGCTCGGCTCACGCGGCCACGCGGCCTTCATCATTCCGCCGAACACGCCCGGCTGTGCGCAGGGCGCGAAAGTCAAGAAGCACGGTATCCGCGCTTCACACACCGCCGACGTCCACCTCGACGACTGCCGCGTTCCCGGCAGGTGCCTGCTCGGCGGCAAGGAGAAGCTCGACGAGCGTCTCGCCCGGGTCCGTGAGGGCAAGAAGAGCAGGGGCCAGGCCGCAATGGCTACCTTTGAGGCCAGCCGTCCCGTGGTCGGCGCCCAGGCGATCGGTATCGCCCGCGCCGCCTACGAGTACGCGCTCGAGTACGCCAAGGGCCGCGTCCAGTTCGGTAAGCCGATCGTCGAGAACCAGGCGATCGCCTTCACTCTGGCCGACATGAAGACCGAGATCGACGCCGCCAGGCTGCTGGTCTGGAGGGCTTCATGGATGGGTCGCAACCAGGTTCCGTTTGACAACGCCGAGGGCTCGATGTCGAAACTCAAGGCCGGCGAGGTTGCAACCTGGGTCACCGAGAGGGCAATCCAGATCCTCGGCGGCAACGGCTACGCCCGCGAGTACCCGGTTGAGCGCATGCATCGCGACGCCAAGATCTACGACATCTTCGAGGGCACCTCGGAGATTCAGCGGCTCGTTATCTCAAGAGCAATCTCAGGCCACCACATTCGGTAGATGCTGCTCCGGGCTTTGCCCGGTTGCGCGTGCAGCTGCGTTGACGAAAGCGCCCCCGGTTTCGGGGGCGCTTTCTGTTTGGACGGGGGACGGGCACTCCTCCGGGGCCACCAGGGCGTGCCTGACTTCGTCGACGCTCGACGGTTCGGGAACGTACTGAAGTACGCCCCCTTCACCGCCATCGCTTTACTCCTCGTCAGGCACGCCCCGGAGCCCCCGGAGAAGCACCCGCGTGGTGTGACGGCCGAGACTCGCTGACCCAGGGTGGATGCTCGGTAGGGCGCTCATTTCTGGACAGACGAATCTCAAGAAGTGGCCGCAATTGAGGCAAGCCCCATGCCTTAAGTCAGGTCACTTCCCGGCCCGTCGACCGCTGTGCGCCCGGGGCTTAGTAGCCGTGGCCGGTGTGGACTGGGGGTTTGGGGTTGTGGCCGGCGGCTCTCTTGCGCAGGTACTTGATCGAGGCGGTGAAGTCTTCGGCGAGGGCGTCTACGAGTTCCCGGGTCTGGTTGAACTTGACCAGCATTCGCATGATGCGGTCGTTCTCGTTGTTGGGCGGCAGCTGGTAGGCGGGGACCATCCAGCCGCGGCGCCGGGCGAGTTCTCCGACCAGGTCGTTGCTGTCGAACGGCTCTTCGTCCCTGGTCTTGGCGATCAGCAGGGGCAGGGTGGGGCGGTCGTCTTCGAAGACCTCGATCGCGTCTTCCGCACGCAGCAGCTCGGCGAGGGCCTCACGGTTCATGCTCATCGAGCGGACCACAGAGCTGTAGCCGTTGTGGCCCAGCCGGAGGAACTGGTAGTACTGGGCCAGGACAAATGATGAGCTGCCGGAGAAGTTCAGGGTGAAGGTCGCGTCCTTCTCACCGAGGTAGTCCTCGTAGAAGATCAGCTCCTCGGGAACCTGGGCGTCGGTGCGGGTTACCAGCCATCCGATGCCGGGGTAGACCAATCCGAACTTGTGGCCGGAAGCGTTGATCGAGACGACCGATTCGAGTCGGAAGTCCCACTCGAAGTCCGGATGGGAGAACGGGAAAACGAAGCCGCCCGAAGCCGCGTCGATGTGCATCGGAACCTCAAGCCCCTTGCCTTTGAGTTCAGTCAGCATTGCGTCGATGCCTTCGACGTCGTCGCACTGACCTGTGAAGGTCGTGCCGACCACCCCGATCACACCGATCGTATTCTCATCGATCTGGGGCTCGAAGTCTTCGGCCGTCATGGTCGTCTTGCCCTTGGGCACCGGTACCTGCCGCGGTTCGACGTCGAAGTAGCGGCAGAACTTGTCCCAGACCACGTGAACGTCGGCTCCGTAGACGAGGTTGGGGGCGGTGTCGGGCTTGCCGGCGTCCTTGCGGCGCTTCTTCCAGTTCCACTTCATCGAGAGCGCTCCGAGCATTACCGCCTCGGAGGAACCGGCGCATGCGGTGCCGGGCGTGTTCTGTCCAGCCGGGCCGTTGAAGAGGTCGTGGATCATGCGCACGCAGCGCTTCGAGATTTCGGCTGTGCGGGGATACTCGGCGTGATCGATGTAGTTGCGATGGAGATTCTCCGCGATAACCTGACGCGCCTCGGGCTCCATGTGGGTGGTGACGAAAGTGGCGAGGTTCTTGTTGGGGTCGCCGTCGAGCATCATTTCGGTGCTGACCAGGTTGTAGGCCGCCCTGGGAGTGACTCCTTCAACCGGCAGCTTTGTCGAGGGAGCCGGCTTCGTGAAGTAGGTCTCGATCAGCAGCTCTTCGCTCTCGGGATTGAACGGTGGCTCGGCTGGGCGCTTTGTGTGGTCTGTCATGGGGGCTCCTCAAGTTGAAGGTTGGGCTGAGCCTATCCTGCACGAACAAACCTGAATGACCCGGATGAGGTGAAAAACCCGGCTGAAGCCCGGCCCGGGGCGGGGCGCAACCAGGCTTGGAAACGGGTCAAACGTGGCGGGCCGCCAGGCCGCGTTCACGCAGTTCACGCGCGAAGGCGACGTCTTCGGCGGTTGCACCCTTCTTGTCCTTGCCGGGCGTTTCGAGCGTGGCGGTCAGGCCTTCGAAGCGTGGCTCGGAGAGGAAAAGTGCGAGAGCGTCGGCTCCGATCTCGCCGTCGCCGAGATCGGCGTGGCGGTCGCGTCTGGAGCCGAACTCGGTGGCGGAGTCGTTTATGTGGAGCGCCTTCAGACGGTCGAGGCCGAGCTTCGCTTCGATCTCGTCGACCATCGCTGTGATGCCCCCGACGGTGCGGATGTCGACCCCGGCCGCGAACAGGTGGCAGGAGTCGAGGCAGATCCCGACCCGGTCGACGCTTCCGGCAGCCTCGGTCAGCGCCTCGATCTCGTCGAAGTCGAGGCCGAGGATTCCCTTGTGGCCGGCCATCTGCTCGATAAGCACCGGGCAGCTCCCGGAGTCGGCGATCGCCTCGCCGATCAGCTCGCCTGCCCGCTCGAGTGCCGGGACCAGCTCGGCGTCCTTGCGGGCCCCGGGGTGGAGGACCACTCCGGTTGCGCCGATCCCGTCACCGACCCGCAGCGCGTGGGTCAGCGAGGCCAGCGACTTTGCCCGCAGCTCCTCGTCGGGGGTCGCCGGATTGATCAGGTAGATCGCGTGGATGATCACCGACTCGACCCCGGAACCGGCGATGGCCTCGCCGAAGGCGTCGAAGTCATCCTGTGTGTACTGGGTCGGCTTCCAGGCCCGCGGGCTCTGGTTGAAGATCTGGATCGAAGAGCAGCCGAGGCCTTCGCCGCGGGACACGGCCTTCGCCAGGCCGCCTGCTGTGGAAACATGGGCTCCGATGAGCATCAGTGAGAAAGACCTCCGGGTCAGGTTTGCGCCTTCGCCCACCGGTGCGCTTCATATCGGAGGGGCCAGGACCGCACTGTACAACTGGCTGGCCGCCCGGCACGCCGGTGGCACACTGGTCCTGCGGATCGAGGACACCGACCTCGAGCGCTCGACCGAGGCCAATGTCGATCAGATCCTCGAAGCGCTCGAATGGATGGGGATCGACTGGGACGAGGGCCCGCTGTCGCAGGTGGCGAGGGCTCCCGAGCACGCCGCCGCGCTGGAACGCCTGCTCAAGTCCGGGGCTGCCTACCGGGACGCCGCTACCGCCGAGACCGTGCGCGCCTGGAAGGACGAGCACGGTGCCGGCCGCGGCTACCGCGGAAACCCCGACCCATCCGGGGCCGGCGCGATCCGGCTGCGGGTGCCCGACGACGGCGACACGGTGGTTGAGGACCTGATCCGCGGCGAGGTTCGCTTCCCCAACGCCAGCCAGGACGACTTCGTGATTGCCCGGGGTGACGGCACCGCGCTCTACAACTTCGCGGTCGCGGTCGACGACGCCGACATGGGCATCACCGAGGTGATCCGCGGCGACGATCACCTTTCGAACACCCCCAAGCAGCTGCTGGTGCTGCGGGCGCTGGGAGTCGACCCGCCGCGATACGCCCACGTGCCGCTGCTTCACGGTCCCGACGGCAAGAAGCTCTCCAAGCGTCACGGCGCCGCTTCGGTCCAGGAGCTACGCGACGCCGGCTACCTGCCGGAGGCGGTGAGGAACTACGTCGCCCTGCTGGGCTGGGGCCCTGGCGATGACGAGACGCTGCTCGACACCGACGAGCTGGTCGCCCGGTTCCGGCCAGAGGACGTCGGACGCTCGTCGGCGGTCTTTGACGAGAAGAAGCTGCGCTGGATGAACGGGCGTTACATGCGCGAGATGGACCTCGACGAGTACACACGCACGGTGGCCGCGTTGAACGGACGCGAGCCCGACGAGAGGCTGCGGGCCGGCTGTGAGATAGCCCAGGAGAAGGCACAGACCATGACCGAGGTCTGGCCGCTGATCCGGTTCCTGTTCGAGCCGCCGGTCGAAGACGAAAAGGCGTGGCGCAAGACGATGAAAGCCCACGCCCCCGATGCGCTGACGGCCGCCCGCGATGCGCTGGCCGGGCTCGACGGCTTCTCGTCCGCCCAGGTCGAAGCGGCACTCGAGCCGATCCCCGCGAGCATGGACCTCGGCGCCGGAAAGGTCTACCAGCCGATCCGGGTCGCGATCACCGGGTCGACCGTCTCCCCGGGCATATTCGAGTCGGTCGCGGTCCTCGGTCGCGAGCAAACTCTGGCCCGGATCGATGCGGCGTTGGCCCGACTGGCCGCGGATCCACCCGAGCCGGCGGTCCCGGCCGCTCCTCAGTAGCTCCGGCAGCGGCTTCAGTGCTGTAAAAAGGACTTGTGATCTCGATCACTTCGAAATCGCGGTACGCGGTCGTCGCGATGGCCGAACTCGCCCGCTCGGGTGACAGTCCCGTGCCGGTCAAAGAGCTTGCCGAGCGTCGGGCGATCCCGGATCAGTTCCTGGAGCAGCTGTTCTCGACCCTGCGCCGGGCCGGCCTGCTGACCAGCCATCGCGGCAGCAAGGGCGGCTATACGCTCGCCCGCCCGGCCGCAGAGATCACCGTGCTCGAAGTCGTCCAGGCACTCGACGGCAAGGTCGGCCAGGAAGCCGACGAAGCCGGCGGAATCTGGGCGGACGGGGTCGCGGCCTTGCGCAAGGTGTTCGGTGAGACCACGATCGCCGATATTGCGTCGCGCGAGGGCGAAGACGCGGCGGCGGGGATGTACTTCATTTGATCGCCCCACAGGCCTCGGCCACAGTCGGAGGGACACCCCTGGTCTGGCTGGCGAGGATCGGGGTTGGGCTGGGCGCTGAAGTATGCGGCAAGCTCGAGTATTTCAATCCCGGTGGCTCGGTCAAGGACCGGATCGGCGCCGCGATGATCGGTGCGGCTGAAGCAAAAGGTCTGCTTGAGCGCGGAGAGTCCACGATCGTCGAGCCGACCAGCGGCAACACGGGTATCGCGCTGGCGATGATCTGCGCCGCGCGCGGCTACAGGCTTGTCCTGACCATGCCGGAGGGGATGAGCAGGGAGCGCAGCAAGCTGCTTCGGGCATACGGAGCCGAGGTGCTCGAGACTCCGTCGATGGGCGGAATGGACGAGTCGGTGGCGATGGCGGCAAGAATCGCTGAAGAACGCGGTGCTTTCATGCCCCAGCAGTTCTCGAATCCGGCCAACCCCGAGGCCCATTTTCGAACCACGGGACCCGAGGTCTGGGACGACACCCACGGAGAGATTTCGGCCTTCGTCTGCGGGGTTGGCACCGGGGGGACGATCACGGGTGTCGCCCGTTATCTCAAAGAACAGGAGTCCGACGCGAAGATCGTCGCGGTGGAACCCGCCACTTCACCCGTGCTTTCCGGCGGCAAGCCCGGCCCCCACCGGATCCAGGGCATAGGTGCCGGCTTCGTGCCGGAAGTGCTCGAAACCGGTCTGATTGACGAGTACCTCCCGGTTACCGACGAAGACGCCATCGAAACCGCTCACCGAATGGCCCGTGAGGAAGGCATTCTGTGCGGGATCTCGGCCGGGGCCAACGTTCACGCTGCGCTTGAACTCGCGGCCCGTCCGGAGTTCGCAGGCGGCAGGGTGGTGACCGTGGTCTGTGACTCGGGTGATCGCTACATGTCACTCCCGTTCTTCGCATCCTGATCGGGACGAACCGGAGGTAATCTCGAAACATGTCCCGACTTTCGATCAGCAGGACAGCTGAGGCTGTCAACAGACAGGTCGCTGCGGCCCGCGGCCGCGACCCCGCGACCGGGGGCGTCTCGACTGTTGAAATCCTGGCGACATGGCCCGGCGTGCATGCGGTGCTGGCCTACCGACTGGCCCGGCGCCTGCACCTCGCTGGGTTTCCGTTGCTGCCGCTGGTCATCTCCTACCTGAGCCGCGCGCTCACCGGGATCGAAATCCACCCCGGGGCGAAGATCGGCAGCGGATTCTTCATCGACCACGGATCCGGAACCGTGATCGGCGAGACGGCCGAGATCGGACAGGACGTGACGATCTACCAGGGGGTTACCCTGGGCGGAACCGGCTTCCAGCCCGGCAAGCGGCATCCCACGGTCGAAGACAACGTCACGATCGGCTCCGGCGCGAAGCTGCTCGGACCGATCACGGTCGGCCACGGAGCCAAGATAGGGGCCAACTCGGTCGTCGTCGAGGACGTTCCGCCGTGCTCGACGGTGGTCGGCAACCCCGGCCACCCGGTCAAGGTGGAGGGCCGCAAGGTTGAAGGCCCTGACGCCGACTGGATTCACCTGCCGGACCCGGTTCAGGATGCGGTCAAACTGCTTTCTGCGCGGATAAAGGAACTGGAGAAGCAGGTCGCGGAACTTTCCGGGGAGGCCGACCCCGAAAACGGCGAACCTGAGTCGAAGCCTCGAAAAGGCCGCTCCTCCGCCGGCGGCTGAGGCCGCCCCGCTCCCACATTGGCATCTTGCCGACTATATATCCTCGATCGGTGGAGGCTGCAACCAATACATCCGAAGGCCTGAACCCGCCCCAGCAGGAGGCCGTCGAGTACGGCGACGGGCCGCTGCTGGTGATCGCCGGTGCCGGTTCCGGCAAGACCCGGGTTCTGACCCACCGGATCGCGCACCTGCTCGCGACGGGGCGGGCAAGGCCCGGCGAGATCCTCTCGATCACCTTCACCAACCGGGCGGCGAAAGAGATGCTGGAGCGGGTCGAGCAGCTGGTCGGCCGACGCTCTCGGGCAATGTGGGTGACGACCTTCCATTCCTCCTGCGCCCGGATGCTCAGGGCCGACGCCGAGCGGCTGGGGTACTCGAAGTCGTTCACGATCTACGACGAATCGGACTCCCTGCGAATGGTCAAGCGGGTCATGGAAGAGCTGGATATCGACACCAAGAGGTTCCCGGCCCGGGCGGTCAGGTCGGCGATCTCGGGGGCCAAGAACCAACTGCTCGACTCGATCAGCTACGGCGAGCGTCAGGGATCCTGGTTCGAAGAGCAGGTGGCCGCCGTCTACGAGCTCTACGAAAAGCGCATGCTCGATAACAACGCGATGGACTTCGACGACCTGCTCGTCCGCACGGTCAACGTGATGGAGCTTTTCCCGGAGGCGCGGGAGCGCTGGCGCCGGACTTTCAGGTACGTGCTGGTCGACGAGTACCAGGACACCAACCATGCCCAGTACCGGCTGCTGCAGCTGCTCTGCGCCGAGCATCGCAACCTGACCGTGGTCGGTGACGAGGACCAGTCGATCTACGGCTTCCGCCACGCCGATATCCGCAATATCCTCGACTTCGAGAAGGACTTTCCCGACGCCAAAGTGGTCAAGCTCGAGCAGAACTACCGCTCGACCCAGACGATCCTCTCGGCCGCCAACGCCGTGGTCGAGAACAACCGCGACCGGAGGCCGAAGGAGCTCTGGACCGATTCGGGCCAGGGCGAGGAGATCGAAGTGGTCCGGCTGGGAGACGAACACGAAGAGGCCCGCTGGGTTGCCGGGGAGGTGGAACGGCTCTGCGATGAGGAGGGCGTCTCGGCCGACGAGATCGCGGTTTTCTACCGGACCAACTCGATGAGCCGGGTCCTGGAGGACACGCTCGTCCGGTTCGACCGGCCCTACCAGGTGGTCGGCGGCACCAGGTTCTACGACCGGGCTGAGATCAAGGACGCGGTCGCCTACCTGCAGTACCTGAACAACCCGGCCGACTCAGTGGCCTTCTCCAGAATCGTCAACACCCCGCGGCGGGGGATCGGCAATACCAGCCAGAGCCGTCTGCTCGCTCACTCGAATACCACCGGCGAAACCATCTGGGACGTCGCCCAGTCGGTGGAGACGGTCCCCGGTCTGGGGGCGGCAGCGATCCGCTCGGTCACGGCCTTTCAGACGGTCATGGCCGAACTGCAGTTCAAGGCGGAGGGTGAGCCGGTCGCCCCGCTGCTCGAGGCCGTGCTTTCTGAGAGCGGCTACATGGAAGCGCTGGAAGCCGAGCGCACGATCGAGGCCGAAGGACGGATCGAGAACCTCCAGGAGCTGGTTTCGGTGGCGGCCGAGTTCGACACAAACCGGCTGATCGAGGGCGAAAGCGATGCTTCGCCCCTGGAGGAGTTTCTCCAGCAGATCTCGCTCTACAGCGAACAGGACAAGCTGAGCGGAGAGCAGACGCTGCTCACGCTGATGACCCTCCACAACGCCAAGGGGCTCGAGTTCCGGGTGGTATTCATCCTCGGCTGCGAAGACGGCATGTTCCCTCATTCCCGGGCGCTCGACGAAGGCGAAGAGGAAGAGGAACGCCGGCTCTGTTACGTCGGCATCACCCGGGCGCGCGAACGGCTCTACATGACCAGCGCCCGGACCAGGCGGATCTTCGGCGGCCAGGCCGAAGCCACGGTCCCTTCTCGCTTCCTTGATGAACTGCCCGCCCGTCTGGTCCATCACCAGGGTTCGGCGCCGGGCTATTTACAGCCGGGCCCGATCCGCAGCTACAGCGCGCCCGGAGCGATCAGGTCATCCGGTGGTCCCGTTCGCCGTCCCGACCCGATCGAACCGACCACCCCGCTGGCAGTCTCTGTCGGTGACGACGTGGTGCATGCCAGCTTCGGCGAGGGGGTTGTGATCGGCTCGGAGCCCGGAGGGCTGATAATCGTGAGGTTCCCGGCCGACGGGACCGAGAGGAAACTGATGGCGGAGTACGCCCCGATCCGGAGGAAATGAAGATGCCGGCAGAGATCATCGACGGCAAGCAGGTTTCGGCTGAAGTCAGGGCGCGGGTCGCGGACGATGTAGCCGGGTTCATCGAGGGCGGCGGCAAGGTGCCGGTGCTGGCCACCGTGATCGTCGGCGAAGATCCTGCGTCGGAGGTCTACGTGGCCAACAAACACCGGGCCTGCGAGGAGGCCGGGATGAAGTCGGTGCACCACGGCCTGCCCGGGGAGACCTCACAGGAAGAGCTGCTGGGACTGGTAAGCGAGCTCGGGGCGGACGACTCCGTAGACGGCATTCTGGTTCAGCTGCCGGTGCCGGACCACATCGACGCCGACGCGGTGGTAGCGGTGATCGACCCCGCCAAGGACGTTGACGGACTCAGTCCGGTCAGTGCCGGTCTGCTGGCCGGAGGCAGCCCGGGCATGGTTCCCTGCACGCCCGCCGGGGTGCTCGAGCTGATCGAGCACGCCGGAGTCGATCTGACCGGTGCGGAGGCGGTGATCGTCGGCCGCTCTAAGCTGGTCGGCCGTCCGTTGATCAGCCTGCTGCTCGACCGCAACGCAACCGTTACGGCCTGTCACTCGCGTACTCGCGACCTCGCCGGCGTCTGCCGCCGGGCCGACGTGCTGATTGCCGCGGTCGGGGTGCCGAGGCTGGTCGGGGCCGATTTCGTCAAGCCCGGCGCGGTCGTGATCGACGTCGGCATCAACCGCACCGAAGAAGGTCTGGTCGGTGACGTGGACTTCGAGCCGGTATCGCAGGTGGCCGGTGCGATCACGCCGGTTCCCGGTGGGGTCGGTCCGATGACGATCGCAATGTTGATGTCGAACACCCTGCGGGCCGCCCGGAACCGTGGGTGAGGCCAGGGCGCCGAAGCGGCTGCGTCCGGACCCCGGGATTCTGCTCGCCGGAGCTGCTTCGATCATGTTGCTTCTGCTTCTGTCCCGGGGATGGTTCGGCCTTGAGCAGGCGGCGCCCGTCACCGAAGACGCGGTAGGCGTCGGTCTGGGCCGGAGCTTCGACGCCTGGGTCTCATTCGCCTGGCTGGACCTCTTCCTTCTCGCGGTCGTCGCGGTCAATCTGGCTTTCTTGGCCATGGCGTTCGCCGGTCTCAGGCTGCGCCTCCGTCCCGGCCCGGTGCTTGTCGGGCTGGGAATAGTTTCTTTCCTGCTGATCTCGTACAGGCTGGTAATTCCGCCGTGGCCCGATGCCGAGCGTGAGGTCGCGCCGTATCTGGCTCTGCTCTGCTGTGCGGCAATTGCCGGCGGTGGGCATCTCTCGTTTCTGATCTCAAGTGGAAAGCTCCAGGCCAAGGGAGAACCCAAACCACCGAGGCGGGCGCATGGAAGGTAGCCTTCCGCCGGTGAACCGGGATCCAGAAACCGATCCGCAGCAAGGTGCAGGCAGAGGCTCCGCGGCACCCGGACAGTTCGTCTTTGGCCGGGTCCACCTTCCCGAGTGGCTGGTCGGGATCGGCGGCATCGCAGTACTGGCGGGGCTGCTGCTGCCGTGGTCCGGTGGGGCCACCGCGATCGAGTCTCTGTCGCTGCTCAAGTTGCTGCTCATGGTGGTAGGTGCCGCCGCCGTCGCGGTGCCCGTGGTGGTCGCCATGAGTTCGAGGAACGATCTGCCGGTTGCCTGGGAGACCCTGCTTGCCGTCGCCGTAACCCTGCTTACCCTGGTGCTGCTGATCAGGTTGTTGCTGCCACCCGACGAGGGGCTCGCGGACGGTTTCTTCGTGGTCCTCGCAGGCTCGGTCCTGACAGTACTGGCCGGTTGGCGCAGCGTGGCCCGCGAGTACTGAAGACCTCCCCTAGACTCCTGCCGGTGATCGAGCGAGAACAGGTCCTGCATGTCGCCCGGCTTTCCAGGCTGAAGCTGAGCGAGCAGGAGGTGACGGCGATGCAGGGCGACATGTCGTCGATCCTCGTCCATGTCGACCGGCTTTCGCAGATCGATATCGATGGGGTCGAGCCGACTTCCCATGTCGTACCGCTTGAAAACGTGCTGCGTGAAGACTCGCCCCGGCCGAGCCTCGAGCGCGATGTGAGCCTTTCGCAGGCGCCTGATCCGTCGGAAGGCGCCTTCCGCGTACCTTCCCCGCAGGCCGAGGCCTGATCGTGGCCGAAAGCGGACTGACTGCCGCAACCGCGGCCTCAACGGCAGGCATGATCGCTTCAGGCGAGGTTTCGGCCGCCGAGGTACTCGATGCCTGGATCAAGCGCAGCGCCGGCGACGACTTGAACGCCTACCTTTGGCGCGCTTCGGCCGAACAGGCTGCGGAGAGCGTCGAGGCATCCGGCGACGGGCCGCTGGCCGGAGTCCCGGTCGCGGTGAAAGACATCTTCTGTACCGCCGGCGTGCCGACCACTGCGGCCTCAAGGATCCTGGACGGATACATACCTCCATACGACGCGACTGCGGTGCGCAGGGTTGCAGCGGCCGGGATGCCGATGCTCGGCAAGACCAACATGGATGAGTTCGCAATGGGCTCGTCGAACGAGAATTCAGCCTACGGTCCGGTGCTCAATCCGTGGGACCGCAGCCGGGTGCCCGGCGGTTCCTCCGGTGGCTCGGCTGCCGCGGTTGCCGGCGGCCTCGCTCCGTGGGCGCTCGGCACTGACACAGGCGGCTCGATCCGCCAGCCGGCTGCGCTCTGCGGGATCGTTGGCCTGAAGCCCACCTATGGTTCCATTTCCCGCTACGGGATGATCGCCTTCGCCTCCTCGCTCGACCAGTGCGGCCCGATCACCCGGGACGTGACCGACGCCGCCCTGATGCTGGGCGTGCTTGAGGGTCGCGACGAGTTGGACTCGACCTCGGTCGGCATCAAAGGTGGAGTGTCGAGCCCCTCGGCCGAGGATCTCTCGGGGCTGGTTTTCGGGGTGCCGTCTGCCCTGATGGGCGAGGGGGTCGAGCCCGGAGTCAGGTCGGTATTCGAGGCCACACTGGAGAAGATCAGCTCCCTGGGTGGCAGGATCGAAGAGATCGACCTGCCTCACGCCGGCCACGGGATATCGGCTTACTACGTGCTCGCCCCGGCCGAGGCTTCAACCAACCTCTCCCGCTACGACGGGGTCCGCTACGGCAATCGTGTGCCCGGTTCAGACCTGATCGACATGTACGAGCAGACTCGCTCCGCGGGCTTCGGGCCGGAAGTCAAGCGGCGCATCCTGCTCGGGACCTACGCCCTGTCCTCGGGCTACTACGACGCCTACTACGGCCGTGCCCAGCGGGTCAGGACGATGATCGTGCGCGATTTCGATGCCGCCTTCTCCGGCGTGGACTTTGTGATCACACCGACCTCGCCTTCGGTCGCCTTCGGCCTCGGTGAGAAGACCGAAGACCCGTGGACGATGTACCTCAACGACCTTTTCACTGTGCCGATGTCGCTTGCCGGGATCCCGGCCATCTCGATCCCGGCCGGGCTGGCCGCACCCGCAGGTGGAGGGCCGGACCTGCCGGTCGGGTTCCAGATCGCGGCTCCGGCTTTTCAGGAGCAGAAGCTGCTGGAAGCCGCCTTCGCCCTCGAAAGCGCGATCGCGTTCGACGGTTCGGCGGGGAGGGCCGCAGGATGAGCGGCACCGAGGGCTCCGACGGCGCGAGGGCCGAGGCTGCCGGCGACGGTTACGAGGCCGTCATCGGCCTCGAGATCCATGTACAGCTCTCGACCGAAACCAAGATGTTCTGCGGCTGCCGGCTCTCCTTCGGCGACGAGCCCAATGTCCACACCTGCCCGATCTGCCTCGGTCATCCGGGAGTGCTTCCGGTGCCGAATCGAAAGGCGATCGAGTACGGCCTGCAGATCGCCGCCGCCCTGGACTGCGAAGTCGCTCCGCGCTCGATCTTCCACCGCAAGAACTACTTCTACCCGGACAACCCGAAGGCGTACCAGATCAGCCAGTTCGATATTCCGCTCGCCTCGAACGGCCGGCTGAACGAGGTGCGCATCCACCGGGCCCATCTCGAAGAAGACGCAGCAAAGATGATCCACGTCGGCACCAGCGGCCGGATCCAGGGCTCGGATGCCTCACTGGTGGACTTCAACCGGGCCGGCACGCCGCTGGTCGAGATAGTGACCGAACCAGACCTCAGAAGCGGTGCCCAGGTACGGGAATGGGGTCAGCTGCTGAGGGCGACAGTCAAGCAGCTCGGTGTATCGGATGTGAACATGGAAGAGGGCAGCCTGCGCTGTGACGCCAACGTCTCCATACGCCCGGTCGGGTCAAGCGAACTCGGAACCAAGACCGAAATGAAGAACATGAACTCGTTCCGTTACCTCGAGCGCGGGGTGGAGGCGGAGATAGAACGCCAGAAGCAGCTGCTCGCCTCAGGCGGCAGGGTCGTGCAGGAGACGCTGCATTTCGACCCCTCATCGGGTGAGCTTCATTCGCTGCGCTCAAAGGAGGAGTCACACGACTACCGCTACCTGCCCGAGCCCGACCTCGTACCGTTGGCGCCGACCGCGGAGATGCTGGCTGCGGCGACCGCTTCGCTGCCGGAGTTGCCGGCCGCCCGTGCCGCGCGCTACCGCGACGACCTCGGTGTCTCAGACGGATCTGCCCAGCTGCTCTCGTTCGAGACCGAGTGGGCTGATTTCTTCGAGGGGGTGCTCGCCCATGACGAGGGCCTTGAGCCTCGGGTGGCCGCCAACTGGGTTACTGGCGAGTTTGCCGCGGAACTGCGCAAACAGGGCGACCAGGGCCTCTCCGATACGAAAGTGACGTCGGACAGCCTCGGCAGCCTGGTTGAGATGGTTTCCTCCGGGAGGATTTCCCACGCATCGGGCAAGAGCGTGCTTGAGTCGATGGTCGCCGACGGCGCCGACCCGCGGCGGGTGGTGGAGGAGCAGGGCCTCGAGCAGATCTCGGACTCAGGCGAACTGGAAAAAATCGTCGAGGCGGCGATAGAAGGCAATCCCGAACCGGCCGAGCAGGTCCGCTCTGGCAATGAAAAGGCGATCGGCGCCCTGGTCGGCGCGGTGATGAAAGAGACTCGTGGCCGCGCCGACGGCGGTGAAGTCAATCGCCTCCTGAGAAAGCACCTCGGCCTCTGACCTGAGCCTCCCGAGGGCCCTGCCTGACGGCGTCGGGCTCACGGGTTCTCCCATAGTTACTGCCGAGTGTCGGTCTACTGCCGAGTGCCGGACTACTGCCGAGTGCCGGACTACTGCCGAGTGCCGGATTATCAGCGCCGGGATCCGGTCACGCTGAACCGCTTGGCTGCGAGACTGGCGCTGGTACGGCCGGTCTGGTCCACCGAATACACACGAAGGAGGTGGGAGCCTCTGCGCAGTCGCCGGAGCGTTGTGCGGCTGCCGCACTGGAATTCCGATCCGCGGTCCAGGCGACAACGGAAGGAGAGTGGCGTGCTGCCGGAACCACCCAGGCGGAACGATGCCGTCGAACCTCTGATCCTGCCGCGTGAACCCGACTGGATCGTGACTGTCGGAGTCATCGACCCTCCGACAGCCGGGTAGGTGTAGACGTTCTTCACCTGATCGCCGAAGTATGGTCCGAATGTCAGGCCGCACAGCTCCGGACTGGACTCGCAGTAGCCGTAGCTGACCACCGAGTTCAGGTAGTCGCCGCCGGTGATCCAGCCGCCGCCGCTTGATCCGCCCTGCATGTCGCAAGGGCTGGCGGCGATAGGAAAGGGGCTGCCCTCGGCGGTGTCCCGGTTCACGGTCTGCGACCGGCAGCCGATCATCGTCTCGCCGTCGTAGGGAGGGCCGGGCTCGAGCGGGTATCCGTAGATCGTGAACTGGCGATTCGTCGGGTTCAGGTCGAAGGCGATCCGGCGGGCACCAGTCGTGTCCTCAATCCGGTTCTCAAGCACCACTACTCCGATGTCATGGCTCAGCTGCCCGGTCTCCACGTATCTGCTGCTGGTGAACACCGCGGTCGCCGGCCAGACCCCGAACGGCTCGGCGTTCGGCTGGCCGCCCTGGTAGGCCGGGACGAAGACCAGCTGGTTCACGTACTGGGCGGTGTCGGTGTCGTACACACAGTGCCCGGCTGTGAAAACGATGTTCCGGCCGCGTGAGTTGACGACCGTTCCGGAGCAGGCAAACTCATCGAGGCCCAACCTGAAGAAGATCTTGCCGTGCGTCCTGAGCGGATACTGCTGGATGTCAGCCGGCAGGAAGGTGCCGTCTGCGGCCGATACGCCGGCATCTCCCAGGTTCGGGACATCAAAGGCTGCTTTGGCTGAAGCCTGCGGCTCAACCGGCTCTGCTTCGCGGAAGTCGCGCGGACTCCAAGAAGCGACTGCGTCGTCGGGGGGTGTCTCGAGGCTGGAGCCGGATACGCCCGAGGAGGCCGTTCGTACTGTTGCGGCCGGGTCCCCCGGGGTGGCCGCAGCGACTGTGGTGCCGGGGATCGCGAGTGCCGTCAGGAACGAGAAAAGGCAGAGGATGGCCACCCGGACTGGCAGCCCGTCCCCGCTTCTCTTCAAGCCCCTGCCTGAAACCTCCATCTGAGGATCCTAGACGATACGGACCCCGTTCCCCCGTGCGTGCGCGCCCGCAGGATGAGCTCGTGACACATTGTTACGAGGCATATACTCGCCGTCATGGCCTGGAACGTAGTCATCGCCGGTGGCGGATTCGCCGGTTCAACCGTCGCCCGCGAACTTGAGCGCATGCTTCCGCAGCAGTCGGCCCGGCTTGTCCTGGTCAACGACGTCAACTTCATGCTCTACACGCCTTTCCTGCCGGAAGCTGCCGCCGGCACGCTGGAGCCCCGCCACGTCGTAACGCCCCTGCGCGACATCATCCACCGGGCCAACCTCAGGCTGGGAGCGGTGGACGCCCACGATCCGGAGGCGCGCACGGTCGGCATTCGCAGTCATTCGGGAGAGTCCGAGACGGTCCCCTACGACCAGCTAGTACTGGCACCTGGCTCGATTTCGAGGTTTCTGCCGGTCCCCGGGCTGAGCGAGCACGCTGTCGGTTTCAAGAGTCTCGCCGATGCGATCTACCTCCGAAACCACGTGATCGAATCGCTCGAGCTGGCGAACGCGACCGGCGACGAAGCACTGCGAAACCAGCTGCTGACCTACGTTTTCGTCGGCGGTGGTTATGCCGGCCTGGAAGCGCTCGCCGAATTGCAGGACTTCGCCGCCGATGCGATGAGCGACTACCCGCGGGCACGGCTCCACGGAATGCGATGGATCCTGGTCGAGGCGGCCGGCAGGGTGATGCCCGAGATCGACGCCGATCTCGCCGACTACGCGTTGCGGGAGCTGCGGGGCAGGGGGATCGACTTCCGCCTGGACACGACTTTGACGAAGGTCACCGCCGAGTCGGTGGAACTCTCGACCGGCGAGGTGGTGCCGGCCCGAACCGTCGTCTGGACCGCCGGTGTGGTGCCACACCCGAGCCTGAGGCGCCTCAATGTGCCGCTGGACGAGCGCGGCCGGGTGAAAGTCGACTCATCGCTCAAGGTGGAAGGCATGGCCGGGGTCTGGGCACTTGGTGACGCGGCTGCGGTTCCGAATCCGAACGGAGGTCTCTGCCCGCCGACCGCGCAGCATGCGGTGCGCCAGGCCCCGGTCGTAGCGGCGAACATCGCCGCGGAGTTCGGGATCGGCAGACCGAGGACCTTCGACTACAGCGACAGCGCTTCATTCGTCAACCTCGGCCGGTACAAAGCGGTGGGCAAGATCGGCGACCGGACTTTTCGGGGCTTTCCGGCATGGTGGATGGCCCGGACCTACCACATGAGCCAGATCCCGGGCCTTCCCCGGAAGATCCGAGCGGTGATCGACTGGACCGCCAGCCTTCCGTTCCGGCGCGACCTTTCCGAGGTCGGTTCGATCGGCCGCCCGGGTGTGCTGAGCCCGGAGAAGTACGAAAAGGGCGGCTCTCACCGTCCGGTCGAGTAGCGCCGGAGCCGGTTACGGGCCAGCAGCGGTCACCTCAACCGTAGTATCCATGCCGCGTTCGGCATGGTCGGCAAGGGAGCACCAGAGGCGGTACGTGCCGGGTTCCGTAACAAACCGTAGCCGGCTGTAGCTCGAAGGCGCGGTGTCTGCGATTTCGTACTCCGGCCCGCCTTCGATCCGTTGAAGGTGGAGGTCGTGTTCGTCTTCGCCGCGGTTGCTCAATTCGACGATCGTGTCGCCCGACTCGAGGCTCTGACGGGACAGGGTAAAGCCGAACTCGAAGGCCTTCACCCCGAGACGGGCCGGCACGGGCGGCGGGACGGGCCGGCAGACCCGCCACCTGTGAATGCGAACGACCCGCCGGATCCGTCCGTTCCGGCGGACCTTCCGGACGACCCGCTTCGCCTTCCACGTGCACGTCTTCGCGCTCGGTGTCGTCGCCGAGGCCGACCCGGGGGAGGCCGACCCGGGGGAGGCCGATGCTTGTGAGACAGGCGCCAGCAAAAGGCCGGCAACCAGGAAGGCTGTGATTGCCGCGAAACGGGTCAAGTCCGGACCAGCTTCGGCCGGGCGAGCTTCGCCGCGCCGGGGATGATCGGCCCGGCCTCCTGCCCCAGCCACTGTTCAAGCAGCGAGCAGTACATCGAACGGAAGTCGCTGGTGTGGCGCACGTTGTCATCCTCGTCAAGTTGTGTCAGACCGGGAAACTCGCCGACCATTCTGCCTTCGGCCATGCTGCCGATGATGAACGCGGTCCCGGCCGCGCCGTGGTCGGTCCCGGCAGAGCCGTTCTCCTCGGGTCGACGGCCAAACTCGCTCCACATTTCGACCAGCACCCTGTCCTGCAGGCCTCGAGACTCGAGGTCGCGCTGGAAGGCGAGGATCGAGTCGCAGGTCGTCTGAAGGTTGCGGGCGAGGTCGTCCTTCTGGTCAGAATGGGTGTCGTAGCCGCCATCGGCGCTGACCGATACGCAGTGGAGAGGCAGCCCCGCGCCGAGCAGAGCGCCGAGGCCGGAGAGCTGGCGGGCAAGGTCGCTGTCCGGGTAGGCGACCGGCGCGGTGAACTCACTGAAGCCCTCGAGGCTCTCGCGAACGCTGTTGGTGCTGCCGATCGCCCGCCTGGCCTGGTTCAGGGCGTCCGAATCCGACTTGAACGAGCCAAACCTTTTGAAGCTGCGGTAAAGCTCCTCGGTCACCGGATCGTCGACCCAGGACCAGAGGTCGTAGCCGGTCACACCCTCGACGGCGGCGACCGGTTTGCTCGCGGTGGCCATCGCCGGCGAGAGCGAGCCATCCAGCGAAAGACCCTGAAGCGGATTTACGTCGCTGCCCGTCAGGTCGAGGTAGCGACCCATCCAGCCGGTCGACCCGCCGGTGTCGAGGGCTCCGACCTCCCAGAAATGCCGTGAGGTGAAGTGCGACTGGTTGGGATCGTCGTAGCCGACGGCCGGCAGCACGGTGACCTTGCCTTCGGAGTGGAGCGTGCGCAGTCCGGCGGCCGCAGGGTGCCAGCTCAGACTCGTATCTTCGGAGAAGGGTGTCGCTCCGGCGGGATTGATCGCCAGGTTGGGCCTCAGGTCGAAGTAACGCGGATGCCCGGTCGGGGCGAGGATGCTCAGCGCGTCGGCTCCACCGTCGAGGAAGATCGAAACGATCACCCGGTTCGATTGAGCGGCCTCGGCGATTCCGACGTCGAAGATCGAGATCGGCAGCTTCGACGCGCCGTAGACCGAAAGGGCCAGACCGGCTGCTCCGGCGAGCATTCGCCTGCGGGTGAGCCCCGTTCCCGCCGGCAGCGGCATGCCCGGCTCGATCGCAGGCAGTCCCTGGCCGGCCTGTGCAGCCGCGCCCTGCAGCAGTTTCGACCGGGTGTAGTTGTTGCAGCAGTTGTGCTGGTTCATGAGAGCTGCATGTCGGGGGAGACGGCGATCAGTTGGAGCAGGGCGTTCTGTCGCAGTGCCCGGTACGGACCCTGCTGCCAGTCGTCGGTGATGCGACCCGCAACCCTGTCCGAAAGCGAAACAAGCTCTTGCTGGTGCTCGGCCCTCAGCGCCGGCCAGCCGAATGTGGCCAGGGCGCGGTTCAGTGCGTCGCGGGTCGGTTCGTCCTTCGGGTAGGGCTTCTGATCGTCCCACGCATCAAAATGCCTGTCCTGGAGAGCGGTGGTGACCATCAGCCAGCGGGCCCGCGTGGTCGATGTATCCAGCCAGCGCTCGTCGTCCCAGCCGGATACGTTCGGCGGGTAGAACAGCTGCTGTCCGGCGGAGGTACTAAGCCAGGTCCAGTCCTCGGTTTTGATCGTCAGCTTCAACGAGCGCATCAGGCCCGCGGCGAATACGACAGGCGGCTTGACCATCGCGGCACCGCGGTAAAAATCGGGATGCATCAGGATCGCTTCGACCACGGGACGGATCTGTCTGCCCCCGCTCAGGTATTTCTTCATCAACGCAGCCTTTGTGCTGGGGCTGGGGGCGGTGGGGATGAAGCAGCTCCAGAGCTTTGCGACGAAGAAGCTCGCGTGAAGCGGGTGCTCGTAGCAGAGCCTGCAGGCGTCGGTCCAGTTCCAGTTTCCACGCTTGCCGAAGATCTTCTTCGAGTCCGTGTCATGAAGTTCGGGGTCAAAGCGGAAGTTGATCGTCCCCTGATCGTCGTCCCAGTCGTAGGTCCATCCGGTCAGGGCGCGGGCCGCTTCACGGATGTCGTCTTCGGTGTAGGCGCCGCGGTCGGCCCCGAGCGAGAAAAGCTCCATCATCTCCCGGGCGTAGTTCTCGTTCGGCGAAAACCTGGTGCTGTCACCGCCGCTGAGCCATTGGAGCATCGCCGGGTCCTTTGTGAGGCTGAGCAACAGCCGGTCAAAGCTGCCGGTTGCGTGGGACCTGATCGTGGCGTACTGATCCAGCATCTGCTGCTGTTGGGAAACGCCTTCGTTCGAGGTCGCAAACCAGTCGTGGAAGATAAACGCCATGCGCTCGCCGAACGGCTGGTCGGTACGCACCATGCGGTCGAGCCACCACAGGTGGTCATGCCCCCAGGAATCGGCGGGGGCGAGGGGAAGGCCGTCGCTGTCGACCGGTGCCGGACCGATCAGCTTGGCCTTGCCGCGAGGGCGGGTCAACGAGAGCACCGCCCTCTTCATTCCCATGCGAGCGAGTTTTTCTGCCTGCCCCGGGCTCGGCCCGAATCCGGCCCGGTTCAGCAGCCTGGTCGCTTCAAGTCGCCCGAACGCGCCGCGATAAACCCCGAAAGGCTGGGGTACAAGTGGTTTTGATGGACGCTGTGCCTTCGGCAGGGGCCTTGGGCCCGGGTCCCGGCGGGGAGGCCTGCGGCTGCCTTTTACCCGGATCACCTTCGTTTCGCGGTGGACGACGCCTTCTCCGCGGTCGACCCAGCGCACAAAACGGTAGGTCTTCAATCCTCGACTGCTGGCCCCATACGCCTTGCGCAAATCTGCCCCGCTCCTTTCAGAACTGCTTGGGCCCATTATTCACCATCGGTCAAGTCCGTCCGACTGGTACCCCCGGCAGGTGGCATGGGGGACAATGAACGCATGGGTTACGAATGGATCATGATCGCGGTTGCCTTCGGGGTTGCCACCGGATTTGTCGGCCGGTCCAAAGGCGGCTCATTCCTGCTCTGGTTAGCGGTCGGCACGGTGCTGCCCGGGTTCGGACTCGCAGCCGCTGTCCTGACCCGCGATGAACAGCGTGAACCGGAGCGTCAGTGTCCCAACTGCCGAAACACAGTCAAGCTCTACGTCCAGATCTGCCCCCGATGTGGAGAAGAGCTCTACCTGCCGGACCCCTCGGAGGTCCGCATGCCGCCAGCGAAGAAGCGGTCGGGCGAGCAAGGATGAGCCGGCGGACCGGTGTCGGCTTTCAGCGCAGCCAGGTGCGCATGATCGCGTTGGCGAATCCGACTCCGTAACGGAAGACAGCCGGCTTCTTCGAGCTGCCGTGGAGGCGCTGCTCGACGGTTACCGGTACCTCTTTCGCCGGTATCCCGCGTTTGATCGCCTCGATCATGAACTCCGAGGTGTGGAACTGCTCCTGTTTGAGCACCAGCTGGGGCAGGACAGTGGTCCTCACCGCCCGGTAGCCGTTGGAGCAGTCGCTCACATGTGTCCTTGTGATCAGGGAAACCATGCGGTTGAAGACGACGATGCCCATCTCGCGGGCGAAATGGTTTTTGTCGGCATGGCCGAGCACCCGTGAGCCGTGGGCCACATCCACCTCACCGTCGAGCACCGGCTTGACCAGCGCGGGCATCTCCGAGGGAAGGTGCTGGCCGTCGGCGTCGAGAGTCACCACGATCATCGCCTCCGAATCGACCATCAGCCTGTAGCCGGTTCTCAGCGCCGCCCCGCCACCGCGGTTGACCACATGTCGGGCGACGACCGCGCCGTAGCCTTCGGCGACATCTTCGGTGCCGTCCCGTGAGCCGTCGTCCACGACGAGCACCGCCGTCGCCACCCCACAGACCTCATCCGGGATCTGCTCGAGCACATAGCCGATGTTGTCGGCTTCGTTGAAGGCGGGGATGACCACCGCAATGCGGTTTCGGAACCGGCTGCGATGGCCCTCCAGGCGGAACTGTTCGGAGGTAATGCCTTCGAGTACGGCCGAGATCTGCCTCGTATTGCGGCCGCTGACCGAGAGCGCCCGGATCGACATCAGGAACAGGATGATGATCGCGAACACGGCCAGGCCGAGGATCCGGCCGCCGTTGCCGCGCTCGAACGAGAGTGCGGCAAGGACCCGGTCTGTCAGCTCCGTGCCGGAAACGATCGCGAGTCCGAAACCCGCGAGCATCAGGATGAGCACGTCGGCATTGCGGAGTTCCCGCCGGCGCACGAGCGCGAAGGCGATGATCAATACTGCCAGGACGAGGCCGCTGGCGCGCAGCGCGGTCAGTTGTGTCGGGAGGATCGAAGCGAGGATCAAAGGGTGGGACTCATGTCGGGTCTGTGTTCAGGACGAGGGTCGAGGTTTGTGACCGGTCTGGCCGAAGCGTGCGCGAAGCCGGGCGGCTGCTTCGGTGAAGGCTATTGCTGCCAGCGGCAGAACGAGCGTCATCAGGATCTCGTTTCGCCTCGGTGGTGCCAGGGTGGCCGCTCCAATGGCGCTCACCATGAAGATCGGCAACCCGATCGCGATCGCCTCCCAGCGCCTTCGCCAGGCGAGCAGGGCCAGCCCGGCAACGCCGGCCAGTACCAGGATCACCTGAACGACCCGGCCCGCGGTGCTCGACATCAGCCCTCCGACCCCGGAGCTCCACATTCGCCAGACCTTGCGCAGGGTCATTCCGGCGTATCCGACCGGGTCTTCGGAGAGGAAGCGGTCGAGATTCTCCCGCCCGGCCTTGCCAAGGGCTGCGTCTCGGGAGAGTCCGGGGTACCCGGCCGCGACCCGGTCGAACAGCGGCACCGGATCCACTGCATCGAGTGCGTCGGATCCGGGCTCGAGCCGTTCGCCGGTGAAGCGCTCATGCAGTCCGGCTTTGACCCGCTGGTACTCGCCGTCGGCCGGCAGGTAGGTGCCGACGAAAAGTGCCTTGCCGCTACCGGTGGAGATCGGCACGATCCGGTCGAGCTGGACGTAGTTGTGGACCGTCCAGGGGATCACCGGGGCCAGGACTGCGATGAAAAACAGGACGGTGGCGACCAGTGATGCGCCGGCTCCGTCCTTGATCCAGCGCCGGATCAGTACGAAGGCGGTGAATGCGAAGGCGACGAACAGGTACTCCGGGCGGATCAGCGCGGTCAGACCGAACAGCAGGCCCGGCAGCAACCATGCCCAGGGGGAGCCGCGCGAGTCAGCCCACAGCAGGGCCAGTATCGCCGCCGGAAGCGTGAAGATCGCCGGGGGCTCGCTCATCAGGGCTCCGGTGGAGTAGATGAATGGCGGATAGAAGGCGACCATGCCGGCGGCGACCAGTGCCGCCGACCTCCTTGTGCTGAGTCGCAGGGCCAACAGGTAGATGATCAGGATTGCCGCGGTTCCGAGCAGGGCCTGTACTCCGCGTCCGACCCCGTCCTTCACACCACCCGTCACGTAGTAGGCGCCGGCGTACAGGAGGGGTGCACCAGGTGACCAGTCGCTGGGAGTGTTGAATCCGGGCCCGCCGTAGCTGCCGTCTTCGTAGAGCGACTCGGCCAGCGCCCGGTAGGCGAAGGCGTCATCTCCGGGGTCGGCCAGGGGATTGAGCACCATGTCCATCCGCAGTCCAAAGCCGAGCGCCATGACTAGGGCGAGCAGCACGAGAGTCGTGCGCCCGTGTCGTGCGTAGATC
>Ga0209181_10001050_pt1 | contig 49233 bp, 42 predicted proteins | sample MAT05_FD_187208 | JGI IMG/M metagenome (GOLD analysis project Ga0209181, IMG submission 187208) | Freshwater microbial communities from Lake Fryxell liftoff mats and glacier meltwater in Antarctica - MAT-05 (SPAdes) (version 2) | ecosystem: Environmental > Aquatic > Freshwater > Ice > Liftoff... | reverse complement strand
CGGGGGCGCGTGCTGATCATGTGAGCGACGCGCCATCGATGGTTTGCAGGACGTCGGCGTCCATAAGCTGAGGCGGCGACTCGCCCTCAGTCGGCCTAGATCGATGCGCGATTGCCGAATTCCGGCCTGGCTTGCCGCAATGGTGAGCGTGTGGTGCGCGATTGAGCGCATGCTCAACCCGGAGAGGCGTTTCTCCGGGGGAGTTTCACGGATGTATTTTCTACACCGCGCTGAACTTCGCGGCGCTTCGACCAGGCTCGTCCAACAATCGGTTATCGTGGCTTCGCACGATCTAACCTTGGTCGTTAGGCCATTTCCACCACCCACAACCGCAATTCGCTGGGTGGAGGAAACGCCTGCGGAATTGCAGAAAGAGAAAACGGAAGTTCTGGTGCTTCAGCGATCGGTGCATTCATAAGATTCCTTTCGCGGCACATTTCAATGGCGAGCTTGAGGTAACGCCGAAGAAGCAAGAGAGAGGGGAATTGTTTCCTCTGCGCCAACCATTCGAGCGCGTCGTGGGCGCACTTTGAGCTATTGCATGAACGGCAGGCCCAGACGAGGTTGTCACCGGCATTTGCGCCACCGCGTTTTGTTGGAATGAGATGGTCCGCAGACAAGAACTCTCGGCTTCCGCAATAGCAACATGCTTGCGGCAAGATCATCTTCAAGCGCTCGTCGTCAGCAAGCGGGCCAATACTCATAGTCTGTTTGTTCAGCCCTGCATAGAGGCGCGAACGAATCATGAACTGCATGCGGCCGTATTTTTCGGCCTTGGCTGTGACGGCTGCATGTGCCATTGCGAGATTGGCGTATGACCAGTGCAGGACCTCGCCAACCGTGGTGATTTCCATGCGTGATGGCCCAACTAAAAGTGGTGAACCCAACGAAATCAGAAACCCCGTCAGCTCCGACGACCATTCTGGTGAAGACTTGTGTAATGGTCTGATTCATAATACTATACTTATTATCAGTACTTCTATGCGTCCTAAAACCTCATGGAAACCGTCGCGCCGCCTGGCCTACCTGCTCCCGCTGCAAAGCCGCGCCGCCTGCTCGATCAGGTGCGCGACCGCATTCGGGTCAAGCACTATTCCATTCGCACCGAGCAAACTTATCTCGATTGGATTAAACGCTTCATACGCTACTTTGACAAGCGCCACCCGCGCGAATTGTCGGCGCAGCATGTCCTGCGGTTTCTGAGTCACTTGGCAAGCGATCTGAATGTCGCGGCCGCGACGCAAAACCAGGCGAAGTCGGCGCTCTTGTTCCTCTACAAGGAGGTTCTGGCCGTTGATCTGCCGTGGCTGGACGGGGTCACGCAGGCGCGGGTGCTGCAGCGTTTGCCGGTGGTGTTGACGCGGGCGGAGGTGGCGCGCCTGCTGGCGCGCTTGCCGCAGGGCGGCCATTGGATCGCCGGGGGGGTGCTGTATGGCTCGGGCATGCGGCTATTGGAGGTGCTGCGCCTGCGCGTCAAAGACATCGAATTCACGCGCGGCGAAAGCGTGGTGCGCGAGGGCAAGGGTTTCAAGGACAGGGTGACGATGCTGCCGCGCGAGGTGGTCGAGCCGCTGCTGCGCCATCTCGAAAGTGTGGGCGAGTTGCATCGGCGCGATGTCGCCGAGGGCTGCGGCGATGTGTATCTGCCGTTCGCGCTCGATCACAAGTATCCGAATGCGGGGCGCGAATGGGGCTGGCAGTACGTGTTCCCCTCGGGCAAGCGTTCGGTCGATCCGCGCTCGGGGGCGATGCGGCGCGATCACGGGGACGAGAAGACCGTGCAGCGCGCGGTGCGGCAGGCGGTGCGCGAGGCCGGCATCGTCAAGCCGGCGTCGCCGCAGACCTTGCGGCATTCGTTCGCCAGCCATTTGCTTAAAGGCGGCTACGCCATCCGCACCGTGCCGGAATTGCTGGGTCACGCCGATGTGTCGACCACCATGATCGATACCCATGTGCTCAACCGTGGCGCCGGTGCGGTGAAGAGCCCTCTGGACGGCATGGCCGGGTTGGCGGCGCTTACGCCCGGCGTGCGCGAGCCGCAGCCGTTGCATGAGGCCTGGCCGCAGCCGCCCGACGGGTTGTGCTTGCCGGCCGCGCACGTAGCAACGGCGCTCGCGCGCGGGCTGCGGCAACACGGCGGGCGGCGTGGGGCGCGCGCATGAGCACGCGCGAGAGCGTCCCTGCCGATGAGGCGCCGATCAGGTTTCACACGCCCACGCTCAAGGGGCGCGGCGCGCAGTTGTCGCCGCAGGTGCGCTTCGACGCTTTCAGCCGCGAGGCGATAGACGATGGCTGGTCGCAGCCGGAGGAGTCGGCAGCGGGCGAAGAGACTGAAGGGGCGGCCGCGGGCGCTGAACCGCCGTTACCCAAAACCAGCGTTACGCCGCAGGTCGCCAAGTCGATCATCTCGCGCAACCAGTCGCCTGACCTGCCATTTTCGCAGTCGGTGAATCCGTATTACGGCTGCGAGCATGGCTGCGCCTACTGCTATGCGCGGCCGAGTTATGCCTACTGGGGTTTGTCGCCGGGGCTGGATTTCGAGACCAAGCTATTTGCCAAGCCGAATGCCGCCGAGTTGCTGCGCGCCGAGTTGTCGCGCCCGGACTACAAGTGCGAGACGCTGGCCATCGGCACCAATACCGACGCCTACCAACCGGCCGAGCGCGAGTGGAAGATCACGCGCGCCCTGCTGGAGGTGTGCGCGGAATTCAACCAGCCGGTGGGGCTGATCACCAAGTCGTCACTGGTTGAGCGCGATATCGATCTGTTGGCGCCGATGGCATCGCGCGGGCTGGTCAAGGTTTACATCTCGGTGGCGTCATTGGATGCCGAGACCGCACGCCTGCTCGAGCCGCGCGCGGCGGCGCCGTACCGGCGCATCGAGACCATGCGCACGCTTGTGGCCGCCGGCATCCCGGTGGGTGTGATGACAGCGCCGGTGATTCCGGTGGTCAACGATAGCGGCCTGGAGGCCGCGCTGGAAGCGGCGCGCGAGGCCGGCGCCACCGAGGCCGCCTATGTGATGCTGCGCCTGGCGCATGAACTGAAGGAAATTTTTCGCGACTGGCTCGATCACCACATGCCCTTGTCGGCCGCGCACGTGATGAGCATCGTGCAGCAGATGCGCGGCGGGCAAGACAACGATTCGCGTTTTGGTGTGCGCATGAAGGGCGAGGGCGTGTTCGCCGAGTTGATCGCGCAACGTTTCGAAAAGGCCTGCGCGCGCCTGGGGTTGAACGATCGCCGTTACAACTACCAGCTTGACGCCACCCGCTTCAAGGTACCCGGCGGCGCGCGGCCGCTGGCTCTGGCGAAAAAACTCAAGGCGCGCGACGACGCGGGGCAGATCGCCTTGTTTTGAACCCCGTGCGTGTGGACGGCAATGCGGCGCGTGCGGTGCAATGAGTGGCGCTGCACGGTTTTGAGCGGGCAGCATCGTCGGTTTGCAAGTTCCAAGCCTGTATCTGCCATCCGCCACTCGCACAAGCAGTTCTTCGCCGGCGAACCGAAACGACAGACAGCCGCCGCAAAACCAAAGGGTCTGTCATGCCCGCGAACGCGGGCATCCGCTGCACTGCTGTCGATGGATTCCCGCTTGGGCGGCAAACATCATCGCCAACCTGCGCCATGTGCCGCGCAGCGGATCCGCGTGCGAATTCAAAGGCTCTTGTGGGCGCCATCGCAAAACGGTTTGCCGGCAGTGTTCTTGCAGCCGCACAGCCATACCTTCTTGCCTTCCTCGATGGTGAATTTCACCGGCGTGAATTCACCGCCCTTGTGTGAGCCGTCGCAAAACGGCTGCTTGGTGGATTTGCCGCACGAGCACCACCAGTAATCGCCGGCGGCGAGTTCAAGGGCGTAGGGGGCTTTCTGGGCGATTTCGGGTGTGGCCATGGGGTTGCTCCTGCAGGGTAAAAGGAAGGGGCTGAAAGGTTCGACAGGGAAGAGTCTGAGAGTCTCGATGAAATGTTGCAACGGGTCAAACAAGGTCGGTGCGTATATACGCACGCTACAAAGAGTTCGGCGATCACGCGGTTTGCCGGTACCGACTACCCGCACCGCTGGCCGGGCTGGCACTGCCGGTGCGCCTTCATCATAACGCGGGCGCGGTCCGGTCGGCGCCGCAGCCGCCCCGGATTGACAGCGGTTTGCCCCCGCTGTGCCAGATTGCTGTCATCATGTTTGTGCACACTCGAGCCATGACCATGCCACTGCTTTCCCTTCGTCGCATCGCGGCCACCTTGTGCGCCGTGCTTTCCGTGATGCTGCTGGGCGCCTGCGCGCTCAAGGCACCGGCGCCGGTGCCGCCACCGATCACGCCACCAACCGCCACCAGCGCCAAGCCCAAGCCGAAAATCGCCCTGGCCCTGGGCGGCGGTGCGGCGCGCGGCTTCGCCCACATTGGCGTGATCAAGATCCTCGAACAAAACGGCATCGTGCCCGACATCATCGTGGGCACCAGCGCCGGCAGCCTGGTGGGCGCGCTCTACGCCGGCGGCTTCGACGGCTTCGCGCTGCAGCGCCTGGCATTGACGATGGATGAAGGCGTGCTGGCCGACTGGTCGATTTCCGGCATCAGCATGGGTGTGCTCAAGGGCGAATTGCTCGAGGCCTATGTCAACGATCGTCTGCAGGGGCGGGCAATCGAGAAGCTCGGCCGGACGCTGGGCGTGGTCGCTACCGATCTCGCCAGCGGCGAGGCGGTGGTGTTTCGCGCCGGCAATGTCGGCATCGCGGTGCACGCATCGTCGGCGGTGCCGGGCGCATTTCGTCCGGTGCGCATCGCCGGTCGCGACTATGTCGATGGCGGGCTTACCCATCCGGTGCCGGTGCACGCCGCGCGCGCCATGGGGGCGGATTTCGTGATCGCGGTCGATGTGTCGCAAAACCCGCGCAACAGCCGGCCCAGCGATATCGCCAGCATCCTTCTGCAAACCTTCGCCATCATGGGGCGCTCGATCGCGCGTGGCGAACTGGCGGCGGCTGACATCGTGATTCGCCCGCAGGCCAATACCGGCGGTACCGATTTCGCCGCGCGTCATGCGGTGATTCTCGAAGGCGAGCGCGCGGCGCTGGCTGTGTTGCCGCAGTTGCGTGAGCGGCTGGCGCGCTAGCGCACCCGGCGCGACCTGCGCGACCTGCGCCTGCATCGGTGGCGGCAGGCCGCGTGCGACTCGCAGGCAGGCTGATGTCAGGCCTGGCGCATTGCGTTGCACAGCGTTGCAATGCGTGCAATCAATCAGGCCTCGCAAGGGCCCATGTTCGGCGCTGCGGCGTCGTCCGTTTGAGGGCGGCGAGTTTCCGGCGTGGTGCCGGCGGCGCTTGTGCAAGCGCGCGGCGTTCGTGCAACGGCATCTGGCACCGGCCTTGGCGTAACAGCGTCGGCCCCATCGATGGGCCCTAAAGGGCTAAGGGCGCTCGCAGCGCGTTAGCCACATGGGGCTAACGCACGTCGGTTGGGCGAGCCGGTTTGTCGAAATTTTTTACACAGGCTTTCGCAAGGCATTGGAGGACTTCTCCAACCTTTTGAATTTAAGGGATTTTATTCGGCTGGATTAAGCTGGTTTGAATATTGCATCGGAAATCATTGGAAGCGTGATGTGGCAGATGCAAAGCGCTTGAATCTCATGTGTTTGGATGCGGTTTTTTTCTTCAGGTGCGTTGCAGGCCTGTTTTTCTTGGAGGTAGCGATTCATGTATTCAGCGACAAACTTTCGACCCAAATTGCTGGCGTTAGCAGTTGCCGCAGCCTTGGGCGGGGCAAGCATGGCGGCCCATGCGGCGCCCTCGATCACCCTCAAGGCATTTGGCGATACCAGCACCAGCGTCGGGCCGGGCGCCGATCTGATTCCGCCGGGGACCTACCTTCCAACGGGTGGTGATTTCCTGCAAACCTACAGTTCGCCCTTGCCCTTGATCTCCAGCGGCAGCCTTTTCTATCACACCTACGGCTTCACCACCGGGCTAAGTTATTTCGGCGCACGGGTTTCGGGTGATGGCACGTTCTACGGAAAAACCTCGGTTAGCTACAACAATACCTACACCAACAACACCACTGCGGCGCAACTGGTCAATTTTTCGTTCAATGTCGACTCGGGCGAAATCGGTCTTGCGGGCGGCGGTTCGGGGTTCGCCGATCTGCTGTTGAGCCTGCGCTTCAACACTATCGAAGTCGCGCGTTCGCGCGGTCGCATCGACGACCCGGCTGTTGGCGCAACCACCTGCAACTCGAATGTCGGCGGCCTGAACACCGGCGTGCTGGCGGGTTACCTAAGTTGCGACCTCGGCGGCACCCAAGCGTCCGGCAGCAATGCCAGCTATTCGCTCAGTCGCCTGATCGGTGTGGGTCAGAGCCTGACGATCGATTACGACATCGTTGCCGAAGTTTCAGGGGCTTATACAAGTGGCGGTGGCACGTTTTGCAGCTTCGGTCCTAACGGCGGTGGTGACGCAGCTGTCGCTATCGAGGACGGTGTCGTGGTACCGCCACCAGCAGCCTACGGCGGCGACGTGCCGCAGTACACCAATTGCGCGTTCTACAACGGCATCGCCCGCTCCGGCGACCCGGCAACCCCCGATCCGTTCAACCCGGCTCAGTTTCAGCTCGCCGTGCCCGAGCCCGGCTCGCTGGCATTGGCTGTGGTTGCCTTGGGTGGGCTCGCCGTTGCGCGCCGCAAGCGGCGCGACAAGCAAACCGCCCCTGCCTGATAAGCCGGCATTCCCGATTAACGGCACCCGTTGGGTGCCGTTTTTTTTGCTCCCCTACAATACCGGCATGGCACGCATCGTATTTGCTTGGGAGCTTGGCGGCGATTATGGCCACATCGCGCGCATGCTGCCGCTGGCGCTGGAATTGCGGCGCCGCGGCCATGATCCTGTATTCGTGATTCGCGAACTGCGCGGCGCCGAGCTGCTGCTGGCGCCGCATGGCATGCAGTGGTTCCAGGCGCCGTTGTGGCTCGGCCACGTCACCAATCTGCCCGATGCTGCCGGTTACGCCGAGATGCTGATGCGCTTCGGCTTTCTCAACGCCCGTTCACTGACCAGCATTGCCAGAGCCTGGCGTAACCTGCTCTTGTTGCTGCGTGCCGACATGATCGTGATGGATCATGCGCCCACGGCGCTCCTGGCCACGCGTGGCCTGGGCTTGCGCCGGGTCAATCTGGGCGATGGCTTTTGCATCCCGCCAGCCGCGCGGCCGCTGCCCCTTTTCATGTGGTGGCAACGCGGCAATACGGTGCGCCAGGCCGATTCGGAGGAGCGGGTGCGGCAGGTCGCCAATGAGACTCTGTTCGCGCTCGACGCGCCGCCGCTGATGACCTTGGCCGAGTTGTTCGACTGCGATTTGCAACTTGTTTCATCGTTTCCGGAGCTCGATCATTATCCCGATCGCCAGGGCGGCGATTTCATCGGGCCGCTTTTCACACTTGGCCAGGGAGCGCCGGTGCTGTGGCCGGAAGGCGATGCGCCGCGCGTATTCGTCTATCTCAAGGCCGAGTATGCCGGGCTCGAGCGCGCGCTGGTCGCGCTGCGCGACGCGCCATTGCGGGTGCTGGCGCATGTGCCTGGCGCGGCGCGCGATACGCTCAAGCGACACACCTCGGCCACCCTGCGGTTTTCCGAGGCGCCGCTCGACATCGAGGCGGCGCGGTCTTCCTGCGATCTGGCCATCTGCCACGGCGGCCACGGCACCGTTTCGGCCATGCTGTTGGCCGGCAAGCCGCTGTTGCTGTTGCCCATGCAGATGGAGCAGGCGATGACCGCGCACAGCCTGGAAAAACGTGGCGTGGCTTTGTCCGCCATGCCCGAGGCGGCCGCGCAATTGCAGCGGCTGGTCAAGCGCGCCCTGGGCGAGCCGCGTCTGGCAGCGGCCGCACGGGCGGTGGCAGCGAACTACCCCGGCTACGATCAGGCGGCCACCGTGACACTGGCGGCGGATCGTTGTTCTGCCCTGCTGGAGTCGCCCGCATGAACGCTTGCGACCGACCGCCCGCAGGGCGCGGGCGCTCTTCCTCGCGGAGGATTCCAAGCATTGACCGCAGGGTAGCCCAATGAGCGCAGCACCGGTGTCGGCTCCCGCCCAAGATACGCCCGACGCGCCGCCGTTTTTCTCGGTACTGATCTGCAATTACAACTACGAGCGCTTCGTCGGCGATGCGATCCGCAGCGCGTTGGCACAGACCTATCCGCGCGATCGCTTTGAGGTGATTGTGATCGACGACGGCTCGACCGATGGTTCGCGCGATGTGCTTGCGGGCTTCGCAGGTACGCCGGGGTTTCGCGCGATCCTGCAGGAAAACCGCGGTCAGTCGGCGGCGTTCGAGGCAGGTGTGCTGGTGGCGAAGGGCGATTACGTGTGCCTGCTGGATTCGGACGATCTGTATCTGCCGGGCAAGCTTGGCGCGGTCGCCGCACACATTGCCACGCTGGATGCCGTGCCCGACAGGCTGTTTCTATGTCACGACCTGGATATCGACGAGGTGATCGGCAAGGGCATCCTGAGCGAATCGTGGTTCGACCGCGTCGGCGTATCCCGGCTTGGCGCCAGTGCGCGGGTATCCGAAGTCACACGCGGCTTTCCATTCTCGATTCCCGCCGGGCTGGTGTTGTCACGCGCCTTGTTCGCCGACTGCCTGGCGGCCCTGCCGGTGTGGGCGTTCCCGCTCGGCGCGGATGGCATCGTGTGTCCGGCGGCACTGATCGCCTGCGGCACGGTGCACTATCTCAAGCAGCGCCTCGCGGTCTACCGCATTCATGGCGCCAATGAGTTCGCCAGCCTGGTGGACGGCGTATATGTGCCGCGCCGCGATCCGCGCCTGCGCACGCCGCGCAGCCTCAAGTTTCTTGAACAGTGGATCGACCTGGCAGACATCGGCGCACAGGCTCGCGTTGACGCCTTTGCCTACCTGCGCCGCATCGAGAACATGAACCGCATGCCTTCGGGTTCGCGGCTCCTCAACGCGCCGGTAGTGGCGATCGCGGTGCTTACAAACGGCTCGGACGAAGCCGTGCAAATGTCGGTGGATTCGGTCATGCAGCAGTCGCACCCGGCACTGCTGCTTAGCCTGCCTGAAGGTGTAGGGCAGCCGACCCTTCCGGCGAGCGGCGGTCCAGGCCTCGCCCGCTTCGCCGACGATGCCGGTTTGCCGGATTTCATGCGATTGGGTCGGGCCTACGCTTCGGTCGATGCCGACTTCATGGTTTTTCTGCGTGCGGGCGATCGGCTCGACCGTGAGTTTGTCGAACGTCACGTACATCTGCATCAACACGGGCTACTGGCTGGCGTGAGTTGCTGCGATGTACGCCTCGCGGGTCAGGAAAATCGTCTTCTGCATGCCAGCGTTTTCCTCAACAGCGGCGTCTGGAAGCAGCCAGAGCAACGTTTTTTCCCGTTTGACATCGGCCTTGCCGATTGGGTAGGAGCGCCCATCTCGGCCTGCATGTTCCGTCGTGGGGAGCTGCTTGATCGCCTGTTCACGCAGCCGCAGGCAGGTGCAGCCGCAGATGCAGCCGCGCTTGCGGCTGCCGGCTTCTGGCTGGCCTTCCAGTTTCAGTTGCACACCGTCGGCGCCTTGCGCCTGCTGGAAACCCTGGTCACCTGCCATCTGCCTGACGGCGCCGCCGGCAGCTACGGCTATATGTCGGCAGCTACCAGGCTCGACGGTACGCTGGCCATAGTGCCGCTGCGCGATGCAGCGTTGTGGTTGCAGGAGTTCTATCTGGACCAGGAACCAGCCTTCCGGCGCTGGCTGCCGCTGCATTGGCACCAGAACTTCGAGCTGTGGCTCGACCGCCATACCGCGTGATCGTTATGGCTTTGGGGAACACTGAACAAGTCCGCAGGTTGAGAAATCTGCTTTTGCAAGCCTTTGAATTGAACGGAAGTCCCGTTCCATCGCCTGCATTCCAGGGACTTGTTCAGCGTTTTCTCAGCGCTGTGCGGTCAAGAACGCGACGATATCGTCCAGCACCGGCGCAAATCCGCGCAGCGGTGCCGCCAGCGCACCGACTACGCGCGTGTGGTCGAGCCCCGGATAAGCAATCTCCCGCGCGCTGCCGCCGGCCGCACGCAGAGCGCTCGCCAGGCGCGCGCTGTTGCCCGGGTTGACCACGCTGTCTTCGGCAGCGGTCAGCAAAAGCGCCGGTGGCAGGCGCCCGCCGTCGCGCCTGATCCGGTGGATCGGCTGGGTTGCGTCCGGTGTATCCGGATAGCCGAACAGCGCGCGGGTCGCCACCCCGGTCAATGGCCTGAAGTCGTAGGGACCGGCCAGGCCGACAAAGCCGCGCACATTGCCGGGCACCACGCCGGCACGAGCCAGATATTCGGGCGCATAGGCCAGCATGGCGGCGTTGTAGGCGCCGGCCGAGTGCCCGGCCAGGTAGATGCGCGTCGGGTCGCCACCCAGGCGCGGCGCATTGCGCACAGCCCAGGCCACGGCGCGCGCGCAGTCGTCGAGAAAATCCGGGTAGCGCACGTCCGGGTGCAAGCGGTAGTCGGGTATCACGGTGAGATAACCGCGGCTGGCGAAGGCCTCGCCGGCGAACAGGTAGTTGCCGCGGGCGCCGGTGGTCCAGCCGCCGCCATAGAAAAACACCACGATGGGGGCGCCTGGGGTGGCGTTTGGCGGCGCTGCCGGGTTGGCCGGCAGGTAAACATCCAGACGCTGCCGCGCGAGTTCGCCGTAGGCGATGTCGCGTTCGGCGCGATAGGTGCTGCTGGGCACGAGGCTGTTGATCAAGGTCAGCGGCGCGCAGGCGCCGACGGCGAGCAGCGCTGCCAGCACGGTGGCTGCGGCGAGCAGGGCTTGCAGCCAACGGGATACGGGCCAGTGCGCGGTCATGCGGTTTGTACGCTTCTGGCTGCCTGCGCGGATGCGCAAGCCTGCGTCGGCCCGGGCACTTGACTAATCGGGCGTCGGCGGAGCGTCGCGCAGATAGACCGGCAGGTCGGTGGTCGGCGGGCGCGCGGGCACCTGGAAGAACATGTCGGCGGCGTAGCCGCGGTGGTAGGAGGTGTGGATGATCAGGTGCAGGATGATCTCGCTGCGCGTCATGGCGCCGGCGCCGCCGCCGACGAAGGTGAAGTCGAGGGTTTCATCAAGCGCCTGCGCTGTCAGGCGATCGCTCCAGGTGATGAACCAGGCGTCGAATTCCTGTTGCGCGCGCCACAGTTCGGCCAGCGGCGGATGGTCGGCGGTGTTGCGCGCGCTGTAGCCGTGTTCGCGCCCTTCCGCATGGGCGCGGAAAATCGAATCGATCACGTAGTTGTGGTTGAGGGTGTGGACGATGTTCTTGAACAGCGTCGCCCGCGGCTTTTCGGCCTCGCCCGGCGGCAACGCGAAAACCGCATCGTAGAACACCCGGTTGGCCCAGGTGTTGTAGCGGGTCAGCATGCGGGCGGTTTGCAGTGAGCTCATGGGGTTTGTTCCTGGTGGGGCGGCGTGCCACATGGTGGCGCGCTTGCTTGGGTGAGACGCCGCAGGCGGCCGCGTCGTGCCTTGGTGCTGACGGCCAGGCGCACTTGCGGAAACGCGGAACAAATCCGTAGATCGAGAAGGCCGCTCTTGCAATCCGCTTTTGCAACCGTTTGAATTGACAGGAACTTCCGTTCGATAGTCCGCATTTCAGGGACTTGTTCGGCGTTTTCCTAAGCGCTGCCCGCCACTTCGCGGCGCACGATGGCCGCGCCTTCGACCATGGCGCGCAACTTGCCGTCGGCCACCGCGCGCGGCAGGTACTTCATGCCGCAATCGGGCGCCACGATGATGTTCTCGGGCGGCGCATGCGGCAGGGCGCGGCGAATCCGTGCGGCGACCGTTTGCGGGCTTTCGATGGCCATGTCGGCCAGGTCGATCACGCCCAGGATGATCTTCTTGTTGTCGAGCGTCGCAAGCACCGCGGTGTCGAGGTTCGACTGCGCGGTCTCCAGCGACACCTGATTGCATGAGCAGCCGTGCAGTTCGGGCAGGAACGAGTAGCCCGACGGGCGCGCGTGGATCACCGCGGCATAGCCGAAGCAGATGTGCACCGCAGTGGTTCCGGTCACGCCTTCGAGCGCGCGGTTCAAGGCCGCCAGGCCGTATTCGCGTGCTTTCTCCGGGCGCGCCTGCATGTAGGGCTCGTCGATCTGCACCACGTCCGCGCCGGCGGCGAACAGGGCCTTGATCTCGGCATTCACGGCCACCGCGTAATCCATCGCGCACTCGGCATCGGAGGCGTAGAAATCGTTCTGCGCCTGCTGGCTCATGGTGAAGGGGCCGGGCACGGTGATCTTGGCCTGGGCGCCGGGCTTTTTCAGGCTGGCTTTGAGAAACTTGAGGTCGGCCACTTCGACGTCACGCAGGCGGCGAATCCTGCCCACCACCCGCGGCACCGGGTTGGGGTGGCCGCTGCGGTCCAGAGCCGTGCCCGGATTGTCGATGTCCACACCATCGAGTGCAGTGGCGAAGCGGTTGGAATAACTCTCTCGACGGATCTCGCCGTCGGTGATGATGTCGAGTCCGGCGTCTTCCTGGGCCTTGATGGCCAGCAGGGTGGCGTCGTTCATCGCTTCTTCCAGGTAGGGCTCGGCGATACGCCACAACTCTTTCGCGCGGGTGCGCGGTGGAAAGCGGCCGGCCAGTTTCGCGCGATCGATCAGCCATTCGGGTTGCGGGTAACTGCCGACCAAGGTGGTGGGGAAAAGCATGCGGTCTCCGGTGTCTGCCTGTGGCAAGCGTCATGTGCCGATGCGCTTGGCACCGTTCCAGCGCTTGGCCCAGTAGTACTCATTGAGGCTTTCGGTGCGCACCACGCCGCCTGCGGCGGGGGCGTGAATGAACTTGCTGTCGCCGATGAAAACCCCCACATGGGAATAGGGGCGGCGCATGGTGTTGAAGAACACCAGATCGCCGGGTTCCAGGGTATCGCGGGCGACCTCGTCACCGTGCCGCCAGATCTCCCAGGCGCTGCGCGGCAGGCGCAGGTTGAGGACTTCCCGGTACAGGTAGCCGACAAAGCCGGAACAGTCGAATCCGGTTTCCGGCGAACTGCCGCCACGGTGGTAGCGGGTGCCCAGCAGCGCCATCGCGCGGAACAGGATTTCGCCGGCGCGGCTGGCGAAGCTTGGCGGCGTTTCGCCAGCGGCCGGCGTTGCATCCTGCGCGCGCGCGCCGCCAGTGGCGGCAACAAACAGCACGCTTAGGGCGCCGACCATGCTGCGGCGTCGGTTCGGCGATGGTATGGAGCGGGGCAGGGGGGGCTTTCGCATGTCAGTTACGAAGTTTACGGCATAGCCGGTGCCGGGCGTGTGGCCGGATGGCTCAGGAGAATTGCACCATGCCGCTGTCGATCGGGATTGGTGCAGCACGCGCCAGCCCCGCAGGGTGCAAATGGCCGCCTGGAAGCGGTTTTGACCTGATTTGCAATAGCTGTGCGACACCCGGGGGCAGAAGATACTGCGCGGCGCCTTTCATGGTTTTTCCAGCCAAGCGCGAAACAGAGGGGCAGAGGCTGGCTTACAGAGGCTTTCACGCTTCCCGCTTGGCGCTATGCTTGACGTGTTGCCGGCCCTTATTAAATTGGCCGGCCCTTGATTGTCCGGACAGGTTCTCGCAAGGCCGATGCATGAAGGCGTTGTCAATCGATTTCAAGCCGTCGTGGATGCAAGGGCCGGTGCCGCGATTTGTTGACCGGGTGCCGCGCTGAGCGCGATCAAGGCCCAGGCAAGTGTTTTAATGCGTTCGCGCCCTCAACCCGGAGATGCCGCATGCCAGCACCCGATGTCGCACCTGCTGCAAATGTTGCACCTGCCGCACCGCGCATCCTGATCGTCGACGATTCGCGCATCGTGCGTGCGACTATCGCCCGGCACATCAAGTCGAAGTTCGCCCATAGCGAGGCGGTCGACGGCGAGGCAGGCTGGAACCAGTTGTGCGCAGATGTCTCGATCCGCGCGGTGATTTCGGACCTGAGCATGCCGAAACTCGATGGTTTCGGCCTGCTGCAGCGGATTCGTGCTGCAGCGGATGCACGCATTCGCAGCCTGCCGGTCATCATCATTTCGGGCGACGACGAGGCGGCGCAGATGCGCCGTGCCGCCAAGCTGGGCGCCACCGAATTCATTACCAAAGGCATTGGCGCGGTCGAGCTGGTGGCGCGGCTGGAGAACCTGACGGCACTATCCGAGGCCCGTGAGCAGCTGGACAACGTGCGCGTGGCGGCGGCGCAGAACGCCACCACCGATATCCTGACCGAACTGGGCACGACCGCTCTTCTGATCAAGCAGGGTGCCTCGATGTTCGCCTATGCGCGGCGCCATCGCGTCCCACTCTCCGTGGTGCGCGTGGCGATCGACGATTTCGTGAAATTGCGCGCGCGCGTGGGCGACACCGTGGCTGACCAGATCCTGGTCGCAATAGCGCGCCTGCTGGTGTCGCGGCTGCGCAAGGAAGACGTGGTGGCCCGCACCGATGCCGCCGAGTTCGCCATCGCGGCACCTTCGGCCAGTGCGGTGGCGGCGGCCAAGTTCGCGCGCCGCCTGGTCGAGGACATCTGCGGTGCGCGCATCACCTGGCAAGGCAAAGCCGTCAAGATCAGTGCCGCCATCGGCATCGCGGACAGCACGCTCGAACCGGCCGAGAGCTTTGCCGATGTGTTCGCCGCCGCCGGCCGTCGCCTGGATCGGGCGCGCACGCTGAGCGGTGACCGCGTGGTGTCCGAAGACCTGCTGGCCAGGGTGGTGGCACCGCAGGTGCCTTCGGTGGAGGAGGCGCTGACGCTGCTGGCAGCCGGCCGCGGCGCCGAATTGCTGCCGTTTGCCGCCGAACTGGCGCTGCGAATTTACCCCTTGGTCAAATTCTGCGATGATCAGTTCAGCGTGGCCGAACGCAAACGGATCGAAATGGCGGCCACCCAGAAGCTTGCGACCCTCAAAGCCGATTGAGTTTTCCCGGTGTGGCGGTGGCAGGCACCATCAAAACGGGAGACAAGGCCATGTCCTACGAACAGTTCCACGCCCGCTCGCTCGATGATCGCGCCGGCTTCTGGAGCGAACAGGCGCAATTGATCGACTGGCAGGTGGCGCCTGAGCAGACGCTCGACTACTCGAACCCGCCATTTGCCAAATGGTTCGTCGGCGGGCGCACCAACCTGTGTCACAACGCGGTGGATCGCTGGCTCACCCACGACAACGGCGCCCTGGCCGACAAGCCGGCGCTGATCTACATCTCGACTGAGACCGGGGCCGAGCGCACCTACAGCTTTCGCCAGCTGCATGCCGAGGTCAACCAGGCTGCGGCGATGCTCATGGCGCTTGGTGTCGGGCGTGGCGATCGCGTGCTGATCTACATGCCGATGATCGCCGAGGCCGCCTTCACCATGCTGGCCTGCGTGCGTATCGGCGCGATTCATTCGGTAGTGTTCGGCGGTTTCGCCGCGCATTCGCTGGCCAACCGCATCGAGGACGCCAACCCCAAACTGATCGTCTCGGCCGATGCCGGCTCGCGCGCCGGCAAGGTGGTGCCCTACAAGGAACTCCTGGACGAGGCTATTCGCCTGTCAACCCACAAGCCGGCGCGGGTATTGCTGGTTGACCGCCAACTGGCTGCGATGGCACGGGTCGAAGGCCGCGATGCCGACTGGGCCACTCTGGCGGGCGCACATGCCGGCGCACAGGTGCCGTGTGTGTGGCTTGAGTCCAGCGAGCCTTCGTACATTCTCTATACCAGCGGCACCACCGGCCGGCCCAAGGGCGTGCAGCGCGATACCGGCGGCTACGCAGTGGCCCTGGCGGCCTCGATGCGCCACATTTACTGCGGCAAGCCGGGTGAAGTGTATTTCTCGACCTCCGACATCGGCTGGGTGGTGGGCCATTCCTACATCGTCTACGGGCCGCTCCTGGCCGGCATGGCGACCATCATGTACGAAGGCACGCCGCTGCGTCCCGACGCCGGCATCTTGTGGAAGATCGTCCAGGACTACAAGGTCGCGGTGATGTTCTCGGCGCCGACTACGATTCGCGTGCTCAAGAAGCAGGACCCCGCCTATCTGGCGAAGTACGACCTGTCTTCTCTCAAGGCCTTGTGGCTGGCCGGCGAGCCGCTCGATGAGCCGACGTCGCGCTGGATCGCCGACAGTCTCGGGCGGCCGGTGGTCGACAACTACTGGCAGACCGAAACCGGCTGGCCGATTCTCACCTATCCGCTGGGCATCGAGAACCGGCCGCGCAAGTTCGGTAGCCCCGGCTACCCGATGTATGGCTACGAGGTGCGCCTGCTGCACGAGACCACCGGTGCCGAGGTGGCGGTGGGCGAAAAAGGCGTGGTGGCGATCGTGCCGCCGCTGCCGCCTGGCTGCATGAGCACCGTATGGGGCGACGACCAGCGTTACGTCGATACCTATTTCAAGAGCGTGCCGGGGCGCCTGGTGTATTCGACCTTCGACTGGGGCATTCGTGACGCCGATGGTTGCCACTTCATCCTCGGGCGCACCGACGACGTGATCAACGTCGCCGGGCACCGCCTGGGCACGCGCGAGATCGAGGAAGCGATTTCCGCGCATGCGGCGATCGCCGAAATCGCGGTGGTCGGCATTGCGGACGCCTTGAAAGGGCAGGTGCCGGTCGGCTTCGCGGTGGTCAAGGACGCGGCGGCGATCGCCACCCTTGCGCAACGCTTGAAGCTGGAGGGCGAGATCATGAAGACGGTCGACACCCAGTTGGGTGCGATCGGCCGTCCGAGCCGTGTGTATTTCGTGACGCTCTTGCCGAAAACGCGTTCGGGCAAGGTGCTCAGGCGCTCGATCCAGGCGATTTGCGAAGGCCGCGATGCGGGCGATTTGACCACCATCGAGGATCCGGCGGCGTTGGCGCAATTGCGCCAGGCAATGCTGCCGGGTTGACCTTCCACACCCGGGCGTGGTTGCGCGCGCGATTCAGGCGCGGTTTCGGGCAACGAGAGATGGACGTGCTGCCCTCGGCTCTTGCGCCAGGCGGCGCCAGGCGGCGCCAGGCGCCGCCGCCGCTGCGCCGCTTACGCGGTGCCCAGTTCCTGTTGTTCCAGAATGCGCAGCTTCTGGGTCGAAAAGCGCCGCGCGTCGACGCGGTCAAGCGATTCGCTGAACGCTTCCGGATGGCGCGCCTCGATCCAGGCATGAAAGCGTGCCGCGCTGGCGGTGAAATCGCTGTGCTTGGACAGGCGCATCGCCGCCAGCAATAGGTTCCAGATCCACACTTTCGGGCCTTTGACGGTACGCGGCAGCAGCGAGGTGATGACCGCTTCGTAGTTTTCCAGCGTCATGCAGTAGTTCAGATACCCCGCCAGGGAGGTGTCGTCAAGTTCGGTGGTGGTGACGAAGGCCACTTCGATGGCGGCTGCGGCGCGGCGCAGTTGCTGCGCCTCTTCGCCGGCCGAGCGCGGTGTGGCGTCGTCGACCAGTTGAGCCTGCGGAACGTTACCTGCGGCGGCACCGGCCTTGAGCTGCGCTGCCTTCTCATAGGCGGCGGCGCGCGCAAAGGCGCGCGCCCGCTCGGACAGGTCGAGCAGCGGGCTGTGCTCGGGCAGGCCGTCGGCGACGCTGTCGATCTCGTCGGCCAGGCGCGGCAGCGCCTCCACGGGGAAGCGAATGCGCGCCAGCTCGCGATCGATGGTCTGATGCAGTGCGCACAAGAGCGGCAGGGTGCGCGCGCGCGCGGCGTCGCGCAGCACATAACGCAAATCCAGCCGTAATCCGGCGCGCACAGCCGCTGGCACCGGATACAGCATTTCCCCCAGATTGAGCGGCGCCGCCTGTGCGGCTGGCGTGTCTTCGCGCGGGGTGGTTTGGGGCTGATCGAGCAAGTCCTTCTCCTGATGGCCTGATGAAACTGGCGCAGGTCGGTGCAAGTCGGGCGGAGCACTGCCTGCGAGCCTGCGGCTGGTCAATCGGCGAGCTGTCCGCCGCATGGCGCCAGACCCATGCGCTCAAGGGTGACTAACGGCCGAGGCGCTGCCAAACTTGAGGCGGCGCCTCTGGTTATCATCGGCGCACCGCAGTGCCAGCCAACCGGAGCCATGCCGTGCAGACCAAACCCATGCTGTCGATGCAGAACATCAAGACCATAGCCGCGGCGTGTGAAGTCGAAGCACTGGCCAATCGCTGGAGCGTCACCATCGTCATGGTCGACGATGGCGGCCACCTGCTGTAGCTGCAGCGTCTCGATGGTGCGGCGCCTTCGAGAGCCGAGATCGGTCCGGCGAAGGCGCGCACGGCGGCCCTGGGCCGGCGCGAGACCCGTTTTTATGAGGAGATGATCAATGCGGGCCGCGTCTCGTTTCTCTGCGGCCTGTCCCAGGCGGGGCTGCGCGGTGCCGCACTCGAGGGCGGGGTACCGGTGATGGTCGAGGGCCATTGCGTGGGCGCGGTCGGCGTCTCCGGCGTGAAATCGACCGAGGATGCGCAGATCGCCTACACCGGGATCAAGGCGCTGCCGGGTTGAGGGCAGGCTGCCAGTGAGGCGCGATACAGAAGATGCCCGGAGGCGCAGTACTTGCGCTCGAACAGTGTCAGCGGCGCATCCGGCGTGAAGCTTTGCACTTGCGGTACCCGCCCCGTGAGGAGCTTTGCCGCCAGCGCGAATTCCTCGACATAGACCAGCCAGTTGCTGCGGCACTCGATATATCCGCCCAGCGCCAGAACGCTCGGGAAGATCGGATGGGCCGGCCAGCGCCGCATCACCTGACGCGGCTTGGGCCACGGGTTGGGATACAGCAGATACTGCGCATGTGGTGCGATGCCCGCGCTTGCCAGCAAGGTCCAGAAGTCGACCATGTCGGCGCGCAGGAACAGCGCATTTGCGGGTTGTTGCGCTCGCGCGATGGCGCGCGCAAGGCGTGCAGCCGATTGATCGATGCCGAGCACCAGCCGCCCCGGTTCCAAACGGGCCAGCGTGGTCGTGCTCTCGCCGGTGCCGCAGCCGATATCCAGAATCGGCGCGGCGCGGCGGTCCCAGGCGCCCAGAAAGCGGCGAAAGGCCTCCAGGCTGTAGGCCGCGGGCGGTTTGCGAAACGCGTACGCGGCATGTTTGGCCACCAGGTGCGACAGCAGGCGGTGCGGGCCGGTCTGCGGGCTGGAAACCGGGCGTGAAGCGGCAATCGGGGGTGGCATGGTCATCGGGCGCGGGCAGGCGTGCATTATGCGGCCGCGTCGCCATGGGCGCGAAACCGAGCTTGCACAGCAGCTTGCAAAGTACTTGCCAATTCTACTGGCTGGTGTAACATCCGCAAATAAATTAAGTAAGTACTTAATAAACAATTGATAAACACTCGATTGGCAGCCGGATGGCGTTCAATGCTGGGTGCCAGTTGCGTGAGCAGTGCAACATGGGCCATGCTTCTGCATGCGCGGCGTTTTCGAGCATTTTTTCGAGCATTTCGAGACCATTCATTGAAGAGGGAAAGACACGATGGCCGCTGTACTGAATTTTCCGCAGGTGGGTAACCCGGCACCGGGCGACGTCGATCCGCTCGAGACCCAGGAGTGGCTGGAAGCGCTCGAAGCGATCCTGCAGCACGAAGGTCCGCAGCGCGCGCATTTCATCCTCGAAGCCTTGGTCGACAAGGCGCGGCGCAGCGGCGCCTACCTGCCCTACAGTGCCAACACGGCCTACATCAACACCATTCCGACCCATCTCGAAGCCAAGAGCCCGGGTGATCACGCCCTGGAGGAGCGGATTCGCTCGATCACGCGCTGGAACGCGATGGTCATGGTGGCCAAGACCAACAAGGGCGACGGCGACCTGGGTGGCCACATCGCCAGCTTCGCTTCGGTCGGTACGCTGTTCGGCATCGGCTTCAACCATTTCTGGCATGCGCCCACTGCCGAGCACGGCGGCGACCTGATTTACTTCCAGGGCCACAGCGCGCCCGGCGTCTACGCACGGGCCTATCTGGAAGGGCGGCTGACCGAGGCCGAGTTGCTCAATTTCCGCCGCGAAGTCGATGGCAAGGGCATCTCCTCGTATCCGCATCCGTGGTTGATGCCGGCATTCTGGCAATTCCCCACCGTGTCGATGGGCCTGGGGCCATTGCAGGCGATCTACCAGGCGCGCTTTCTCAAATATCTGCATGCGCGTGGCCTCGCCGACACCAGCCGCCGCAAGGTGTGGGTGTTTTGCGGCGATGGCGAGATGGACGAGCCCGAATCGCTGGGGGCGATCGGGCTGGCGGTACGCGAAAAGCTCGACAACCTGATTTTCGTCGTCAATTGCAACCTGCAACGCCTCGATGGCCCGGTGCGCGGCAACGGCAAGATCATCCAGGAGCTCGAAGCCGATTTTCGCGGCACCGGCTGGAATGTGATCAAGCTGATCTGGGGTTCGTACTGGGATCCGCTCCTGGCGCGCGACTCGACCGGCTTGTTGCACAAGCGCATGGAAGAGGCGGTCGACGGCGAATACCAGAACATGAAGGCCAACGACGGCGCCTATGTGCGCGAGCATTTTTTCGGCAAGTATCCGGGCTTGAAAGAGATGGTCTCGCGCCTGTCGGACGACGACATCTGGCGCCTGAACCGCGGTGGCCATGATCCACACAAGATTTACGCGGCCTATCACGCGGCGGCCAATCACAAGGGCCAGCCAACGGTGATCCTGGCCAAGACCATCAAGGGATACGGCCTGGGCAAGCAGGGCCAGGCAAAGAATCCGACCCATCAGCTGAAAAAACTCGACCTGGAGACCATTCGCAATTTCCGCGACCGTTTCAACATACCGGTACCCGACGCCAGGCTTGAGGAACTGCCGTTCTACAAGCCGGCCGAGACCGACCCCATCATGCAGTACCTGCACGAACGCCGCCGCGCGCTCGGCGGTTACCTGCCGCAGCGCCGCCCGCGTGCCGCCGAGTCTCTCGCCGCGCCGCCACTGGCGGCATTCGATACGCAACTGAAGGCCAGCGGCGAGGGGCGCGAGATCTCGACCACCATGGCCTTCGTGCGCATCCTGACCCAACTGGTGCGCGACAAGAACATCGGCAAGTATGTGGTGCCGATCGTTCCCGACGAGGCGCGCACCTTCGGCATGGAGGGCATGTTCCGCCAACTCGGCATTTATTCGGCCGAAGGCCAGAAGTACACGCCGGTCGACAAGGATCAGGTGATGTACTACCGCGAGGACACCGCCGGCCAGATCCTCGAAGAGGGTATCAACGAGCCCGGTGCGTTCAGTTCATGGATGGCGGCGGCCACCTCGTACTCGAACTCCAACCGCATCATGATCCCGTTCTACATCTACTACTCGATGTTCGGGTTCCAGCGCGTCGGCGACCTGGCCTGGGCGGCGGGTGATCTGCGCGCGCGCGGCTTCCTCCTGGGCGGTACCGCCGGGCGCACCACCCTGAACGGCGAGGGCCTGCAGCACGAGGACGGTCATTCGCACCTGATGAGTGCGACCATCCCCAATTGCGTCTCGTATGACCCTACCTACGCGTATGAGCTGGCGGTGATCATCCAGGCCGGATTGAAGCGCATGGTGGAGGAGCAGGAGGATGTGTATTACTACATCACCCTGATGAACGAGAATTACGAGCATCCGGAAATGCCCAAAGGCATCGAGGCGCAGATACTCAAGGGCATGTACCGCTTCAGGCCGGCGCCAAGCGGCAAGGCGGCGCCCGGACACACCGTTCAGTTGCTGGGTTCCGGCACGATTTTTCGCGAAGTACTGGCCGCGGCCGAACTGCTTGAAAAGGACTGGGGTGTCGCCTCCGAGATCTGGAGTTGCCCGTCTTTCACCGAGTTGCGGCGAGACGGCATGGCCTGCGAGCGCTGGAACCTGCTGCATCCGCTCGATGAGGCGCGCATCGCGCATGTCGAGTCTTGTCTGGCATCGACGCGCGGCCCGATCATCGCCTCGACCGATTACATGAAGGCGTTCGCTGACGGCATTCGCCCTTTCATGCCGAAAGGCCGCACCTACAAGGTGCTGGGCACCGATGGCTTCGGCCGCTCCGATACGCGCGAGAAGCTGCGCCACTTCTTCGAAGTCAATCGCTATTTCGTTGCCATCTCGGCCTTGAAGGCGCTGGCGGAAGACGGCGCGATCGAGGCCAAAGTGGTGGCGCAGGCGATCGAGAAATACGGCATCGACCCGGCCAAGGCTGATCCGACCACCGTCTGAACCAGGCATTTGGGAAGGGCGGCCGCGGTTTGCGCGCGCTCGCGCCAATGCGTGCAGCGCTTGCCGGCCCTACAATTCATCCAATCGATCGTAACCAGAAGTCAATAACAGCATGCGGGCCAGGTCAGGGTCATGTTGTTGCCGTGAATTGCGCAAATCCGAATAATCCCAACCGCGAGACAAACATGGCTGTGAAGGAAATCTTTGTTCCCGATATCGGCGACTTCAAGGACGTGCCGATCATCGAAATCCTGGTCAAGCCGGGCGACATGGTCAAGGCCGACGAATCCCTGCTGACGGTCGAGTCCGACAAGGCCACCATGGAAATCCCGTCGCCAATGGCCGGGGTGATCAAGGAGTTCAAGGTCAAGCTGGGCGACATCGTCAACTCCGGCACCCTGATGGCGATCATGGAGGAGGGCGCGGATGCAGCGCCGGCAGCGCCTGCAGCCCAGAGTGCCGCCATGTCGTCGGCACCCGCGCCGGCACCCGCGCCGGCACCCGCGGCGGCACCCGCGGCGGCACCCGCGGCGGCACCCGCGGCGGCACCCGCGGCGGCACCCGCGGCGGCGGGTGAGCCTGCTGCCGCGGCTACGGTCGCGGCAGCACCGGAAGCCGCAGCGGCACCACTCCCTGCGGCTGCGGCCGCGCCGGCCGCGTCTCTGCCGCCAGTACCGGCTACGCCCGGCGAGCGGCCGCATGCATCGCCATCGGTGCGCAAGTTCGCGCGCGAACTCGGGGTGGATATCACGCGCGTTGCCGGCAACGGCCCCAAGGGGCGCATCCTGCACGAAGACGTGCAGAATTTCGTCAAGCAGGTCATGGCCGACAGCCTTGCGGCACCGGCTGCGGCTGCCAGTGGCTCCGGGCTCAACCTGTTGCCTTGGCCCAAGGTCGATTTCGGCAAATTTGGTGTAATTGAAGCGCAGCCCTTGTCGCGCATCAAGAAGATATCGGGCCAGAACCTGGCGCGCAACTGGGCCATGATTCCGCATGTGACCCAGCACGATGAGGCAGACGTCACCGATCTGGAGGAATTCCGCGTCGCCACCAACGCCGCCATGGCCAAGCAGGGCGTCAAGCTGACCTTGCTTGCCTTCATCATCAAGGCTGCGGTGGTGGCCTTGAAGAAATACCCCGACTTCAATTCCTCGCTCGACGGCGACAACCTGATCGTCAAGAAATACTGGAACATCGGCTTCGCCGCCGACACGCCCAACGGCCTGATGGTGCCGGTGATCAAGGGCGCCGACCAGAAAGGCATCATCGAACTGGGCGCCGACATGGCGGCGCTGTCGGCGCAGGCGCGCGAAGGCAAGTTGAAGCCTGCCGACATGCAGGGTGCGACCTTCACCATTTCTTCGCTGGGCGGCATTGGCGGCACTGCCTTCACGCCAATCATCAATGCACCTGAAGTAGCGATCCTGGGCGTGTCGAAATCGGCAATGAAGCCGGTGTGGGACGGCAAGGCTTTCGCGCCGCGCCTGATGCTGCCCCTGTCGCTGTCGTATGACCACCGCGTCATCGACGGTGCGGCCGGCGCGCGCTTCGCGGCCACACTTGCGCAATTGCTGGCCGATATGCGTCGCACCCTTCTTTAGACTGCGGATTGCCGTTGCGTCCGCATCTTTTGCTCGAATTGGCCGGGTTTGCCGGCGCTTCGGCACCATTATCAGTCTGACAAGGGCGGTTTCCCGCCTTTGTCGCAACAGGTCTCATGACAACCATTACCGTAGCAAGAAAAGGCGGCCAGATTGCAATAGCCGCGGACCGCCTGACCACCTTTGGCGATACCCGACTTTCCTCGAAGTACGAGGCCAACCCGAAGATCTTCAAGGTGCGCGACACCTGGATCGGCATCGCCGGCTCCAGCGCGCACCATCACGTGATCGAACATGCGTTCAAGCGGGTCGACAAGCCGATGTTCGGCGACAAGGTCGAGATCTTCGAGACCATGGTGCGCCTGCATCCCCTGCTCAAGGAACACTTTTTTCTCAACCCCAAGGAAGAAGAGGACGATCCCTACGAGTCCTCGCAATACGTGATGCTGATGGCCAACCCGAACGGCATTTTTGGCGTGTATTCGTATCGCGAGGTGTTTTCGTTCGACCGTTTCTGGGCCATCGGTTCGGGCCGCGCATTCGCTTTAGGCGCGATGCATGCCACCTGGGATCGGGCGCGCAGCGCTCGCCAGGTGGCGCAGGCCGGCGCCGACGCCGGTTGCGAATTCGACAAGAGTTCAGGCGGGCCGGTGATGCTGCATACCATCAAGGCCAAACAGGGCGCCGCGCCGCGGTTGCGTTGATTCAGGATATTCCCGACCTTCCCCAACCGCGGACGCGGCCTTCAAGCGAGCGACCGAGAAAACAGAGCTAAAGCCATGGCGACGATCGAAATCAGGGTTCCCGATATTGGTGACTTCAAGGATGTGCCGATCATTGAGATATTGGTGAGCGTCGGCGACACGGTGACCAAGGAACAATCCCTGATCACCGTCGAGTCAGACAAGGCGACGATGGAAATTCCCTCGCCCGAATCCGGCGTGATCACAAGCCTTGCAGTCAAGCTGGGCGATGTCATCAATTCGGGCGCAGCCATCGGCAGCATGGAAGTAGCCGCGGCTGCCAGCGGCGCAGCGCCGCTATCGGTGCCTGCGCCGCAGTCACCGGCAGCGCCGGTTGAGCCGCCGCAAGCGGTGACGGCCGCCGCACCGCTGGTCGCCACCTCGCCTACCCCTGCCAAAGCTGTACCGCAAGGCGATCTGCATGCCGAAGTGCTGGTGCTGGGAGCAGGGCCTGGCGGTTACACGGCGGCGTTTCGCTCGGCCGACCTGGGCCGGCAGGTGGTGCTGATCGAGCGCTACCCGACCCTGGGCGGGGTCTGCCTGAACGTGGGTTGCATCCCCTCCAAGGCTTTGCTGCATGCGGCCAAAGTGATCACCGAGGCCGAGGAAATGGGCCACAACGGCATCAGCTTTGGCAAGCCGGCCATCGATATCGAAAAACTGCGTGGATGGAAAGACAGCGTGATCGGCAAACTCACCAAGGGCCTGGGCGGGATGGCCAAGGGGCGCAAAGTGAACGTGCAGGAGGGGGTGGGGAAATTCGTTTCGGCCAACATGGTCGAATTGACCGGAAAGGATGGCGTCAAGCGTGTCTCGTTCGACAACTGCATCATCGCCGCCGGCTCGCAGGTAGCGAAGATACCGGGCTTTCCGTACGACGACCCACGCCTGATTGATTCCACCGGCGCGCTCGAGCTGGCCGACATCCCGCGCCGCCTGCTGGTCATTGGCGGTGGCATCATCGGTCTGGAAATTGCCTGCGTCTACGACGCCATGGGCTCCAAGGTCACGGTGGTCGAATTCGCCGATGGCTTGATCCCCTCGGCCGATCGCGACATGGTCAAGCCACTGCACAATCGCATCGAGAAACGCTACGAGGCGATTTACCTCAAGACCAGGGTGACCCAACTTGCGGCGCGCGCCGACGGCCTGTTGGCCACCCTCGAGGGCGCCGACGGCCAACCCGCGCCGACTCCCAACCAGCAACTGTTCGATCGGGTATTGCTGGCGGTGGGACGCCGTCCCAACGGGCGCGACATCGGCGCCGAGGCCGCGGGTGTCACGGTGAATGAGCGCGGCTTCATTCCGGTGGACCGGCAGCAGCGCACCAACTTGCCGCACATCTATGCGATTGGCGACATTTGCGGCGAGCCGATGTTGGCGCACAAGGCCACCTACGAGGCCAAGATCGCGGCCGAGACCATCGACGGTCACAAGGTCGGCTTCGACGCATTGACCGTGCCGTCAGTGGCCTATACCGACCCGGAGATCGCCTGGATGGGAATCACCGAAACCCAGGCCAGGAAAGACGGTATCGAGGTCAAGGCCGCCACCTTCCCGTGGGCCGCCTCGGGCCGCGCGATTGCCAACGACCGCACCGAAGGCGCCACCAAGCTGATCTACGATCCGCGCAGCAAACGCATCCTGGGCGCCGGGATTGTCGGGCCCAACGCTGGCGAGCTGATCGCGGAGATGACGCTGGCACTGGAGATGGGCGCCGACCTGGAAGACGTGGCCTTGACCATTCACCCGCATCCGACCCTGTCCGAAACCCCGTTCTTCGCCGCCGAAGTGGCGTTGGGGACGATTACCGACATGATGCCGGCGAAAAAGTAGCTGACAGGTACACACCCAATTCTTCGCCCTAGGCGGCAAGTGGATGGCCAGCCGGGCGAGAGTCGCAAAAGCGTAGGGATAAAATGCGCGAACTGCGTGTGCGCGGATATTCCGGGGTTGAGCGCCCGGGTCGCAGCCCTCTGGGTGGTCGAGCGTGCCGGCCACATTTGCCAACTATTGAGCACTACATTATTGATGACAAAAACATGCCTCACACGAGGCTGTCATTTTTTTGGTAAAGATCGATAGGTGCAAGCTTGGCGGCCGCTGCGTGCGCCCCGATACAATGCCCGTCACCCTCACCACCATTGATGCAGACATGACCAATCCCACCAAGCAGGAAATGTTCGACGCCGCCTTGAAAATTCGCAAGGAGGTGCTGGGCGACGCATATGTCGATCGCGCCTTCGCCATCAAGGATGAATTCACCGACGACGTGCAGGAATACCTGACTGTGCATTCCTGGGGCGGCAGCTGGGCGCGGCGCGATGCCGACGGCGAGCTCACGCTGTCCAAGAAAACGCGCTCGTTCATGAACCTGGCGATGTTGTGCTGCCTGAATCGTCCACATGAGCTCGAACTGCATGTGCGCGGTGCCATCAACAACGGTGTCACCAAGAAGGAGATGAAGGAGATCTTCCTGCATGTGGCGACCTACGCCGGCGCGCCGGCCCTGCTCGACGGCGTGCGCGCGGCGCGCAAGGTATGGGCCGAGCATGAGGCCAAGGGCAGGTGAGGGCGCCGGCCGACGCGCCTTCAACCGCGCGCTGGCCGCCCTGCCACTGATGTCGGTCATGTCGGTCCCGGCGCAACAACCTCCGATCACGCGGCCGATACCCGCCACCGGCGAGCGCGTGCCCGTCGTCGGGCTTGGTACCTGGCAGGTATTCGACGTCGCCGCCGGCAGTGCGGAGTTGGTCGCCGCGCGCGCGACGCTTGCCGCCTTCACAGCCGCCGGCGGCACGGTGGTCGATTCCTCGCCGATGTACGGACGCTCGGAAGCGGTTCTGGGCGACCTGATGGCCGAGTCCGGTGCGCGCCCTGGCCTGTTCGTCGCCACCAAAGTCTGGACGCGCGGCCGCAACGAAGGTGTCGCGCAGATGCGCGACTCGATGGCAAAGCTTCGCTTGGAGAAGCTCGATCTGATGCAGGTGCACAACCTGGTCGATACCGAGGCCCACCTGGCCACGCTGGCCGGCTGGAAGAAGGAGGGGCGCGTGCGCCTGCTTGGCCTGACGCACTACCATGCCGGCGCCCACCGTGACCTCGAAGCGGCGCTGGTGAAGCACCGGGTCGACGTGGTGCAGGTCAACTATTCGTTAGCCGAGCCGGAGGCGGGCGCTCGTCTCCTGGCGGCCTGCAACGCCGCCGGTGCGGCGGTGATCGTCAACCGGCCGTTCGCCGAAGGCGCGCTGTTCGCGCGCGTGCGCGGCCATGTCGTGCCGGAATGGGCCAAGGTCGAGCTTGGCATCGCCAGTTGGGCGCAGTTTTTTCTCAAGTGGATTCTGGGCACGACTGCGGTTACGGTGGCGATTCCCGGAACCCGCAATCCGCAGCATGTGGCCGACAACCTTGGCGCCGCGCGCGGCCCCTTGCCTGATGCGGCGCAGCGCGAGCGCATGCGCGCGCACCTGGCCTCGCTCTGAACCTGCGGGCGGCGTCGCTACAATGGCGCGCGTGAAACTCAAAGTCGTGACTTCGCGCGAAAACCCGCTCTTCAAGCGCTTGAAGGCCCTGGCGTCCTCGGCGCAGGCGCGCAAGAAGGAAGGCCTGTCGATTCTCGATGGCGCGCATCTGGTCGAGGCCTGCATGGCCCGCTTCGGTGTGCCGGAACTGCTGGCGGTGAGCGAGTCGGGTGTGCGGCGACCCGAGATCGCGCGCATGGTCGCTGCGGCGCAGGCGGAGGTCCTGCAGTTTCCGGATGCGCTGTTCGAAGCCTTGAGCACGGTCGAGCACGGGGCCGGCATCGTGGCCGGTGTGCGTACGCCGCGTCAGGTCATGCCGGATGTGGTGTCAGTCGATTGTCTTCTGCTCGAACACCTGCAGGACCCGGGCAACATGGGCAGCCTGTTGCGCAGTGCCGCCGCAGCCGGCGTGACCCAGGTGTACTGCTCGCCCAGGACCGTATACGCATGGTCGCCCAAGGTGTTGCGCGCTGCTCAGGGGGCGCATTTCGGCCTGACCATTGTCGAAGGCATGGACCTCGACATGGTGATCGACCGGCTTACCGTGCCCCTGTTGGCAACTGCCGCGCGCGCCGATGCCAGCCTGTTCGCCGCCGACCTGGGCCAACCGGTGGCCTGGATTTTCGGCAACGAAGGCGCCGGCGTGTCGGCGGCCTTGCTGGCGCGGGCGGCGCAACGGCTGGCGATCCCGATGCCGGGGGGGGCCGAGTCGCTCAACGTGGCGGCAGCCGGCGCGATCTGCATGTTCGAAGCGGTGCGCCAGCGTGGGCGCGGAGGAGCGGCTTGAAACCACATTTGATGCGCTCGCTCGTGGCGCTCTCGCTCGCAGGCCTGTTGGCCGGCTGCGCGGCGGTCGCCACGTCGGTGGTGCTCACCAGCGGCCCGGAGATCCTGGCCAGCACCATGCGCCAGTACAACTTCCGCAGCGAATTCGACGAGGCGCTGCCGCTGATCAAGGCGCGCAACTGGAAGGGTCTGACCACCCTGGCGCGTGCCAGGCTGGCGCGGGAACCGACGCGCGGCGAGTGGTGGCACCTGGCCGGTTACGGGCATTTGCAGGCGGGTGAACTGGTGGCCGCGCGCGAGTGTTTCGCTCGTGCCACGCAACTGCTGCCCGAGGAAGTCGGCGGCTGGAACCTGTACGCCGCGACCTTGACGCGCTCAGGCGACAAGCGTGGCGCGGCGTTTGCCCTGGAGCGCGCGCTGCAGACTGACCCGACCTCCACGCTTGCATGGATCATGACCGGCGACCAGTTCGCAGCCGATGGCCGCGAGCGCGAGGCGCTGCGGGCCTATGACCGCGCGCTGGAAATCGACCGCCGCGACATCTTCGCCTGGTATGCCCTGGGCCTTCTGGCCAAGCGCATGAACGATGGCCCCGCCACCGAGCGCGCCGTCGCGGCGCTCAGGCAGTTGTACCCGCCGTTCGCGGATGAACTTGCAGGCAAACCGGCAAAGAAGCCCTGAAATCCCGCTCGCCAGTGACCCAGCGCTATCCGGCTTTGCACATCGATGGTGGCAGCCTTGTGACTGCTGGCTAGAAAACGCGCCGCTCCAGCTTGATTTCCTGCATCACGTTGGTGGCGATCTCCTCGATCGACTTGGTGGTCGAAGACAGCCAGCGAATGTTCTCGCGGCGCATCAGGGCTTCGGCCGCGCTGACCTCGTAACGACAATTGAGGACCGAGGCGTACTTGCTGTTGGGGCGGCGCTCGTTGCGGATTTCAGCCAGGCGCTCGGGCTGGATGGTCAGGCCGAACAACTTGCCCTTGTAGGGCGACAGGGTGGCGGGCAGGGTGTTGCGCTCGAAATCCTCGGGGATCAGCGGATAGTTGGCGCAGCGCAGCCCGAAGGTCAGCGCCAGATACAGCGAAGTCGGCGTCTTGCCGCTGCGCGACACGCCGACCAGGATGACATCGGCCTCGGACAGGTTCTTGTCGGTCTGGCCATCGTCGTGCGCCAGGCTGAAATTGATGGCCTCGATGCGGTTGAAATACTCCTGCTGATTCTGCGTCGCGCTGTGCGAGCGGCCGATCGTATGGGTCGACTTCAGGCCCAGTTCGGCCTCCATGGGCTTGATGAAGGTCTGGAACAAATCGAGCACCAGCGCGGTTGAGCGGTTGATCACCTGGCTGGTCTCGTTGTTGACCAGGGTGTTGAAGACGATCGGACGTACCCCTTCGGCGGCATGCGCGGCATTGATGCGCAGCACGCACTGGCGCGCCTTTTCCACCGAGTCGATGAAAGGCATGCGGGTGGCACGCGTGGGCAGGCCCTCGAACTGCGTCAGAAGCGACTGGCCCAGGGTCTCTGCGGTGATGCCGGTGCCGTCTGAAATGTAGAAAACATTGCGGGCCGGGGCGTTTGAATTGGGCATGGGCTGAGGGAAATCGGCTGAGATGCGCACAGATTACAGTGCTATTCGCTGCTTTGCTGCCCTGCGGCATCGAGGGCGAACGAGTACAATTTATTCCAATTTCGCCGCCAATCCAAAGGGGTTTTACATGGCGCAAGCCGTTTCCGCAGAGTACGTCATCGCGTTCGAAAAGCTGCGCAACAGCGATGTCGGTCGAGTCGGCGGCAAGAATGCGTCACTGGGCGAGATGATCAGCCAACTGGCCGGCACCGGCGTACGGGTGCCGGGCGGCTTTGCCACCACTGCGCAGGCGTTTCGCGACTTCCTGGCGCATGAGGGGCTGGCGGCGCGCATCCAGGCGCGTCTGCAAGCACTGGATGTGTCGGACGTCAGGGCGTTGGCCGAAGCCGGGCGCGAGATTCGCCGCTGGATTGTCGAAACGCCGTTCCCGCCGGCATTAGACGATGCGATCAAGAGCGCGTTTGCGCAAATGGAAGCGCAATCCGGGGGCAGCGGAATATCAGTGGCGGTGCGTTCCTCGGCTACCGCCGAAGACCTGCCCGACGCGTCTTTCGCAGGCCAGCAAGAAACCTTTCTCAACATCGTGGGCGTGGCCAACGTCCTTCACGCGATGAAGGAAGTGTTCGCCTCGCTCTATAACGATCGCGCCATTTCCTACCGTGTGCACAAGGGCTTCACCCATGCCGAGGTGGCATTGTCGGCCGGTGTGCAGCGCATGGTGCGCTCGGACACCGGTGCGGCCGGCGTGATGTTCACGCTGGATACCGAGTCGGGTTTTCGCGATGTCGTTTTCATCACATCTTCCTACGGACTGGGTGAATCGGTGGTGCAGGGCGCGGTCAATCCGGACGAGTTCTATGTGCACAAGCCGCTTCTGGCTGCCGGCAAGCCAGCGGTGATCCGCCGCGCGATCGGTTCCAAGCTTTCCAAGATGATCTTCGGCGCCAAGGCCGAAGCCGGCAAGTCCACCGTGACCGTGGATGTAAGTCATGCCGAGCGCGACCGCTTCTCGCTCGACGACGCCACGGTGCTGGAACTGGCCAGGTACGCGGTCATCATCGAAAATCATTACGGCCGGCCGATGGATATCGAATGGGGGCTGGACGGCGGTGACGGCAAGCTCTACATCCTGCAGGCGCGCCCGGAAACGGTGAAGTCGCAGGAAAAGAACGACAGCCAGCAGCGCTTCGCCTTGAAAGGCCAGGGCCGGGTGCTGGCCACCGGGCGCGCCATCGGGCAGAAGATCGGCATCGGCCGCGTGCGCCTGGTCAGCGACGCCACCGAGATGGACCTGGTGCAGGCTGGCGACATCCTGGTCACCGACATGACCGATCCCAACTGGGAGCCGGTGATGCAGCGTGCGTCGGCGATCGTCACCAACCGCGGCGGGCGTACCTGCCACGCCGCGATCATCGCGCGCGAACTGGGCATTCCGGCGGTGGTCGGCTGCGGCAACGCCACCGATGTTCTCAACGACGGCATGGACGTCACCGTATCGTGCGCCGAGGGCGATACAGGCAATATCTATGAGGGGTGCCTGGAAACCGAGATTTCCGAGATCAAGCGCGGCGTGATGCCGAAAATTCCGGTGAAGATCGGCATGATCGTCGGCAACCCGCAACTGGCGTTTGAGTTCTGCCAGTTGCCCAACGACGGCGTGGCGCTGGCGCGGCTTGAATTCATCATCAACAGCTATATCGCAGTGCACCCGCGCGCCATTCTCGACCATCCCAACGTGCCGGACGACCTGCGCCGTGCCATCGATTCGCTGGCGCGCGGCTACGCCAGCCCGCGCGATTTTTTCGTCGAGAAACTGGCCGAGGGTGTCTCCACCATCGCCGCTGCATTCTGGCCCAAGCCGGTGATCGTGCGGCTGTCGGATTTCAAGTCCAACGAATACAAGAAGCTGATCGGCGGCAGCCTCTACGAGCCGGACGAGGAAAACCCGATGCTGGGCTTTCGCGGCGCAGCGCGCTACATCGCGCCGGATTTCGCCGAATGCTTCCGCATGGAATGCGAGGCGATGAAAAAGGTGCGCGACGTGATGGGTTTCATCAACGTCGAGATCATGATTCCCTTCGTGCGTACCCTGACCGAATGTCGCAAGGTGATCGACATCCTGGCCTCGCACGGGTTGCAGCGCGGCCAGGGCGCGGCGCCCGACGGCAGCGGTGGCCTGCGCTTCATCATGATGTGCGAGCTGCCGACCAACGTCATCCTGGCCGAGCAGTACCTCGAGTATTTCGACGGCTTCTCGATCGGCTCCAACGACCTCACGCAACTGACCCTGGGACTGGACCGCGATTCCGGCCTGGTGGCGGCTTCGTTCGACGAGCGCGATCCGGCGGTCAAGGCCATGCTGCACATGGCGATCGTCGCCTGCAGGAAGGCCGGCAAGTACGTCGGCATCTGCGGCCAGGGGCCATCGGATTATCCCGACCTGGCGCTTTGGCTCAAGGACGAGGGCATCACTGCGCTGGGTTTGAATCCGGATACGGTGGTGGATACCTGGAACAGGCTGGCGCAGGCGGGTTAGCCGCTTGCATGCGGCGCCGGTCGAAGCCGCAAAATGCGCTTATTGCTGCTGCTGTTCACCTGTTTTGCAGGCGCACGCGGCGCCTGGCCCATGTGCTATCCGGAGCAATCAGGATGATTCGGCCAACCCTTTTTGCACGCCCGCTCGCGCACCGAGCGCCGCGGCCCAGCGCGACAGGCTGGGCAGGCCGGCCTCCTCGATCCAGGCGCGGCGCTGGTTGACCACCGGGAACAAGGCGTAGTCGGCCAGCGAACACTGTTTGCCGGAGAGATAGTCGGTACGCGAAAGCTGGTCGTCGGCCTCGCGGAACCAGCGCATCAGACGGCTCGACTTCACCACGTCGGACAGCTTGCCGGTTTCGTCCGGCAGCAGGTGCAGCGCAACCTGGTTCATCACCGCGTTCCACACCGCAGTATCGCTGCAGGCGTGCATGAACCACTGCAGAGCGGCGATGCGCTCGCGCGCGTCACTCGGCCACAGTTGCGGTGCCTTGCCGGCGATGTAGATCATGACCGCGCCCGATTGGCTCACCTTGATCGGGCCGCCGGGGCCTTCGGGGTCGACGATGGCGGGAATGCGGCCGTAGGGCGTGGCCGCCAGGAAATCCGCCGGGCGCTCGGCCAGCGGCGTTGCAAGATTGACCTTGTGCACACGGTAGGCCAGGCCGGATTCGGCCAGGGCGATGTTGGCGCGGATGCCGTTGTGGGTGCCGGCGGTGTAGAGCTCGATCATAAAATCTCCCCTTGATGCTACCGTTGGCCTGACTTGAAGCGTTGTTCTTCCGCCAGACGCAGCAGGCGGCGCTGCACCTTGCCGGTGGTGGTCATCGGCAGATTGTCGATGAATTCGATTTCCTTCGGATATTCATACGGCGCGAGTTTGCCGCGCACATGGGCCTGTATCGCTGCGATCAGGGCTTCCGAGGGCGCCACGCCGGCGACCAGCACCACGTAGGCCTTGACCAGCGCGCCGCGTTCGCGGTCGGGCTTTGGAACCACCGCGGCATTGGCCACAGCCGGATGCTTGAGCAGGCAGTTCTCCACCTCCGACGGCCCGATGCGGTAGCCGGCGGCCTTGAACATGTCGTCGGCGCGGCCCTGGTACCAGAGGTAGCCGTCGGCGTCCATGATGGCCTCGTCGCCGGTACGGCACCAGTCGCCGCTGTATTTGCGGCGCGTGGCAGGTTCCTGGCCCCAGTAGCCGGAGAAAAAAACCGGGTCGGGGTGGCCATGGATGTCGCAGCGGTTGACCGCCACCTCGCCGCTCACGCCGCGCGCCACCACGCGGCCGGCGTCATCGATCACCGCGACCTGGTGGCCGGGGTAGGGGCGGCCGATCGAGCCGGGCTTGGCCGGCCATTTGTCGGCGCTGTTGCCCACCACGTAGTTGATCTCGGTCTGGCCGAACATTTCGTTGATGGTGATGCCCAGTGCGGCTTTGGCCCAATTGAACACCGTTTCGCCTACCGCTTCGCCGGCGCTCATGATGGCGCGCAGCCGCAGGTCGTAGCGGCGGCGCGGGTGCTCTAGCGCCTTCATCATTATCTTGAGGGCGGTCGGAAACAGGAATGCGTTGGTCACGCGGTGCCTTGCCATCAGCGCAAACGCGGCTTCGGGGTCGAAACGGCCCTGCGCACCCTTGGCCATGTTGGCCACGATCGGCCGGCCGAAGTAAAGCGTGGGCAACAGCGCATCCATCAGGCCACCGGTCCAGGCCCAGTCGGCCGGCGACCAGAACACGTCATTGGCCTGCGGAAACCAGTTTTGCGAGGCGACGAAGCCCGGCAGGTTGCCGATCAGCACCCGGTGCGGTTTGAGCGCGCCCTTGGGCGGACCGGTGGTGCCGCTGGTGTAGATCAGGAGCGCAGGGTCTTCGGCGGCAGTATCCACGCAGGTGAACTGCGCGGCGCCGGACGCCAGCAGTGCACGGTAATCGAGCGGCGCGGCGGCGCCTGTCGCATGCGCCAGCGGGTCGACCGTGATCAAGACGGCCAGTGCGGCGCACTTGGCGCGCACCGGTGCCAGATTGGCCCACGAAGCGGCATCCACCAGCGCTGCCACCGCCCCGCTGTCGATCAGGCGGTATTCCAGGGCATCAGGCCCGAACAGCACCGACATCGGCATCGCCACCGCGCCCATCTGGTAGCAGGCGATATGCGCGACCACGGTCTCCGGGCGCTGCGGCAGCATGATCGCCACCCGGTCGCCGCGCCGCACGCCACGCGCAGCCAGCGCATTGGACAAACGGTTGGCGTCGGCCTGCAGTTGCGCGTAGGTGACGGCGCTGCTTTCGCCCTGATCGTCGTCATGGATCAGCGCCACGCGCCCGGGGTCCGCCGCCCATTTGCCGCAGCACTCGTGGCCGATGTTGAAGCGCGCCGGGACCTGCCAGCGAAAATTGTTATACAGTGACTCGTATTGATCTCGGGCTTTCACCGCAGGTGATCTCCATGTCCGCCAGCCGCAATTTTCGCCGCATCATACGCCGCAAAGTCGCCGTCGCATTGCTGCTGGCGTTAGCCGGCTGTGCCACGCTGCAAAGTCCCGGCGGCAACATCACCTATGTCGCCGTGCCGCTCCTGGGCCAGGCCTATGAGCGCGACATCTACAACCGCGAAGGCACCAGCTTCTACAACCCGCGCTGGGCCTTCGACCCCGACAGCCATCCGGCGGTGCGTGCCGCGGTGGCACGCGAGGGTGTGCAGCCTTCACCCTATGCGCCGGTCAGCACCCGTACATCGGCCGAGATCCGTGCCGATGGCCAGTTGGCCGGCGGCGTGATCGGTGCGCTGGTGGGCGCGCAGGCGGGCAACCGCGCCGCCGGGGTTGCGCTCGGCAGCGCAGTGGGCGCCCTGGCAGGCGGCCGCGCCGCCGATCCCTGCCAGAGCGCACCCAACCTCGGTTCGGTGTGGGGCACGCTCGCCGGCGGCTGGTTCGGCAGCCTGTTCGGTGGCGGCCGCGGGCGCGATTTCTGGATCGCGCTGGGTGCGGCCGGTGGCGCCATTCGCGGCACCGAGATGGGGGCTGACGGGCGCCGCTGCCGTTAGCCCCTTACAGCTTCGTTCGCTGGAATCCGCACGCTTGGGCACGGTGCCTGTGCACAGCAACATGATGTGAAGACCCGCGCTCCCACCAACGGCTGAACCAACATTTCCCGCGCTGCAAGCCCGGGAAATGCCTGCTATTTGCCCGATGTGCGCGGCGACGCAGGTGTAAAATGCTGCTATGCGCCAATTTTCCGCCATGCCCGCAAGCGCGGTGTTTTGTTTCCGATGAAACCAAGCCGTACCGAGTTTGTCCCCGTCCGCGGGCTGGCATACCACATGCGCCTGTGGGGCGATGCGGCTGCGCCCAAGCTCTTCATGGTGCATGGCTGGATGGACGTCTCGGCCTCGTTCCAGTTTCTGGTCGATGCGCTCAAGCGCGACTGGTGCGTGATCGCGCCTGACTGGCGCGGCTATGGCCTGACTCAGCGAGCGCAGGCGGATGCCTACTGGTTCGCCGATTACATCGCCGACCTCGATTTCATCGTGCGCCACTATTCGCCCGATGTGCCGATCCACCTGATCGGCCACAGCCTGGGTGGCAACGTGGTCAGCCACTATGCCGGCATCCGTCCGCAGCGCATCGCGCACCTGGTCAGCCTCGAAGGCTTCGGCATGCGCCGTACCCAGGCATCCGAAGCCCCGGCCCGCTATCGCAAGTTCATGGACCAGTTGGCCGCCCCGCCCACCCTCAAGCCCTATGCCAGCTTCGACGAACTGGCCGGGCGCATGATCAAGGGCAATCCGCGCCTCTCGCCCGAGAAGGCGGTGTTCCTCGCGCGCCACTGGGGCGCCGAGGTGGATGGCAAGGTGGTGCTGCTGGCCGACCCGGCGCACAAGATCGTCAACGCCACCCTGTATCGGGTGGAGGAAGCGGCGGCCTGCTGGGAGGCGATCACCGCGCCCACCCTGCTGGTGGCGGCACGGCAATCGGAAATGCTCACCAAATGGATCGACGAGGCCGAGTATCGCCAGCGCCTGTCGCATTTTCGTAAAGCGACCGAAGCCGTGATCGAAGACGCCGGCCACATGCTGCACCATGACCAGCCGCAGGCGCTGGCGCGATTGATCGAGGATTTCATCGCGCCGATTCCCGGCCAGGGTGCGGCGCGGCCGTGAACGTCGACCTGCATTCGCACTCGCTCGCCTCCGACGGCCTGCTCAAGCCGGCGGCGGTTGCCATGCGCGCCAGGGCAGGTGGCGTCGATGTCTGGGCGCTCACCGATCATGATGAAACCAGCGGGCTGGCTGAAGCAAAAGAGGCAGCCGAGGCGCTCGGCATGCGCTTCATCCCTGGCGTCGAAATCTCGGTGACCTGGCGTCCCAGCCCGGCGCAGAAAGACGTCACCATTCATGTGGTGGGCCTCAATATCGACCCGCACAACGAGGTGCTGGCAGCGGGCTTGAAGGGCATTCGCAGCGGACGCGATGAGCGCGCGCGGCGCATGGCCCTCGATCTGGAAATCGCCGGTGTGCGCGGTGCATTCGAGGGCGCGAAGAAGTACGCGATCAATCCGGAATTGCTGTCGCGCACCCATTTCGCGCGCTATCTGGTCGAGGTCGGCATGGTCAGCTCCACCCATCAGGCATTCAACCGCTACCTGACCGAGGGCAAACCGGGTTACGTCGAGCACGAATGGGCCAGCCTGCCGCAGGCAATGGAATGGATACTCGGCGCCGGCGGCGTGCCGGTGGTGGCGCACCCGGGGCGCTACAAGCTTTCGACGCCGCAACTCAACCGCTTTTTCGGGGAGTTCCAGCAACTGGGCGGCGGCGCCATCGAGGTCATGACCGGCAGCCACACCAGCGAGCAGTACAACCATTTCGCCGAGGTGTGTCGCTGCTTCGGTTTTCGCGCCTCGCGCGGCTCCGACTACCATGGCCCCGGCGAAAGCCGGGTCGAGCCGGGCAGCCTGCCGCCCTTGCCGCGCGACCTGACACCGGTTTGGCAGGACTGGTGACGCGGATCGGCAAAGCCGATCGGCAGCCGCACTGGTAAGCTCCAGTATCGGTACCGGCAAGCGTGCCGGTGCAGGGAACCGGGGCTTTGATGCGCACACTGATCGTAGGTGGCGGCGGATTCATCGGACTGAACATCGCCCACGCGCTGCTGCGCGCCGGGCGCGAGGCCGTTTTGTTCGATCGCGCCGTGCCGCAAGAGGCGCTGGCCGAATTGCGCGCCATCGGGCCGGCCTGCACCTTCATTGCCGGCGATGTGCGCGATGCCGCGCAGGTGGCCACCGCCTTCAAGGGTGGCATCGAAAGCGTGGTCTACGGCGCGGCTGTCACCGCCGATGCGGTGCGCGACGCGGCCGACCCGGAAATGATCATCGATATCAACCTGACCGGACTTGTGCGCGTGCTGCGCGCCGCGCGCGATGCCGGCGTGCGCCGCGTGATCAACCTCAGTTCCGGCTCTGCGCTGGGTGCGGCGGCCTTTCCGACCGGCGGCGGCCTGCTTGACGAAAACCTGCTGCCCGATCCGCAGGCCCTCTACGGCATCACCAAGTTTGCCAGCGAACGGGTGGCCGCACGCTTGGCCGAGCTGTGGCAATTGGACGTGAGGAGCGTGCGCCTGTCTGCCGCATTCGGGCCGTGGGAGCGGCTGACCGGCGTGCGCAGCACCATGTCGCCGCAATTCCAGTTGGCCCTCCTGGCTCGCGCCGGCGCCACCGCGGTGCTTGAGCGCCCCTGCATGCGCGACTGGATTTACGCGCCCGACATTGCACAAGCGGCGCTGCGTCTGATCGATGCGCCGGCACCGGCGCATGCGCTCTACAATTTTTCCACCGGCGTCACTTACGCCGCGCTTGAATGGGGCCATGCGCTGGCGGCGGCAATGCCGGGCAGCGGTTTTGGCTGCCGGCTGGCGCATGCCGGCGAAAGCGGCAACGTGAACCTGCACGGGCCCGCCGATCGCGCCTCGATGGCGACCGCGCGTGCCGGCAATGACCTGGGCTTCACCGCACGCTGGGGCCTGCAGGCGTCCGCCACGCACTATGCCGAATGGATGCGCAGCCATCCCTGGTGTTTCGCAGCGCACCAGGACGAGAGCGAGACATGAAGCTTGCGGGCAGGGTAGCTGTGATCAGCGGTGGTGCCCCGGTGCGATCGGCGGCGCGGCCGCGCGTTTGTTGGCGCACGAGGGTGCGCGCATCGCGATCGTCGATCATGAAGTCGAGGCCTGCGAAGGCATGGCCGCCGCGGGCGGCATCCACCACTGCCCGGAACGCTCGATCGCCAGCACCAGCACCAGCTTGCGTGCCAGCCCACTCTCTGCCCGCGCCCATCCTCCAGGGTGGCGGCGAGCAGTTCGCCAGCCGGCTCGATGCGTTGCAGCCTGGTGCCGTTTTCAACCGGCAGCGCCAGGGTATCGCGCAGGCGGGAATAAAAGGCAAGACGCGTACCACCTGGCGGTACTTCGAAAAATTGTCTTATCGATGATAATGCACAGACGGCGCGATTGTCGCTAAACGCTGAACAAGTCCCTGGAACGCGGACTCGCAAACGACGAGTCTTCAAAATTCAACAGGTTGAAAAAGCGACTTTTTCGACCTGCGGACCTGTTCAGCTTTTCCCCAACAATGACCCAGTTTCTCTCCATCCACCCCACCCATCCACAGCCGCGCCTGATCGCCCAGGCGGCCGCGCTGGTGAAAAGCGGCGCGGTGATCGTCTACCCGACCGACTCCTGCTACGCCCTGGGTTGCCATATCGGCGACAAGGCCGCAGCAGAGCGCCTGCGCGCGATCCGCCAGGTCGATGACAACCATCACTTCACCCTGGTTTGCCGCGACCTGTCGGAGATCGCCAACTTTGCCAAGGTCGACAATACCCAGTACCGCATGCTCAAAGCCGCCACCCCGGGGGCCTATACCTTCATTCTCGAGGCCAGCCGCGAAGTGCCGCGCCGCCTGGCGCACGCGAAGCGTCGCAGCATCGGCCTGCGTGTGCCCGAACACGTGATCGCGCAGGCGCTGCTCACCGCACTTGACGAACCGCTGCTCTCGACTACCCTGATCCTGCCAAACGTCGAAGACCCGCTCAATGATGCCGAAGAAATCCGCGAGCGGCTCGGGCGCCAGGTCGACCTGATCATCGATGGTGGCGCCTGCGGCCTTGTGCCGACATCGGTGATCGACATGACCGGCGACACGCCGCGCGTGGTGCGCGCAGGAGCGGGATCTCTGGCGGCACTGGGTCTCAACTGAGGGCGTTTGTTAAAATCGGTCTCGTGAACGAAACCCTGATCCAGACTGTCGCGACTTTCGCGATCCCCGTGTTGTTTGCCATCACCCTGCATGAAGCCGCGCACGGTTATGCGGCGCGGCACTTCGGCGACGCCACCGCCGCCATCATGGGTCGCCTGTCGCTCAATCCGCTGCGCCACATCGATCCGTTCGGCACCATCGCCATGCCCCTGCTGTTGTACTTCCTTACCAACGGGGCGTTCGTGTTCGGCTATGCCAAACCGGTACCGGTCGACAGCCGCAACCTGCGTCGCCCCAAGCAGGACATGCTGTGGGTGGCGTTCGCCGGGCCGGCCTCGAACCTTGCGATGGCGCTGTTCTGGGCACTCTTCGCGCTGGTGTTGGTCGCGCTGGGCATCGACGAGCGATTTTTCCAGGGCATGGCGCGTGCCGGTGTGCTGGTCAACCTGGTGATGGCCGCGCTCAACCTGTTTCCGCTGCCGCCGCTCGACGGCGGGCGCATGCTGGTGGCGGTGCTGCCCTACACCCAGGCGCGGCTGGTCGCGAAGATCGAACCCTTTGGCTTTTTCGTGGTGCTGGCCCTGGCCGCCACCAACCTGCTCAATTACTGGATGCTGCCCTTGCTGGGCGTGATGCAAACCGCCCTGGGCTGGATACTGCAGCCGCTGGCTGCGCTGGTATAGGGAAGCATTGAACAAATCCGTAGGTCGAGCAGGTTGCTTTTACAATCGGTTGAATTGAAACGAGCTTCTGTTCGGTAGTCTGGATTCCAGGGACTTATTCAGAGCTTTTTTTGGTAGAGAACATTCCTCATGTACGCCCAACGCGTTTTATCCGGCATGCGCCCCACGGGCGCCCTGCATCTTGGCCACTATCACGGCGTGCTCAAGAACTGGGCACGCCTGCAGGCCGAATACCCCTGCTTGTTTTTTGTGGCCGACTGGCATGCACTGACCACACATTACGACGAAGTCCATGTAATCGGGCAGAACACGCGCGAAATGGTGATCGACTGGCTGGCCGCGGGCATCGATCCGGCAAAGGCGGTGCTGTTCGTACAGAGCCGGGTGCCGCAGCATGCGGAATTACACCTGCTGTTGTCGATGATGGCGCCGCTTTCCTGGCTTGAACGGGTGCCCACCTACAAGGACCAGCAGGAAAAGCTGAGCGAGAAGGACCTCACCACCTACGGCTTTCTCGGCTACCCGCTGTTGCAGGCGGCCGATATCCTGATTTATCGTGCCCAGCACGTGCCGGTGGGTGAAGACCAGGTGCCGCATGTGGAATTCACACGCGAAGTGGCGCGCCGCTTCAATCACCTTTACGGCAAGGAAACCAGCTACGAAGAGAAGGCGCTTGAAGCAGTCAAGCGCCTGGGTAGCAACGGGGCGCGCCGTTACAGGGAGTTGCGCGATCGTTACCAGGAAACCGGCGGCGCCGCCGCGCTCGCGGCCGGCCGGGCCTTGTTAGCCGAGGCGGCAAGCCTCGCGCAAAGCGATCGCGAGCGCCTGTACGGCTACCTCGAAGGCGGCGGCAAGATCATCCTGGTCGAGCCGCAGGCCCTGCTGACGGCGAGCTCGCGCATGCCCGGCCTTGATGGCCAGAAAATGTCCAAGTCTTACGGCAACACCATTGCGCTGCGCGAGGACGCGAAGTCGGTCGAGAAGAAGATCCGCACCATGCCGACCGATCCGGCAAGGGTGCGGCGCAACGATCCAGGCAATCCGGACAAATGCCCTGTGTGGGAACTGCACCAGGTGTATTCGGATGACGCCACTCGCGCCTGGGCGCGCGCCGGCTGCACCAGCGCCGGCATCGGATGTATCGAGTGCAAGCAGCCGGTGATCAAGGCTGTGCTGCGCGAGCAGGTGCCGATGCAGGAGCGCGCGCAAAAGTACATCGACGCGCCCGGCCTGGTGAGCGACATTCTTGAAGCCGGTCGCGTCAAGGCGACGGCATTGGCCGAGGAAACCATGCGCGAAGTTCGCGACGCCATGGGCTTGGGGGGCGCCTGATGGCGCTGCCTGGCAATCCTGGTCAGCCCGATGGCGCCTGTCGGCGTTAGTCTTGCGATGAACCCCGAAACCGCCCTCCCGAAGATCCTGGTGCGCCCGTCCAAGGCCGGCGACATCGCGTTGATCGCCGAGATCTATGGCTATCACGTGTTGAACGGCCCGGCCTCGTTCGAACTGATGGCGCCTTCGGTTGTCGAGATGGGCAAGCGCCGCGCCGACCTTATCGGCCGCAATTTCCCCTACCTTGTGGCCGAGATCGAAGGGCGGGTGGTCGGTTATGCCTACGCCAGCCTGTATCACACGCGGCCGGCCTATCGCTTCACGCTCGAGGATTCGGTGTATATCCACAAGGATTTTGCCGGGCGCGGGGTCGGTCGCATGTTGCTCGACGCGCTGATCGAAGCCTGCGAAAAGATAGGCGGCCGGCAACTGATCGCGGTCATCGGCGATTCCGACAATGCTGCCTCGATCAAGCTGCACGCGGCCTGCGGCTTCAAGCGCACCGGTACGCTCAAGGCGGTGGGCTTCAAGTTCGGGCGCTGGGTCGATAGCGTGATCATGCAACTGGCCATCGGCGAGGGTGCCAGGACCCTGCCGCCGGAGTCGAACCCCGGCAGGTGAGCGCGCGCCGGATGCGGCGCGCATGTCAAGTTTCGCGGACGCCTGCCACCGGCTGGCGGCGCTCAATTGTTTTTTCAGGATCCGGATTTCAAGCATGCTTTCCACCGCAAACATCAGCATCCAGTTCGGCGCCAAACCGCTGTTCGAAAACGTCAGCATCAAGTTCACCGATGGCAACCGCTACGGGCTGATCGGCGCCAACGGCTGCGGCAAATCGACCTTCATGAAAATCCTCGGGCGCGATCTCGAGCAAAGCACTGGTGAGGTGATTCTCGAATCCGGGCGCCGCCTGGGCAAGCTGAACCAGAACCAGTTCGCCTATGAGGATGAAAGGGTGCTCGACGTGGTGTTGCAGGGCCATGTGGAAATGTGGCGGGCGATGACCGAGCGTGATGCCATCTATGCCAACCCCGAAGCCAGCGACGACGACTACATGCACGCCGCCGAACTGGAGGCCAAGTACGCGGAATACGGCGGCTACGACGCCGAGGCGCGCGCCGCGGCCTTGCTGGCCGGCGCCGGCATCGAGGAAAAGTTGCACAACGGCCCGATGCGCGAAGTAGCACCCGGCTGGAAGTTGCGCGTGCTGCTGGCGCAGGCCTTGTTTTCCAAGCCCGACGTGCTGCTGTTGGACGAGCCGACCAACAACCTCGACATCAACTCGATCCGCTGGCTGGAGGACGTGCTCAACGCCTACGACAGCACCATGATCATCATCAGCCACGATCGCCATTTCCTCAACCAGGTATGCACCCATATGGCAGACCTGGACTATGGCCAGATCAAGGTTTATCCGGGCAACTACGACGATTTCATGCTGGCCTCGACCCAGGCGCGCGCACTGATGTCGGCGGCCAACGCCAAGGCCCGAGACCGCATCACCGACCTGCAGGATTTCGTGCGTCGCTTCTCGGCCAACAAGTCGAAGGCGCGCCAGGCCACCTCGCGCCTGAAGATGATCGACAAGATCAAGGTCGAGGACATGAAGCCCTCGTCGCGCGTCAATCCCTACATTCGCTTCGAGGAGGAGAAAAAGCTCTATCGCCTGGCGGTCACGGTCGATGCCATGGGCTATACCTATCCCGGGTCAGAGGTCGCGGTTCTCAAGAAGATCGGCTTCAGTATCGAAGCCGGCGAGCGCATCGCCATCATCGGCGCCAACGGCGTGGGCAAGACCACGCTGTTGCGCTGCCTGGCCGGCGACTTGAAGCCGACCAAGGGCACGGTGAAATGGGCCGAGAATGCCCAAGTGGGTTACATGCCGCAGGACCCGCAGGCCGATTTCGCCAAAGAGGCAGACTTGGCCGAGTGGATGGGCGAATGGAAAGCGGCGACTGACGACGACCAGATCCTGCGCAGCACCCTGGGGCGCTTGTTGTTCTCGGGCGACGACATCAGGAAATCGGTCAAGGTGCTGTCCGGTGGCGAGAAGAACCGCATGCTGTACGGCAAGCTGATGCTGATGAAACCGAACGTGATGTTGATGGACGAGCCGACCAACCACATGGATATGGAGTCGATCGAATCGCTGCAGATCGGTCTGGAAAAGTATCCGGGCACGCTGGTGTTCGTCTCGCACGACCGCGAATTCGTAGGCGGTCTCGCCACCCGCGTAGTCGAGGTGAAGGAAGGCGGCGTGATCGTCGACTTCGGCGGCAACTATGACGAGTACCTGCGTTCGCAAGGGATCGAGGCTTAGAGCTTGTCCGCAAATAGTCGGGGTCGGCATGGCGGCCGCTTTGAGCGTATTCATGTCGATCACCATCCCGCAGATGATCCACCATCTCAGCCGGCACACTGCCTATCAGCCTGCTTTCGGCCATCCCCAAACCCTCTTCAGGCTCATTCCTCGTTGGAAAAGACCAGGTTTTGCCTTCGCGCCTCGACAAAGTTAACATCTCATGCATTGCACGCCACCCCAACCACCCAAGGAGCAGCGCCATGATGAAATCAGGCATCGACCAGGACGCGATGATCAAGATGTTTTCCGAAGCCAGCGCGCGCCAGGGCCAGGCCCTGCGGCAGGCGGTCGGCGACGCCACGCTCAAGGCCCTGCAGGGGCGTGAACTGACCCTGCAAAACATTCGCGCGGTGCTCAAGACCGTGACCCAGGCGGCCTCGGCCGGCGCGGCGCAAAACCCGGCGCCCGCGGTCGATATCGAAGCCATGCTCACCAACGCCTTCGCCGGCATGGACGCCGCGCTCCTGCAGGCGGTCGAAGCCAACCGCAAGGCCCTGGAGCAATTCGTGTCGCAAGGGGTCGGGGTGCAGCAGGCGCAGATGAAAAGCGCGCTGGCCAACCTGGAAAAAATGGAAGACACTTTTTTTGCCAGCGTCACCAAGGCCGCGCAATCGGTCAGCGCGCCGCTGCAGGGGCCGTGGGCGCATGTGCTGGAGGCGATGAAGATGCAGGGCACCGCCACCGGCGCGCAGGCCACCATGACCGTGCAGCAGGTGATGGCGCAGGCGCAAGGCGCGATGCGTGCCGGCCGTGCTTCTTCGATGAATGCCGCGCAGGCGATGATGGATAGTTACGCAGCGCTGGTGTCAGGCGTGCTGATCGGCATGTCGGAAGGCTTGAGCAAGGGCAGCGGCAAGCCGCGCAAGTAGTGAGCAATGAACTTCCCGGCGCCGCCCCGCAGGACCTGGCGGCACTACGCGACATCTCCGCACGCACGCTGGACCACTACAACCAGCGTGCGGCCGACTTTCGCGCCGGCACCGCCAACCATGATGTCAGCCAGAACATGGCGGCGCTGCTTGATGCGATCGAGGCGCCAAGGCCCTGGCGCATCCTCGATTTCGGCTGCGGCCCCGGGCGCGATCTCAACGTGTTGGCCGCGCTGGGCCACCATGCCGTGGGCCTGGATGGCGCGGCCGAGTTCGCCGCCATGGCCCGGCAGGACAGCGGCTGCGAAGTACTGCAGCAGGATTTTCTCGCCCTTGATCTGGCGCCGGCAAGTTTCGACGGCGTGTATGCCAATGCCTCGCTATTCCATGTACCGAGCGCCGAACTGCCGCGCGTGCTGCGCGAATTGCATGCGTCCCTGAAACCCGGCGGCGTGCTGTTCGCTTCCATCCCGCACGGCGACAACAGCGAAGGCTGGGACCGCGGCCGCTATGGCGTCTACCATGACCTTGAGTCGTGGCGCCGCTATCTGACCGGCGCCGGTTTTGCCGAGTTGCACCACTACTATCGGCCGGCCGGACTGCCGCGCGCGGAGCAGCCCTGGCTGGCTAGCGTGTGGCGGGCGAAAGCTGCCCGAACAGTATCAGGCGGTGGTTGACGCGTGCCTGCGCCTGACCGTGGCTCACGGCAGCCATGGCGGCGCTATTTTGCGAATGCGGTTGCAGAAAGGGCAGGTTGTCAGCAGCGCGAACGGGGTCGCTGCCACTGTGGGCATGGTTCAGGCGGTGGACATCGCCTCCAGCTCCGCCTGCTTCTCCAGCCATTCGGCCTCGACCTGTGCCAACTCTCTTGCAAGATAGGCCTGATCAAGCATCAGGCTTTTAAGTTCTTCCTTCCTTGATTCTTCGTAAATCTCGCTGCCGGCCAGGCGCGCGTCGACCGCAGTCTTCCTGGCGTTGAGTTTCGCCATCTGCTCTTCAAGGCGCTTGATGCGTGTTTCCAGCGGTTTGGCCTGGTTGGCGCGGCGCTGGCGCTCCTGGGCATCGGCGCGTTTTTGTTCCTGGCGGGCGGCGCCGGAGACTGGCGCTCCGGCAGGCAGCACCGCCGGTTTGGGCGCCACCGGTGCAGCCGCCTTGACCTCGACCGGCTTGACTTCCAGCTTGCCCAGGCGCGTCTTGAACAACCAGTCGCGATAGTCGTCAAGGTCGCCATCGAAGGGCCGCAGGCCGCCTTCGGCCACAATCATGAATTCCTCGGTGGTGGCGCGCAGCAGATGGCGGTCATGCGATACCAGCACCAGGGTGCCTTCGAATTGCGCCAGCGCGACCGTCAGCGCTTCGCGGGTTTCGAGGTCGAGGTGGTTGGTCGGTTCGTCGAGCAGCAACAGGTTGGGGCGCTGCCAGGCGATCAGCGCCAATGCCAGGCGCGCCTTTTCGCCGCCGGAAAACGGCTTGATCGACTGCGTCACCATGTCGCCGGGAAAATTGAAGCCGCCGAGGAAGTTGCGCAGTTCCTGTTCGCGGGTGTTTGGCGCCAGCTTCACCATGTGCCACAGCGGCGATTCGTCATGGCGCAGCATTTCGACCTGGTGCTGGGCGAAATAGCCGACCACCAGGCCACGGCCGAAATTGGCCACGCCATCGATCAACGGTATGTCGCCGGCGATGCTTTTGATCAGGGTCGACTTGCCGGCACCGTTCACGCCCAGAAGACCGATACGCTGGCCTTGGGTCAACGAGAACTTGATGTTGGAGAGGATCGGTTTTTTGCCGCCGTCGTCCAGCGTGTAGCCGGCGATGCCGTCTTCCATCACCAAGAGGGGATTGGGGGTGGCCACCGGATCGCGGAATTCGAAAGAGAAGGGCGAGGAGGCATGCACCGGCGCCAGTTCCTCCATCCTGGCCAACATTTTCATGCGGCTTTGCGCCTGCTTTGCCTTCGAAGCCTTGGCCTTGAAGCGGTCGATGAACGACTGCAGGTGCTCGCGTTCGCGCTGTTGCTTGGCAAAGGTGGCGGCATCGAGCGAAAGCGCCATCGCGCGCGTGGTCTCGAATTGCGAATAGGTGCCGCCGTAGCGCTTCACTTTCTTCTGGTCGATGTGCACGATCACGTTGACCACGCCATCGAGAAAGTCACGGTCGTGCGAGATGATGATGAGCGTGCCGGTGTAGCGCTTCAACCAATCCTCAAGCCAAAGGATTGCATCGAGATCCAGGTGGTTGGTCGGCTCGTCCAGGAGCAGCAGATCGGAGGGGCACATCAGCGCCTGTGCGAGGTTGAGCCGCATGCGCCAGCCGCCGGAAAAATGCGCCACCGCGTCGCCCATTTGCGCCGCGGTGAAGCCCAGGCCGGCCAGCAATTGCTCGGCGCGCGAGCGCACCGTATAGGCGTCGGCGTCAGCCAGTTGCCCATGCAGTTCGGCGATACGGTTGCCGTGGGCATGGTCGTCGTGCGCCGCGTCCTCGGCCTCGAGTGCCGCCAGCTCGGCTTCGATGGCGCGCAGGGTGTCGTCGCCGTCGATCACGTATTCCAGCGCCGGCCGGTCGAGCGCCGGGGTTTCCTGTGCCACATGCGCCATGCGCCATTTGGCCGGCACCTCGACGCTGCCGCCATCGGCATGCAGCGTGCCCTGCAGCAGAGCAAACAAGGTGGTCTTGCCGGAACCGTTGGCGCCGATCAGGCCGACATGCTCGCCCGGATTGAGCGTGACGTCGACGTTTTCGAACAGCGGTTTCACGCCTCGCGAGAGGCTCATGGACTGCAGGCGGATCATGGTGGCGCGCTTCCTGGTGTGCGGGACAGAGGCGTCTGGGCGCGCGGTACTTCCCTGCTAGACTGATATTTTACCGCCTCGGGGGAGGGGAGAAAAAGCATGGCCAACGTGACGGTGGTGATGAATCCCAAGGGCGGGGTCGGCAAATCGACCCTGGCCACCAATCTGGCGGGCTATTACGCCACCCGCGGCAAGGCTGTGATGCTGGGCGATGTGGATAAACAGCAATCGGCGCGCGAGTGGTTGAAGCTGCGCCCGCCGCAATGCGCGCCGATCATGAGCTGGGAGATCGAGCGCGGGCGTGCCGCCAAGCCGCCCAAGGACGCTTCGCACATCGTGCTCGACACCCCGGCCGGCATTTCCGAGAAGCTCCTGGAACAGGTGATCGCCCCGGCGCGGCGCGTGATCGTGCCGCTGCAGGCTTCGATGCTCGACATTCTGGCGACCAAGCATTTTCTGGCGCAGTTGGCCGAAGATCGCGCGGTGCGCAAAAGCGACGCCCTGATCGGCGTGATCGGCATGCGCGTCGACACCCGCACCCGCGCCTTCGACGAACTGCAGCGCTACCTCGATGGACTGGGCTTGCCGGTGCTGGGCTATATCCGCAACACCCAGAACTATGTGCAACTGGCGGCGCGCGGCCTGACCCTGTTTGACATCGCGCCTGGGCGCGTGCAGCAGGATCTGGATCAATGGGCGCCGATTCTGAAGTGGCTCGATAGCTGAAAACCCGTGGCGCACCGCGCTTGGCGGCACGGTGCTTGGGCGGATTGCAGGTACGCGAGAGGCATGACAAGAATCGCTTGCCATGACCCGGTTGCGATGCGGCTGCCGATCGCCCGCCAGCGACCCGCTGCTGGCGGCGGCGCATCTCAATGATGCGGCGATTTTTGTGCGCGACAGCGTCGGAGCGTTTTGCAGTCCCTGAAATTCGGATTCTCGAACGAAGCACCCTTTCGATTCAACATCTTGCAAGAGCGACTTTCTCGACCTACGGACTGGTTCAGCGTTTCCCTTAAGAAAACGCTGAA
>Ga0209181_10001049_pt1 | contig 49246 bp, 45 predicted proteins | sample MAT05_FD_187208 | JGI IMG/M metagenome (GOLD analysis project Ga0209181, IMG submission 187208) | Freshwater microbial communities from Lake Fryxell liftoff mats and glacier meltwater in Antarctica - MAT-05 (SPAdes) (version 2) | ecosystem: Environmental > Aquatic > Freshwater > Ice > Liftoff... | reverse complement strand
CCGCGAGAGCTCGCCCGACTGACTTGTATGGTGCCGAGCGCTGCCAGCAGTCGCCGCGAGAGCGTTTTGCCGTTTTGCCCGCAAAAGTGACCGTCACGGAGCAGTCCAGGCAGCCACGCGTGCCCCTTGACCGCGCCAATCCGCAGCGTAGACTGGCCAAAAAGGGGCTTTGGATTTCCTATCCTTGATCGAGACTCTTGGTCACAAAGCTGCAAGCCGAGGCGCACGCCTTGGGGCGTGGCGGTGCGCCGTGCGTGCCCTGCCATCCTTGCTGGTCGATCGCGCGGTGACGGCTACATTTTGGCGCGACAGGTATTTGCATGAGCCTTACTGCGCGCCTGCGCCACTTCATACGCCATCCCCGCAGCGTGCTGCCTGGTGCGCCGCGGGGAATCATCAATTCTGCGCGTGATTGGGTGCGGGATTGGCAGCAGCGCATGCCGGCGGATATCCGTCGAGGGCCCCACGCAGCGGTATTTGAAGTGGACGCACCCGCGCTCCAGGTGCTGATGCCGCCCAAGCGTTTACAGGAGGCACCACCGATGCCTTGCCTGCGCCTATTTCCGGTGCAGCCGACCGCGCTGTTCAGCCTCCGGGGTGCGCGCGTCCTTGGTCGAGATGCGGTGGTAATCTCGCCTGACAACCAGGTATTTGCGGAGTTTACTTATGTTGATGAGTCGGGTGGCATTGATCACCACAGCGTGTTCCGGCGACGGCGCTTTCCGAACCCACGGCCACTCGCCGGTTGGTACGCTACCCTGTCCTACCCGTCCGCGTTCGCCTACTTCCACTGGGTAGTCGAATCACTGCCGCGAATGAGGCTACTGGAGCCCTACATTTCAGCGCTGGACGGTGTCTTTGTGCCAGAGGGTCTGACACCATCCATGCAAGAATCGCTAATTCTGCTGGGATTGCGTGCGAAGCAGTTGATTCCGATGCAGATCAGTAGTCATTTCGCGCCCGAGCATCTGTTGGTTCCTGCTTTCTGCGCAGGTCTCGACATGCCTAACTGGGCGCCGGAATACCTGCGTTCACGCGTGCTCGACACACCACCGCCAATAGTCAATCGGCGCCTGTATTTGTCGCGTGGAAAGACGGCCCGGCGCCGTCTCCTAAACGAAGAAGCACTGCTGCCGATCTTGGCTCGCCATGGTTTTGATGTCGTGCACCCTCAGGACCTCGGCTTCAAGGAACAGGCGCAATTGTTTGCCAGCGCGCGTTGCGTCATCGGACCCAGTGGAGCCGCGCTCACCAACGCGATATTCCTGGCGCCCGGCGGCGCGCTCGCGGTCCTGCAACCTCACTCGGGCATGGGACCCCATGTGTTCTATTCGCTTGCCAGCGCTGCCGGTCTTCATTACTGGGAGTTGCACGGAATCCTGGAGCCAGGATCCGCGGCTCCCGAGCATTCCGACTTCCGCATCGACCCAGATAATTTCGAGCGTTTGCTCGTGGCGATGTCCACTTCATGAGTTACTACGTCCACCCGCACGCTCTTTGCGAGTCTACTTTTATTGGCGCGGGTACCCGAATCTGGGCCTTCGTACATGTGTTGCCGGCGGCACGAATCGGCGAGTGCTGTAATATTTGCGACCACGTGTTCATTGAAAACGACGTGATCCTTGGCGATGGTGTGACCGTGAAATGCGGGGTGCAGATCTGGGATGGAATCACGCTGGAAAACGGGATCTTCGTTGGACCAAATGCTACTTTTACGAATGATCGGCAGCCGACCAATCGCGGGCGAAATGGGCCCTTCGTTCCGTCTCGCACACTTGTTCGGAAAAATGCCTCGATCGGAGCTAACGCGACATTGCTTCCGGGAATAGAGATAGGTGAAAGCGCGATTGTCGGTGCAGGAGCGGTGGTCACGCGCTCAGTTCCGACCTTCTCGGTGGTTGTCGGTAATCCGGCTCGCGTGTTGAATCGATCGGCTTCAACTGCCGACGCGGCGTTGCTGGCCGAAGCCATCCAACTCGAGCATCTGACGGAGTGGTGGCGCCGACGGGGGTTCATCCCTGAGCGGATGAGGCTGATTGACCATGCCGAAGTGTCGGCTATCGATCAGAGGCGCTGCGCGTTGTCGCTGCGCGGCAAGTCGGGTTGTCTGATTCAGCACGGTAGCGACTGGGTACCGGTTCCTTGTGCCTCTGACGCAGTAAACGCTTTCCTCATCCCACCAGGATACGTCTGGGCGGTGAAATCGGGGGAAGCGAGTTTGTGGCAAGTCTGGGCAGGCTGCATGGAGGCGGCCGAGTCGCGAGCATGACCGTGCAGTCGGCACAATTGGTTTCCTTGCCTCGGATTGCAGATCCGCGCGGCAACCTCTCGTTCATCGAGGCTGGTCGCCCGGTACCGTTCGCCATACGCCGTACCTATTGGATCTACGATGTGCCCGGTGGCGAGACGCGCGGCGGGCATGCCTATCGGCGTCTGCAGGAGTGTTTCATCGCGCTGTCCGGGAGCTTCGATGTTCACCTAGATGACGGAGGCGCCCGCCGCACGGTATCACTAAACCGTTCGTACCTCGGCCTGGTCGTACCGTCCATGCTGTGGCGTAGGCTCGACAATTTCTCGACCAACTCTGTTTGTCTGATATTGGCATCCGAACCATACGATGCGGAGGACTACATCCGGGACTATGCGGAGTATCTTCTGGAGGCAAATGCGTGAGCCGCATTGATCGCTGCCAAGTGCTACCTCTAAGGAGAATTTCTGCACCCCAAGGCAATATCACGCCAGTTGAGTCGGAGCGCGACTTGCCGTTTTCCATTGAGCGCGTCTATTACTTGTACGACGTGCCCGGCGGTGAATCTCGAGGCGGCCACGCTCACTACGCGCTGCAGCAGTTGCTGGTCTGCGTGATGGGGGCCCTGGATGTGCTGATAGACGACGGCTGTCACCGGCGTACCGTCCGCCTCGATCGCGCGCACCAGGGCTTGTACGTTTGCCCGATGATCTGGCGCGAGCTGCATAATTTCTCGTCGGGTGCGATCTGTCTGGTCCTAGCCTCCGAGGTCTATCGCGAGTCTGACTACATCCGTGACTATGGCGAGTTCCAGCGTCTCGCCGGAGATGGCGGCGCGTGAAGTGCATTCCCCTGGTGGATCTTGCGGCGCAGCATTCGGAAGTGGCCGATGCCGTATCGGCCGGGTTCGCGCGCGTGCTTGGGCAGATGGAATTGATCGGCGGGCCGGAGGTTGCCGCTTTCGAGCGCGAGTACGCGGCGTTTCAGCAGGTGGCCCATTGCATCGGCGTCGGAAACGGCACCGACGCGCTGGAGCTCGCCTTGCGGGCTCTCGGCATCAGCGCGGGCGATGAAGTTATCGTGCCCGCCAATAGTTTCATCGCGTCGGCACTGGCCGTGTTGCGGGCCGGCGCCCGGCCGGTGTTGGTCGACTGCGACCCCGTGCATGGACTGATCGATCCCGTGCACGTGGGGTCGAGGTTAGGTCCGCGCACTCGCGCGATCATGCCAGTGCATCTTTACGGGCAGATGGCGCCAATGGAGCAGCTCATCGGTCTCGGCGTGCCGGTCATCGAGGATGCGGCGCAAGCGCATGGAGCCAGCCGCCTGGGGCGATCTGCTGGGGCCTGGGGCGTCGCGGCGGGCACCAGTTTTTATCCTGGCAAGAACCTCGGCGCCTATGGTGATGCCGGGGCCATCCTGACCGAATCGGAAGCGATCGCAACGAGGCTCCGTGCGCTTCGCAACTACGGTAGCGAGCGCAAGTACCACCACCCCGAACTGGGCTTCAACTCCAGGCTGGATCCGCTGCAGGCTGTGGTATTGCGTGCCAAGCTCGAACGTCTGGCCCAATGGAACACGCGCCGCGCAGAGGTTGCTGCGCGCTACGACCAGTGGCTGAGCGACGTGCCGGGCGTGCGTCGGCCCGCCGTCTTGACCGGAAACGAGCACGTATGGCATCTGTACGTGATTCAGGTCCTGCAGCGTGATGGAGTGCTTGCGGCGCTGAATGCGGCAGGCATCGGTGCCGCGATCCACTATCCATTGCCGATGCATTTGCAGGGCGCTTTGGCGGGTCTGGGCTATCGGCCGGGCGAGTTTCCGGTCGCGGAATCGCGCTCCACGCAAATGATCTCCCTGCCCATGCATCCACATCTGACGATCGCCGACCAGCAGCGCGTCGTCGGCGCCCTGCAGCGGGCGCTCAAGGCAGCGCATTGACCGTCCATGTTGTTCAACAGCGTCGAGTTCCTGGTGCATGAATGGTCAACGTCACGATCAAGGTCCAGCTGATGACGTCCACGCCGACTTTCTGATCGATCCCGCACATCTGGATCGCGCGCTGCGCAGAGTGTTGGCGTCCTAGACAGATGCATATCCTGATTTCAGCTGGGCCCAACTTGCCCGTTCCGGCCATGCGCGGTGGGGCGGTGAACCGATTCTGGAGTCAGATGGCGCCAGAATTCGCCCGACGCGGTCATCAGGTGACCGTGTGTTCGCGGGCCTTCGCGGGTCAGGTCGAAAAAGAGGAGGTTGATGGTGTGCGATATCTGCGCCGCGGCGGCTTCGATTCGGGCGAGTCGCGATTGCGCAATTACGCGTGCAGTCTTACCGCGGCTGTTACGAGTGCATGGCAATTACCGAACGCCGACGTCTACATTACCAATGACGCCTTCGCGCCTTGGCTGATGGCGGCAAGAGGTCTGGGTGGGTGGGCGGACGCTCGTCGCCGTCGGGCGAGCGCCGAAAGGCCAGTTCCGTTGGTATCCAGGTAGCGTCCATTTGGCCGTGCCGACGTCTGCTATCCGCGACGCGGTCACAGCAGAAGCCCCGCGGCTTTCCGCTCAGTGTCATGTTTTGCCCTATGCAATCGACACAGAAGCGTTCCATCCTCCAGCAGGCGCAGCGCCCGATCTCAGCAGCCGGCTGCTTTACGCAGGGCGCCTCCACCCTGAAAAGGGCGTGCACCTGCTGCTGGCTGCGTTCCGACAAGTCCTCGCCGAGCACCCCGAATTGACCCTGGCAGTCATCGGCCCGTCCGCGGCGGACGCTGGCGGTGGCGGCGAGGCCTATCTGGCGCAACTACGGGAACTCGCGAAAGGGTTGCCGGTGGAATGGCACGAGCCCAGCTATGACCCGTCGAGACTCGCCGATCTCTATCGATCTTGCGCGTGGTTTGTCTATCCATCCCTGGCCGAGAGCGGTGAAAGCTTCGGCGTCGCTCCGCTTGAGGCTATGGCCTGCGGTTGCGTTCCGCTGCTTTCAAAACTGCGCTGCTTCGAGGATTTTGTGGAGCCGGGGTTGAACGGTTGGGTGTTCGACCATCGGGCTCACGACCCTGCAGCTACGCTGGCAGCAGCTTTGGATCAGATGTTGCGGCGCGATCGAACTCCAATGGCCGCCAAGGCGCGTGCTAGCGCGGGGCGATTTTCAGCAGACGCCGTTGCAACTTTGTGGTTGCAGCGGTTGGGGCAACTTCAGGTCGCGAGCTGCCCTTGAGCAAATACGCACCCATAGCGCTTTTCGTGTTTCGTCGTCCCGAACACACGGCCAAGGTGCTGGACTCATTGATGCGCAATGCATATGACACCCAGTACGCCTACAGTTTTCGTACGTACCCAGGGACGACGACAGACTACCCCGTTTGTATTGAGATTGGGCCTAACGCACAGCCCTGCCGGGTTCCACTCTGTAACAGTTCCAGCGTTGACGATTGTGCTGGAGAAACCAAGACGTTGGTCACCCAGCCCGACGGAAGCAAGGAACGCTATGTCTTCGGTACCAGTTGGCAATACACCGAAGGTAAATTGCTGCGAGTCGAGCGCGAAGCGGATGGCTCGACGACCGACCTTCAGACCGAAACGCATTCCTATGATTTCAGTCTAAGCAACGCAGCCTACCCGGCTAGGTATGGCATTAGTCTCCGCGCCTACGTGGACGGATTCGACTCGGAGTACCACCGCCCCAGACTGGAAACAATCACCGCGCGCGCCGGCATCGATTTCACTTGCCGCATTGGAAACACCTGTGGCGCCTTCCGTTGCCTGGATTATTTTGCTCGTCCCACAAGCGTCGTAAAGGAAAGTACGCTTGACGCCAGCTACTCCAAGACCGAATCTCAGACGTATCATGATGACGTAGGTCTTTGGGTCCTCGGACAGTCGGCAACAACGACGGTCGACGATATCGGCCCGAATGCCGCCATCGTCACGAGCGCGATGACCTACGATCCGTCAAAGGCATTGCCGCTCACAAAAACCGTATTCGGCAGACTGGACCGTTCCTTCGAATGGGACGCAGATGGCAACCTGTGGAAATCAAAAGACGCCCCGCCAGATACTGGACACCCACTTTTCAGTAGTTCCTACGACGTGATGGGCGCCTTTCTGACTGATTTGGCTTCAGGTCGGGGCGATGCTGGTCACCATGACCTACGCCCGCTCGATTCTCATTCCGCCCGGATCGCCCGGTACCTTTCACTGCGTCTCGCGCTGCGTGCGTCGAGCCTTCCTTTGCGGGGAGGATCGGCTGACTGTTGGTACGGCCCGGCGATCACTCACGATGGCGGCGCGACCGAGTCCCTGGGCGCGGGCGCAGAGCCTCGCGATCGCGCCGCCAATGTCGCCGTTGCGGAAATTCCCCGGATGCTGCGGGCGCACCACCTGCGTTACTCTTGGCAATCGAAGTTGCGTACGACTGGAGTCGAGGTTCAAACGTGGATCGGATCATTGTTGAATTCACCGCCGGTGGCCGCCGCGGGCAAACGGAAGTGTTTCCGGTGGCGCGTTTCTCCTCGCTCTACATCGGGCGCGACGCGCAATGTGATGTTCGAGTGGATGCAGAGCGCGACGTCATGGTCTCGCGCAGCCATGCGGTGATTGAGTGGGCTGACGACGAAGATGATGTTCGTCACTACACGCTGACCGATCTACTCAGCAGCAACGGCACTTGGCGTAACGGCGAGCGCGTACACGGCACGGTGGATTTCGTGGATGGTGATCATTTTCGACTTGGGACCGCCGGCCCGGAATTCATGATTCGCATTGATCGACCGCGTGTGGATCTGCAATCGCAAATCACCCAGTCCATGCCCGAGATAGACACAGAGCCGGCGCCATTTATGGCCGTGCGCATTGTCGACAGCGATATTCCGGCCAATGCGACGGTACAGGCTCGCTGGAGTGAGCGACTCGCTCAGCAAACGCGATCGCGTGGCGACGAACACACGGCTCCTGACGCAAATTTGCCGGCATTTAAGGATTCTCAAGCACCCGAATAACGCGGTCGCCATCGGCGAAGCGAGCCGTTAGTGTCTGTCCGGGCGCGGTAGCCGCGGCGCGCGTGACGAGCTGCCCGCTGGCATCTAGCAGTAACACATAGCCGCGGCCAAGCGTCGACGGTGGTCCCAGTTGTTGCAAATGCGACATCGCGGCATCCAAGCGCCGCCGCCGCTCGCGCATATCTGGGAGCTGCAATAACACGCGCTGCCGCAATTGGCGGAGCGCCTCGCGCGGCGCCAGATGCAAGCGCGAGGCGTAAGCCGTGAGCCGATGTCCAAGCGCCGAGTTGCGTTCCAGCCGACGGGCTATTCGAGCGCTCAGCGAATTGGCACGTAAAGATTCGCCAAAGACTGCATGGCGTTGCTGTAGCAGCCGTAGCCGTCGCTGCACAGCCTGTAGTAATTGTTGCTGCTGGTGCGCTGAGCGCGCGCGCGCCAGTGCCAACGCGCGGCGCGGGTCGTGCGCCCGCAACAGGCGTTCGCAATGATCGGCCGATTGCTGAAAAGTTTGGAATCGACGCGCCAGCAAGCGTCTTGCTAGCGCGGTGAGCTCGCCAAGGCGCGATTGCAACTGCTGCGCGCTCGGCGTAATCAATTCCGCTGCGGCAGACGGCGTTGGCGCACGCAAATCCGCGACCAAATCAGCGATGGTGAAATCGACTTCATGCCCAATGGCAGACACCGTCGGCACGGGACTCGCGGCGATCGCGCGCGCCAGTGCTTCGTCGTTGAAGGCAGCCAAGTCTTCGAGCGAGCCGCCACCACGCGTCAGCAGAATCAAATCAAAGGCCGTTGGCGCTGCCAGTGCGTGTGCGAGCGCCGCACGCAACTGCGCCGGTGCCTCGGCGCCCTGCACCTGTGCTGGGAAAATATCGACTTGCAACAACGGCCAGCGCCGCGCAAGCACCGCCAGCACGTCGCGAATGGCCGCACCTTGCGGTGAGGTGATCACTGCGATGCGCCGCGGAAAACGCGGCAAGCTGCGTTTGTTGGCGGCATCGGTCAGGCCTTCGGCTTGCAGCTTCGCCTTAAGCGCCTCGTATTCGCGCATCAGCCGGCCTTGACCGGCTTCCTCCATGTGTTCGCAAATTAACTGGTAGTCACCGCGCGCCTCGTACAGGCTGACGCGCCCGCGCACCAGCACCTGAGCGCCGTCGGTTGGCCGCGTACGCACGTTAAGATTATTGGATTTGAACATGGCGCAACGAATCTGCGCCTGCGCGTCCTTGAGCGTGAAATACCAATGTCCCGAGCTGGCGCGTGTGAGATTGGAGACCTCGCCCTCGACCCATACCATGGACAACGCATCTTCCAGCAATCCACGTGCGAGCCGATTGAGCTGCGTCGGTGAGAGCACCGGTCGCGGGCGCGCCGCATAGGGAACGGGAGCTTCGGTCACAGCGGAAGGCGACTAACGCATCACACGTGGCAAGGCTTCGACGATACCCACGAGCATGGAAATCGCGCTGTGCGTGGGTGACCAATCGAGCGTTTGCGGCAATTCTTCTTTAACTTCGCGAATCAACGTGGTTGCGCGCGATCCCGCCTCATTGGCCTCAGATTCAGACAAAAGCTGCGTAGTCGCACCAGCCGTATTCGCTAACAGCAAAATCGCCAAGCTGCGCATGGAACTGCTGCTGCCGGTCGCCGCTTCGCGCAGATGCTCGATCGCCTCATTGCGCGCGCGTGTCGAGCGCACCGGATAGCTGCGCGGACCGAATAGGCGGTACTGGCGGTGACCGCCTTCGTGCAGCAAGCCACGATCGACCAGACTATCGAGATGGCGCGCGCGCAGGCCGCGGATCGCTTTGGCTACAGCGCGAATGCCGGCTGACGGATTGGCAATGGTGCCGGTCCGCACCACCGCGAGTGCGGCGCCAATTAATGAGTGAAAAGAAGGCAGATCATCAAAAATGGACACGCCATCAGGCGTCCAACCGATTTGCTTTTGCACCGCCAACTCGGCGAGCAGGCACGCACTCAGAAAGCGCGGACGCTGCACACAGGCAAGCTTGCCCAAGGGGCGTCCGGAGCTGACATCCAGCGACATCAGCAAGAGGTCTTCGCCTAAGAGCACGAGTTAGTTGCCTGCGTGAAGTTGATGTTCCGCATCCAGTGTCCTTCAGCCCTGGCACCGTGGAACGCACGGCAACCTTATCCGCCATTATCCGCTAGGCGGAGTCGCTATCCACCTGTGTATGGATGGCCCGAGACATTTATCACCTCGGGCTCATGCCGATGACTAGAGGCTACCAGCCACACTGCTCACCAGCGTTCTCTTTTTCCAGCCAGCTTTGTAGCGGCTGGAAGTATTCGAGGACTGCGTCGGCTTCCATGCGATCGCTGCCGGTGAACTCTTTTAGCGTCTGCTGCCAGGGCTGAGACGCGCCTTTGCCCATCATCGCCCAAAGTTTCGCGCCAGCTTCCGGGTTATCGAAGATGCTGCAGGTCGACAAGGGGCCTTGGTGGCCAGCCGCCTTGCACATGCTTCGCTGGAACTGAAACTGCAGGATGTGCGCGAGGAAATAGCGCGTGTATGGCGTGTTTGCGGGAACGTGGTATTTCGCGCCCGGATCAAAATCGTCCTCGGTGCGCGCGACGGGGGGCTTTACACCCTGATAGCGCTGCTTCAACTCCCACCAACTGCTGTTGTACTGCGAGGGCGGGATGCTGCCGTCGAATACGCCCCAACGCCATTGATCGATCAGTTTGCCGAAGGGTAAAAATGCCACTTTCTCCAATGCGAGTTTCAGTTGCGCATTGATCGCGGCTTGCTCACTGTTCTTCTGCGCACCGACCAACCCAATGCGCGACAGATATTCCGGTGTCAACGAGAGCACGATAGAGTCGCCGATGGCCTCGTGAAAGCCGTCATTGGCGCCGGTTTGGAACAGCGGTGGCTGGCCGTTGTATGCGAGGTAGTAATAGACGTGGCCAAGCTCGTGATAAATCGTGCGCAGATTGTCCTCATCAGCCTCGATACACATCTTGATGCGCACATCGCCCCGCATGTCGACATCCCACGCGCTCGCGTGGCATTGCACGTCGCGGTCTGCGGGCTTGGTCAGCATCGAGCGTTGCCAAAAGCTCTCGGGCAGGCCGGGCATGCCAAGCGACTTATAGAAACCTTCAGCTTGACGCGTCAGCTTGACCGCGTCGTACTTGGCCTTTTTCAACCCGCCGGTGACATCCAAGCTGGCAATACCGGGATAGGGTTCGACCAGCGGATAGATGTTGCTCCAGTCTTGCTGCCACATGTTGCCCAGCAGATGACCTGGAATGGGACCACTACGCGGCACTTCCGAATCGCCGTAATGCGCGTTAAGGCGTTTGCGCACATAACATTGCAGCGAGTTGTACAAAGGCTGCACTTCGCTCCAGAGGCGCTCGGTCTCAAGCGAAAAGTCCTCAGCACTCATGTCGTAGCCCGAGCGCCACAGATCGCCCGTGTCTTTGAATCCGTATTCTTTCGCGCCGCTATTTAGCAATTCGGCAAAGCGCTGGTAATCCGCGCGCATCACGCGTGCGGTGTTATGCCAATCCACCCAAGCCTGACGCAATGCAACCGGGTCGCGGCTCTCGCTGAGCACACGCGAGAGCTCAAGCAGATCGCGGCAGGTTTCGGGTTTGCTAGGATCCTGGCAGGCCTTGGCCGAGCCGTAGGCAGCTTCAAGGCCCGCGGCCAAGGTGGTCAATTCGGCCTGGGCGGCACTGCCACTTGGTGGCAATACGGTGCGTCCGGCCAGCAGCAAGGTCAAAGAACGGCGCGTGGACGGGTCGACGTCCACATTTTTGAACTGTCTGACCTGCTCCAAAATCTCAGCCTGATAGGCAAGCTCCCGCTCGCCAGCCTTGGCCGCCAGCAACTGCGTGTCTTCATTGATGTAAGTTGAAGCTGTCCATTGCGCCGCGCTCTGCTCGCGCAAGCGTGCATAGCTCTCATCGTTGATGCGCTGAATCAGCACGGAAGCATCGGCTGCTTTAGGCGATGCGCTGCTCGGGGTCGACGCGGATGACAAAGCCGGAGCTGGCGGCGGCGGCGTGCAAGCACTCAGAAGGAGTGCGGCAATGGTCGCGCACCAGATACGAGACAGCATGAGCATGAATAACCTCAACATTAGGGCGAATCCGCAACAGCGGATGCGAAGTTGACCGAGACGGCGACCAATCGGCGCGAAAGGGCTAAACAGACGTATCGGAGCTCATGGCTGGCATGAGCTCCGATGAATCGACGAGCCTATTCGACGCCGTCGCGGAACAATCCGCCCATGACGCCGGTTGCGCCGATCACATTGACGGTGAAGGCCGACGGCGAGCCTGCATCAAGCACTTCCACCGATGCGCTAGCCGGACCCGGAGCGAGCTCAGATTCCAGACTGAAGGAATACAAGGTGCCCCAGTTGAGCGCACTGCTTTCCACGCCGGTCCAACGCACATTGTTCGCGCCGATAACTGACGACCACTGATTTCCGGCGTTGGTATCGCCGTCCGAGAAGCGCAGATTCACCGGCGCCGCTTGCGCGTCACTTTGCACCTGGAAGGCCGAGAAGCCGAAATTGCGGTCAACCCGGTAAACCTCTGCATTCGGCTGACCGGCGACCGGCACCAGCGCCTTGCTCTCACGCGAGAAGCTGAAATTCATCACCGCGTAGTCGTAGCGCCAAATACCGTTGCCGGTGTACACGGCCTTCACGGCAACACGGGCTTGGCCGTCGGGTGATGCGATCTCCACGTTTTTGACATTGCCGGCCGCAGTGGGCGGCGCCCAGGTGTCGATAAATGGGCCAGTGACAAAGGCGCCCGTGCTCGGCATCTGCCACACAGTGTTGAAGGTCGGAATGACGCGCCGATAGCCCATGGTGTTGTAGATATCCACGTCGTCGCGCACGATGTACCAAGACTCGAAGTAGTAGGTCGCGTTCGGGTAATTGGTGCTGTTGATTTCGCTTTCCAGCACCAGCATGCGGTCGCGCAGTTGGTTGGGATCGCCAGGGCTGTCATTTATGTTATCGCACGGCAGCGCATCATAAATCGAGCCGCAACGGCCCCATAATCCCTTGGCTGGTACGATCTCACGACGCGGGCCGAGCGCCGATCCCTGGTCGTTATTGCCAGAGCTATACACATCGCGACAGCCTTTACCCAAGATCGCGCCACTCACACTGCCGCAGGTGGCGTCAGAACACTGAACATTGGTGGTCAGGAAGGCATGCTTCACACCGGACCGGCCGATATGGTCGACACGGCCGTTCTGATCAACGCGATACAGGTTCCAGATCAGGTAGGGATGCTGATCATTATTGTATGGCGGGCGGTATCCCGTGAATTTGGCATACCAGGGCACTTCCGCCGCGTTGGAGGCGGTTGAATTGCGCAACTCAGAATTGGGCGAGAACACGGCAAGACCCGTACCCGTCGGCTGCCCCGTGCAGGTGCCGCTGCAGCGTTTGTAGACGATGCTGCTCATAGCGATCAACGACACATCGGCGAGCCACGCGCCACCGCCTGAATTCGGCCAGTTCGGCGAGGTGCAGGTCTTGGCGGATTTGCTTTGATCGCCGTCTACGCGGACAGAGCTATCAATGGCCATGCTGCCGATGGTTTCACCGTTCAACTGCGGCTCGCCCATCCAGTCGGAAAAGGCCTTGGTCATGCGCAGTTCCATGTTGAACATGGCGATCTTCGTGCGATCCGGCGACAACTGGTAATGCACCTGCGCATTGGTAAACCACACGGTTCCGTCAGCGGCGACTAGATCGATCTGCCAGGTATCGGAAGGCCGAGGCACCACCTTCAAATCCGATAACAACAGCATCTTGCCCTTGTGCTCAAAGCGCAGATCGCCACGCAGTTGCAAGTTTCCATCGACGAATCCCTGGAACTGGGTGCCACCGACTTTGAAGCTCATACCGCCTTGTTCGTGCATCGAGAAACGCAGGCCGCCGTCTTTGCCCTGCGTGCCGCCGTTTTGCACAGATACCTTGGTGCCGTGTGGCCCCAGTAGATCGGGATTCAACTTGATCGTTGCGCGGCCACCCCACGCGGTCCAGGCCGGCGCGAGGGCGGCATCCGGGTCCAGTGGTGCAAACCTGCCCGGTTCCGGCCACGCATAGGGCAGGTCCGTGGACGCGAAGGCGCCCATCGAAGCACACATGGCCAAAACCGTCCATCTCAATCGAGATACTAATTGCATGCGTGACACTCCAAGGGCGATTCCGCCGAGTTTAACGTCTGCGGGCCTTGAGTGCGGCCACGATAAGCGTGACCTTCGGCATGGTTTCACTGGAAGTTACGAAGTATTCCGTGATGCGCAAGCTTTGACAGCGACGCGTGCGGCGAGGTCAGCTAGAGCGGGTCACAGCAACAAACGCTCGATCACACCGCGATAAGCACGCGCAAGTGGTTCGAGATCGGCCATCTGTACCCATTCGTTGACTTTGTGAATGCTGTCGTTGAGTGGCCCGAGTTCGACCACTTCGGCGCCAGTTGGTGAGATGAAGCGACCATCTGAAGTTCCACCGCCGGTGTCGAGTACCGGCGTGATCGACAAATGTTCCGCGCATGCGCCGACTACCGCGTCAATTAGCGCGCGACCTTCGGTCAGGAAAGGCTGGCTGGCGACGCGCGTGCGAAACTCGAATTCGATCCCATGCCGCTTGAGAATGTTTTCGACTTGGGCGCGCAAGCTGGTTTCGGTGGACGAGCTGCTGTAGCGGAAATTGAAGTTGACGCTGAGTTCGCCGGGAATGATGTTGTTGGCGCCGGTCCCTGCCTTGACCTCGTAAATCTGAAATGAAGTTGGCGGAAAATGCGCATTTCCCTCATCGAAACGCGTGTTGACCAGCTCAGTCAGCACTGGCGCAAACGCGTGGATGGGATTGAGCGCAAGTTCGGGGTAGGCGACATGGCCTTGGATGCCCTTGATCGTCAGGTAGCCGTGCATTGACCCGCGACGGCCAATACGGATGCGATCACCTTGTTGCGTACCCGAAGACGGCTCGCCGATCAGTGCGTAATCCAGTTGGATGCCTTGCTGCGCGAGCCACGGCATGACTGCTTGAATGCCGTCTTTCGCTGGACCTTCCTCATCGCTGGTGAAAAGAATGGCCAAGGTGCCGGCGTGCGTCGGGTTCGCGGCGACGAAATCTTCCGCCGCAACGGTCATCGCGGCAATAGCCGATTTCATATCGGCCGCGCCGCGCCCGTACAGCCGCCCGTCGCGCTGCGTCGGCTCGAATGGCGGTGAGATCCATTGTTCCACAGGTCCGGTGGGCACGACATCGGTATGCCCGACCAGTGCCAACACCGGCGAACCTGTGCCATGGGTGGCCCACAAATTATCGGTGTCTCCAAAGCGCAGCGGCGTGATCTGAAAGCCAGCGGCCGACAAGCGAGCGGCAATCAGGGATTGGCAGCCAGCATCGTCGGGCGTGATCGAAGCGCGTGCGATCAGTTCGCGGGTCAGTTCAAGAACGGCGTCGTTCAAGGCGTTATCTCTTGCGGTCATTATCTATAGCGCGAAGTGCGCAACATAACGCGGGGCGGCGAATCCGGCATCGACATGATCGTGATCGATTAGTAGTGGACGACGGATCAGGGTCGGGTGTTCGGCCAGCAAGCTTAGCCACTCGCTGGGCGTGCTCGCAGTCCTTTCCGTCTCTGACAACTGACGCCACGTGGTGCTGCTGCGATTGACGAGCTTGTCCCAGCCGATGACGTTCGCCGCCGCTTGTAACTGCTCACGCGACAGCGGCGACTCGCGATAGTCGACAAAGTTGTAGTCAATGACATTGGCAGTCATCCAAGCGCGTGCCTTCTTGCAGGTATCGCAATGGGCAAGTCCGTACAGCGTAGGAAGCATCAGTCGGCCACTCAAATTTGGATTGCGGGAGCAGGGTGAGCAAAGATTCATCCGGCACAAAGCGAACGCTGATGCCGCAGCGCACTATCAAATGCGCGCGGCGTTTACGTGATGCGTTGCGGGCGACGGAACTTGGCGCCGCGAACCTTGCACTGGCGCACGTCAGTTTTCGCAGGCGATCAATCGCCGCGCAACAACTCGTTCAAGCTGGTTTTGGAGCGGGTTTTCTCATCAACGCGCTTGACGATTACCGCCGCATACAAGCTATGGCTGCCATCGGCTGCCGGCAGGCTGCCCGATACAACCACAGAACCGGCAGGCACCCGCCCATAGCTCAGGGATCCGGTACTGCGATCGTAAATTCGCGTGCTCATGCCCAGAAATACGCCCATGCCGATGACACTGCCGCGCTCGACAATTACGCCTTCGACCACTTCTGAGCGCGCGCCGATAAAGCAATCGTCTTCGATGATGGTCGGCGCAGATTGCAGCGGCTCGAGTACGCCACCGATGCCGGCGCCACCCGACAAATGCACATTGCGGCCAATTTGCGCGCACGAGCCGACGGTTGCCCAGGTGTCCACCATGGTGCCTTCGCCAACATAGGCGCCGATATTGACGAAGCTCGGCATCAGCACCACATTGCGCCCTATATGTGCGCCGCGGCGCACGATGGCACCAGGCACAATGCGTGCGCCGACTGCGCGAAACTCGCTTTCGTCAGCGCCTGTGAAGCGCAATGGCACCTTGTCGAAATAGTTCGCTGGCGAGGAATGTAGCGGCGCGGTGGGATTGATGCGGAAGTAGAGAAGCACCGCTTTCTTCACCCACTCGTGCACGACCCAGCCTGAATCGCGCGGCTCAGCGACGCGCAAGCCACCGGATTCGAGCGCGCTCAGTACGCTGCCGATGGCTGAACGCAACTCGCCCGGCACGGCCTCAACGGACAACATATCGCGCACATCCCAATGGCGTTCGATCACATCACTGGCGGATTTCAGCAAACTATCCATGGATTTCCTGGCCTTCTTTGACGCGGGCGAGCAAGGCAACGCGCAGGCGAGTCGCCGCGGCGTCGTCGAGGCGGTGCCCATCATCCGTGGTCACCGTGAAAAAGTCTTCCGCGCGTTCGCCAAAGGTGGCAATGCGCGCAGATTGCACGCGCATATCGGCATCGCGAAAGGCATGCGCAATGCTGGCGAGCAAGCCAGGACGGTCCGGACATACCAGTGATAACTGGGTGCCAGTGTCATCGCCGCGCGCCTCAAATTCAATCTGTGGCGGAAACCGGAACAAGCGCTGCTCACGCGTTGCGCGTCGTCGCGCCAGTCGCGGCCTTAGCGGCTTTTCTGCAAGCGCCATTTCGAGCGCCATCTGAACTTCCAGATTGCGCGTCAGCGTACCGTGCTCCTCTTTGCGCAAATCAATCACTTGAAAAGTGTCCAATGTGCGCCCCGAGCGTGAGGTCATGACTCTCGCAGCAATCACACTCAAATCCATGCGATCAAGCATCGAGGTGATGGTGGCGAAGATGTCTTTCTGGTCGTGCATGCGCACGAAGATCTCGCGGGTACCGCCGCTGCCGACGGATCGAACCGCCACCAGCGGCTGATCCGGTCGCCCCTGCGCAACGATGGCGTGTGTCAGCCAGCGCAATTGATCCGGCGTGTAGCGCCAGAAACTTTGGTCGGGGAAGTCGGCCCAGATGGTCTCGACGGCGCTGAACATGCAACCTTCGCCCGTCAGTAGCTCCAGCGCACGCAAACGCGTCGCGCGCACTCGATCTTGGCGGTGGACGGGTTGGTCTATGCCGCGCCGTAACTGGAAGCGCGCCGCCTGGTATAGATCTCCTAGTAGCCGTGCCTTCCAGCCATTCCACAATTTGGGGTTGGTCGCGCGGATATCGGCAACGGTGAGCAAATACAGGCACTCCAGGCGCTCCCAATCATCGACCGCCAGCGCAAACTGGCGCACCACATCCGGATCTTGAATGTCCTGCTTCTGCGCAGTGACCGACATCATCAAATGGTTTTCGACCAGCCACGCGACCAATTCGATATCGGCGCGAGGATATTCTCGCCGCTTCATATAGCGGCGCACATCCGCGGCGCCGAGTTGCGAGTGGTCGCCGCCGCGGCCCTTGGCGATGTCGTGAAAGATGGCGGCGAGGAACAGCAGTTCGGGTTGACGCAAACGCTGCATCAGTTCGTGTGCCAATGGCAGGCTTTCAGCCGAGTCAGCATCGAAGAAACGCTGCAGATTGCGTACCAGGAACAGCGTGTGCTGATCCACGGTAAATACGTGAAATAAATCGTACTGCATACGCCCCGTCACGCGCGCGAAGGGCGTGATCAACGCGCCGAGCAATTCGTGCCGGTGTAATTCATTCAGCGCACGATAGGGTCTGCGCGTGCGCAGGATGTCGCCCAGATACTCGTGCGCGATGCGGTCCGCTGACAGCGAGCGACGCAGGCCCGGCAGGGCACGCGCCAGTGCCTGCGCAAGATCTGGCCCGATACTGCGCGCAGCCGGCGTGCGTGCCAGCAGCACAAAAGGTTCAATCAGCGAGGATGGGGTGGTGAAGCCGGGATGCGTCGGCAGGGCTTCCAGCACTTCGTCGCGCAGGCCGAAGATGGCACTTCCGCTAAGCGACGTGATTTCCTCGTCGTAGGCGTCCAAGCGCCGCGCCATGCGTTCAATCAGTGATTGCGTGATTCGGTCCACATCCGCCGCCGCGCGAAAATAGCGCTGCATCAAGGCCTCGACGGCGTGGTGGCGGCCAGTCTCCTGACCGACGCCAAATAACGCGGCAAGCGCCGGCTGGTGGTCGAAAAGCACGCGTTCCTCGCGGCGCGCACTGACGATGTGCAGTCCAAATCGAAGGTCGGACAACCAACTTTCCGCTGCGCGCAAGCACGCGCTCTCACTGGCTTCAAGCAGGCCTTGCGCGTTGAGCGCGCGCCAATCGATAGCGCCAAAGCAGCGCTGAGCGATCCAACGCGCAGTGTGTAAATCACGCAGCGCGCCGCGGCCGTTCTTGAGATTGGGTTCAAGGTTATGCGCTGTATCGGCGTGTCTTGCGTGGCGCTCGCTGCGCTCGGCAATTTTCGCGATCAGAAAATCTGCGCGCGGCCAGATGCTGCTATCAAACACCAGCGCGTGCAACTGTGCGAACTGCGCTGGATCGCCGTCAAGGCGGCGTGCATCAAGCAAGCTGGTGTAGCCAGAGAGATCGCGCGCTGCGAACTGCGCGACATCGTCCAGCGTACGCACGCTTTGCGCCAGCTCCAGACCGCTATCCCATGCCGACGCCAAGAATGCACGTACGCGGCGGTCCAGTTCAGGGTCGCGGCCCTCGGGCACCAACACCAGCACGTCCACATCGGACCCCGGGAACAACTGGCTGCGTCCATAACCGCCCGTGGCAATCAGACAGGCGCGGCTGCTTTCTCCGAGCGCCAGATCCCATAATTTGATCAGCAACTGATCAACCTGCCGCGACAAGGCGCGTATCCAAAGTGCGCTGCGACGCGTCTTCTTGAATCCTTCAGCGACCGATTGGCGGTACTGCGCCATGGCTTGGCGCAGGGCGAGAATATGCGGCGCGGCAGTGTCGACATCGACAACTGCCGCCAGCGCATTCACAACGTGGCCCCCGGCGATATCGTCAGGATCTCGTAGCCCTCATCAGTCACTGCAACGGTGTGTTCCCACTGCGCCGAGAGCGAGCGATCTTTAGTGACCACGGTCCAGCCGTCTGGCAGCAAACGCACGTGCCGCTGGCCTGCGTTGACCATCGGTTCAATGGTGAAGGTCATTCCAGGGCGCAATTCTTCGCCGCGGCCGCGACTGACATCAAAATAGTGGAGTACTTGGGGGTCTTCATGAAAACGCTCGCCGATGCCGTGGCCGCAATATTCGCGCACCACTGTAAAGCGCTGGCCTTCCACAAAACGCTGAATTGCGCGGCCGATATCGCCGAGGTAAGCGCCCGGGCGCACCATTTCGATGCCGAGTTTCATAGCCTCATAGGTGGCATCGACCAAGCGATGTGCCATTACATCGGTCTCACCGACATGAAACATGCGGCTGGTATCGCCATGAAATCCGTCTTTGATCACGGTGATATCGACATTGATGATGTCGCCATCTTTAAGCACTTTCGGGCCGGGGATGCCGTGGCATACCACGTTGTTTACTGAGGTGCAGATCGAGCGCGGGAAACCTTTGTAATTGAGCGGAGCCGGGATCGCCTGCTGCTCCTCGGTGATAAACCGATGGCAAATACGGTCGAGTTCGTCGGTGCTCACCCCCGGATTGATGTGGGGGCCGATCATGTCAAGGACCTGCGATGCGAGGCGGCCCGCCACACGCATCTTGTCCATTTGCTCGGCGTTTTTGTAGGTGATGCTCATGCCTTTCCTGTACGAATCCCAAGCTTTCCAGAGTGCATGCGACGCATGCGTTGCCTGGTCTAAGCGCGAGACGTTATTATCCCGAAGATTTTTCGGCTCAGCGAGCCCCACGGAAGAGTTTCCCAAGCGTACTCGCCCGATGCCGAATATCCGTCGACGAACCCGATAGGCGGGCTCGCGATGACTCCACACACGCATAGCGGTCTTAGCGCCAGTTGGTGCCCAGGAAGGGCTCTGGAGCTACGAATGCGTGGAGGTTCAACCATTGGATCCTGCGGATCCCAGGCTTAAGGAGTTGTATTCATGACTGTAGTTACCATGCGCCAGATGCTCGAAGCGGGCGTCCATTTCGGCCATCAAACGCGCTATTGGAACCCGAAAATGGGTCCCTACATCTTCGGCGCGCGCGGCAAGATCCACATCGTCAATCTCGAAAAGACCTTGCCGATGTTCAACGACGCGATGAATTTCGTCAGTGGTCTGGCCCAGCGTCGTAGCAATATCCTATTCGTTGGCACCAAGCGCTCCGCGCGCGACGTCGTGCGTGATGAAGCCTCTCGTTGCGGCATGCCTTTTGTCGCGCAGCGTTGGCTCGGCGGCATGCTCACCAATTTCCGCACTGTCAAGCAGTCGATCCAGCGCCTCAAGGAACTGGAAGCGCAGAGCACCGACGGTACCTGGGAGAAGCTGGTCAAGCATGAAGTCTTGGGCCTTAAGCGCGAGATGGAAAAGCTCGATCAGAGCCTTGGCGGTATCAAGAATATGAATAGCCTGCCGGACGCGCTGTTCGTGATCGACACCGGCCACGAAGAAATTGCGATCAAAGAAGCCAAGAAGCTCGGCATCCCGGTCATCGGCATCGTTGATACCAACCACAATCCGGATCATGTGGATTTCGTGATCCCGGGCAACGACGACGCCATCAGCGCGATTCAACTGTATGCGCGCGCGGCGGCAGATGCGGTGCTCGAAGGCAAGTCGGCAGCGCCAGCGATCGCGATGGGTTCGGGCGATGATTTCGTCGAGCTCGATGCGGAAGGCAACCCGCTGGCGACGGAAGGCAAGCCCGAGAATCGTCGGCCGAACAAGCCGAACGATCGCAAAGGTCCACCGCGCCGCCGTCCCGGCGGTGGTGGTCCTGGCGGTCCTGGCGGTCCCGGCGGCGGTCGTCGTGGTGGTGGCGGCGGTGGTGGTGGTGGCGGCGAGTAGTCGTCGTTTGCATACAGTAAGCGCCCCGACAGCGGGCGCTTGCTGACCAGTTATTTGCAAGCCTGGCACTGACTGCCGGGCTTGAATCCTTGATAGGGAGCGCACATTTCTGGGCGCTCCGGATGAAACCGCTCGAAAGCTTAAGGAACACACCATGGAAATCACCGCAAGTCTGGTGAAGGAACTGCGCGAGCGTTCCGGCGCCGGCATGATGGAATGCAAGAAGGCGCTGACCGAAAATCAGGGCAACATAGAAAATGCCGCTGACTGGCTGCGTACGCAAGGTCTGGCCAAGGCCGACAAGAAAGCCACGCGGGTTGCCGCGGAAGGCCGGGTCGTGTTGGCACATAGCGGTGGCAAGGCGTTGCTGGTCGAACTCAATTGCGAGACCGATTTCGTTGCCAAAGATGAGAATTTCATCAAGTTTTGCAACGACGTCGTGCAAGCCGCCGTCGCTGCGGGCAGTGATGACGTGGAAGTGATTAAGGGTCTGAGCTTGAGTGATGGCAGTACCGTTGACTCCACGCGCCAAGCTTTGGTGGCCAAAATCGGCGAGAACATTCAGGTCCGTCGCGCCGCACTGGTTGACGGCAAGAACGTCGGCGCCTATGTACACAGCAATAATAAGCTCGGCGTGTTGGTCTCGCTCGATGGCGGTACGCCAGAATTGGCGAAGGGTCTGGCCATGCATATTGCGGCGATGAATCCGCAGTATTTGAATATGGACAAGATTCCGGCTGACGTGGTGACGCGTGAGCGTAACATCGCGATGGAGCAATCTAAGGATTCCGGCAAGCCGGCCGAGATTCTGGAAAAAATGATCCAGGGCAAAATCCGCAAGACGTTGGCCGAGCAGACCCTGATCGGCCAAGCCTACGCCGCACCCGATGCCAATGGCGTTTCTGTCGAGGAAGCGCTGAAGAAAGCGGCTGCCACGGTGACCCATTTCGTGCGCATTAATGTCGGCGAAGGCATTGAAAAGAAAGAAGAAAACTTCGCAGAAGAAGTCATGAAGCAAGTCAAGGCTAGCGAAGCCAAGTAACAACGAAGGCCCCGAATTCGGGGCCTTCGTTTATGGCGCACATCGATCAGCCCAGCACGCCTGGACGCGCCTCATCCCGGTCTTTGAGTGAAGGGTAGACGGGTAGGAAGAAGGCACTCGCTGCGGTGTATGTTGCGGATGCTGCTAGCAGCCTGTCGGACTTGAAGAATCGAAGCGAAAATCTGACTGGGCGAAGCCAGATTTCGTCGATTTTGAAGGGTAATAGCTCTTCTATTGCCCGAGAAAGCGGCGGAATATGGATCGTCCAGGCGGATTTGCAGCCGATTTCCTTTAAGTCCGACAGGCTGCTAGGTCTGCCGTCTTTGGTCGCCCGGCGCGAAAAATTAGCAATAGCTACTTGAAGAGAGGCCCATGCCGAATTCCGCACGCCCGATTTACCGCCGCATCATGCTCAAGCTCAGCGGTGAAGCGCTGATGGGCAAAGAGGATTACGGCATTGATCCCGACGTGCTCAAGCGCCTCGCGGCGGAGATTATCGAGGTCTCCAAGACCGGCGTTCAAGTCGGACTCGTCGTGGGCGGTGGCAATATCTTTCGTGGTGCCGGCTTGGCCGCCAGCGGGATTGACCGTGCGACGGCTGACCACATGGGGATGCTGGCGACGGTCATAAACTCGCTGGCGCTACAGGATGCTATCGAGAAGCAGGGCGCGGTCTGTCGTGTGATGAGTGCGATCAAGATCAACGAAATCTGCGAGGATTACATCCGCCGACGCGCCATTCGACATCTTGAAAAAGGTCGCATTGTGGTGTTCGCGGCGGGTACGGGAAACCCATTTTTCACCACCGATTCTGCGGCCGCGCTGCGCGCGATCGAGATCAGTGCAGATCTGATGCTAAAAGCGACCAAGGTTGATGGCCTGTATTCGGCCGATCCGAATAAAGATCCGACTGCGGTGCGTTTCCCACGCATTTCCTATGACAGTGCCATTGAACGCAAGCTTGCGGTCATGGACACGACCGCTTTCGCCCTGTGCCGCGACTACCGCATGCCGATCCGCGTTTACGATCTACATCGCCGCGGTGATCTGATGCGAATCATGCTCGGCGAGACCATCGGCACGCTGGTTGATCAGACCGGCTGACCGCGTTGGCGCCGTGCATACCGCGAGCGCACGCGCGCCGCAGCTATACTCCGCCGCCATTCCCTGGCGAAGCTTAAGGAAGAGCAAATGGCAACGACTATCCCCGCGATCAAGGCCGATGCCGAGACGCGAATGAAGAAGAGCATTGATTCGCTGGCGCAGGATTTGACCAAGCTGCGCACCGGTCGAGCTTCCACGGCGCTGCTGGATCACCTGCGAGTGGACTACTACGGCAATAGCGTACCCATCACACAAGTCGCCAGTGTGACCATTGGCGATGCGCGCACCATCGTGGTGACGCCGTGGGAAAAGCCGATGGTGACCGCCGTCGAGCGCGCGATCCTCGCCTCTGACCTTGGGTTGACGCCGAACACGGCTGGCACGGTCATTCGCATTTCCATTCCACCGTTGACCGAACAACGTCGCAAAGATTTGGCCAAGGTGGTGTCACATGAAGGCGAGAACGCGAAGATCGCAATCCGCAGTGTGCGCCGAGATGCCAATCAGGGCGTCAAGGATCTACTGAAGGCCAAGCTGGTCACTGAAGATGATGACCGCAAAGCCGAAGACGACATCCAAAAACTGACTGATCGCTTCGTCAAGGAAGTCGATGTGGTGGTCAAGCACAAAGAAGACGAGTTGATGCAACTTTGACGTCTGCCGCTTCGGTGTCCGGCGACGCGCCTTCGCCGGCGAGCGTTCAGCCGCGAATTCCTCGCCATGTCGCAATTGTCATGGACGGAAACGGGCGCTGGGCCAAGCAGCGCAAGCGCCCGCGCGCTTTCGGACATCGTGCGGGCGTGCAAGCTGTGCGTCGGGTGATCGAAGCATGCATCCGGTCCGGAGTCGATGTGCTCACGCTGTTTGCATTCAGCAGCGAGAACTGGTCACGTCCACCGAGTGAAGTGCGTCATTTGATGGATTTGTTCTTGCACGCCTTGCGCAAGCAGGCGCGCGAGTTGGCCGGCAATGGCGTACGGTTGCGATTTATTGGCGAGCGCACGCGCTTTGCGCTGGATCTTCAACAAGCGATGCGCGAATCTGAAGCCGCGTCGATTCCGGCCGTCCGATTGACGCTGAATATTGCAGTGAACTACGGCGGACGCTGGGATATCGTTCAGGCCACCCGTGAACTTGCGCGCGAGGTGCTGGCCGGCAAAATGCTGCCCGACGATATTGATGAACTCGACATTTCACGCCATCTGTCGCTCGCGCCATTGCCTGAGCCGGATCTATTCATCCGCACCGGTGGCGAAGCTCGCATCAGCAATTTTTTGCTATGGCATCTTGCGTACACCGAGTTGTACTTCACGCCCGTATTGTGGCCGGATTTCGACGAGGCCGCGTTTGCGCAAGGGCTCGCTGAATTCGCGCAGCGAGAGCGTCGATACGGGAATATTCCTGGCGTCGAGTCGAGCACGGAGAAGGTGTATGCATGAGTCGATGAAGCCGGGAATTGTCAAAAAGCCGGATTCTGGTTTGAGGGCGCGCATCATCACCGCCCTGATTCTTGCCCCGATCGCGATCTGTGGCGTGATCTATCTGCCCAGCATCTATTTTGCGCTGATTCTGGGCTTGTTGATTTGCTACGGCATGTGGGAATGGACCCGCATCATCGGCCTCGCCTCGGTGTTTGCGCGCGCACTGGTGGTTGGCGTGAACGCGGCAATTATGGGCGCATTGTTGCTGGCCGACCGCGTCGATGCGCTGCAGTTCGCGGCCTGGGTGGGTGTGGTCTGGTGGTGCATCGCGCTGTTGTGGCTGCGCGGTGCTGGCTTCGGTGCCGATCCGTCGGTGCGCAACCTTCTGATCAAGATCTTGGTCGGTTCCGCCATGATGATCCCGGCATGGGCCGCAGGCTGGTTATTGCACCGCAGTGGAATAAGCGGTCCTTGGTGGACATTATTCGTGTTGATGTTCATCTGGGCGGCAGATATTGGCGCTTACTTTACCGGGCGACGCTTCGGTCGGGTCAAGCTGGCGCCGCGCATTTCGCCCGGAAAAACGCGCGAAGGTGTCTACGGCGCCTTGGCGTGTGCGCTGTTGTTCGCGGCGACGGCTGGCTATGTTTTGCCCACAGTTCCGGTCGCGAATCCCTGGTTGATCGGTTTGGTAATGGTTACGGTCATCTTTTCCATCGTTGGCGATCTGTTTGAGAGCCTGATCAAGCGCCAGTCGCAACTCAAAGACAGCGGATCGCTGCTGCCTGGTCACGGCGGCATGCTCGATCGCATTGATAGCCTGTTGGCGGCGTTACCGATCTTTGTCTGTGGCCGCTATCTGATCGGCCTATGAAGCAAATCTGCCTGCTCGGTGCGACCGGGTCTATCGGTGGCAGTACCTTGGATTTGCTCGGCCGCCATCCGGACAAATACCAACTGCATTCGGTCGCCGCGCAGCGCGACGACGTCGGTCTTGCACAGATTTGCGAAGCGTTCCGGCCACAGTTTGCGGTGCTGACGGACGACGTTGCTGCGCAGCGCTTGCACGCACATCTGCGAGCCGCTGGGATCGCCACACGGGTCGAATCTGGTGCCGCCGCAATTGAATCCTTGGCTGCGCATGCGGATGTCGACACGGTAGTTGCGGCAATCGTCGGCGCGGCCGGCTTGGGTCCTACACTGGCGGCAGCGCACGCAGGCAAGCGCATTCTCCTGGCAAACAAAGAGGCTTTGGTCTGCGCCGGTGCGCTTTTGATGCAGGCGGTCGAACAGGGTGGGGCGCAGTTGTTGCCCATCGACAGCGAGCACAACGCGATCTTCCAGTCACTAGACAGCCACTCGCGTCCACCGCGTGGTGTGCGTCGCTTGTGGCTGACGGCATCGGGTGGTCCCTTCCGCGGCTGGGCACGAGAACAATTGCAGCAGGTGACGGTCGCGCAGGCGTGCGCCCATCCGAACTGGCAAATGGGTCCCAAAATCTCGGTGGACTCAGCCACGCTGATGAATAAGGGACTAGAAGTCATCGAGGCGCACTTTCTGTTCGGCGTTGCCACCAGTGATATCCGCGTGCTCTTGCATCCGCAGAGCGCGGTGCATTCGCTGGTCGAATACGTTGATGGCAGTTTTTTGGCACAACTAGGGTGCGCCGATATGCGCATCCCGATCGCTCACGCGTTGGCGTGGCCAGAGCGCATCGAGTCTGGCGCGCCCGTGCTCGATCTGGCCATGCTTTCGCGACTGGATTTCGCCGAGCCCGATCGTGACGCTTTCCCGTGCCTCGGTTTGGCCTATGCAGCGATTGAAACGGGCGGCACGGCGCCTGCGATCCTTAACGCCGCAAACGAGGTCGCGGTTGCGGCCTTCCTGAACGGCAGCATTGGATTTCTTGACATAGCGAACACAGTTAACGCCACCTTAAATAGCATTCCACTATCGTCCGCAGTGTCCTTGGCGGCCGTGATGGCAGCCGACGGGTATGCCCGCGCGCACGCGCAGGGCCACATTGATGCGCGTAGGCGGAGCTGACATGGAATTGTTCTTCAATTCGATCTTCTGGTTTTTGGTCGCCATCGCGATCTTGGTGACCTTCCACGAGTTCGGCCACTTCTGGGTCGCGCGCCGCTGCGGCGTCAAGGTCCTGCGCTTCTCGATCGGCTTCGGTAAGCCACTGTGGAGCCGATTCGGTAAAGATGGTACTGAATATGTCGTCGCCGCAATCCCGCTGGGCGGGTATGTGAAGATGCTGGATGAGCGCGAAGGCGATGTTCCGGCCGCCGATTTGCACAGGGCCTTCAATCGCAAGCCATTGTCACAACGCGCGGCCATCGTTGTGGCTGGGCCGATCTTCAACCTGATTTTCGCATTGGCGGCTTTTTGGTTGATGCTGATTGTTGGCGTGCGCGACTACGCACCCTATGTCGGTGAGGCCACCGGATTTTCGCAGAATTCTGGTCTGCAGCGCGGCGATTTGATCGTGTCGGTAAACGATTCGCCGGTCAGCAACTGGACCCATGTACTAATGGATTTGACCACGCGCGCTTATCGCGGCGAGTCAGTTAGCTTGAGCGTGCAGTCTGCCGATGGCAGCCGCGCCACGCGGCGAATGGAACTGTCCAAACTTGGCGAGGCCGTGGACGAGGAGCGCTTTCTGGAGCAACTCGGGCTTAAGCCCTGGCATTGGGCGCCGGCGTCCATCGTCGGTGCGGTGGTCAAAGGCGATCCCGCCGATTTAGCGGGTGTCCAGATCGGAGATCAGATCGTGGCGATCGGATCCCTGCCGGTCGACAGCTTCGAAAGCATGAGCAAGGCGATTCAAGCCAGCGCGAAGGCGAACGCGGGCATGGTCGAGGTGGTGGTGTCCCGGAACGGCATCCGCGAGACCATCCCGGTTCAGTCAAAGACCGTCGAGCGCGATGGCCAGCAGTATCCGATGATCGGTATCGGTCCGGATTACCGCGAAACTCTGCGCCGATATGACGCGCTGCAGGCGGTCCCACAAGCTTTTGTCGAGGCTTGGCGTTTGACCTCGACGAGTATGAAGGTGATCTATCACATGATCGCCGGCGACGCGCAACTAAAGAACATCTCAGGTCCGATCAGCATTGCGCAGTTCGTCAACTATTCCGCCCACAGTGGCTTCACCAAGTTCTTACAATCGCTCGGGCTCATCAGCTTGAGCCTGTTCATCATGAACTTGCTGCCAATCCCGATCCTGGACGGTGGACATTTGCTGTATTTCTTCATTGAATGGGTCAAAGGCAGTCCTTTGAGTGAACGGTCCCAGGCCTTTGGTCAATACTTGGGTCTAGGCGCGCTGCTCGCTTTGATGTGCTTGGCGTTCTTCAACGATCTGACCCGCGTGTTCGCCACCTAGTAGATGTTTACGCAAAGACGATCCCGCGCGACGAGCGCGTGAGCGTCATAATTCCCATGAGACCGCGCAAAGTACCGAGAAATACAACGCGCGGCTCCCATTGACGATTTGCCTCGAGGCTTTACGCGTATGAAAAAGTTGGTCGCATCCATTTTGCTGGCTCTCTCCGGAAGCGTGGCGCTTGCTGCGGACGACTTTGTCGTCGGCGACATTCGCGTTGACGGGTTGGAGCGCATCTCAGCCGGCACGGTGTTTACGTATCTGCCGATCCAAAAAGGCGACACTGTCGACCGCGAGGCGGCCTCCGAGGCCTTGCGCGCTTTGTACAAGACCGGGTTCTTTAAGGACGTCCGTCTCGACCGTCAAGGCACCATCTTGGTGGTCACAGTGCGCGAGCGTCCAGCGATTTCGAAGATCGAACTGGTCGGCAACAAGGACATTAAGACCGAGGAGCTGACCAAAGGCCTCAACAACATTGGGCTATCAGAAGGCGAAACCTTCAATGAGCTCAACATCGAGCGCGTCACCCAAGAGTTGACGCGCCAGTACAACAACCGCGGCAAATACAATGTGCGCATCACGCCATCGATCAAGGAACTCGATCTTAACCGCGTCGATGTGAAGATCACCATCGCCGAAGGTAAGGCGGCGAAAATCCGTCATATCAACATCGTCGGCAATGACACCTTCACAGATGAGGAAATTCGCGAGTCGTTTGAACTCGACACCACGAACTGGCTGTCGTGGTACCGCCGCGATGACCAGTATTCACGTGAAAAACTCTCCGGCGATCTGGAAAAGCTGCGCGCCTTCTATCTAGACCGCGGCTATGTCGATTTCGATGTCGAATCGACGCAGGTCAGCGTGAGTCCGGATCGGCGTCAGGTTTACGTCACCGCGAACGTCAACGAGGGCGAGATCTACACCATTGGCGACGTGCGTCTCACGGGTAAATTCATCGTCGCCGAAGAAACCCTCAAGCGCCTCGTGGTGTTCAAAAAGGGTGAGACCTTCTCGCGTCGCAACTTAGAAGCCACCTCCGAATACATCGAGAAGTTGCTTGGTAACTTTGGCTATGCCTTCGCTAAGGTTTCGCCGATTCCAAATGTGGATCGTGAGAAGCGCATCGTCGACATCACCATGTTGGTCGATCCCGGCAAGCGCGTTTACGTGCGCCGCATCACCTTCGAGGGCAACGACAAAACTCGCGATGAGGTCTTGCGCCGGGAGCTGCGCCAGTTCGAGGGCGGCTGGTACAACCAGTCAGCGATCGACCGTTCCAAGGTACGCTTGGAGCGACTGGGCTTCTTCAAGACGGTGGAAGTCGAAACACCCAAGGTCGCCGGGTCTGACGATCAGGTGGACATTTTGATCAAGGTGGCTGAACAGCAAACGGGTAATTTCCAGTTCGGTGTCGGCTACTCCGAGTTGCAGGGCGCCATTCTCTCGGTCGCGCTGAGTTTCGATAACTTCCTCGGGACCGGAAATCGCGTTGGCTTCGCGGTTAGCAACAACCGTATCTACAAGCGCTTCGACGCGACCTACTTCGATCCTTACTACACGGACGAAGGTGTCAGCCGCGGCTTCAATGTGAGCTATCGCGAGTTGGATTCCTCACAGCAAAATATCGCCAGCTACACCTCTAACGTGGCGCAGATCGGTATCAATTACGGTATCCCCTTATCTGAATACGACCGCATCAACTTCCGTCTGGCGGGAGACCGCACAGAGATCACGGTGTTCCCGGGTTTAACCCCAGATGAGTACATCCCGTTTGTCTATGACGACCGATCGTTCAATTCATTGCGCCTGGAAACTTCATGGTTTCGTGATAGTCGCAACAAATTCTTCTCGCCGACGGCCGGATCGCTGACCAAGTTCGGTGCTGAAATCACCGTGCCGCCCAGTGAAATTCAGTACTACAAGTTGAACGCGCAGTACCAGAAATACTTCCCGCTGACGCGCAATTTCACGCTCATGATCAACGGCGAATTGGGTTACGGCGATACCTATGGCAGCAGCAAAGAAGATCCGACGCCAATCGACGGGACAGATACTCCGCGTGGCGGCCGCCTGGGCTTTCCGTTCTGGGAGAATTACTACTCAGGCGGTGTACGTTCGGTGCGTGGTTTCCGCGACAACACTTTGGGCCCGAGGTTGAACTCCGGCGGTACGCCGGTGCCCGTGGGTGGTGCGCTCAACGTGATTGGAAATGTCGAATTCCTGTTCCCAACGCCGTTCACTAAAGGAGCCGACACAATCCGACTCGGCGTCTTTTTTGACGTGGGTAATGTATTTAAGGATTTCGATAGTTTCGATGCTGGCGAACTGCGTTACTCCACGGGTTTGACCATGCAGTGGCGCGCGCCAGTTGGCCCGATCATCATCAATCTGGCTTACCCACTGAATTCGAAGGAAGGCGACGATATCGAACGTATCCAGTTCTCCTTCGGTCAACAGTTCTGACGCCCAGCGGCTACGGGAACGGCAAGCAATGCGCGCCCGAACGCCACTGCGGGCCTGGATAGCGGCCGGAGGTCTGGCCGCTATCGTCACAGGGGCGAATATCTGCTCGCCCCTGTGGGCTCAAACGACAGGTTCGCGCATCGCCTATGTAGATATGACGCGCGTCATCGCCGAGTCTGAATTATTCGCGAATGGCCGAGCGCGCCTGACGCGTGAATTTACACCGCGAAACCAAGCTTTCAGCTTAGAAGAGGCGCGATTGCGTGACCTAGAAGCGCGCCGCGAGCGTGATTCGGCTGAACTATCGTCAGTGGAAATAGCCGATTTGAAACGTGAGATCGAGACCCTGGCGCGCAGTATCGCGCGTCAGAAGAACGATTTGAACAACGCGCTGAATCGGCGTTTGAGCGAAGTGCGAGAAAGCATCGATAGGCGCATACGCGAAGAAATTGGTGCCTATGCACGCAGCGAAGGTATTGACTTGGTGCTGACAGATGGCGTCGGCTTCGCCGACCCAAAACTGGACATCACCGATGCCGTTCTCGAACGCGTCAATTCCCGCGCTGACGAGGTCAATGCGCCATGAGTGCGGTGGAGATTAGCCTCGCGGAGTTGGCCGAGCGCTTTAGTCTTGAAGTGCGCGGCGACGATAGGCGACTGATTAACGGTGTCGCGACCCTTGAGCATGCGACCCCTGACAAACTGAGCTTCCTTGCGAATACCAAGTACCGCGCAGCCCTGGCGCAGACGCGAGCGGGCGCCGTGGTGATGACTGCGGACGTCGCCGCCAGCGTATCGACGGACGCCTTGTTGAGTCGCAATGTTTACGCCGATTTCTCCAAGATTGCTGCGTGTTTCGAGGTCCGTCCCATTCGAAAGGCCGGCATCCACCCGTCAGCGGTTATCGATGCGGACGCCCATATCTCGCCGCTCGCATGTATCGGTCCAATGGTCGTGATCGGCGCGCGTTCACGGGTCGATGCCGGTGCAATTGTCGGTGCACATTGCGTTATTGGCGATGATTGCGTGGTGGGGGCGCAATCGGAGTTGGTGGCGCGTGTCACCTTAGTCACGCGCGTTCGAATCGGCCAACGTGTGTTGATTCATCCGGGTGCCGTACTTGGAGCGGACGGGTTCGGTCTGGCCATGGAGGGAGGGCGTTGGATCAAAGTACCTCAACTGGGCGGTGTGGTCATTGGTGATGATTGCGAGATCGGTGCCAATACCACGATTGATCGCGGTGCGCTGGGTGACACCGTGCTCGAAGAAGACGTCCGCCTGGACAATCAAATCCAGATCGCCCACAACGTCCATATTGGCGCACACACGGCGATGGCGGGTTGCTCGGCCGTGGCGGGCAGCGCACGCATCGGTCGCTATTGCCTCATCGGCGGCGGCGCCGGGGTGCTTGGACATCTGTCGATCTGCGATAACGTCACGATTACCTCGATGGCGCTGGTCACGCATTCAATTCGAGCGCCCGGCGAGTATTCCTCTGGCACGCCGCTCATGGATAATCGCGCGTGGCGGCGTAGCGCCGTCCGTTTCAAGCAACTGGGTTCGCGAACCCCCAACTCACCGAATTCGATCGACGCGAAGGCCACGCCGGATACTTGAGCGGATGGCAATCACGGCGACAGCCATAGCGGATTGATTCCATCATGAGTGCTCAAGACATTGTCCGGCCGGATTTGCCGGTTGACCTGCGCCGCATCTTTGAGATGCTGCCGCACCGCTACCCGTTCTTGTTGGTTGATCGTGTGACCGACTTCGAGCCGGGTAAGCGCTTAACCGCGCTCAAGAATGTGACTTTCAATGAGCCGTTCTTTCAGGGGCATTTCCCGGGAAATCCGGTGATGCCGGGCGTATTGATCCTCGAAGCCCTGGCGCAGGCCTCCGGGCTTTTGGTGCAGCTCTCAGTGCCGCACAATCCCGATATCAAGCCCTTGTATTATCTCGTAAAAATTGATAAAGCGCGGTTTACGCGGATCGTGCGGCCAGGTGATCAACTGGTGCTGGAAGTGGAGCAAAGGCGCATGGTGATGCGCATGGGCCAGTTTCAATGCCAAGCGAAAGTCGATGGTGAAGTGGTTGCCAGCGCCGAGATGCTTTGCGCGGAACGCGCCCCATGAGCCAGATCCATCCGACCGCCATTATCGATCGAAAGGCCGAGCTCGATTCCACTGTGGAAGTCGGGCCCTACGCCATCATCGGTGCCTATGTGCGCATCGGCGCTGGAAGCCAAATAGGTGCGCATAGTGTGCTTGAAGGTCGTACCGAGATCGGGCGCAATAACCGCATTTACGCGCACAGTGTTATTGGCGGTGCGCCCCAAGACAAAAAATATGCTGGCGAAGACACGTTGTTGCAGATCGGCGATGGCAACACCGTGCGCGAGTTCGTCACGATCAGTCGTGGCACCGAGCAAGGCGGCGGGGTGACGCGCATCGGCGACGACAATTGGATCATGGCTTATGTCCATATTGCACACGATTGCCTTGTCGCCGATCACACCATTTTAGCCAACAGCGTGGCACTTGCCGGCCATGTTTCCGTTGGCAACTACGCGATCCTTGGCGGCTATTCCTTGATCCATCAGTTCTGCAAGATCGGCGCGCACGCCTTTACCGCAATGGGCAGCAAGGTCAATCAGGATGTTCCGCCGTATGTGGTCGTGGGCGGTGAGATGAGTGTGCCGCGCGGCATTAACAGTGAAGGACTCAAGCGGCGTGGCTTTAGTAGCGAGCAGGTTCAGGCGATCAAACGCGCCTACCGCACGCTATTTTTGGCCAAGCTGCCACTGGTCGAGGCACGCGCGCGACTAGCCGAGCAAGCGCGCGAGGCGCAGGAGATCCAGTGCATGGTGGATTTCATCGACGCCAGTGGTCGCAGTTTGCTGCGCTGAGTCACCATGACTCGCATATTCGCCTTATGTGCGGGAGAAGCCTCGGGCGATCAGCTCGGCGCCGGACTCATGCGTGAAATTCGCGCGCGTGATCCGCAGGCGGTTTTTGTCGGGATCGGCGGCCCGCATATGCGTGAGCAAGGGCTGGATGCGTGGTTTGACGCCAGCGAACTCGCCGTCATGGGTTTGGTCGAAGTGTTGCGGCATTTGCCGCGATTGCTGCGCTTGCGCCGGCAGTTCATGGCAAAGCTGGTTCAGGCGCAACCCTGCATCTATATCGGCATTGATGCGCCCGACTTCAATCTCGGCGTTGAACGCCGACTCCGGGCGCATGGTATCCACAGCATCCATTACGTCAGTCCCTCAATCTGGGCGTGGCGGCAAAAACGCGCAGCGAAGATCGGCCAGAGTGCAGACTTGGTGCTGTGCCTCTTCCCCTTCGAGCCCGATCTGTATGCGCGCTATGGTGTCGACGCGCGCTTCGTCGGTCATCCCTTCGCCGATGAAATACCGCTCGAAATCGACAAGGCACAAGCACGTGCCATATTAGATTTGCCTGCGGACGGACGTGTCTTGGCTTTGTTACCGGGCAGCCGGTTTGGCGAAATCGCGCGACTCGCTAGCGATTTCTTGAAGACCGGCGCACGCTTGCAACTCGCCGACCCGGATCTGACGCTGTTGCTTTCCGTCGCCAATCCCGCGATTGGTGAGCGCTTGTCGAGCTTGCTGGCTGAAGTGCAAAGCGCGCAAATACAGCCATTGCGCGTGGTCTTGGTCAATCAGGATGTGCGCACCGCAATCGCGGCTTGCGATGTGGCGCTGGTCGCCTCAGGCACGGCGACCTTGGAGGTCGCGCTGATCAAGCGCCCGATGGTCGTGGCTTACCGAATTGCCGCGCTGACCTATTGGATCGTGAAGACCTTCAAATTGCTCAAGGTCAGCCACTACTCGTTGCCAAATGTGTTGGCCAAACGGGCCATCGTGCCCGAGATTTCTCAGGATGACATCACGCCTGAACGCCTAAGTCGGGAGCTCAGCCGTTGGTTCACAGATAAGGCGGCGGTCGATCAGTTGGAGATCAAGTTCGATTTGATCCATCGTCAGTTGCGTCGCGACGCCAGCGCGCGCGCGGCAGAAGCGGTGCTGGAGTCCGTATCTTGAAAGTTCATGTGGCGGGTATTGATGAGGCAGGTCGCGGCCCGCTGGCAGGACCCGTAGTCGTCGCCGCGGTCATTCTCAATCCGGCCCGCCGCATTCGCGGATTGGCCGACTCAAAAGTGCTCAAGCGTGAAGAACGCGAGCGACTGGCGCCAACCATTCGTGAGCGCGCGCTGGCCTTCTCGATTATTGCCGTCGAGGCAGGCGATATTGATCGCGTCAATATCCTGCAAGCGACGATGATCGGTATGACCCGCGCCGCGTTGAGTCTATCGACCATCCCCGGCATGGTCTTAATCGATGGTAATCGGGTGCCGGCCGATATGTGTTTCCCCTCGCGGGCCATCGTCAAGGGTGATGCCACCGAGCCATGCATCTCGGCTGCATCCATCTTGGCGAAGACCTATCGCGACGCGCTCATGACCGAGTGGGATGCGCACTATCCGGGCTACGGTTTCGCACAACATTTTGGCTATCCGACGCCAGAGCATTTGCAGCGATTGCGTTCAATGGGGCCGTGTCCACTGCATCGCCGCAGCTTTGCGCCAGTTCGCGATTGCATGCAATCGGGATTGTTCGGTGATTCGGCGGGCCTGACTTTTTCCACGCTGCCGCAAAGCTAGGATTTACTGAGGCAAGAGTTCAATGCGGTGCGTGAGTGGGCCGGGCAAAAAAGGTGAAGGCCGACCGCGCAACCATTCCTCGTGGCCACTGCCATAGAAGGGAGATAGCGGATGGCCACTTTGGCCGCCCGGCATTTGCATGATTCCCTCGTTCTCGCGTCCCGGTGAAACCACCATGCGTTCGCTCGCGCCGAAGCTCGGGCCCTGTACGCGCGGCATGTATTGATCGCCAGCTAGCTCCACTTTGGGCATATCCAGCCACCAACCGAGCAGCGGCACCGCGCGACTGATGGGATGGCGGATGTCGCTGGTATTGAGATCGCCCCAGCGCGCTTGACGTGGCGTGATGCCAAGCTGATCGAGCCGATTCAGACTATCGCGCGCGCATGCCAGCAGCCAGGTATCCCAAGATGCGAAATTGGCTGGCAAAAGATGCGCGGGGCGGTCCTCAATGGTCAGCCAGACGACGCCTTCGATCTGCGGCAACACAGGCCAAGCCCAAGCGCTATCGGCTTCGCGCAGCGGCGCGTCGAACAATTGCAGGAATCGTTTGTGCACCCGCAGTCTAAAATCCCGCACCAAGCGATAGCTGCGCAGATTCGGGTTTGCGTGGCCGTTCCAATCGTCCAGTGCCTCTCGCAGGTCAAGGAGCTCGGGATCGGTTTGATCCACCAGCAGGTTCTCCAAAAGCCCACGCCAGCGCTCTAGAAACAGTGCACGATCGTCGAGCTGAATGCCGAATAGATCGCGCTCATTGAGCCGCTCGCGCACGTTCAAGCCATCCCGAATCTGCCGCGCCCGTGCGCCGATGGTATAGCCGCCGTCGCCCAATTGACGTAGTGCAGTTCCAGCCACGGTTCGCGCATTGGCAGTCCACAAGCGGCCCGATTCAGGTGCGATCACCGACGGGATTTCCGCATCGCTAAGCCAGCCTTGCCAGCCGCTGCCCGCGGCGGACCAATCGGCTGGAAAGCGTGGATCAAAGTGCTCGGCGCGCCGCGGAATACGCCCCATCGGCGTCCACGCGATGCGACCGTCGTCAGCGGCAATCAAGGCGTTCTGAACCGGAATGCCGCTGCGGCGCGCCACAGCCATCGCTTGCTCCAGTGTCTTGGCGTTCTCCATGCCGGCCAATCCCGTGTTTACCGCGGCGGCGTGGTGTGCTGTCCACATCAGTGCCAGCGGCAAGCCCGCATGTGAGCGCGCCACGATCGGCCCGAAAACCGTTTCACGCACGGCGAGCGTCTGTGCGGGCGCACCACGCACTTCGATACTTTCTTGCGTCGTGACCACTGTCTTCCAGCCTTGCGGTGTCAGGTAGCGATCTGGATTGGAGGCGTCGGTTCGGACTTCGATGAAGTCCATCCAGTCGCCATAGCTATTGGTAAATCCCCACGCCACCGAGCCATTGCTGCCAACTACGATCAGCGGTGTGCCCGGCAGGCTGAGTCCGGTGATGACGCGCTCGTCTGCGCTGTCGGCATCGATCAGCCGCAGTTGGGCGCGAAACCAGATATTTGGGACGCGCAGGCCAAGGTGCATATCGTTGGCCAGGATTGCACCGCCATGCAGCGAGTGCGCACCATCCACTGCGAAATTGTTACTGCCGATCCCTTCGCTGGAGGGCGGGCCATCTGCCGTTGGATCGGGCACGGTGCGCGTGCGCAAATCGATTTCCTCCTCGCGTGGAAATGGCGGGTCAGCAAGCGGCTCGCCCACCAGCGGCGCATCCCAATCGGTGCCGGGTGCGGTCAGAAAACTAAATACCGACGGCGCCAAAACGGCACGCATGCGTTCGAGCTTGAGTTCGCGTTCGTTGCTGCCGCCCTGTAAGTCGAAAAACATCGCAAGCGGTGCCAACAGCGAATCCTCGTCCAGCCAAGGGGTTGGCGTTTGCTGCAATAAGAGATACGGAAATGGCCGCGACTTAAGCCGGCCTAGGCCACTATTCACGCCCTCCACATAGCGATTCAGCAGCGCGCGATCGGTGGCTGGCAGGCCCGCCAGAAATCCGTGCGCCCGATGGCGGAAGCGATGTACGCGCGCGGCACGATCCACACTCAGCGCGGCCGGGCCGAACAGCGCTGACAACTCGCCCGCTGCGCGTCGGCGCAAGAGATCCATTTCGAAAAAGCGCTCTTGTGCGTGCACGAAGCCGAGCGCCCATGCGGCATCGCCGCGGTCTTGCGCCTGAATTACCGCCGTGCCCAAAGTATCACGAGAAATGGATGCGCTGGTTTTCAGTCCCGCGACCGCAATGCGCCCATCCAACTCCGGCAGGCTGGCGCGCAACGCCCACCAGATGCCACCCACGGCAGCCAAAATCAGCACCAGGATGATACTGAGCAGAACCTTCAGCAATCGCCGCAAAGCCCTCATGCCGACGGTCCGCCGCTATCAGCGGGGCGGAAGCTTTAATTCCTTGCTTAAGAAACTCAAGACGTCTGACCATTCGTCAATTTGCATCGACGTCGGCTTGCCAGCGCCGTGGCCGGCACGCGTCTCGATGCGTGTCAGATACGGCCCTGGACCGGCGCCGAGTGCCTGCAGTGCTGCGACAAACTTGAAGCTGTGCGCCGGGAAAACGCGATCGTCATGATCGCCCGTAGTCACCAAGGTTGCCGGATAGCGCCCCGAAGGTTTGATGTTGTGCAAGGGCGAATAGGCGTACAGCGCCTTGAATTCATCGGCATTCTTGGGCGAGCCATAATCCGATTCCCAGGCCCAGCCAATGGTGAACTGGTTGAAGCGCAGCATATCCAGCACGCCCACGCCGGGTACCGCCGCGGCGAACAAATCCGGACGTTGCAACATGGTGGCTGCAGCCAGCAAGCCGCCATTCGAACGGCCAGTGATGCCTAAGTGTTCCGGGCTGGTGTACTTCTGCGCGATCAGATATTCGCCCGCGGCGATGAAGTCGTCGAAGACGTTTTGCTTATTAAGCTTGGTACCGGCTGCATGCCAAGTCTCGCCATATTCGCCGCCGCCGCGCAGATTGGCCACGGCATAGACGCCACCCAATTCCAGCCACGTGGCCATCGGCACGGAGAAAGTCGGATTCACGGGAATATTGAAGCCGCCATAGCCATAGAGCAGCGTCGCCTGCTTGCCATCGAGCGCCAAACCTTTGCGCGCCGTGATGAACATCGGGATGCGCGTGCCGTCTTTGCTGGGATAGAAAACTTGCGTGGTCTCGAATTTTGACGCATCGAAGTCGACTTCGGGATGGCGAATCAAAGTCGATTGGCCCGTTACAAGATCGAGTCGATAGATGTCGGTTGGGACGGTGAAGCTGGTGAAGCTATAGAAGGTTTCCGTGTGCGTGCGCTTGCCGGTGAAACCGCCTGCCGTTCCCAAGCCAGGCAATTGCAGTTCGCCGATCAGCTTGCCGTCAAGTTGGTAACGGCGCACCTCGCTGCGCGCGTCGCGCAGGTATTGCACCACGAATTGCTGGTTGATCAGGCTCGCATCAACGGCCGTTGCATCTATCTGCGCAACGCGCTCGCTCCAGTTTGCGCGCGCTGGATTGCGTGTGTCGATGCCAATGATCCGATAGCGCGGCGCATTTAAGTTAGTGCGAAACCAGAACACCGGACCATCGTTGCCGATGTAGCTGAAAGTGGCTTCGAGCTCACCGATAAGTTCAACCATTGGCGCCTTGGCTTGGCTCAAATCGCGATAGAAAAATCGATTGCGCTCATCAGTGCCCTCGGAGATGCTGAGCAGCAAATAGCGACCATCATCGCTGACGTCGGCGCTGAAGCCCCACTTGGGGTGATCTTTACGCTCGTAAACCAGCACATCACGCGATTGCGGCTCGCCGATACGATGGAAATAGACTTTCTGGTTTTCGTTCAATGCCTTGAGCTTGTTTTCGCCGCTCGGCTCGTCGTAGCGGCTGTAGTAAAAGCCGCTGCCGTCTTTGGCCCAAGAGGCACCGGAAAACTTCACCCACGCGATCACATCAGGGGTGTCTTCAGTGCTGGCAATCTCGCGCACGCGCCATTCCTGCCAATCCGATCCACCAGAAGACACGCCATAAGCGAGATATTTGCCGTCCGGTGAAACTTCAGTTCCCGAGAGCGCGACGGTGCCGTCGCTCGACAATAAATTCGGATCCAATAGCAACTTCGGTGGCGAATCCAGCGTGTCCATCGTGTACAGCACCGACTGGTTCTGCAGACCATCATTGCGCGAGATGAAGTAACGATTGCCTTCCTTGTACGGAAGCCCAAAGCGCTCGAAATTCCACATCTTGGTCATCTTGGCGTGGATCGCTGAGCGCTGCGGAATCTGGCTGAGATAGTTCTGGGTCAACGCATTCTGAGCCTCGATCCAGGTGCGCGTCTCGGGCGCATCTAGATTCTCCAGCGCTCGATAGGGATCGGCGACTTGGGTGCCGTGATAGGTGTCCATCTGCTCGCCACGCGCGGCAGCGGGATAATCGATCACCTTGATCGAGACCGATGCGCTCTGCTCGAATCCGTCGCGACCCGTGGTCGACGCAGTAGCACCGGATTGTTCAGCCGGCGGCGGCGCGGTTGCACACCCGCCAATCAGGCTGAGCGCGAGAACCAACAAGCTCGAACGCATGGCAATTCCTTCCTCCAAATAGAAGCCGAGCATAGCCGCGTCCGACCGGGGCGTCGCTAGCGCGGGAGATAGACCGACAGCGATTACGCTGTCTCACAATCGTCGGGGGCTGAGACGCTTCCAATTCGGCTTTCAAGCTCTTAAGTCGACAGCAACAGCAACTTGGTTTGGCTGGATTGCTGCGTCGCTGCGCTCGTCGCAATGACCGTCTAGCAGCCTGTCGGACTTAAAGGAAATCGGCTGCAAATCCGCCTGGACGATCCATATTCCGCCGCTTTCTCGGGCAATAGAAGAGCTATTACCCTTCAAAATCGACGAAATCTGGCTTCGCCCAGTCAGATTTTCGCTTCGATTCTTCAAGTCCGACAGGCTGCTAGGACAGTTGTTTGCCGCTGCGTCTCAACCGTAGTTTTTAAAAAAACCAATCGCTTACGAAAGGATTTCATGCTGAGCGGCGTTCGGGTGAAGGGTCGAAGTACGTGCATAGATCCAAAACTGCACCAGCCCTTCCTTTCTTGGCTTCTCTTCGCGTCTTTGCGTCTTTGCGCTCCACTTTCGCTCTTAACTCAGCGCTTCACTTCCCATCATCGCTGATATATCGCGGCCCATCACCGGCAGTTTTTTCGTAGACGCCGCCGCCGGCCTTTTTGTACTGAGTGAAGCCGCGTTTGGAGAAGTGCGATTCCTGCATCAGATGCGCTTGACCGCCGGCGATCGAGGCAACCGAAATGATGCGGCGCAAAGGCTCGCCGCACTGCGGGCAGTTCAATAATTCGGGGTCGCTGATTTTGGCGAACACCTCAATGACCTTGGCGCAGGCCTCGCAGGCACGGGCGGCGTCGGCGGCTTCATATTCGTAGATGGGCATCGGCATCCCTTACAAGGCAGCGAGCGGCGTGGTCAGGTCTAACGAATCACGCTCCAGTGGTGCGAGATGGAGTTCGCGCCAGCGATTCACAATGGAGCAGAACAGATCGGCGGTTTGCTCGGCGTCATAAACCGCCGAGTGCGCCGACTTACTATCCCAGCCAAGACCGGCCGCCGTTGTCGCTTTGGCCAGCACCGTCTGACCGAAGGCAAGCCCGCTCAAACTGACCGTGTCGAAGGTGCTGAACGGGTGGAAGGGCGAGCGCTTGTGGCCGGTACGACGAATGGCTGCATTCAGAAATCCTAAGTCAAAGGAGGCGTTGTGTCCGACCAGGATGGCGCGCTGGCAGTCGACGGATTTCTGCGCTTTGCGGATGGGATCAAAAATGAAATCCAGGGCTTCGCGTTCATCGAGCGCGGCGCGCAAAGGATGGCTGGGGTCGATGCCAGTGATTTCCAGCGAGCGCGGGTCGATATTCGATCCGGGGAAGGGCACCACATGCGTACTTAACGTTTGCGCGCGGCTGATGCGTCCGTCAGCACCCATTTGCAAGGTGACTGCGGCGATCTCAAGCAGCGCATCGCGATGCGAATCGAAGCCCCCGGTTTCCACGTCGACGACCACGGGTAAGAAACCGCGAAAGCGGTCGACCATCGCGGTCGCTGGGGTTCGGAAATGCATGGGTGTGTGAGTTCCTTAGGCGTTGCTGATCAGACCACGTCGAGACGGTCAACGCGCTGCAATCCGCGCGGCAATAGTGCGCCACGCTGTGCACGTGTGCCGCGATAACTGTCGAGATCATGGCCTTTGAGCCGCGTGATGCGTCCGCCCGCGACGACGATAAGTTCCTGTGTTGACTGAAAAGCTGCCGTTGCGAGCAAGCGCGCCCCGGCTTCGCGTTTTGCGGGGGGCAGATTGATGATCTTGTTGCCTTTGCCCTTATCTAGTTCGGGCAAGTCAGATAGCGCAAACACCAGCAAATGCCCATCACTGGATACCGCCGCGCACAGCGCAGTCTCCCAGTTTCCAGGCACTGAAACGGGTGCCAGCACCTCGGACCCATCCGGCAGGTTGAGCAATTGTTTACCTGCACGATTGCGCGATTGCAAATTCTCCATTCGGCTCACGAAACCGTAGCCGGCGCTGCTGGCAAATACGAAGCGGATATCAGGCGTCGAGCAACGCACGTAGAGAAAGCGCGCGCCGGTGGGAGGATCGAGCTTGCCGGTTAGCGGCTCGCCTTGCCCGCGCGCGGACGGAAGCGTGTTTGCGTTCAGCGAATAGACGCGACCGCTGGAGTCAAAGAACACCGCCTGCTGCGAACTGCGGCCGCGCACGCTGTCGAGCAAGCGATCGCCCTCGCGGTAGCTCAAGGTGCTGGGATCAATTTCGTGGCCCTTGGCGGCGCGCGTCCAGCCTTTCTCCGACAAAATGATGGTGACCGGCTCAGACGGCGTTAGATCGGCGTCGGAAATCGCACGCGCCTGCTCGCGTTCAACGATGGGCGAACGCCGATCGTCGCCGTATTGCTTCGCGTCCGCTTCGAGTTCGCGCTTGATCAATGCCTTGATCTTGGACTTCGAGGCCAGCAAAGCTTCCAGATCGGCCTTCTCGTTCGCGAGTTCAACTTGCTCGCCACGGATTTTCATTTCTTCCAAGCGCGCCAGTTGCCGCAACTTGGTTTCGAGAATGTACTCGGCCTGGTCCTCGCTCAGCGCGAAGCGCGCGATCAGCACCGGCTTTGGCTCGTCCTCAGTACGGACGATGCGAATCACCTCGTCCAAATTCAAAAAGGCGATCAGCAAGCCTTCCAATAAATGCAACCGGCGCTCGACTTTGAGCAAACGGTGCTGTAGCCGATTACGCACCGTGTCCTGGCGGAATTGCAGCCACTCGTTGAGCAGCGCACGTAGGGGCTTGACTTGTGGGCGTCCGTCTAGCCCAATCAGGTTGATATTGACACGGAAGCTCTTTTCCAGGTCCGTGGTGGCAAATAAATGTCCCATCAGTTCTTCAGCGTCTACGCGATTCGAGCGTAAAATCAATACGATACGAATTGGTTGCTGATGATCACCCTCGTCACGGATGTCCTCGATCATGGGCAACTTCTTGGCGCGCATTTCGGCTATCTGCTCGACGATGCGCGCCGGCGATACCTGATGCGGCAAGGCCGAGATCACGATGTTGTTGCCTTCACGCCCATAGATCGCACGCGCGCGCACCGAGCCGTTACCGGTTTCATACATGCGCAGCAAATCAGTACGCGAGGTAATGATTTCGGCTGGAGTCGGGAAATCCGGCCCACGGATGTGTTCGCACAAGTCTGCTGTCGTTGCGTCAGGATCATCCAGCAAGCGAATGCAGGCACTGACCACTTCGCGCAGATTGTGCGGCGGAATATCAGTTGCCATGCCCACCGCGATACCAGTCGTGCCGTTCAACAGCACATTCGGAACGCGTGCTGGCATCCACGAAGGCTCGTCGAGGAGGCCGTCGAAATTCTTGACCCACTCGACCGTGCCGTGGGCTAATTCGTCTAGCAGCAAGCGCGCATAGCCGGTCAGTTTCGATTCGGTATAACGCATCGCCGCGAAGCTTTTTGGGTCTTCTGGCGAGCCAAAATTCCCCTGGCCATCGACCAGTGGATAGCGAAAGCTGAAGGGCTGCGCCATCAACACCATCGCTTCGTAGCACGCAGAATCGCCATGCGGATGGAATTTGCCGATGACATCGCCGACCGTGCGCGCCGATTTGCGATGTTTGGCTTGCGAATTCAAGCCAAGTTCGCTCATGGCGTACAGAATTCGCCGCTGTACTGGTTTCAACCCATCGCCAACAAAGGGCAGCGCCCGATCGAGCACCACATACATGGAGTAGTTAAGGTACGAGGATTCCGCGTATTCCTTGAGCGGAACTTGTTCCAGGGTAAAGAGTTCGCCAGCGCTCATCGACAACCAGAGTTCAACTCGGAAGGGCCGGCACTCTAGCAGCGGCGCGCGCTGCTCGCGCACAACGACGCCGAGGCGCCCGTCGAGCGTGCTTCGCGTTCAGTTTTGGCCCAGATTAGGCGTGAATTGATCGAAAATGAGTCCGCGCCGGCCAGTAACTGAGGCGACCCGCTTGGCGAGCGCTCGCGCATCGCCTACAATTGCCGGCTTCGCTTAGTGCTGTGACGATAAGGATTCACGTAATGGTAAAGATTCGCCTTGCCCGTGGTGGTGCCAACAAGCGGCCGTTCTACTACATCGTAGTCGCCGATGAACGCTCCCCGCGTGATGGCCGCAGCATCGAGCGTGTCGGCTATTACAACCCGATCGCGACCGGCAAGGAAATCCCGCTCTTGGTCGAACTCGAGCGCGTGAGCCATTGGATCGGTGTTGGCGCGCAGCCGACACTCAAAGTGCGCCAGTTGATCAAGCTCGCGCAGAAGCAGCAACCCGTCGCCGCCTGAGGTTGCGATGGACACGGCGTCCGTTCCAAGCGCGGAGCGGCGCGTTGTGATGGGGAAGATCGTCGGCGCTCATGGCGTCGGCGGCATGGTCCGCGTCGATTCCTTCTGCGACCCGCCCGAATCACTGTTGAAATATAAAGAATGGTGGCTGTCTCGACCGGGTTTCCCAGGTCGCCTGACCGCGGTAATACGCGGGCAAGCCAGCACGCGTGGCTTGCTGGTCACGCTGGCCGACGTCAATGATCGCGATGCGGCTGCGGCGATGAAAGGCTTGCATATTTCAGTTGATCGCGAGCGCTTGCCGGTGCTCAGTGAAAATCAGTACTACTGGACTGATCTTGAGGGTTTGTTCGTCGTCAACTCGGCCGGGCAGTCGCTTGGGGTGGTTGACCATCTGTTCGATAGCGGTGCCCATCCGATCCTGGTCACACAGGACGGCGACAAGCAGCGCCTGATACCCTTTGTGTGGGAGCGCGTAGTGCTCTCGGTGGATCAGAGTTTGCGGCAGATTCTGGTCGATTGGGATCCGGATTTCTAAGCGGGACCGATGACGGCGAGCGCGCCGTCGCCAAGGCAGCATCATGCGATTCGACGTACTCACGCTGTTCCCTGAATTCGTCCAGCAGTCGATGGCGACTGGAGTGGTCGGTAGGGCGCTCGAACGCGAATTGGTTTCACTGCATTGCTGGAATCCGCGCGATTACGCCACCGATAACTATCGCACCATCGATCATCGCCCTTACGGTGGCGGTCCCGGCATGGTCTTCCTCATCGAACCGCTGAAAGACGCCTTGCTGGCAGCGCAGGCCAAGCAAATAGCGCGTGCGCCGGTGGTGCTGATGAGCCCGCAGGGCAGGGCATTCGACCAGAATTTGGCGCGTGACTGGGCGCTATTGCCGGCGATCACCTTGGTCTGTGGTCGCTATGAGGGCATCGATCAGCGCTTCATTGATCGCTACATTGATGAGCATGTGTCGCTCGGCGATTTTGTGCTCTCCGGTGGCGAGATTGCGGCGCTCGCGATGATGGATGCGGTCACCCGGCTATTGCCAGGTGTTTTGCATACCGAGGCATCGTCGCAACAAGACAGCTTCATGGACGGTTTGCTGGATTGTCCGCACTTTACGCGTCCAGATGTGGCGCCTGAGGGCACGGTGCCGGCAGTGTTGCTATCAGGTAATCACGCGCTGATCGCCACGTGGCGCCGGCAGCAGTCACTGGGACGTACGTGGCGGCTGCGCCCGGATCTGCTGGCAAAAGTTTCACTTTCAAAGCGTGATCAGACGCTGCTTGCCGCCTACATTGCTGAACATCGGTCTAAAATCGGTGTACAATAGCCGGCTAAGTTTGTTCGATTTTGCCGAGGGAATGCCATGAGCAATATTATTCAGCAGTTGGAAGCTGAGCAGATGAACCAGCCGGTCCCGGCGTTTACCCCGGGTGACACGGTGGTCGTCAATGTCAAGGTCAAGGAAGGCACTCGTGAGCGCGTGCAGGCCTACGAGGGCGTGGTCATCGCGATCAAGAGCCGTGGTTTGAACTCTTCTTTTACGGTTCGCAAGATTTCGCACGGCGAAGGTGTGGAGCGCGTGTTCCAGACCTACAGCCACGCGATCGAGTCGGTGACGGTGAAGCGCCGCGGTAAAGTGCGCTCGGCCAAGCTGTACTACTTGCGTGGATTGCAGGGCAAGGCAGCACGTATTCGCGAAGATCTGTCCGCCAACGCCAAGCGCTAAGCGCGACGAAAATCGTAGAAGGAAAAGGCGCCTGCGTGGCGCCTTTTTTCTAAAAGTTTCTCTTTAGACTCGGCCGATGACCCCAGACGAACTATTCCGCGTGCTGTCGCTCGACAGTATCAGTATCTCCGCTTTGCAAGCGCAACTGACGCAAGGCATGAATGTGCGTGAAACTGAATGCAATGCGCATGTGGAGTTCCAACTGACGCCAAGCGCCGTCGAGAACGCCGCGCCAGCACAGTTTGCCTTGCATATTCGTCTGAGTTGCAACGGCACACCCATACGCGGGAACACCAAGACGCGACTATTTGATCTGGAAATCAAAGCGCTTGCGATCTACCGTCAAGCGACGACGGAGCCGGTTTCCTTGAGCGACTTCAGCGCGAATCACACGGTCTTTGCGCGGCAGGTGTTTCCGGCGTTGGCTTTGCGTGCGCAGTCGTTGTTGGAACAACTGGGCCTGCACAACATTCGGCTACCAGTCGATTTGCCACACGATCTCAATAATAGCGGTCAGACCACGACACCCGTGGTATTGAACTAACCCATCTTCGCCACGCATCGTCGTGATAGTTAGTCTGGTGTCCCACGTTACCCGGGTCACCAGGCTAGCCTTAAGCGTCAAAATACCAATGCCATGGTTCATAGATGTAGCCGTAGGCGTTGCCGCGTGGGTAGGAAAGCCTAAATCCAAAAGTCGAGGCGTGTGCGATCAGCCACGCGAATTCGCTCGTGTGTTCAAAGGCTTCCGTCAGTACCGGCTGATCCGCCACGGCAAAGTCCAGCGCACGACCTGAGTGGTGTTCGCTATACCCCGGTGGCGCATTCACCGCCAGGATGGCTGCCCAACTTTGCCCCGCGCGCCGTTTGCGCTCCAGGATGCGCCGTTGATCTGCCACCGCGCGAAAGCTGGACACGATCTCGAGTGCGCATCCAGCCGCGATGGCCGTGGCTCGCATGCGCGCATACGCGCGCGCAGCGTCCGGAATCAGCCAGTGCTTCCGGCCGTAACGGTCGCGTCCAATGCGTTCCAGCAGCAGCGGCTCCACGTGAGCCGGCAGTGCGCGCTGGCGCACGGTCTCATGCCATGGCGAGGCAATTTGGTGGCTTTCAATGTGCGTCCCTTCTGGCACCGGCCGACCGAGAACGAGCTGATGCAAGTTGCGCTGTTGCACGTAAGGCAGCGCATTGAGGCATTGGCGCAAGTGATGGATGGGTAGCGCCCGCGTCGGCAGGGAGGGAATGCGCCGCCGCCCAGCACGCAAACTTTGCAGAAAGCCGAGCGGCCAATGCGTGGCCGAGCGGCGGGATGAGTGTCGCGCGTCTATGGTCATATCCGAGTGCGCGCCAGATCGCGACGATGCAACACCTTTTGGATATCCGCGTCTGTTCAAAGCCATCGCGATTACGGCGCCGGCCGAACCGCTTTTGGCAGCGGTCGATAGCGATATCGCAGCAAGGGCACGGGTGCTTTTTCACTGCCCACTAGCAAATTGTTGCAGCCATGGTCGAAAGCAATGGCTTCGGCCTGCGGGAGAAACAGGATGGATGAGCGTCCCGGTTCTTGATCCTTCAATGCCTCGGACCAGGACTGCCCCAGTTCGCGCGCATAGCGGTAGAGCGTGTCATACGACAGAACCAGCAAGCTGCGGCCAGTGCAATCGAGGGCGACTGCCGTGATCTGTGAGCGGAATCGGCTGAGCTTGCCATCGCGTAGAATCTCCGCTTCCGTGGGTTGCGGAATACCCGACAACGGTGCGTCGCGTTGTGCCGTGGCGATTTGATTTCGGTCCACGCTCGCCAGCGGTATGCGGAAAAGCGCGGGTGGCAACGTGCGCTTGCTGATCAGCAGCACTTCCTCGGTCACCGGATCGACGGTGATTGCCTCGACGTCATGCGGCGTGTCGGAATAGCGAAAGTGGATGGCGCGCGCACCCTTTGCAATAGCGCTGCTGCCGTCAATGGGCGGTTCGGGTAGCAACCACAGCGTGACATGCTCACGTTCGCCACTGTTGTCGCCGGTGTCGGCAATTAGCAACCACTGTTTGCCACGCCACCGAAAACTCGCAAGATCTTCCCAGTCGATATTTTCAGCGCCTTCGACTTCCAGACTGCGTAACACGCGGCCGCGTCCATCAATCAAAATCAAAAGATTGCCGTTGCCACCGTCATTGATCGCCCAAAAGCGGTCCCGTGCTTGATGTGAGGTTGCGAGGCCAGATAATTCCCCCAGGATCGGGTCGGTGACAATGCCCGCGATACTTGGGCGACCGACAGGGCGTAATGTGGCCGCCTCGGTCCACGCGCTGGCGAGCAGTGCCGTGACCCCAAGCACTGCTGCGCGAATCATCGTGACGGCGCCCTGATCGCGTCGATACGCAAATGGCCCAGCAGCGCGACACCCGCGAAATAGCGCACCGGATCACCGTCGCCCACGGCCAGCGCGATATGACCGGCATCAAAACGCGATAGCGCCGCGTCGTATCCCTGCCAGCGCCCATCGACATAAGCCTCGACCCAAGCGTGCGGGACAAAGACATGCTCGCGGCCGCTGAAATGGTCGACATATGCGATGCCCGTCGCCACACGCGCCGGTATGCCTGAAGCACGCGCGATCGCGGCCAGCAGCAGCGCGTGCTCGGTGCAATCACCTTGGCGCGTGGTGGCAACTTCCAGCGCCGAGGCATAGCCGACCGAGAGCGATTTGCCAAAAATGTATTCGCGCACGAAGCCCTCAGCCTTCTGCATACGCTCAATGTCGGTCTTCGCACCCTTAGTCGCGCGCTTGGCCAAGTCGGTGATCAATACATTGTCCGACTGCACCCAAGCCGACGGCTCGCGATAAAGCGCGTTGACCTCCTCGGTGCTATCGGCGCTGCGCGTGGTGATCTCAAGATCAAAGCGACCGTCGCCGCGGGCAGTAATTGTTTGATGGCCGGTGTTGGTCGGCGCCAATGCCGTTCCATCGATCTTCAAGCTGACAATCAGGGTTTTGCTGAGTTCAGCACGGCTCAGCGCACGCGGCGAATCAACGATCAATGCACCTAGAAAATCGAGTGGCTGATTGGGCCCTTTCGCGCAAGCTTCCTCGCATGCGAGTAACTCCACCTGCATCCCTAAGAGCGGCATGCGAATGCGCTGCGGATCGAAATCTGCATTCATGTAAGCGGTGACTTGCATCGGACCATCGGGATAGCGAATGACTTGCTCGACTTCCAGCAACTCAGCTTCCCCGCTCATCAATTCCACACGCCGGCGCGATTTGATTTGCGTTTCCACGGGGACCACGGCGAGTTGGCTCGGCACAAAAGCGTCTGCCACCACGAGTTTGCTGGGCGTTTTTGCGCCGTTGACCAAGGCAAGCCGTTGACCTTCGAAAAATAGCGCCTCGTCCGACACTTTGAGCGTCTGCTCACGTTTGGAACCGGCGCTTTCAATCTCGACCTTAAACTCGCGCGGCGCGATGAGCGTGCCCACATAGCGCACAGTGCTGCCGGAAGTCTTGATCTCGGCGAAGAACGACAAGGGTTCACCGCTTGCCGACTCCACCGTTTCTTCAATCGAACTCATCGCGATGCTGACGCCATCGCGCTGAAGGTTTAAATCCATCACTTCGCGAGTTCGAATGGAGGCATCCGACAGCACGACGCGTTCTGTCTGTGACCATCCCGCTTTGCGGCCGTCGAATAGTACCGCGCGCCAAGTTTGCGATCCCTGATCGGTTTCGGCGGCAGCCGCATGCGTCAGACCGAT